>Ga0111538_10000491_pt1 | contig 52444 bp, 47 predicted proteins | sample SoiMethybrSBSTD1_FD_79669 | JGI IMG/M metagenome (GOLD analysis project Ga0111538, IMG submission 79669) | Bulk soil microbial communities from a Populus tree surrounding site in Tennessee, USA - Soil MetaG P. TD hybrid SBSTD1 (version 2)... | ecosystem: Environmental > Terrestrial > Soil >... | reverse complement strand
CTTTCTCGGTCAGCGAATTGTCGCCGCCGAGATTGTTCGCATCGGAATGGAGATCAGCAACCGATTTGGCGACCACCACACCCTTCACATTCATCCACGGCCCCTTGCCGATGCGATCGCGCGCGTTCACTGCCGGCTGCCCTGCCGCGGCCGCGGCGCTCAGATACGCGCGCCACGTGCGGTTGCCCGCTCCGGCCGCCGCCGCGAGCGTTTGACAATGCTTATCGGCGCCGGCGAGTCCGCCGAGATTCGCCCCGTTGCCAGGTCCGGCGCTGGTGATGAAAAAACTCATCTGGTTCTGCTGCGCAGAGACGCCCAGGGATACGACGGCAAATACTGCTATTCCGATTGCGGCTGTCATCAACCTCGTCATGAGAAGTTCTCCTGTCTGAATCGCCCGGGATCATAGCCCGAGCCTACAGCAGGAAATCAAACAGGTTCGCGATCGGCATCTCGAGCAGAAAGCGCAGCCGCTGCGTCAGCCGCGAATCCCCGAGGAGAGCCGCTCGCCGCACGATAGTGCCGCGCTCGATGACCCTGCCAGACATCGCCTCACGCGCCGCGATACTCGTGAGCACCTCTGCTGCGAGCGCGGGTTGACCGCGGCAGACGAACATCAGCTCGGAATTCAGGTTCGCGGAGCGCGGATCCATGTTGTAGGTGCCGAGCAGCGTGGTGGTGCCGTCGATCACACCGCGCTTGGAATGCACGCCCCATCGCCCACCTCCGCCGCCGACGTCGGTACTTTGTCCGCGAGAGGGCTTTCCGCTGTATGCAAAGAGCGTGAGACCGGTGTCGGCGAGTGAGCCGATCCACGGATAGAGTGCGGCCACCGCGTAGGAGGCGTCGGTGGAAGCGAGGCTGTTGGTGAGCACGCGGACGTGCACGCCCCTTTTGTGAAGGTCCTCGAGCACGGCATACCCGCCGCTCTTGATCACGAAGTACGGCGATTCCACCACCGCTTCTTTTGTCGCGCGGCCGAGTTCCTCGACGATGGCGTTGAAGACGTGGCGGCTCGCCTCTCCATGGTTCGGAAAATCAGTGACGAAGCGGAGGTCACGGCATTCGTGCGTCGTGTGGGACTGACGATACGCCTCGCCTGCGGCACTTAACTTTTCGAGCACGACGCGGTCGCGATCGTTCGGCAGCACGAACGTCGCGGCCTCGGCGTTCGGGCTCCCTTCCGTCGCGGGGTCGGTGGCGAGACGCGAATTCCAATAGACATCGAAGCTCTCGAGCACTGTTTTCACGATCGGGCCGGAGACCTCGAGGTCAGAGTCGAGAAAGTTGTAATGGTCCGAGAGGTCGAAATAGTCGTTGGCGATGTTGCGGCCGCCAGTGAGCACGGTTTCGCCATCGATGATCAGGAGCTTGCGATGCGAGCGATGCTGGACGCTGACCAGCCGGTAGACAGCGCTCGTGTTGTAGTAGCGAACCGCCACGCCCGCGTCGCCGAGCACCCGCGCGTAAGCTGGCTTGAGCTGAAACACAGGAGCCGAGAAGTCAACCAGGATCCGTACCCGAACGCCTCCCCTGGCCTTCCTGATCAGCGCCTGCGTGAGAATGCGGGCGGCTTCATCCACGTCGTAGATGAAGAACTCGAGCGCAATCGATTGCTTCGCTGAGTCAATGAGCTCCAGGCGTCGGGAGAAGGAGGCGGCGCCCTGATCGAAATGCGTGAGGCTGTGCGGTTCGGTTGAATGCGCCTCGAGGCTCTTCTCGACCGTGACGTTCTCACGCACGATCCATTCGAGGACCGTGAGACCCAGCGCGAAGAGGAGATAGACGGCGAGGATGCCGCCGAGGGCGCCGAGCACGATCTTCTTGACGATCCTCATCGCGTAGCGAATTGCGCTTCTACACCTCCCGGAGAATCTAGCACGAAGGCCTTACGGTTCGAGACTGGCCGCCACTCGAGACCGTGCACTCGGCTCGATCTGAATCGATTTCGTCCACGCCGTGTAGCCCGACAACTCGATTCTGAGACGCCGCGAACCCGCTGCGACATTCGAAAGCAGGAGAGGCGTCGTTCCAATCAAATTGTCATCGATGAAGACCTGTGCCCCCGACGGACGTGAGGCCACTTGCAGCGAGCCCGAGCGTGTCGAGTTCGTTGCCACTGTGGCGAGCGCGGGCACGCTCGTCGGACGAAGCTCGAAGTCGAGCGACCGCGCCGGACGCCGTCCGCTCAACGTCACCCGCCGCCGCCGCGTGTCGTGACCTGGGTGCGACACTTCAATCGTATGGGCGCCGAGGGCGAGCTCGCCGAGTGTGAGCGGCGTGACACCACGCGATTGGCCGTCAACCGTCACGCCGGCACCGGCCGGCGTCGATCGCACGAGAAGACGGCCGGATTCGACCGCAGGTACCGCGCGTTGACGTGTCTCAGTTGCCGCGATCGGCTCTGCACTCGGAGCAACCGGCTGCGGTGTTGACGCGACTGGCTTCGGATCCTCGGCCGCTGCGCGCGGGGGTTGAGGCGCAACAACCGGCTCGAGGTGGCTGGCGGTGATCGACTCGCTAGAGGGCTTCGAAAAGTGCCCGACGACGAACCCTCCCCCAAATCCTGCCCCGAAACTGACGGTGACAATCGCCGCGGCGAGGAAGGCGCGCGACCCCGACTGAACAGGACTGTCATACGACACGGGGACCATCGAACGTGTGCGCGGCGGTCTCACGTCGGCGACCATTTCATGGTCGGCGACCACTTCGACGTCGTCGCTGATCGGATCCGGTGGAGCCGAGCTCCGCTGGCTCGCGGGTTCGGCCGCGGGCGGCTCGGGTTCGCGTGACTCCTGGACGATCGGCTCGCTCGCGGCCAACCGCTCCCGCCGGCGCTCGCGCGCACGTCGCCGACGCGCCGCGCGTTTCCCCGAGGCGAGGCGCTCCTCAGCGACGACGGGCTTCTGCGCTACAACGGGCTCCTGCGCAACAACGGGCTCCTGGGCAACAACAGGCTCCTGGGCAACAACAGGCTCCTGGGCAACAACAGGCTCCTGGGCGACAACGGGCTCCTGGCTCGACGGCGGCTCGAGAGCTGCCGCATCGTCTGCGCGCTTCGTGTCCACGACGGGCTCGGAAGGCGTGGCTTCTCTTTCCTCGCTGACGAATGGGACGGCCACCACGCTCCGCACGGGCTCGTCTGTCATCCGTTTGCTCGAGACGGCGTCTTCCAAGCGAGCGACGAACTCCGCGGCCGTCGATGGTCGCTCCTTCGGCTCTTCGCAGAACGCTGCCGCGAATGCCGCGCGCAACTTCCCCGCATCAACGCCGGCGAGCGTCGTGAACACCCGCGTTTCGTGGGGCGCAGGCCGCGGCATACGACGACGCTCTGGAAGACCCTGCGCCTCCCGGAGCGCACGACTCGTGTCCTGCTCTGGGTCCCTGGGTGTTCCGATGAGGAGTTCGAGAGTGATCGCCCCGAGCGAATAGATATCGTCGGCCAGCGTTGGCGGCGCGCCCGCAAGCCGTTGCGGGGAGCCGTACGGAGCGACGCCCTCTGCGGGGATTCCCGCCTTGATCAACGCCTGCGCAAGCCCGAACCCCGTCACTCCAGTGCGTTCACCATCGAGGATCACATCGCAGGGCGCCATCAACCCGTGATGGACGCCTGCGCTCGCCGCACAGTCGATGGCATCGGCCAGCTGTCTGGCGCGTTGCAAGACCTCCGCAATAGGTCGCGGGCCGTGTTGACGCATCACCGCGTCCATCGGGGTGCCTGCGAGCTCTGAATAAACGAGGTACGGGATCTCCCCTTCGGCGCCGCACGCGAGAGGGCGGGCCAGACCCTGGTGATCGAGCGTCGTCTCTGTGAGCTTTCGAAACGCGTCGATTAGATCCGAGTGCCGCCCGAACTCGCGCTGTTCTCGAGAGAGATCGAACGTGCGGATGACGACTCGCGGGTTGTTAGACCCGTCGCGGCCAAGATAGACAGGTCCGAAACGATTCGCGCCGAGGTCGGCGCGAACGGCAAACGGACCGAAACTGTCAGGCCGATGCTTGGAGGATGCACCCTTCCCGTTCAACGTGGACGTCCCCTGGAAACGCAGAGCGCTGTGAAAAACCGGTAACTGGGGGAATGGTCAGCGTGACCGCAATGCCTCAAAGCAACTTTCGCGCCCGCAGCGATGGACACGTTCGCGCCCGCAGGTCGCAGCGATCGTGCGTCCACCCCAAGGACGCTCGCTTCGACCCGGTTACGTAATCCGCTGTGCGTTGGCAAGAAAGAAATCGATGGGCGATTACCGCTGAGCTGCTCCACGCTGCAGTTGTCCGGGCGTCATCGTGCGCTGGCCCGGCGACGCGGGCGCGCGATATCCCTGCCGCGCGCGAACTCGGCGCTGGCCGGCAACATCGACCGTGATGCGACGCCACGTATCGTCGCGAGCGCTGTTTGTTGACTGATAACCCAGACCGTATTGTTGCGACAACTCGTCGAGCAACTCGTTGAAGATGTCGTGCAGCTCGTCGGCGCGTTCGGTAAAGAACGCCCGACCGCCAGTCGGTTGTGACAGACGCTCCATCACCTTCTTGAGCGCCGCGCTCATGATGCCTTGCCCTTGACCGATCATGTAGAGAGTCAGATCGCTCCTCTGCAAACGCTCCTCGACGTCGGCGATGGTGGCGCTGCTCCCGGCGTCTTCGCCATCGGTGAAGACGACCAGCGCCTTTCTGCCGTTCTGCGAGTCGAGCAGATCGGCGCCCTTCAGAATGACGTCGTAGAGCGCGGTCGTTCCCCAAGGGGCCAAGCGGTCCACCGCCCTGACGCGCGCGGCTGGATCCGCCGCTCGCTGTGCAAGCGTGAACACGTCGTCGTTGAAGCCGAGCAGAGTCACGCCATGGCGCGACGGCACAGCGCCGAGGAAGCCCGACACCGCCTTCTTCAGCTTGGGCATCGCGAGCCGCATGCTTTCGCTCATGTCAACGGCGACCACCAGCTCCAGCGGCGCGTCCTCGGCAAAGAAATGTGAAATCGTCTGCGCCCTGCCGTCTTCAGAGACGCGGAACGCCGATCGTGGCAGCCCCTTCACGTATCGATTACGGTCGTCCACAACGGTGACGGTCACTTTCACAATGTCAACGTCCACGGTTTCGGCAAATTGCGCTGCGGTCGTTCGAGCGGTTTTGACGACACGACCACCTCCAGCGAGATTGACGACAACCCGTAGCAGGTGCTCGGAGATCTCGCGCCCGGCGTCCCATTCGCATTCGAATGGCGGGGCCGTCACGGTGCACACCTTCACAGCGTCAACGAAGAACATCACACTCGTCGTCTGATCGGACGGCTCGACGGCCGCGCTCAACCGGGTTGGTCCGACGACATAGGCTCCACTGGCAGGCGAGACGATACGAACCTGGGGCGGTGAGGCCTGTCGCGGATCCACACGATCGCTGGCGTGGGCACCCGTCGCTGAGAAACCTGCCGCGACCGCAACTGCGAACACCACGAATGAGCGGCGTGTCATGGCACTCGAGACTGTTCCGGGATGGTGTCCGGTACCATCGGCCCCCCGACAACGACCGCTGAGACGTAATCCTCGATCTGCTGGTACGAGAGGCTCTGCGCCGCACGCACGCGTGTCAGCCAATCGTCGAGATGAAGCGACAGAGCGCGGTCGAGGAAATCCCGCACGGCAAATTCCAGAACCGGCTTGGCGAGGGCAGCCGGCAAGCGCATCTCGGACAATGCGACTGCAACCTGCAGATGCAGATCGGCCACGGTCGCGATCAGCAGCCTGGGCTCGACCCGGCCGACGAGTGCCATCCGCAAGCCCGGATCAGTCAATCGAGCGCAGAGGCAGCCAGCGAGGTCGAGCGCCGACATCCCCCACGCATGCAGGTCGATTCCGCGCCCACCGCCCAGGTAAAGCAGTTCGGTCATCGAGAACCACGAAGGCGCACGCTCGGGTTCGTGACGGAGGGTCCAGCGCAATGCCCGGACACGCCATCCATCCATCGCGATCGCGCGTGCCACCGCGTTCACGTCGCCATCGCCTGAAACGAGCGCCTCGACCTGGTGTCGGCCGCGGGCAATCGCGCCGGCAATCGTCTCGAGGCTGTCATTTCGCATCGCCCGTGGATCCATCAGCGCCACACTCATCGCGAACGTCACGACCTCGTTGCCATCCAATACTGGTGACCGCGATGGCGCTGCGGTGTCGATTCGTCGGAGCGCGAGCGACGGAGCGGCGACGTCGAGTCCAAGGGCCGCGCCCACGAGGTACCACGGCACGCTGGGCCTGACCACTCGTTTCGGCAGCTCCCATGGCGCGCGCACACGGGCCTCGTGGTTCATGATGTCGAAACCGAAGTCGTGACGGCGGGCAACGGCTGCCGCGGCCCGCGGGGTTCCACGAGCGAGGTTCAGATTGACCTGGTAGTTGAGCGCAAGCAGCGCGTCCCCGACGACGACATCGACGACGCTCAGAAGTGATTCCAGCGCGGGTCTGGAGTCCGACGACAATGCCGCCGGCTGATTCAATGCGACGAGTGTGGATTGAATCTCTGTCGCTGCGGCGGTATCGGTGGCGAGCCGTTGAGCGAGCCCGTACAGCGTCACAGCGAGATCGATCGCATGCGCGGCGTCGCGCGCGCCGGCTCTGTGCAGCCGTTGCCGTTCTGTTGCTGCGATGTCCAGCCGGTACTGCTGCCCTTCCCACGAGACGGGTGCGATCGAGGCGTCATCGGTCGATCCAGCAAGGGCATCCACCAGGATCTCTTTAAACGCACCGTCTCGTCTGAGGGTGGGGCGAAGTTCAAACTGCAGCCACGGCGCGAGCCCGCCGACAAAGCCGCGCTCGTCCTTGAACGGCACCCTGGCCAGAGCCTCGAGCAACCGTTCGGCCGTGCTCGTGTCGATGCTCCGCACCCGCACCAGCCGCTCGACGAGCGCGATCGCGCCCTGCATGTTGGCCAGCGCGACGCGGGCACGCGTGGTCTCCAGCGCGGAGATCTGCTCCGCGAGACGCGTCAGAGCCGCGTAGAGCGCCGGCCGGCGGACGCCGATGCGTTCGAGCGTGAGCATCAACATGCGGACGCTGGGAAAGGACCGCAACACAAAGAGCGCATCAGGCCAGTCCGCCGGGTCGTTCAACGCCAGCGCACGCTGACCAAAGGCAAACCGATCGAGACGATCTGAGCGTGAGGACCCGTCGCCCTGCAGCAGCGTCTCGGCCAGCCACGCCGCATCGATCACGTCCCCGCGAGCAGGCGTCGCACGCAGCGTGGCCACATCGCCGGACGCTTCGGAGGAGTCGAACGCGCGCGCCCACCACGCCCGCCACGCAGGAGCAGCCGGGGCGCCAGTCGGCTGAGGCTCGACCCGCAGGAGCATCGACACGAGATCGTGCGGCGCACGTTTGAACGGTGACCGGTCGGTCCACACATCGTCGCCCATCGCCGCGACAGCTGACCCGAGTGCTCTGAAACGATCGAGCCTCGCTCGAGCGTCAGCGATCCACACGCCAAGCGCGAATGACGCTCGCGAGGGATTGAGGGAGCCAATGGTGTCGTAGAGATACGCGAGGCGTCCCTCGTCCCTCGTGAACAGGTGGACCACGAAGGCCGCCGGCCGTCCTGCCTTCTCTCCGACCAGCGCCTCCCACAAGGGCACTGCCTGATCGCCACCGGGCACAACAACGCGATTCGCACGAATCTGCAGGTGTGCCGCAAACGTCGCGAATGCCGGTGCGCCGCGTTCGTAAAGCTGTCTCACCGCTGCCGGATGATCGACAAAGAACTGCAGCGTCTCCTCGTCCAGCGCGGCGAGGCCGTGGACGAGAAACGCGGCTGCGGCGTCGGACATGACCGTGGCGAACAGCTGCGCGGGATCGACAGGGCGGCGCAACACCTCGCTCCAGACAACCGCAGGGAGCGGCACGGGAACACGCTCGAACTGCGCGTCAACAAGTACGGTGTTGCCACGTTTCGATGCGGAGTCCTGCCGGTCGATCGTTTCGAGATAGGCGATCAACAAGCGGAATTTCGAACGCGCGTTCGTCCGGCGCTGCTTGGTGTCGTCGTAGATGATGCGGACGAGTTCCGCGGCAAACCGAGCGCGGTCAGGAACCGGCTCGATCTCCAGCGCTTTCGCCAGGGCGGCAGTCCCGCCTGGAACCGGAACGTCCTCGCCGACGCCAGGCGCAGCGGCTGCTACCGACCGCGGTGCAACCAGCAGCACCACGCTCAATAGTCCCGTGAGCAGCGCGGTGCGAGGCGATCCAGCGTGCCGTGCGAGGTGCATCAGCGCCTTCAATCACTGGATGGCGAAGTTGACGACGACCGTCATGATCAGGGTCACGAGCGCGCCGTTGATTCGCGTCGGCTCGTATTCCCACTGACGAACGGCTTCGAGCGCAGCAAGGTCCAGCTGGGGAACCGAGTGGATCACCTTCGCGTCCAGCACCCTGCCGTCGGTTCCGATCGTCACGTCGAGGATGACCGTGCCGCGCGCCTGCATGGCGAGCGCGATCGGTGGATACACGGGCCTCACGTCCTTGATCTTTTTCGGCGGAGCGACCGTGCTTCCGAGACGCACAGGTCCCGATGGCCCAACGCCAGGGCTCGACGAAGTTTTGCCCGCAATGCCGTCGCCGACGCCTCCTCGAACACCGCCTTCGATGCCGTCGGGGGTCCCCTCGAAACCGGTCTCAGGCTCGATGCTCGTGGGTTCGTCCACAGGCGCGGGCGCTGTGGACGGCTCGCCGGCGGCGGGTGCGGGCTCAGAAGCCTGTGACACAGGCTTCGAATGCTCGACAGACCTGGGCCCGGCCGACGGTGGGTCGGGGATTGGAGGCATCAGCAGCATCGCCGGCATCATCAGCTTCTGATTGACCCTGATGACCCCCGCCCGTGCGAACTGCGCGCCCAGGAACACCGCGAGCGCGGCGACGAGGACGTGCACGACGATCGACGCCTCTATCCCGTTGCGCAACTGACCGCCCTCGCCCTCGACGAAGAGGCGATCGCTGAACCACTCGCGTCCTCCGGGTCTGTCCGTGGACCCGGCATCCGGGCGCGGACGCCACGGTGGCTTCTTCTCGCGAGGCGGCTGCGGTCGCTGCTGAACGGCAACGATGTCTGGCGGGACGAGAATCGTGCGGACCCCGGCAAATGGCGATGTGCCACTGGGACCGTTCTCAGGCTGAACGCTCACGCCACCTGCTCCACAAATAGAACGTTGATCGCGTTGCGATGGAACACGGGGAGTGTCAGTGGAACCGTGGCCGGAAGTCTTGGGAAAATTCCTGGGAAATTGTGGGGTTTTTCTGATGGGATTGGGGCCCGTTCAGCCCGTTTCAGCTGACCAGCTGCAGCAATTGCTCGCGGCTTGGCCCCGGCACGGGCGGACGCGGCTTGCCCTGCATGGCTTCGCGGACTGCCGCCATCCGCTGCGCGACCTCTGGCCGCTCGAGAATCGTCTGCACGGGCGTCACTGTCCCGACGTATTCCATCGCGGCGCGGAAGAGATCGGGGTCTGCGGCGACCAACGACAACAGCGAGACAATGCGCCGCGCCAGATCGCTCGCCGGCGGAGGCATCTCGCGGCCGTCGCGAATGGCCTCCATCTCCGAGAATCGCGTCCGGTCAACCGCGATCTGTGCCTGGTACCACGGCGTGATCTCGGCTTCGGTGCGCCGATCGAAGTCGTCCACCAGCGCCCGTGGATCATCGCCGGAGGCTCGCACGGCATCTCGCAGCCGCAGCCCGTGGAGAAATCCCACCGTGAGACCGCGTCCGGCTGATGGATTCGTGCACGCCCACGCGTCGGCGACCGCCACGAACCCGGTCACGATCGGGACTCCGTCCACCACGAAGCAGCGATAGCGATCGGCGATGCCGCTCATGGGGAGAACCGGCGTCATCGGCACTCCGTCAAGCCAGTGTGCGTGCAGCGGACAGGCGCGAATGACGCGCGTCCATGAGTCGTCGTGTCGAAGCGTCTTGAGCGGTTGGTCGCCAGTCGCCGTGAAGATGGTGACCGACCAGGTGTCGTTGTCGCCCGGCAACGTCAGCAGCGTGATCGATCCGACTGGCGTGAGGGTCCCCGCGCGCCGCTGTGGGATGCTGCCGCTGAAGTACCTCGTGTAGTAGGTGAACCCGCAATCTTCCTGCTCCTCGTACGGCTTCCGCGCGCCAATCGCCGCGAGCCACTGTGGGCTGCGCGACTGTCGTCCCGTCGCATCGACGACGAGGTCGGCGCGAAACTCTTCACCATCCGATGCACGGACACCGACGACGTGAGGAATGCCGGCCGTGGCTGACGGTCCGGTGAGCAACCCGGCGACCGTCACGCCGCGACGGGCTGTCACGCGAGCGGCTCGCTGAGCCGCATCCGCGAAGACCCATTCACCAACCGGACGCCGCGCAGTGAGCGTCCAGAGCTTGTCGTCGATCGGACGCGGGGTCCGATCCGCAAACACAGGCGGGAGCGGGTTGACGAGATCGAAGCGACAGGCGCCGGCACGTTCGAGCGCGTCCTGTACATCAGGCAGTTCTGCCTCGAGCAGCAGCCGCAATCCCGGCATGAAGTTATGCGGTTGCCGGAACTGCGCCACTCCCTTGCGCTCCCAGTGCTCCCACGCGTCGCGCGGCGACGCCGGCATCGGATCGGTGTCGTGCTCGAGCACGGTGACGTCGTGGCCGTCGCGCGCGAGCAGAAGAGCCGTGCCGAGACCGCAGATTCCACCGCCAATGATCACAATCGTCATGAAACATCCTGTGCAGCGGCCGTTGACCGTTGGGACTACACTACTCGCTTCGTTGAACGCGGCGAAGACCGCGGTGTGACACTCCCGAACTGCTGGGGTTGAGCCATGAGCGATTCCACCCAGACCATATCGGGTGAAGCCGAGACCAGGCACGCCTATCACGCGGTGACGCTCCGGCTGGCGCGCGAGCGAGTGACCGACACCCGACCGCTTCGCGACGTGCTCAAGGAGGTCACGGCGGTCACGGCGACCGCGCTGCAGGTGACGCGCGTCAGCGTGTGGTTCTTCGTGAACGAACCTCGCTCGATCCGCTGCGACTACCTCCACCAACTCGAGCGCGGCGAGATTTACGAAGGCGCCATTTTGCTCGCCCGCGATTTTCCCGTCTACTTCGAGATGCTCGAGAGTTCGCGCGTCGTGCGCTTCATTGACCGTGACGGTGATCCGATGTCGGAGGAATTCCGATCGTCGTATCTGGCACCCCTGGGGATCACGGCGATGCTCGACGCACCGATTCTTCAAGGCGGCGACATCATCGGCATCGTCTGCCACGAGCACGTCGGCGGCGTACGGGAATGGACCGATCCCGAATGCGAATTTGCGGCATCGGTCGGCGACATCGTTGCGCGGCTGTACGCGGAAGCCGCACGGCTGCGGGCCGAGAGCGCGCTCGAAGCGCATCGGGCGCATCTGGCCGAACTCCAGCAGCTCGGGGAAATGGGACGCCTGGCGGCCGGCGTCGCCCACGACTTCAACAACGTGCTGAACGCGGTCTTCGGGTACGCCGAGTTGCTCACCGATGCGGCGGGAGATGTCCCGCATGTGAATCGGCTGGCGAACGAGCTCGCCAGCATCGCCGATCGCGGCCGTGAACTGGCTCACAACCTGATGACGTTGGGCCGTGTCAACGTGCAACGCGCGCGCGTGTTCAGCCCGGCCGACGTCCTCAATGTCTCGCTGCCCCTGCTGCGGGCCGCGGCCGGGCCACGCGTGCGTCTCGAGCTGTTCGTCGCCGGCAAACGCAGTCTCGTCGTGATGGATCCCATTCAACTCGAGCGGGCGATCCTCAATCTTGTCGTCAACGCCCGCGACGCGATGCCAACCGGCGGCATGGTGACGGTGGAACTCCGGGAAGAAAGCGTGGGCCGCGGCCCTGACTGTCAGAGCACGTTCGTCGTGCTCGAAGTGAGCGACGAGGGAGTCGGCATGGACCGCGAAACGCGCGAGCGTGTGTTCGAGACGTTCTTCAGCACCAAAGGCGACCAGGGCCGTGGCCTCGGCATGTCGATCGTCAACCAGATCATCACAATGGCCGGCGGCTTCATTCAGATAGACAGCGCCCCAGGACAGGGCACGCGCATCCGGCTCTATCTGCCGCTCATCGCCGGAAACGAATAGAGCTCTCGTCCTCGTTCCGCGACGCGCTGTGCTTCCCGATACTCCCCGCGGCACCTGGGTGACGACTGACGTGCCGGGCCGGCTTGACGCGCTCGGCTGGTCGCGTTGGCACCAGCGCCTGATCCTGGCGCTCGGGATTACCTGGATCCTCGACGGGCTCGAAGCGAGCCTCGTCGCCAACGTCGCGCCTACGCTGCAACATCCAGACACGCTGGGGCTCTCAGCGACCCAGATCGGAATGGCCAACTCGGTGTACCTGCTTGGCCAGGTGGTCGGCGCGCTGGTGTTCGGCCACCTCACCGACCGGCTCGGCCGCAAGCGGCTGTTCATGGTCACGCTCGCGATTTACCTCGGAGCGACCGCCCTCAGCGGCCTGGCGCCGCATTACGCGGTGTTCCTTGGCTTCCGACTCCTCGCCGGAGCCGGCATCGGCGGAGAGTATTCCGCGATCAACTCCGCGATCGACGAGATGGTCCCTGCCCGTATGCGCGGCGCCATCGCCCTGGCGATCAACGGGAGTTACTGGGTGGGCGTTGCGCTCGGCGCGGGCGTCACGCTCATCGTGCTCAACCCCTCGATCTTCCCGATCGCGATCGGCTGGCGCGTGGCGTTCGGGTGTGGCGCGCTGCTCGGACTCGCGATCCTGCTGGTGCGGCGCCACATGCCAGAGAGCCCGCGCTGGCTGCTGATGCACGGCCACGTCCAGGCCGCGATCGCGACGATCGAGCGGATCGAAGCTCAGGTCCGTGGCCGCGGATGGAACGCCAGAGCCGAGGCAGCCTCGATCACTGTGGTGACGGTGAAGGTCTCGGGCACGGTTGGACTCCGGCACCTCGCGCACACGCTCATCCGACGCTATCCCAAACGCACCATCTACGGCCTGTCGCTGATGCTCGCGCAGGCGTTCCTCTACAACTCCATCTTCTTCAGCTATGGACTGATTCTGGAGCGGTTCCACGGCGTCGCGCGCGACCACGTGAGCCTCTACATCGTGCCGTTCGCGATCGGCAACTTCCTCGGCCCGCTGGTGCTGGGGCCGCTCTTCGACCGCTGGGGGCGACGGGTCATGATCCCGTTGACATATGCGCTGTCGGGCGTGCTGCTGCTGGCAACCGGCGGCTTGTTTGTCGCGGGCGCTCTGAACGCGCTGACTCAGACCCTCGCGTGGATGCTCGTGTTCTTCGTCGCCTCCGCGGCGGCGAGCTCCGCGTATCTCACGGTGAGCGAGTTATTCCCCGTCGAGCTCCGCGGGATGGCGATCGCCGTGTTCTACGCGTTTGGCACGCTGGTCGGCGCGGGCGCGCCGACCCTGTTTGGGGCGATCGTGGACACGGGCGATCCTCGTCGTTTGCTCGCGGGCTACGTGCTCGCCTCTGCAATGATGATCGCCGCGGCCGTCGTCGCGCGCGTGTTCGGCGTCGATGCCGAGCGACGCTCTCTCGAGGAGCTCACGAGCGAGTCAGTTCGATCGATTCGCCGATAGCGTTCCGATCTCAATGAGACCGATCTTGTTGACGCCGCTGTTGGCCGTCACGATGTTGCCCTGAGCGGTGGCCTCGTAGTGCCGCAGCACGCCACCGCCCGAGGGAATCGCGAAGGTTTGAAACTTCTTCGTCTGCGGGTCGAACCGCACCATCGTGTTCGGCCGCACGCCAGACTCGCTGTACCAAATCACGTTGTTGATCTGGGTGATGGCATAGGGTTCGGAGTTTTTGCCGCCGGGTGAGGGAAACTCCGTGGTCTGACCCGTCTTGGGATCGAAACGTCCCAGCATGCCGCGGGCGAAGTCGGTATACCAGATGACGTCATCAGATGTGATGGCGAGCCGACGCGGACGAGCATCGGCGCTGGGCAGCGTGTACTCCTTGATCTCCATCGTCTTCGGATCGACGCTGCCGATGCGGTTGCCGCGGAAGTCCACGTACCAGGGCACGCCTTGCGAGTTCAACCGGATGCCGTACGGGTAGGTGTTGTCGCTCGGCGTCTTCTTGACCACCATGTCGCCGCTGTTGGTATTGAGGCGACCGACGTGCCCCGACTGCAGCGTGAAGAACAGATCGCCGCTTCGCTTGTCCAGAATTGGTGTGTGCGGACCGCGTGCGCCCGGTTCTTTGATCGGGTATTCCTCGACGCGACCGGTACGCGGATCGAGCCGGCCGATTACACCCTTCTGAATGCCGGTGTACCAGATGTTTCCCTGCGGATCCTCGGCCAGCCCGTGCGGTTGGCTCTTGGCAGGCAGATCGAACTCACGAATCTGGCCGGTCCGCGGATCGAGACGTCCGAGCTTGTCCGCCCACTGGCCGGTCCACCAAATCGATCCGTCCGCCGCGGCGTGCGAGTCGTGGGGGCGCGAACCAAGCGTGGGAGCCAGCCACTCCTTGATCGCGACGGTGGCTGGACCCGAGATCAGCACCGCGCCAGGAACATCCTTGATGGGATAGTGCGCCGCAAGGTATGACGAAATGATTTCGAGCTCGGGCGCCGGCAGCTTCACCATCGTGGCGATCCGATCCTGCCAGCCATCCTTGGTATAGCCCCACGAATTGGCGATCAGGTTGGCACCGTGACAGCGCGTACACGTGGCCTGCACCTGCTCGCGGCCAGCGCCCTCTGCCAGCTGGACAGGTGGCGGTCCCCCCTGCCGGCCTGCAGGCTGCTGCCCGATCATGGACGAAGAGAACGCCGACACCAGGAAGACCACAACTGCGACACCTGAGAATGTTCGCTCTCTCATACTTCCTCCAGTTCTCCTGGTGCGTTCTCGCTGGGAGCGCTTAACCGGCTCGCCGCCTGACGAAGTTGCCAGCGACGCCGCAGTCGGCGGTACACGGCGGCGGCGGGACGTAGGTGTTCTTGATCTTCTTGCGGTACTCCGGATACAGCGTCTCACGATAACCGAGCACCGCCTCGCGCGGCAGGTTGTACAACTTCATGAACTCGTCCACGAACGGGTTCTGCTCCGGGGCGAAATGAGGCACATCGTCACCGGGTTCGCGCCCCTCGTAGCCAGGTACGCACGGGTCGCGGTAGTCGAGCGGCACCTTCGACAGACGGAAGCTCTTCGAGATGATCTCGGGCTCCACGAGATAGACCGGATCGCGCGCCACCATGAGGACCGTGAGCAGGTCGCCGTGGCGGAAGAACCGCCACTCGATCGTGGCCTGGTCGCTCAGCGGCACACCAGTCTTGCGGATGAAACCCGCCTTCAGATGCGTGGTGCGCGCGGCCAGCGCACCGCCTTCCCATCGACCCGTCGTGAAACCTGCCTGGGTGTGGAGCGCATTCGTGGACGGACGCGCGCGGTCGTCCATCCAGATCGGCATCGTCATCCAGTCTTCCCACGCGTCGATCGTGTAGGACACGACGCGCTTCGTCGCGCCGTCGGTTTGACTCGAGATCCGCAGCCCGAACGGGCCGAGCACCATATACGCCGCGCCCCAGCCCTGACACTGCCGCTCGACCATCGACTTCTGCGACTCGTCGTACGAGAGCGCGCGCGTCCGGGCTTCGTCAGTCAACGCCAGCCCGAGGTAGTCCACCGGCACTGAATCGTTCTGCACATCCTCGGTCCCGAGCGGGGCCCACGAGCCCACGATCTCGAATTGACTTGGCAGCGGACCCGCCGGATCGCTCTGTGCGAACGCCACGAAGGCGCCGAGGACAGCTATCAGCAGAGCGAGTGCAAATCGATGCCTTACCACGTCGATGAGCATGGTGTGGGATCCCACTTGGAGCCGTCCGGCTCTTTCTTGAAGTGCGGGCTCACGACATACGGCGCGTTCAGATACACCGGATCCTCGATGATGGTGGTGACGAGGAGGAGCGTGCCGTTATCCGGGAGCGGCGCGATATCGAAGTGCTCCGCGATCGTTGCGCGCTCGCTGTAGGGGACGCCGTTCTTGCGCAGGTAGCCGGCGCGCATGTTCGTCGTAACGACGCGCAGGCTGCCACCAGCAACGGAGGCCGGGTTCTGTTCTGTGGACCCGGCGGCCGCAACTCGCTCCCATCGGGCGACGGACTCGCCCTGCCATGTAGGGCGAGGGGCTGAAGACGAGGTGCGCGGCGTGAAACGAAGCAGCCGCGTCTGAGTGCCGGCGTCGGTGTCGATGCGCAGCGTGTCGGCATCCTGCCAGGTAATGTGCAGGCGCCCGGGCACATTCATAATCGCGCCCGCGCCGTACGACCTGCACTGGTTGCCTGCTCGTTCATCCGCAGCAGGATCCCAGGCGTTGATGAGTGGGACAGCGGCCGGTGAGACGGGAATACGGCGATACTCACCTTTCCTGGGCGTGACCATCCGGTAGCGCCAGTTCTCGGTCACGTACGACACCCAGTAGCCGGTGAGATCGATCGGTGCGAGCGCCCGCGCTGACGTGGACGAGGGACGCTGCGCAGACGCGCCACCAACAGCGACGACGAGAACCGCGAGTCCCGCGATTGCCACGAGCGAGCGCCTCATGACTTCTCCTTCATGAGGCTTCGGTACACCGCTTCAACGAATGTGTCCGTCGTCCAGTCGCCACCAGTGTTGCCGTAGCGCCCTTCGTAGCCGTTCGCCGGGCGTGCGGCCTTGACCTGTTCGAGCGACCGACCGGCGTTGACGAGATCGCGAACGCGGTCGCGGATGATGGTGACCATGTCGCGGTATTCGATGACGTCGAACTGATCGTAGAGCCGGCCGTGGCCTGGAATCACGACCGTGCCCTCCTCGCGCGAGACGATGGGCACCGACGCCACTGCGATTTCACTGAGACGATTCAGCGCCGCGATCTCGCCGTCGATGCTCCCGCCGCGCGCCACGTCGATCACCGGGAAGCGGCGCGTATCGAGCACGTCGCCAGCCAGCACGACGTCCGATCGCCGGAAGAAGACAAAGACATCGCTGTCGGTGTGCGCCGCCGGCTGGTGCAGGACCTCGATCGCCTCGCCGTTCAAGTACAGAAACTTCTTCGCGTAATGAAACGATTCGGTCGGCAATCCGGTGAGCGGGCGCCCTGGTGTTGATTCCGCTGCCGCAGTCATGTGCCGCAGCACACCCTCAGCGGCGAGAATCGACGCCACGGATCTCAGCGCGTCCGGGCGCGACCCGGCGCTGCGCGTGCCTGGATAAAACTGATCGCCGGCCTTCGACAGCACCTCATTGCCGCCAACGTGATCGACATCGGGGCCGGTGTCGATGACGTAGCGTATCGGTTTGGGTGTGATCTTCTTGATCGTGGCGACAACGGCCGCAGCGCTGGCGGTGGACCCTGCATCCACCACCACGACGCCGTCCTCGCCGACCTGGACGCCGATGTTCCCGCCGGCGCCGGCGATCATGAAGAAGTTGGGACGTACCTCCACCACTTCCAGACCATCTGACGAGGCGACGGTCGAGACCTGCGCGGCAAATGCGGCTGCCGGCGCGACAGACGTATTTCGGTGGACCACCACGAGCGCCGTACACAGAGTCACGGCGATGACGAGCGGACAACGACGAACTCGAGTTCGTGGCGCGATGGTCACGGGCGTGTTGGCCGGGAAGCGTAGCATAGGGGTGATGGCACCGCGCTATCAGATCGTCGAGATCATCGGCCGCGGAGGCATGGGAGAGGTCTGCCTCGCCAACGATGTGATGCTCGACCGCAAAGTCGCCCTCAAATTCGTCACTACGCCCGGCGAGAGCGACGGCCTCGACCAGCTGCTCGTCGAAGCCCGCGCCGCCGCCGCGCTCGATCATCCGTTCATCTGCTCGATCTACGAAGTCACCACGCTGAACAGTCGCGCCTGCATCGCGATGGAGTACGTCCGCGGCGAGTCGCTCGAGCGTCGGCTGCGTGGCGGGCCTCTCCCGCTTCACGAAGCCCTGCGCGTGGCCGAAGAGATCGCTGAGGCGCTCGACGCCGCGCACAAACGGCGCGTCGTGCACCGCGACCTCAAGCCGGCGAACGTGATGTTGACCGAGGACGGCCACATCAAGGTCATGGACTTCGGGTTGGCCGCGCGTCTCCCGCACGGCGATGCGGTCGATCAGATGGAGACAATCGCGGTCGCCGCGACGGAGGCCGTGGTGATCGGGACGCCCGCCTATATGGCGCCCGAGCAGATCCGTGGCGAGCCTGCGGATCGCCGGTCTGACATCTTCGCGTTTGGCACGCTGCTCTACGAACTCGTCTCAGGGACTAATCCGTTCAAACGGTCGAACGTCAACACCACGCTGGCGGCCATTCTCAGCGAGCCGGTCGCCATGCTGCGGCACCACGTGCCGGCGATTCCACCGGCGCTCGATGCGCTCACGTCGCGACTGCTCGCGAAAGATCCTGCCGCGCGACATCAGTCCTTCGCTGACGTGCGGAGCATCCTTCGGCGGCTTTCGCTTGATCTCTCTTCGTCAACGGCGATCGTGCCGACGACCGTCGCTGAGCAACCGGCGAGCGACGGCAGCGTCACGCTGATCGGGCGTGAGGCTGAACGTGCCCAGCTGCGTCAGAGCCTGAAGCAGGCGAAATCCGGCAACGGCGGATTCATCCTGCTGCTCGGTGAGGCTGGCGTGGGCAAGACTCGACTCGCTGAAGACGCGCTGGCCATGGCGCGTCGCCTCGGCTGTCACACGCTGGTCGGACGCTGTTATGAGCAGCAGGGCACGCCCGCGCTCATCGCATACACCGAGGTGCTCGAAGAGGCTTCCCGGCTGATGCCAGCCGCTGCGTTTCGTCAGGCCGTCCACGCCGGCGCGCCGGAACTGGCGAAGCTGATGCCGGAACTGCATCGTCTCTTCCCCGACATGGCGCCGCCGATGCAGCTGCCCCCAGAACTACGACAACGGTACCTGTTCACAAATGTCCGGGAGTTCCTGACGCGCAGCAGCCGGTTCGCACCGCTCGTCATCTTCATCGACGACCTTCAGTGGGCGGACGAGTCCACGTTGCAGCTGACGCAGCACCTGGCGCAGCAGCTCGCCAACCTGCCGATCGTCATCATCGCGGCGTACCGCGAGGTGGACGCTCCAGTACCTGTCCCAAGCAAGGGGACGTTTCAGAGCCTGCTCGACCGGGTCCGTGGGCAATCGCGCCCGGCGATCTCACCGCAGACCATCAAGGCGGCGCTCGATCAACTCGTCAGCCAGCGGCACGCCCGCGCCATCGTGGTGCGCTCGTTCACGCACGCCGAGGTCCAGAGTGCGCTCGCGTCGCTGGGCACACCCCATCCGCCAGCCAGGCTCGTGCAGAAGTTCGCCGATCGCACAGGCGGAAATCCCTTGTTCGTCGTCGAATTGTTCCGCAACCTGAAGGACGAGGGACGCTTGTTCGACGCACGGAACGAGTGGACGCGCAACCTCGATCTGGATGACGTCGAGCTCCCGGATACGGTGCGCGTCGTGCTGCAGCGGAGAATGATGCGCGTGTCCTCCGACACGCAGAACCTCCTGAGCGCGGCGGCGGTGCTCGGACGTCAGTTCGAACCGGACGTGCTCGAAGACGTCGCCGACGTCGAGAGCGAGGCGCTGACGGCGGCGCTCCAAGAGGCGGAGCGGGCCCGAATCCTGACCGGCCCCTCGGGACGACGCGACATCACCTGGCGCTTTACGCATCAATTGACCTGCCAGATGCTGACCACGGCGATCCCACAGCAACGGCGGCAGCGACTCCACCTGCGCGCGGCGGACGCGATGACGCGACGAGATCACGAGTCCCGCGCACACCTGGCAGGGATTGCGCATCATCTGTACTGGGCCGGCCGCCTGGCCGATCCAACTCGGACTGCTCGGGCCCTGATCGCAGCTGGCAACGCGGCACATGCGATGTACGCGAGTGAAGAGGCGGTCGAACATTACCGGCGCGCGCTGGAGGTATTGCAGGAGACGGGCGCCACCGACAACGAGCAGCGAGTCGTCCAGGAACGGCTCGCGGATCTGCTGGCGCTGCTCGGCGAGCGCTCCGCGGCGATGGATCTCTACGAACAAATAAGCAGTGGATATCGTGCCACACAGGCAACTGTCGATCTGGCACGCATCGCCCGGAAGACCGGCACACTTCACTGGCAGGCCGGCAATCGCGCGGAAGCGATGGCCTCGTATCGGCGCGCGCTCGAGCAGCTCTCGGGCTGCACGGCGCACATCGAAGAGGCTCACCTCTATCAGGAATTGGGTCGAGCCGCCTTTCGCAGCGGAGACAACACGCAAGCCGTCGAATGGTCCGAGCGCGCGCTGCAATCGGCGGAGCGCGCACTCACCGAGCCAGGCGCCGACGCGGCGCGCATCCACTCCGCGGCAACGACGGCGATTGCGCAGGCCACCAATACGATCGGCGTCGCACTCGCGCGGTCGGGGCAGCTCGACGCCGCACGCGAGCGTATCGAGCGGAGCCTGGCGGCGGCGCAGGATCAGGGTCTGCTCGACGTCGCGTGCCGGGCGTACGCGAATCTCGGCGTGCTCTACAGCGCCATCGAACCGAAGCGGGCGATCGACGTCTCGCTCACCGGGCTCGAGATCGCGTCGAAGATCGGCGCGGCCTCGCTCCAGTCGTACATCTACGCAAACTTGGCTGCGGCGTACTGCGCGCTCACCGAACGGTGCGACACCGAGGGATTCGAGGCAGCGCGGGCCGCGGCGGCGCTCGACCGCGAGCTGGGCCAGCTCGACCACCTCGCGGTGCCGCTCGTCGTCATCGCACAGATCCATCAGTGTCGAGGCGAGCTCACAGAGGCCGAGTCGGCGTATCGCGAAGCGTTGGCGTTGGCTGAGAAGATTGGTGAGCCACAGCTGATGCTGCCGTGCTACGACGGCCTCGCCACGATCCATCTGGACCGCGGCGACCGCGTGCGGGCCGAGGAACTGATGGAACGCGCGCGGCAGCTTTGCGATCGGACCGGCCTCGATCCTGATACGCTTCTGCTCCTGCCTTTCTTGTGTTGATGTGGAGGTCGAGCCGTGACGAATCACAGCCAGATGCCGGTTCAGTCCGGTGACCGTGCGCCCGACTTCGTCGTGCCGGCGGTGCACGAGGATCGGACGATTTCGCTGGCCGACTACCGGGGCAAGACGCCGCTGCTGCTCGGTCTGTTCCGCGGCCTCTACTGCCCGTTCTGCCGGCGAGCGGTGGCACAGATGGCCGCGTCATCCGACCAGCTGCGATCGCTAGGCGTCGAAACGCTCGCTATCGTCGGCACTGAACTGGAGAACGCGCGCCTGTACTTCAAGTTCAGACCCACACGCTTGGCGCTCGGCGCCGATCCACAACTGGCCACGCACCGCTCGTACGGCGTGCCGCGGCCGGATGTCACGCCTGAACTGGCGCAGCTGGCCGAGCACACGTACATCAATCCGACCGGTGAGCTCCCAGAGCCGCTGCCGATACAGGCCGCCTCGGCGGCGCTCTCGAAGCTGGATGGATATCAGATGACGCCGACCGATCTGCGCGACCAGATATCGACGTTCAACCAGTTGAAGGGCCAGTTCCTGATCGACCGCGACGGCATCGTCCAGTGGTCCCACATCGAGTGCGCCAACGAGGGTCTCCCGGGGCTGGGGAAGTTTCCCTCACACGATGAACTGCTGGGAGCAGCGGCGATCGTCACTGCAGGCTCCACGCGCGTCAGCAGATAGCACACTGAACGGATACCCGTCTGCGGTAAGATCACCGCCCTTCCCTCGGGACTGGAGAATCCTGATGCGGACGTCATGCTCTCGGGTGACGAGCCGGTCCATCGCATGGGTCGTCGTCTTCCTCCTCCTGACCCAAACAACGTCGGCCACTACTTACATGTCCATAGAGCCGGTGCCAAGCATCGATATCGTCGGTGCGGATGATCTGGCAGCGATTCGCGGCATCGGCTACGCCAACCTCGAGCTTTGGAGCCAGCGCCTGCTCAACAACTGTCACGTCGTCGATTCCGTGGTCAATGCGCTCTTGGCAAACGACGCCATCAGTTCGGTCAGACTCAACCTCAACACGCGCGTCGTGGTTGCGGCCGGCGGCTTTGAAGGTCGCACCAACCCGTCGTTCGTGTTCACGGTGACAGATTCGGGGGCAGGCTCTGTGACCGAAGCGGACGTCAACGTGCTCGGCAACGCGCTTGGCTACGTGCTCAATCAGGGGAGCACTGCGCATTTCAGCCCCGACAATTTCAAGGCCTACGCGTTCCCGCTCGACTACGCGCTGGTGACGTTCCAGGGAACGCTGACCGGCAGCGAGGCGGAGGACTTCTTCGAGCACCTGGGAACGATCGACGAGGCGCTGTTCAGGGGCCTCTTCGCCGGGTTCACGCAGATCGATCTCGCCGGCTCGACGACCAACAACACGATGCTGTTCCTTCAGCCGGCCACGAGCAAGCATCAGTTCATCACGGGTCTGGCGGCGGCGGTGGCCGACGACCCGCGCGCGTCGTATTCACCGCTCAAGAACAACGGCACGCCCACGACGAAGCGAGCGGGCGTCGCGTTTCCCGAGAACGACTGGCTGACGTTTCCGAACGGCGATCAGTATCTGGTGAACGTCGGGAGCTCCGCCCAGCTACTGATTGAGCTTGCCGCCCTCCGGCAGCTGCATCGCGCTGCCGTTGACGCGCTGTTGCTGGCGATCGAGGAACGACGCGTCGAGGACTATCTCGCCTCGTTCACGTGTCCGAATTGATGCTCGTTAGCCACTTTTCCGCGAAACGTCGCATTGGGTATCAAAGCGAGGAAACCCAATGCCGACGATGCACCAGATTGAGCTCGTTCAGAGGACTTTCGCCGTCGTTGCCCCGATTGCCGACGATGTGGCGGTGCTCTTCTATCGGCGACTGTTCGAGATCGACCCCACGCTCGAGTCGATGTTCACGGGCAACATGGCGGATCAGCGGCGCAAGCTGATGGTCATGCTGACCGCGGCCGTCAAGGGACTGCCCCGACTCGACCGGCTCATCCCGGTCCTCCAGGACCTGGGCCGGCGTCACGCGGATTACGGCGTGGACGACCGGCACTATGAAACGGTAGGCGAAGCGCTGTTGTGGACGCTTGAAAAAGGCCTCGGACCGGACTTCACGCCGGACGTCAGAGAGGCATGGACTACGGTTTATCGCGTGCTCGCGTCAACGATGAGGGCGGGCGCCGAGGAGCGGTTGGCGGAAGCGGTCTAAGGGGACGCGAGGACGGCGACGCGCTCGACGCGTCCGCCGGCGCGGCCGATGACCAGACGTCCGTCGGCCTCGAACGAAAGACGCAGGACCTGCGTCCCGTCGCCATGGACAGCCGCGAGGTGCGCGCCGGTGGTGGAATCGAGCACGACGACCGCGCCACCGAGGAGACTCACGGCGACGAATCGGCGGTCCGCGCTCTCGGCCACGACGAGCGGCCAGGGCGCAGACTCATCGACAGGCGCCGCTGTCGTGAGCGATCGCCCTTCGAGACAGGCGCGAAGATCGGCGGCGAAATCCTCTGCCGACTGATAGCGTCGATCGGGATCGGCCGCCATCGCCCGCCTGGCCACCTGCTCGATCGGTCCGTCGAGACTGGCGTCGATCGTTCCGAGCGGCGGCACATCCGTGTGAAGAATCCGCTGCGCGGCCTCCACGAGCGGCAGTCCGCCGACGTCGAAGGGCAACCGTCCTGCCATCAAACGATAGAACATCACGCCGAGCGCATACACGTCGCTGCGCCCATCGACTTCCACGCCCCCGCGCAGTCGCTCGGGACTCATATACGCGAGCGTGCCGATCAACTGTCCATGCGCGGTCTGGATCGTCGAGGTCGAGTGGATGTCGAAGCCGATCGCGCGCGCAATGCCGAAATCGAGGACCTTCGGCTGGCCGGTGTCCGAGACGAGCACGTTGGCTGGCTTCAGGTCGCGATGGATGATGCCGCGCTCGTGCGCATGCTGCACCGCCTGACAGATCGCAATCACGAGCTCGATCCGCGCTGCAGTGCCCAGCTCATGTGCCTGCACGTATTCGGTGATCGGTGGTCCGCTCACCAGCTCCATCACGAGATGCGCCGGCACGCGCCGATCGCCACGATAGAACGCGAACACGTTCGCGATGCCAGGATGCTGGAGCCGCCCGAGCAGCTCGGCCTCGCGCTCGAATCGACGCAAGATCTCCGGATGCCGAAAGCCCCGGCGCAGCACCTTGATCGCGACGGTGCGTCGCGGACGATCCTGCTGCGCCGCATAGACGATGCCCATGCCTCCAGAGCCGATGGCGTGCAGCACGAGGAAGTCGCCGAGCACCGTGCCCGGCCGCAGCGGACCATCCAGTGCAGCCACATCGAGCGCAGGAATCCGTGCCGGATCGAGAAAGCCCTCATCGGAAACCTCGATGGCGTCGAGCATCGCGTTCACTTCCGCGCGCAGACGCGGATCGTTGCCGCAGCGCTCCTGCAGCAGCGCTTCGCGATCCGCGGGCGCGAGGTCGGCCAATGCCAGGAAGATGGCCTCGGCGGGGCTCACGGGCTCAGTCATCTCATGTCAGGCGTTGCCGAACGAACTCCCGCGCGAACCGAGAGCGCGGAAGAGCCAGGCACGCGCAAACGTCCACTCGTTCTTGACGGTGGCGGGAGACAGATCGAGCGCCGATGCTGTCTCGTCGATGCTGAGGCCGGCGAAGTACCGCAGCGTGACGATCTTGGCCTTGCGCGGATCGGTCGCTTCCAGCTGCGACAGCGCCTCATCGATCGCGAGTACGTCCGTCAAATCCGGATCGGCACCGGCAATCGCCTCGTCGGCCTCGACGTGCTCGCCGCCGGCGCCGTGTTTGATGCGTCGATAGTGGCGGGCCCGCTCGACCAGAATGCGCCGCATCGCCAACGCCGCGGCGGCAAAGAAATGTCCGCGCCGATCCCACTGGCGCGGCTGGCTCGACACGCGAAGATAGGCTTCGTGGACGAGGGCGGTGGGTTGAAGCGTCTGGTGAGGCTGCCGCTCGCGGGCCAGCCTGGCCCTCGCGAGCTTGCGCAGTTCGTCATAGACTTCCGGCACGATCTCGCCGGATGAACCAGGCCGATCAGGATTTTCAGGAGTGGAGGTCACTCGACCGCGAATTATGACACCCGAACGCATCGCGCGACTCAAGAGCAGCCATGCGCAGGTCTCAACCGAGCCTCGCGCGCTGGCGACGCGCTTCTACCTCGAGCTGTTCACGGCCGCACCAATGCTGCGGCAGCTCTTTCCCGCCGACATGACGTCGCTCCAGGGACACTTCGAAGCTGCGCTCGCGCTCGTCATCAGGAATCTCGAAGACATGTCGGCGCTGCAGGAGTCGCTCCGTGATCTCGGCACCCAGCACGTGCACTGGGGCGCGAAGCCACAGGACTATCTCCTGGTGCGCGACGCGCTCGTTCGCGCGATCCGTTCGGCGTCCACGTCGTGGAGCCAGGAGCTGGAGGACGACTGGCGGAGCGCCATCACCGCGATTGCGGTGCCGATGCTGCAAGGCGCGGCTGTACACACGGCCATGGTCGCCGAGGACATGGCCGACGATCACCGCGACGAATAATCGAATCACCCTCAGCGGCCCTGGCGCTCGGACGAACAGTCAACGATTCGAGACGGTCAGTCAACCAGCGACCGAGCTCCGGACTATCGGGCAAGAGGTGCAGCGGCGCGGTCATTGGACGCCGCGAGCCACGCAGGCACGATCGCTCTCGGAGGATCGTCATGCGTCAATCAGAAATCCAGTTCGTTCGCTCGCAAGGCTTCACCGTGGCCCATCCCGATCATGACCTGTACGTCGCGTTGATGTTCCAACCGAGAACGATCGCCGGCCTGCTGATACTGGGGATCGTGCTGCAACGCGCGTGGCTCTTTCTCGGGCTGTCGGCCGTGTTGTATTGGGCCACGCTCGTGCCAACACGCAATCTCTTCGACGCTGCCTACAACCATCTCATTGCGTACCGGCGTAGCCTGCCGCCGATCCCAGTCGCGCCTGCGCCTCGGCGCTTCGCGCAAGCCATCGCCGCAACAGTGGCGTTGATTATTGGTGCAGCGTTGCTCTCGGGCGCGACGGTGACTGCCTGGCTCTTCGAAGCGCTGTTCGCTCTCGCAACGACGTCGGTCGTCGTGGGCCGTCTCTGTGCCCCGGCGAACCTCTATCTGCGACTCACACGGACTCCCGACTCAGTCCCGTCTGTGCCGCGGCACGTGTGACGTGGAGGACAATGCAGCATGTCCGCCTCTCATTCCGTCGCCTCGCACCTCGCGGTGTCGCCTGAGAAATATGACACGCGCATCCGCTCGCTGATCCCGCTCTACGACGAGCTGATTGCGGAAGTCGCCGGCGCGCTCGTTCATGCGGCACGGCCGGTGCGGACCGTCGTCGATCTCGGCATCGGGACCGGCGCACTCGCGCGAGCGTGTCTCGAGCGTGCGCCGGGCGCTCGCATCTGGGGCATCGATGCCGACGCCGGCATGATGGCGATTGCGCGCGCGCGCCTGGGTCGCCTGTCACGCAGGGTGACGATGACCACGGGCAGTTTCATGGATGCGCCGCTGCCGTCCTGCGATGCCATGGTCGCGAGCTACTCGCTGCACCACATCAGGACCACTCGCGCCAAGCTGGCCTTTTATCGCCGCTGCTACCGCGCCCTCCGTCCCGGTGGCGTGCTGATCAACGGCGACTGCGCACCGGCCTCGACGCCGCGTGGATTCGCCCGCGATCTCGACGTCTGGTTCGCGCACCTTGGCAAGACGTTCGGTAGTCGCGCCAAGGGACGCCGCGTCTACGAATCGTGGGCCGACGAGGACACCTACGTGCCACTTGCCGAAGAGACCCGCCTGCTCGAACGCGCCGGCTTCAACGTAGACGTGCCCTGGCGCCGCTCGCCCTTCGCGGTCATCGTCGCTTGCCGGTTAGTGGTTAGTGGTTAGTGGTTCAAACCACCAACTACCAACCACCAACCACCAACCAGCGGAATATTTGTCCTGCCAGGCTGATTACGCCAGGTAACAGCTCTCCCCGTTGCCACAGCGACGGTTGCACCTCGTGCCGTCGCGCAGGAGGAATTCATGCCCATTCGACGATCAGCAGGATCATTCGCTCACTCGGCGCTTGCCGTGCTCATGCTCTCTGCGTCGGCACCGTACGCCAGCGCACAAAGTCATGACGGTCACGCGGCGGGCACCATTTCACAGCCGCACAATCCGAGCCGCGAAGAGGCCGCGGTCGTGGCCGCTGTGCAAGATGCAACGGCTCGCTTCAAGAACGTGACGTCCGTGGACGGACCCGGCCACGGCTACGAACTGATGTTCGGATGCGTCAGCGGCGGTGACTTCGGCGCCATGGGCCTCCACTACGTCAACATGGGCCTCGTCGGAGACGGTGACATCAACGTGAACGAGCCAGAAATCATCCTGTTCGAGCCGGCGTCGAACGGCCGCATCCGCATCACCGGCGCGGATTTCCTCGTACCGGTCGCTGCCTGGGAGGCCAAGCATGCCGGTGAAGGCCCGCCCATGCTGAACGGGCAGCTGTTCCACTTCTTCGAAAGCCCGAACCGGTTCGGGCTGGACCCGTTCTACACGCTGCATGTGTGGGCGTGGAAGGACAACCCGAACGGCACGTTCGCGAACTGGAATCCCGACGTCAAGTGCGATGAGTTCAGCGAGCCCCAGGCGTCGGCTCGCTAGAACATGTGGCGCCGTGGAATGCCGCGCTCCTGCAACGTCGCGGTCATCGCGCCGCGAAAGGCGGCGCGCGCTCGCGACAATCGCGACATCACGGTCCCCATGGGCAGGCGCATCACGTCCGCGAGCTCGCGATACGAGAGTCCCTCGACTTCGCGGAGCACGAGCAGCTCACGCACGCGATCGGGCACGTCGCTCATCGCGCGCGTAATCAGCGCAGCGGCGTCCCGGTGATGCATCTGCAGCTCCGGATCGAACGTGCCCTGCACGTCGCTGTGCTGCTCCTCGTCGAACGGATCCATCGCTGCCGCGGAGGGGCTCCCCCGCCATCCGCGGCAGGTATTGCGCACGATGCTGAGGAACCATGCACGGCCATCGCCGCCGGAAAAGGTGCGGAAGTAGCGAAAGGCGCGCAGAGCGGCCTCTTGGAAGGCATCCTCCGCGTCGTGCTCGTTGCGCAGCAGCCAGCGCGACAGCCGTCGGGCGGCGTCGAGATGCGGGAGCACGACTTCATCGAAGCTCTGCCGTGATGCGGGTCCGAATCGACACATCTGTTCGTTCATCGAGCACTCCACAACGGTTGTTTGCCCCCGCATCTGACCGTGTGGGCCCATCTTGAAAGCGCCTGGGCTGCGGCGCCACCGACACTCCCCGTACAGCACTCGTACAGCTCTCGCACGGTGGCCGAAGTAAGATCGCCAGTCTTGAAGTCTCGGGACGCGGGTTCGTTCGGCGTGCATTTGAAAGGCCTGCGTGAAGCGGCGGGGTTCACGCAGGAGGAACTGGCGACGGTGGCCGGTCTCTCGGTCCACGCGGTCAGCTCCCTTGAACGCGGACAGCGACGGCGGCCCCAACTCGACACCTTGCGTGCGCTGGCCTCGGCCCTCGAACTCGACGGCGGCGCGCGCGACGCCCTCTTCGAATGCGCACGGGCCGTCGCCAGCGACACGGTCGTCGATGAGTTGAGCGAGGGCCTGCCCCTCCCCCCAACGGATCTGATCGGACGGGATGACGCGCTCCAGACGCTTCAACACTGGCTGACGCAGCCGTCGATGCGCCTGATCACACTGACGGGACCGGGCGGCGGGGGAAAGAGCCGGCTGGCGCTCGAGCTCGCACATACCGTCGCCGCCGACGGCGCAACGCGCGTCGTCTACGTGCCGCTGGCCGCCATTCAAGAGCCCTCGTTCGTGGCGCTCGGGATCGCCGAGGCGATCGGGGTGTCCGACGTCACCGCGCAGGAGTTGCCGGCACGCGCGCGGATCGCGTGCGGCGACCGGGCCACCCTGCTGCTCCTCGACAACTTTGAACACGTCCTGAAAGCCGCGCCACTGGCCGCGGAGCTGCTGACGTCAGTACCCTCGCTCAAACTTTTGGTCACGAGTCGGGCGCCACTTCGCGTGCGAGGCGAGCGTGAATTCGCCGTTGGCCCCCTCGCCCTCGAATCCGATTCGAGCCCCGCGGTGCAGCTCTTCATCGACCGGGTGCGCGACGTTCAGCCCGGCTTCGCGCTGTCGCCTGAGAACGCCGCCACCGTGCGTGCGATTTGCCTGAAGCTCGACGCACTGCCACTCGCACTGGAGCTCGCCGCGCCGTGGATGAAGACGCTGACCGCCGACGATCTGCTTCGCCGGCTCGATCGCAACGTCCTGCTCTCCCCTGTTGGATCTCGCGATCTTCCGGAACGCCAGCAGACGATGAGCGCCACGATCGCGTGGAGCTATCGACTCCTTGGCCCGCAGGAGCAGCGCACGTTCCGGCGTCTCGGCGTGTTGCGCGGCCGCTTCCGCATCGAGGCCGCGGCAGCCGTCCTCGCCGATCTTCACGGCTCACCAGTCGCGAGCGGCGACATGCTGGGCGGCGTCGCCGATCTCATCGACAAGAGTCTGTTGCTGCGCGCCGAAACGTCGTCCGCCAAGCGACCGCGCTACCAGATGCTCGAAACTGTGCGCGCCTACGCAGCGAACGAGCTCGATGCGTCTGGCGAACGCGATCACGCACTCGCGGGGCTGGCGGCCTACTGCTCGCGTGAAGCCGAGGGGGCCAGAGCGGGACTGACCGGGCCGGTGCAGATCGAGTGGCTCGATCGCATCCGTGACGATCTGGACAACTACCGCACGACACTGGACTGGCTGCTCGAACGCGAGCGGGCCGACGAGGCGGCCCGCATCATCTGGAATCTCCTGTTCTTCTGGCTGATTCGCGCACGAGGCACCGAAGCGCTTCAGTGGTGTCAGCGCGTGCTGAACCTCGCGGGTGTCGCGCCCCGGACCGAAGCGAAGGCGCGTGTCGCCGGCTCCGTGATGTGGTTCACCCAGGGGCACGTGGCACAGGCCCAGGAGTGGTTGACGCGCGCGACGACGCTCGGTCAGGACATCGACGCCGACGTCGCCGCGATGGCGGAGATCTTGTTCGGACACGTCGCGAGGGCCGTCGGCCAATGGGATGAGGCGCGTGAGCGCTTCGTTCACAGCCTCGAACAGTTCCGGGCGCTCTCGAGCGCGTGGGGTATTGGCAACTCGTTCATGGGGATGGCCAATGTCGCCCTCGCCTCTCGCGACATCGTCACCGCCGAGCGCATGCTCGATGAGGCGAGATCGGCACTCAAGGAGGCGGGGCCGTGGTTCCTCAATCTGCCGCTCTACATTCGGGCCAATCTTGCCGTGCAGCGCAGACAGGTCGAGGCAGCCATTGAATATGTCCGGGAGAGCCTGGCCTGCAGCCGTGCCCTGCACGACAAGTTCGCATTCGTGTACGCGCTCACACCGCTTGCTGTGGCAGCCGCATTGAAGGGTGACCATGCCTGGGCGGCCCGAGTGCTCGGCGCCCTCGCTGCGGTGAGCGAACAGACAGGGGCGTCCTCGGTGGACACATCCGTGCGCGAGCTTCGAGAACACACGGAACAACAGGTGCGCGGACACCTTGGTCCGGAACGCTGGGCCGAAGAGTACGCCGTTGGCCGCCACGCCTCCATCGACTCGCTCCTGAGGGATATCGAAGACGCTCAGGCGACGACCGTCATCCGCACCTAAAGACGCCGCGGAATATTCGAGCCGGTCCGCAGATTACATCTTGCGGAGGACCGAATGTTCCCCGCGCGTGTCACACTAGCCAGTCCCATTCAGGTTGGGCCGTTCGAGCTCGACCTGCGCACCAGAGAGCTGAGAAACGGGACGAACCGCGTCCAGCTTCAAGGCCAGCCATTTGAGATCTTGTGCGCGCTGCTCGAGCGTCGCGGAGATGTTGTAACTCGAGACGAACTGCGCCACCGCCTCTGGCCTGACGGCACGTTCGTTGACTTCGAGCACAGTCTCAACGCTGCTATCAAACGATTACGTGCCGCGCTGGGCGACCAGGCCAATCGGCCAACGTTCGTCGAGACCGTGCCGCGATGCGGCTATCGCTTCATTGCCGACGGACTTGCTCCTTCGCGCCATCGTCGTGTGATCCTGCCGTTCAAAACGGTCGGCGGCCGCATGCCGTGCGGCCATGTCAGTACCGGTCTCACGGAGGACGTGATCGTCCAGCTCGCCAGTTCCGTTGCGCGAGCGATCGTGAAGGAGCTCGCTCCTGGAGCGAACCGATGAGCGTGCCGCTCGTCCTGTTCGCCGTCCTGAGCGCCTTCGTCGTTGCCGGTGGCATGACGATCGTGATCACGGCTCTTGTCGTCTTCATCCACCAGCGCGCTCAGCGCAATCCATGGTGAGTCGCGCGGCGTAGATCGATCGAGAGTCGCTCCATGCACGCGATACCGCTCTTGAGTCTCGAGAACGTCAACAAGCACTTCGGCTCCGTTCACGTGCTGCGCGACGTCAATCTGAGAGTGTCCACCGGCGAGGTCGTGGTCGTCGTCGGGCCGTCTGGCGGCGGCAAGTCCACGTTGTGCCGGACGATCAACCGGCTGGAGACGATCGAGCAGGGGACGATCCGGTTCGACGGCCGGCCGCTCCCCGAAGAGGGTGCCGCGCTCGCCAGACTACGCGCGGAAGTCGGCATGGTGTTCCAGTCGTTCAATCTCTTCGCACACAAGACGATCCTCGAGAACGTCACGCTGGGCCCAATCAACGTCCGCAAGATGCCTCGTCAGGAGGCCGAACAGCGTGGCAGGGAATTGCTTGAACGTGTGGGCATCGATGCCCACGCCTCGAAGTATCCGAGCCAGGTGTCCGGCGGCCAACAACAGCGCGCAGCCATCGCTCGTGCCCTGGCCATGGATCCCAAGTTGATTCTCTTCGACGAGCCGACGTCGGCGCTCGATCCCGAGATGGTCCAGGAAGTGCTCGACGTCATGATCGAGCTCGCGCGCAACGGCATGAGCATGCTGGTCGTGACGCACGAGATGGGCTTCGCCCGCCGAGCAGCCAATCGCGTGGTGTTCATGGCCGGCGGGCAGATCGTCGAAGAAAGCGTTCCTGACGCGTTCTTCACTCGTCCGCAGAGCGACCGGGCAAACGAATTCCTGTCCAAGCTGTTCGTGCAATGAAGACTGTCATTGTCCTCGTTACCTGCACCCTCGGCCTGTCGGCGTGCCGAGGCTCGTTCGCGAGCACGACTCTCATCGACAGAATCGCGACCGACCATGCCGTCGTCGTCGGCACGAAGTGGGACCAACCCGGAATGGGCCTGAAGGTCGGACGTGGCGAGCCGCAGGGTTTCGACATCGACGTCGCCAAGTACCTGATCAACGAGCTCGCCGGCGGTCAGCGCATGGACATCGAGTGGAAGGAGTCTGTCTCCGCCAATCGCGAAGCGTTCCTGACCAACGGAACGGTGGACATGATCCTGTCTGGGTACTCGATCACGCCTGCCCGTCAACAGAAGGTCACCTTCGCCGGGCCCTACATCGTGGCGCACCAGGACACGATGGTGCGCGCCAACGCGACCGGCATCAGCAAGGTCACTGACCTCGAAGGCAAACGGATCTGCCAGGTGGCCGGCTCTATCTCCTACAAGCGCATCACCGAGCTGCCGCCTGAAGGCAAACTCGGCCTGAAGGTCCAGCTCGTCGGTGCTGCCAACTATTCCGAGTGCGTCGCGAAGCTCAGTGGCAACAACCTGGACGCGGTCACATCGGACGATCTCCTGCTCGCGGGCTTTGCCGCGCAAGCGGGAGGCGGCTTGAGGATCCTCGGCGACCCGTTCACCGACGAGCGCTGGGGCGTCGGGCTGAAGAGAGGCGACATCAAGACCTGTCTGGCGGTGAACACGGCCATCGCCAGGATGTACGCCGACGGCACTGCCCGGCGATTGATGGACAAATGGTTCGGCAAGGCCACAGGTCTGACACTCCCCACGACCTTGCCTCCGGCCGAACCCTGCAACTGACAGAACCATGGACGAACTGATCCGGTACGCTCCCGGGCTTGCCGCGGGATTCCTGAAGAACCTGCAGCTCGCTGCGCTCTGCGCACTGTTCTCGCTGAGCCTCGGCACGATCCTGGTCGCCATGCGGGTTGCGCCAACGCCAGTCTTGCGTGGTGCCGGCGCCGTATACGTCACGGTCGTCCGCAACACCCCGCTGACGTTGGTGCTCGCGTTCTCAGCCGTCGGCTTGAGCGATACCTTGGGCCTGACCTTCTCCGACACGCCCAGCACGAACAGCTTCTGGCTCGTCGTCCTCGGGCTGTCCATCTATACCTCCGCGTTCGTCTGCGAAGCGTTGCGCTCGGGCATCAACACCGTACCGTTAGGGCAAGCCGAAGCAGCGCGCGCGATCGGGCTGACGTTCGTCCAGTCGTTGCGACTCGTCATCCTGCCGCAGGCGTTCCGCTCGGTCGTCGCCCCACTGGGTAGCGTCATGATTGCGATGACCAAGAACACGACGGTGGCCATCGCGGCGGGCTACCTGGCGGAGTCGTCATTCGTGATGAAAGACACGTTCGACAACACCGGCGTGTCGATCCCCATCTTTCTCGGCCTGGTCGCCGCATTCATGACGGTGACGCTTCCGATCGGTGTGTGTGCCAGCAGACTGGCCGGCCGCTTCGCTGTTGCGCGATGAGCTCCGGGTCAACAGTGCTCTTCGACGCGCCGGGGCCAGTGGCCCGACGGCGCAACACCATCCTGACGCTGCTCGCGACGATCGCCACGCTGGGCGTGGCGTATCTGGTGTACGCGAAGTTCGATGAGAAGGGTCAGTGGAACAGCGAGCTGTGGCGGCACTTCATTTCTGCGAGCACGTGGACCGAGTTCATCATTCCCGGGCTCACTGGAACCCTGACAGCAGCGGGGCTCGGCGCGGTCTTTGCGCTGATCTTCGGCGCGGCATTCGGCCTCGCCCGGCTTTCCGAGCACGGCTGGATCCGACAGCCGGCCGGAGCGGTAGTGGACATCTTCCGCGCGATTCCGCTCCTCTTGTTGATCTTTTTCATGGCGTATCTGTCGCCCACGCTGTTCGGCCGCGGCGACTACACGCTGCTGGCGCTCGTCGGAGGCCTGACTCTGTACAACGGGTCCGTGCTCGCGGAAGTGCTTCGCGCCGGCGTGACGGCCGTACCCAGAGGACAGTCAGAGGCGGCGTATGCACTCGGGCTGCGCAAGGCGGGCGTGATGTGGCACGTGTTGCTCCCGCAGGCGGTCACCGCCATGATGCCGGCCATTGTCAGCCAGTTCGTGGTGCTCCTCAAAGACACCGCGCTCGGCTACATCATCGGGTATCAAGATCTGCTCAGTTACGGTTTTCAATTCCTCCCCGCCAACTACTTCGGCACGCGCGTGAGCAGCGCGATCGTCATCGCGACCATCTACATCGGCCTGAACATGACGCTCAGTGCACTGGCGAGCTGGCTGGACCACCGCCCGTTCGCGCCTCGCGAACGGCGGACGCTCGCGCCTCGCGAGCAGCGGCTCGCGCCCGCGTCGGAATAAACCCGCCGTCATTCCGGTCATGTCGCCGGAGGTGGAGACGTGTGGAGAACGTTCAGTCACCCGCTCTGGGTCTTGGTCCTCACGGTCGCAACTGCGAGCGTCGTATCCGCTCAGCAGGTGTTCACGATTTCTGGTTCGGTCACGACTCGGGACGATGGCGTGGCGATTCCTGGTGCCGTCGTATCCCTCGTCGGGACGAACCTGGCTGCCACCACAGACGAGAACGGCAAGTACACGCTGCGCATCTCGCGATCTGAGATCCGCGGCGACACGCTGCAATTGAGTGTCGATGGGCTGGGCCTTCCGCCGAAGATCGTTGACGTCGCGGCAAACTCCGAGAACGTGACGGTTGATGTCGCGCTCACGCTGGCCTTCTCTCAGGAAATCACCGTCGGATCGCGAGTGGCCGGCGCGATATCGGAGAAGGCGGTCCCGGTGGACGTCATCACCCGCGGCCAGATCGCGGCAAGCGGCTACACCGAAACGGCACAGCTCATCACATCGCTCACCCCGTCGCTCAACTTTCCTCGTCCGACGATTACCGACGGGACCGACACCGTCCGCCCCGCCATGCTTCGCGGCCTGGGACCGGATCAAGTCCTGGTGCTGATCAACGGGAAGCGCCGCCACCAGAGTGCGCTCGTACATCTGAACAACAGCATCGGGCGTGGATCGACCGGCGTCGATCTGAATGCGATTCCCCTTTCGGCCATCGATCACATCGAAGTGTTGCGCGACGGCGCCGCGGCTCAGTACGGATCGGACGCGATCGCCGGCGTCATCAACATCGTCCTGACCGGCGGTGTGACGCGTCCGTCCGTCACGGCGAATGCGGGACTGTCTGCGGGCTCGTTCCCGGGGAACCAATGCGCGCCCGATGGCCAGTCGTGCCGCGCAGGTGACGATATCGACTTCTTAGACGGCGGCCTCGCCGACCTCGCCGGCTCGTGGGGCATCGGCGTAGGCAAAGGCAGCATCGCGCTCGCGGCGGAATACCGGCATCACAATCACACGAACCGGGCCTCATTCGATCCGCGAGACCAAATCGTCGCCGGGGATGCGCGGTCGAATACCGTGTCGCAACCGAACCATCGCTGGGGCGATCCCGATACGCGCGACACGTTGGTCTTCGTGAATGCCAGCGTCCCGCTGAACGCGTCGCAGTCGCGCTTCCTCTATGCGTTTGGTGGTTTCAGCCAGCGGGAGGCCAACAGCGCAGGATTCTTCCGTCGCGCGATCGACGCACGCACGTGGCCGCAGATCTATCCAAGCGGGTTCCTTCCGGTCATCGAGCCGACGGTCTTCGATGGCTCGGCGGCCGTCGGCGTCCACGGCGCACACGGCGGATGGACGTATGACTTCAGCGGGCAATTTGGCCGCAACAGTTTTTTGTTTTCCGTCGGCGACTCACTCAATGTCTCGCTCGGTCCCTCGTCCACCAAAACGGCGTTCGATGCGGGAACGCTGTTGCTGAACCAGATTGCCGCCAACGCCGACATCAGCCGCGCCCTTCGCGTGAAAGGATTTGCTGGCGCTCTGAACCTCGCATTCGGCGCTGAGTATCGCCGGGAGCACTATGAGATCCATGCGGGCGAGCCCGACTCGTACCGTGACGGAGGTGCGGCGAACCAGTTCGGAGGACCAGGCGCGATCGGCGCGCAGGTATTTCCAGGCTTCCGGCCGTCGAACGAGGTGAACGCGTCGCGGTACAACACGGCGGCGTACATCGACACGGAAGGCGACCTGAGACGATGGCTGCGAATCGGCGGGGCGGCCCGGGCGGAACGATACAGCGACTTCGGAGGCACGGTGGACGGCAAGCTCACCGTGCGGATCCAGCCTGTTCCGGTGTTCGCCATCCGAGGGTCGATCAGCACGGGCTTCCGCGCACCGTCGTTGGCGCGATCGTTCTTCTCGTCCACGGCGACGAACTTCCTGAATCTCGGTCAGGGACTCGTACCGGTCGAGTCGCTGACGCTTCCTGTCGCGTCGCCAGCCGCACAGGTGCTCGGCGCGGTGGCGCTCAAGCCTGAGCAGTCGAGAAACGTCACCGGTGGCGTTGTGGTCACTCCCCTGACGTCGCTTGACGTCGCCGTTGACTACTACCAGATCGTCATCGACGACCGCATCGTCCTGTCGGGCAACTTCACGGCGGCGCCAATCGCGGCGCTGCTGGCCCCATTTGGCGCGAACAGCGCGCGATTCTTCACCAACGCGATCGACACTCGGACAAACGGCGTAGACGTCACGTCACACTATCGAATCAGGCTGAACCCGGGTGAGGTCTCCCTGCACGGCGGCTACAACCATTCGGAGACGGACATCGTCGGAGCGGTCACGACGCCGCCACAACTTGCGGCGTACTCGTCGGTGCTCTTCGATCGCCTCGAGCGCCGCCGCATCGAGTGCGGTCAGCCGCAGGACAGCGTGCGGTTCGGTGGCAATTGGACGTTTGGCCGTGTCGGCCTGGATGTCAATGAGTCGCGCTATGGGGCCTTTTGCAGTTTCACGCTGAACCCCGCAGACGACCAGGAGTACGCCGCCAGGTGGCTGACCGACGTCGAGGGGTCGTATCGGGCGAGCCAGTACCGGCTGGCGATCGGGGCAGCGAATCTCTTTGGCGTATTCCCCGATCGCAACTCCACGGTCAATTCGTTCAACGGCATTCAGACGTTCCCCAGCCACTCGCCCTTCGGCATGAACGGGCGGACTGTCTATGCGCGAATCAGCCGGGCGTTTTGAGGGGAAGACCGCGCGAAGGTGTAGTTCTGATTTCAATGGTGTCATCCACATGACGCCGCCGGCGGGCTCGAAAACCGCTCGAGCCCCCGGTGACGACTGACAGCCGCGAGCCCGCGCACTCGCGAATGCGCGAAATACGCCTGTTTGCGGCAACGTGATCGTGACGGGCCACGTCGATGGCGGAACGGTCGAGTTGGAGCGAGCGACGGCATCGCGTATGAATCCCCGCTTTCCGATCGCCATGTGGCAACCACGCGACGCTCAACCCCTCCTTCAGGCCGCAGAAAAGGCCGCGGAGGCGGGCAACTACCTCTCAGCGGGAAACCTGTTGCGCGACGCGGCTCGCCTGCAGGAAGCGAATCTCGGCCCGCGTCATCCCGACCTCGCCAACACGCTGAACAACCTGGGTATCGTGTGCGAGATGACGGGGAAACTCGACGACGCGGAGCAGTACTTCCGGCGAGCGGTCAGCATCGCGAGAACGTCCTTGCCGTCGGACGATCCCTTTGTCGCCACCAGTCAGAAAAATCTTCGCGACTTTTGTGAGGCTCGCGGCAAAGAGGTCGAAGTCGAAGAGCTATCCAAGCCCAGGGAAGACGTACAAGAAGTAGTCGCGAGCCCCGAGCCCGTGCCCGTGCCTGATCCGGAGCCCAAGCCCGAGCCGAAAGCGACGTCTCCCGCCGAGGAGCCGCGACCATCGGCGATCGAGCCAGAGCCGGTGGATCTAATCGAGCCCGAGCAGGTGGATCCGATCGAGCCAGAGCCGGTGGATCTGATCGAACCAGAGCAGGTGGATCCGATCGAGCCAGAGCCGGAGGACCCGGAGGTCACGTCAAAGAGGTTCTTTACCAGGGTCGCGCTTGGCGCGCTGGGACCGATCGCCATGCTGATGGTCGTGCTCGCCGCAGGCCTCCCTCGATTGGGGGCGCCGGAGCTAGTAGTGCCTACGTCCACGGTCACGCTCGATTCACGGCGAAACGTGGCGCCACCGCCCACACCGGCGCCCGTCGAACCGATCCCCGCGCCCGAAGAGACCGCATCGACGCCGTCCGCGAGCAGTGAAGACGCCGAAGAAACCGCGAGCCGCGATGCAGCGCCGTCGCCGACGCCGACTTCGTCGGCTCCAGCGGCAACCGCAACACCGGCGCGACCGGTCGTCGTCCGGGCAAGCCTGTGCGGCGACCTCGAAGACTGGTCCTGCGACCCGGCGGACAGTCCGGTCCCTGAAGGCCCGCTGTTTTTCTACACCCAGATTCAATCGCCCACCGTGACCACGATCAAGCATCGTTGGTATCAGGACAGTCGCCTGATTCAGAGTGTGGAGCTCCGCGTCCAGCCCACTCGGGCCGGTTACCGCGCGTATAGCCGCAACGTCATGAAGAGCGAGAGCGCTGGCAACTGGAGAGTCGAGGTCAGAAGCGAAAACGGCACGCTCCTGCACTCAGAGCGCTTCACCGTTCGTTGATCTACTGCAGGGACATTCGGGTGTGTGCGCCGCCGAGAACGGTGAGCTCGAACTTCCCTCGCAGCGTCAATCGTCGCACCTGTTCGCTGCTGCGGAACCCGGCGATCAGCTCGCGGCGCCCACTCGTATACGCCTGGTCCATCACGTAGGCGAGCACGGTGTCCATCACGATGCCTTCTTCGGTGTTGGTGTCCCTGAAGCGGCGCCGGTAGTCGGCCAGCACGCGCGCGAAGGACGGGTCGTCCCAGCGTTCGGGACCGGCGTCGAGACGCATGAAATCGTTGAGGACCGCGAGATACGCCGGCGTCGCCGGTCTGCGCCAGAATGCGATGTCGTCGCCGAACTCGCTGACGTAGCGCGGGAGATACAGCGCCGAACGCGCGGGAATACGATTGACCATCGCCGGATTGAAGCGCCGCACCTCACTGGCAGGCAGGCCGGTGCGCGTGACGATCTCGGAGAGCGTCATCGCACGCGGCGTCCGCATCGCATAGATCGATTCCTGCGGCGTCGATGTCAGCAGGTCCTTCACGATGAACGTGTTGCCGAACACCATCTCAGCGTAGAGATACGAGCGAGGACCGTAGCTGCCGTAGATGTCCTCATAGGTCTTCCCCGGCAGCGAGCGGAGCTCGCGGGCCAACTGCGAGCCGAGCAGATACTTGGTGCGAACCTCGGTGGCACCCAGGCGCTCGCCGTTGATCAACGTCCGTCCGACGTTGGTGCCGCCAGCGTTATGTTCGGACAGCGCCGGAATGAACGACCCATATTTGGTCGCCAGCACCGACAGATACGCCGCACAGTACGGGGCCTGCGTCGTCTGGTTCTTGCCCTCGATTGGCGAGGGCGAGAAGTGACTCAGACGCTTCCAGTTTTTCTGCAGCCACTGGCAGAAGCCGATGGCGTTGGCTTCCGAACGCCGCTGCGCGCTGAGTCCTGATTCCAGAATCACCTGCGCGAGACCGATGTCCGGCGGGACACCGAACCGCTCGTAGATCGCTCCCCATTCGCCGAGGAACGCGCCGTAGCGCTTGGCATTCGGCAGCAGCGCGTCTCCGCGCGTGGAGTTGTGGAGGACAGGGCCAGTGGCGCCCTCGATCAGCGCCGCCACCTGGTCACGACGATCGCCGACCTTGCGCGCGAGCTGTTGACCGTCGAGGACGTGGGCCAGCGATGGATCCGTCCACGTGACACGTCGTGGCGTCCAGTCACCCTTGGCCGGAAAGATCGCCAGCAGGCGGCCGTCTGCGGCACTGCCGAAGGCGATCGAGCGATCGGGCAGCGTGAAGACGTGCTGCCAGAACGGATAACCCGGCCGATAGTGCTGCATCGCAGCGAAGTCCTCGCGGCGGCGTTCGGCCGCGACGTCAGCGGCCGTCAGTGGACGCTCATCGTGCACGACGGCCGTCGCGTTCGCCGGTGCGGGAGCGGCGGGAGCGGTGACGACCTTGGACGCAGGGGACGGAATCACCGCTGCGATCGCGACGAGGAGTACCAGAATTGTTCCGAGGTTCATCGAGCCCATGGCCGGCTCGGTTACGGTGCAAGCGACACGCCTGTGCAGTGGAGTGACGTTCCGTGAGAACGGCGAACGACTTTGAAGCCGGGATCGCGAATGTGTTTACGAGCCGAGATACATCCCGCCGTTGACGGCGATCGTCTGTCCGGTGATGTAGGCGTTGCCCGCCAGCAGCACGGCAACGTCGGCGCACTCCTCCACCTGTCCGAAGCGGCCGACCGGAATCATGTCCGGCTTGATATGGGGATTCGATGCCACCATCTCGGTCGCGATGAGCGCTGGCGAAATGGCGTTGACGGTGATCCCCTCCTTGGCCAGCAGCCGGGCGTAGCTTTTTGTCGCCGCGATGACGCCCGCCTTCGCCGCGGAGTAATGCACCCCTAACATGCTGCCAGCCTGGGCCGCCACCGACGTCAGATTAATCACGCGTCCCCATTTGCGAGCGCGCATCCCCGGCAAGACGGCCTGCGTCATCAGGAACACCGACGTCAGATTCACCTGGATGATCTCGTTCCAGCTCGTTTCGGACATCTGCTCGATGCTCTCGAACACGGCACGGCCGGCGTTGTTCACGAGAATGTCCACCGGGCCGAGGCCAGACTCGACGGCTGTCACAAGCGCGGAAACATCAGCACTCCTGGACACGTCACCTTTCGCGACGAGTGCACGCCTGCCCATCGCCTGGATGGCGTCGGCGGTCGCGCGCGCATCCGCCTCACGACTGACGTAATTCACGGCGACGTCGCAGCCCGCCGCGCTGAGCGCGAGCGCGATCGCTTTTCCGATCCCGCGGCCGCCACCGGTGACGATCGCAGTCCTGCCTGAAAGCGACGTCTGTGTCATTTCATGCACCCACCTTGGTCTCGCTGCGCATCTCGTTTATAATTGGGAAGTATCGTTACATACCTCGCCGCCCACCTTTGATTCCCGGATAAAACACGCATGGACAACGAGTTCGGACTCTTGTGGATTCCTATCGGTTTTCTGATGATTTTCGTGTCGGTCGCCGCGCTCTTCCTGACCGTCGCCGCCTAGACATCACCGTTTTCGCAGCACGAGAACGACGTCCTCTGTATCGGGCCCTATGACGATGGGACGGTTCACGTCGTATGTGAAATCGTAGGTTTCAAGCCATTCGAGCTGCGGAGCCTTTTTCAACAGGCGCCGCAGTTGTGCCCTCGTGTACGTTCGGTAGACGAACGTATCCACGAGGCGCAGCCGGCGCTGCGCGTTCGACACGTTGAGAGTCAGCACGAACGTTTCTCGCTGTTGCTTCAGATTCAACTGTGTCGATCGAATGGTCACCGATACCGCGAGGGACCCGCGACGAGCGCGTCGGCGGTTTACCGTGAGGCGTCGCCCCCGTGTCGGCGTCAGGTGGAAGCCGATGATATAGAGGCCACCGCGTCTCAGCCGCCTGGACATGCCTCGCAGATGCGCGACAGCAGAGGACTCATCCTGGAGATGACGGAAGCTGTTGAGCATGTTGAAAGCGGCGTCGATCGTTGGGCCGCTTCCGCATCGCGCCATGTCTCCCGCTCGGACAACGCCGGGCACTCCCCACTGTCGGAACCGTGCCCCTGCGTACGCGATGGCTACCCGATTGACGTCAAAGCCATAGACCTCATATCCATCGCGAGCGAACCGGACAAGTAACCTGCCCGTACCGCACGCCGGCTCCAAGAGCCGCCGCACGCGACGGCCTGCGTGCCTCTCAAAACAGTCACGCAAGAACTGCACCTCGTGCCGACACTCGCCCGCGAACAGCAGGTCGTAGAAGTGAGGGTAGTTATAGAGGTTGTCGCGCGTGTGCGTTATTCCGTCAAGCTCGTAAGAATGCCAAGCCTGGCCAGCAGAATCGCGATGGCAAACAGCAGGCTGAGCACGTCGGCTGCCCGGCCCCACCACTGCTTCTGGCCATCGGGTGCCGAGAGGAGGAGCGAAGTGAACGTCAACAGAAACACAACCTTGCCGGCAGCCGTGACGAGGCGCATCATCGCGCCGTAGGGATCGCTGATCGCGGGCTGAATCTGTGGGGCAATGAGATTGGCAAAGTACGCCGGCATCTGAATCACGGCGTAGAGGCAGGTGAAGATCAAGAACGGTACAGCGCGACGTTTGTACACCGCCATGGCCGCGGCCCCCAGTGCGACGAGCGACACACTCGCGACAACCTGGCTGGGGCTGATGACGAATAGGCGGTAACTGACGCCATCAACACCGACCATCATGCCCAGTGCAAAGTCCCACACGCACAACACGGCCGCGGCGAGAAAAAGATAGAAGGCGAACTGGTGCGACCACGAGAATTTGGCCTGCGTCCACAGGCCGTACGCGGCTAGCAGGAGGGCGATGTTACCGATGTCAAGGATGCAGAGCAGGAGCCCGTATTGAAGGCGATCGACATTCAGATAGATGACGATCAGCGTGAACCACCACAGTCCCCAGAGGAGGACTGCGGCGAACGCACCTGGGTTCGTCGCTCGATTGACACGCTGACTGGTATCTGACCCTTCCGCGCGACCCTCACCGACTGCCAGAATGAGGATAACGACGACGACGCCAATAATCGCCGTCCAGACATTTGCTGTCAGAGCAATTCTGTCGAGCACAGTGCCGAGTTCTGCTGCAATCGCGCCGGGCTACTTCTTCTTCGCGCCCTTCTTCTTCTTCGTGCCTTTCTTTCCGCCCCAAACCATCCTGTCCTCCCTTTGATGCTGAGAGCGGCCGTAGTATACACGGTCCAGCTTGCCCGCCCGAGGCCACCCGCGAGCGGACGCGTTACAGTTGGCAGCATCGTGCCGCATCTCGATCGGCGCACCCTTCGAAAATGTCCGAGGTGCAGCTGCGGCCTGCTCCCCTCCTCGCCGATCTGTGAGTTCTGCGGCGTCGTCCTGGCTGATATCGCGATGGTTGGCGAAGAGGCCAACGGCGTCATCTGCGCGGAATGCGGTGAGCAGAACGAGTCGACTGCCGCGCGTGTGCGGACACCCTCGCGCATTCCTGTCCGAGGTGCGGGAAGTCGCTCGCGGTGGACGCGTTCTTCTGTCCGAAGTGCGGTCTGTTACGAGCGGGCTTCTTCGACGAGTGCGTTCGTCAGGACGTGGCAGCCAGGACTGCCAAGGCGCGCAGCGCACGCCGTTTCGCCGTCATCGACAACATCGCCGCGATCGCCGTCGTCGTGATCTTCATCCTCATCGCCTGGTGGCAGCAGCTGCGGTCGGATGCCTGGGAATGGAAGGCCTGGCTTGGCGTGACCGTGTGGTTCCTCGTCATGTGGGCATTCGCGAAGAGCAAATGAACCGGTGCTAGTCGCCTTGAGCGCCTCCGCTCACGAAGCGGCGGATGTCGTCGAGCCTCGCCGTCGCATCGGCCTCGCCAATCTCGAGCAGCCGGCGCACGTAGTTGCCCTGGAACATCACCAGGCTCAGCATGTCGTTCGAACGCGTCTCGCGCGTGCCGAGGCCACGCGCGAGAAAGCGGAGCGGACGCGGCAGCTCCGGCTCGTACTCGTTCGCCAGCCGTCCGAGATCGACCGACGGCCGCAGCAGGAGCAAGTCGATCTCCCGATGGCCATTGCGCTCTGATTCGGGCAGACGCGAAATCAGATCGTTGATGCGCCGCATCTCCAGCGCATCGCTGTCGAGCTGATCGAGAAAGATCGCGTTGTACAACACACCCGCGACCTGCGCCGGCGGCGGGTAGCCGGCAATCGCCGGCTGGTCGGCCTCGTCTCTGGACCGCGCGTAGCGAGTGGATACCGCGATGATGCGCGAGGCGCCGAGGTGCACCGCCGGCGAGAGCGGCGCCGTCAGCCGAATACCGCCATCGCCGTACCAGCTCCCGTCCACTTCAACCGCCGGAAAGAAAAACGGGAGCGACGCGGACGCCATCACGTGCTCGACGCCGAGCGCGCAGCTGATGCTCTTGCGCTGCGGCCGCTCCCACGCGTCGATGTGGCAATCATCGCGCGTCTGCACCCACGTCACTGACTGGCCCGTCGTGTAGCTCGAGGCCGTCAGCGCGAGCGCGCGGAGCCAGCCTGCCCGCAGACTCTGCGCGATGCCCGGGACCTCTCCACCGTTCGCATTCAGCAGACGCCGCACCAACTCTCGGAGCGGCTCAGTGTCCACCAGACTGCGCGCGGGAGACAGTGGATGTGTGCCACCGCCAAGGAGTCGGCTGCCCCAGCGCACCGTTCGTGACGCGAGGTCTCGCAACTCAACCCTGAACACGTCTTCGATGCGAAGGTTGGCCCACACCTCGGCGAGGTGCTCGACCTTGTCGGCATACGGCTCCTGACGCGCCGCGATGTATGCGGCGTTGATTCCGCCAGCAGAGACACCGGTCAGGATGCCAGGCACGACGTCGGGGAACTCGCGCGCGAGCACGCGCAAGACACCAACCTGGTAGGCGGCGCGAGCGCCGCCGCCGCTCAGCATCAGGGCGAGATCGGAGTCAGGCGTGAGCCGGCGCACGTGACTCAGGATGCGTGCGCCTCGAAGCTTCGCAGCGCGTCGGCTTCGTCGTCGAAGATCTCGAAGATCGTCGCCAGCCGCGTGATGTCCATGAGGTGATCGCTGCGGCGCGTGAGACAGACCAGCTTGATCATGCCGCCGCGTTTCTGCGTCGAGAGATATTTGCTGACCAGCATGCCGAGGCCGGCGCTGTCGATGCGCGAGACGTCCTTCAGATCCAGCACGATCTTCACACGGCCTTCATCGACCAGCCGGTTGACGTAGTCGCGAAACACCAGATCGCCGTCTTCGAGCTCGAGACGGCCGGACAGGTGCAGGATGGTGACGTCACCACTCTGCGCTTCCGCGATCTTCATGCGCGACGTCACAGCGTCCTTCCCTACTCCAGGTACTTGACGAAGAGCACTTCATTCCGCGCTTCGTTGTACACCAACTCGTCAACGAGCGACCGCGTCATCGCCAGCCCGAAGCCGCCCGGCCGCAGGCCCTTCTCCTCGCGGACGACGAGATGGCGGATCGGATCGTGCTCCGGATTCGAGATCGCCGCATGCCGCAGGCCGTCGATGTCGAAGCCCTCGCCAGGGTCGGCAATGCGATAGATCAGCATCCTCTTCATTCTGACGCAGGAGATGCGGACCTTGCGGTTCGGATCGAGCTTGCCGCCCCACTCGATGGCGTTCATCAGCAGCTCGCGAAACGCCTGCGCGACGGCCTCGCGGATGTCTTCGGGCAGCTTGGCCTCGAGGTGCATGACGAACGACTGGACGCGATCGGCCATCTCGAGCGTGCACGGCGCCACGAGCTCGAGCCACTCCGGTCGCGCCGAGACCACCTCGAAGGAGAGTGCTGCAGCCGGCGGCACTTCGTTGACCACGTCCACGATCGTGTTCGGCGGAAACGGCTTGCGGATATAGCGGTAGGCCTGACGCTTGACCGACTCGAGCAGCGTGTGCGGCGTGTCGTCGGCCGTCATCATAATCACGAGCGGCGGCGTGTCCATTGCACGCGCCTGGCCCAGGACGTCGAGTCCGCTCATGCTGGGCAGCCCGATGTCCAGCAGGACGATGTCGAACGCCCGATCGTGCAGCAGCGTCAACGCTTCCGGGCCGTCACCGGCAGACTCGACCGCATGGCCGGCGCCTGTCAGCAGGGCCGACAACGCATGCCGCAGCGCCCGGTCGTCATCGACGATCAAGATGCGACGGCTCGGAGCAGATTCAGCACCCATCGCACACTCCACCGACGCAGAATACGGTCCGAAGGACGCGCCGCTGGCGACCGTAGTGTAATGCGTAGGCCGCGGTGAAGGGGAGTCCATGGACGTCAGCCCGCAACAGCTGGTGCTCTACGAAACCGCCCGGGCGCTGGTGGAATGCACCACCATCGAAGAGGCGGCGCCTCGCATGGTCGCGGCCGTCTGCCAGGCTCTGGGGTGGCAGTGCGGCGCAATCTGGCAGGCCGACCGCTCCCGGAAGGTGATGCGCTGCGTCGGAACGTGGCACGCGCCGGGCCTGCCGATTGAAGAATTCACGACGGCGACCCGCGATTCCACTTTCGAGCGTGGAGTCGGACTGCCTGGCCGGGTCTGGGCGACACGCGAGCCGTCGTGGATTCCCGACGTCACCCAGGACGAGAACTTTCCTCGCGCGCCGATTGCCAAACGCGTCGGATTGCACGCCGCATTCGCGCTGCCGATCACGCAGGGGCGCCGGGTGCAGGGCGTTCTGGAGTTCTTCAGTCGCGACATCCTCGAGCCGTCGGCCGAGCTGCTGTCAACGATGACGACGATCTGCAAACAGATCGCGTTCTACGTCGAACGGCAGTGGGCGGGCGAAGACTTCGATCGCTTCTTCAAGCTGTCGCTCGACTTGTTCTGCGTCGTCACGTTCCAGGGGTACTTCGTGCGCCTCAACCCGGCCTGGCAGTCGGTGCTGGGGTACTCAGACGAGGAACTGCGCGCATCGCCGTTCATCGACTTCGTGCATCCCGACGACCGCGAGGCCTCGCTGCGGGAGCTCTCGCACGTGACCACCGGCGGCCACGTGATCAACTTCGAGAATCGCTATCGCACCCGCGATGGGTCGTACAAGTGGCTGCAGTGGGTCGCCACGCCGTACATCGCGCAGGGACTCGTCTACGCCGGGGCGCGCGATGTGACGGAGCGAAAGGCTGCCGACGAAGCGCTGCGCCGAAATGCCCATGAGCTCGAGGTGGCGCGCAAGCGGGCCGAGGCCGCCACCATCGCGAAAGGCGAGTTCCTCGCCAACATGAGCCACGAGATCCGCACGCCGATGAACGCCATCCTCGGCATGACCGATCTGACGCTGCAGACGAGGCTCAGTCTGCAGCAGCGTGAGTACCTGCAGACCGCGCGAGAGTCGGCCGAGGCGCTGATGACCATCATCGACGACATCCTCGACGTCTCGAAGATTGAAGCGCGCCGGCTGACCCTCGACCGCGTGCCGTTCATCGTCCGCGACACGATCGAGGACAGCGTCAAGCTGTTCGGCCCGCGTGCCGATCAGAAGGGCCTCGAGCTCTCGTGCCGCATCGCGCCCGATGTGCCCGGTGTCATCATCGGCGACCCTGGACGATTGCGACAGATCGTGCTGAACCTGGTCAGCAATGCCGTCAAGTTCACCGACGCGGGCGAAGTCGGCGTCGAGGTCGTCGTCGCCGAACGGAGCGACGATGATGTGTTGCTGCGGTGCACCGTCCGCGACACGGGGATCGGCATTCCCGAGAACAAGCGCTGGGAGATCTTCGGAGCATTCGTACAAGCCGATGCGTCCACGACGCGGCGGTACGGCGGGACCGGTCTCGGTCTCACGATCTCGTCACAACTTGTGGAGATGATGGGCGGCCGGCTCTGGCTCGATAGCGACCCGGGCGAAGGCAGCCGATTCCACTTCGTCGCGCGTTTCGACGTGCCCACGGGCGCTGCCGACACCGTGCCGGCGCCGCCCTTCGACCTGCGATCGCTGCGCGTGCTGGTCGTGGACGACAACAGCACCAATCGGATGATCTTCACGGAGATACTCGAGAGCTGGCAGATGCGTGCGGCCGCCGCCGACAGCGCGGATACCGCGTTGAAGATGGTGCGCCACGCCGCAGAGCGCGGTCAGCCGTTCCATCTCGTGCTGACGGATGCGGCGATGCCGGATGTCGATGGGTTCACGCTGGCCGACCGGATCGCGTCGGATCATCTGCCGAACCCGCCGAAGGTCATGCTCCTGACATCAGCGGGATCGCCGGTGTTGCGCGGCCGCCGGGCCAAGCTCTTCGTGGCTGTTCTCGCCAAGCCGGTCAAACAGTCCGATCTGCTCGATGCGATCGTCACCGCGTTCGCCACGCCCGCGCCCGCGCAGCGCACGCGCGAACGGAGAAGCGCGGCTTCAGGCCCACCTTCGCAGGGCCCGACGCCGCGACTGCGCGTGCTGGTCGCAGAGGACAACGCCACCAATCAAAAGCTCGTGTCGGCCATCCTCGAACAGCAGGGCCACACGGTGACCGTTGTTGGCAACGGGCGCCTGGCAGTTGAGCGAGCGACGCAGCAGCCCTTCGATGTGATCTTGATGGACGTGCAGATGCCGGAGATGAGCGGCCTCGAAGCGACTGCCGCGATCCGCAAGCAGGAAGAGGGAACGGGACGGCATCTGCCGATCGTCGCGCTCACCGCTCGCGCGATGGCCGGCGATCGCGAGCAGTGCCTGGCCGCGGGAATGGACGCCTACGTGGCGAAGCCACTCAAAGCGTCTGAGGTGTTCGCCGCAATCGAGGCTGTATTGGCCGGAACGCCTCCAGCGGCGGCTCCCGAGTCCGCGAAAACCGCACCGCTATCGCTGAACCTGTCGTCGCTGCTCGCCGGCTTCGGAGGACGATCGGATCTCGTCACCGAAGTCATCGACGTCTTCGTCGCCGATGCGCCAATGATGTTGACGCGATTGCGTGACGCGGCCCACGCCGGCGACATGAAGGCGATCGCGGCTGCGGCTCATAGCCTCAAGGGCTCGGCCGGCCTCTTCTCGCAGGGCGAGGCCTACGAGCGGGCGGGCGCGCTGGAGATGCGTGCGCGATCGGGCGACGGCAGCGACGCCATCGCCGCGTACGAGGCAATCGAAGCGAGCGTCTCGAGGCTGTTATCGGAACTTCGCAGCGTTCGCGAGAAGCTGACGGGCTGAGTACACTGGAGGGAATGAAACGTCTTGTTCTCTCTGTCCTGACACTACTGGCCGTCGCCTCATGCGGCGGCGACGACGATAACGGCCCGGGCCTCTCGCCGACGACGAGCGCGCCGTATTCGCAAACCGATCTCGTCGTCGGCACCGGCGCGCTTGCCTCGCCGGGAAACACTCTAACGGTGGCCTACACCGGCTGGCTGCACGACTCGAGCCGGGCCGATGCCAAGGGCAGGCAGTTCGATACCGGAACCTACCAGTTCAGACTGGGCGCGGGCGCGGTGATCAGAGGCTGGGATGTGGGTGTCGCAGGGATGCGGGTCGGCGGACAACGCCGGCTGGTGATCCCGCCGGACCTGGCCTACGGTAACCAGAGTCCGCCGGGATCGATCATTCCGCCGAACGCCACGCTGGTGTTCGACGTCACGCTGAATAACGTGCAATAAGGTCCTGGTCTACGGTCTCTAGTCTACGGTCTCTAGTCTACGGTCTCTAGTCTACGGTCTCTGGTCTACGGTCTCTGGTCTGTCAACCGTAGACCGTAGACCAAAGACCAGAGACCAAGACTCCGCTACTGCTGCCGCTGCGGCGGAAGCGTCATCTTGAGCACCGCGGGCGGAGCATCGATGAGGGGCGCTGGCTCTCCGCGCGGGACAACGCGCTCGAATCGCCTTTGTAGGTCGAGAGCAGCACCCGCGACGCCGGCCATGACGCCGCCGGCCTTCACGAGCGGCCGCCGCTGCAGCGCGGCATCGAAGTCCTGACGTTGTTCGCTCGTGAGAACGCCGTCCAGCTCGTCGAGCAGCGCCTCGCGATCGGCGGCTGCAGGGCGGATGCGCGCTTTGAAGCCCTCGAACGCGGCGAGCGCCTGTGCTTTCTGCTCACCGGCCAGACCGGACGCATTGATCATGACCACGGGATCTGGTCCGCGCATGGCGATGAAGTTGGTCACCTTCGCGCCATCGGACCGCGTGACTACCATTGGTTGATTCTGTCCGGCTGCCAGCTGGCGCTGAACGACCATCTTGAAGCCACTCAACTGAGCGGGCGGCAGCACGCCTTCGACTTCCTTGAACAACACCGCCATGGCGTCGGCCTCGAGGCGTTCCATGAACGGCCTGACGATGGCGAGCGCCTTCTGCTGGTTCACCGCTGAGAGCCTCAGGTCGTCGAGGGCGCCCTCGACGTGTGAACGTGTGGACAGGCTGACCTGATCGCCGAAGGTGTAGCCGCCACCGCCGCCACGGCCGCCGGCAAACCCGGGAACCGTTGCCGCAGCGGAAACCATGTGGATCGGTGCGGCGAGCCTGCGGATCTCGGCGCGGTCGAGCGCGCCGTCTCCGCTCGCGTCAGCGGCAATCAGGTTCTGCATCCGCTCCGGCAGCTCGTTCTTCACGACCAGGCCGTCGTGGTCGCGATCGAACGTCATCAACCGCGCGACGACAATCTCCGGGTCCGACACTGCCACTGGCGTGCCGGGCGTCACGCCGAAGACCGTGAGCGATTGCGGAGGGTTCGCCTGCGGCGACTGCGCCGAGGCGAACGTCGTGAACGGAAGCACGATCAGGAGAAACAACAGGACGCGCCGCATGTGGCACCTCACTCACTTGAACGGATCCGAGAACTTCGGATCGGAGAGAAACTGGTGGTCGGTCAATGTCTTGAGAAACGCGATCAGCGCTGCCTTTTCCGAACCGGTGAAGTGCAGCGGCTGCACGCGAACGTCCTTGTTCGGATGATTCTTGCCCCCGCTGCTGTAATGGTCAAGCACGGCCTCGAGCGTCGCGAACCGCCCGTCGTGCATGTAGGGCCCGGTGAACTCGACGTTGCGCAGCGACGGTGACTTGAAGCGGCCGACGTCCTGCGGCTTGAGCGTGATATCGCCGACGCCCCCATCGGTGCGCGTCGTGTCATCGTCGAGGCCTGTGTTCACGGGCTCGGTCATCACGAAGTGGGCGTCCTGGTCGGGGAGATGGCAGAGCGAGCAGTTGCGGAGGAAGAGCGCCTTGCCGCGATTCTCCTGCAACGTAAAGTTGGGGAAGTCGTCGTGTGACGAGCGCACCGCCGCCCGTCCCTGGTCGTACGTCGATTGATACGACACCAACGACCGCAGGAACTGAGCCAGCGCGCGCGCAGTACGCTCGACCGTGATTTCGGGATCACCGAAAGCCTGGCGAAAGAGCTCGGGATAGCGCGGCTCGCCTGCGAGGACGGCCGGCAGATTCGACAGTGTCTGCCCCATCTCGAGCCGGTTCTCCACCGGCAGCAGCACCATCGCCTCCAGGTTGTCGCCGCGCTCATCCCAGAAGAAGCGTGCCCGCGGGTGGTAGCGCAGGTTGACCAGGTTCATCCCGTGGCGATCGGTCATCCCGCCCTTGAACCCTTTGCTGAACCGATTGGGATCGGCAAACGCGTGCGACTGCGCGTGACACGATCCGCAGGAGATGGTGTTGTTGGCCGAAAGCCGCGTGTCGTAGAAGAGCACCCGGCCGAGCGCGGCCCCGGCGTCGGTGACGGGGTTGTCGGCGGGCGTGTTATCGAATTTTTCGGCCGCCGGCTGCTTGAAATGACTCGGAAGATCGAGACTGGCGTACTTGTAAGGAACCTCGGGGAGGCGCAGGGTTCGCTCAGCCGCCGGGACCGTCCGAAGCCCCAGCACCGTCACGAACGTCACGACGCCGGCAAAGAGGCACATCCTCATGCGCCCACTCTCTCTCGCCGCTTTAGACACCGTAGAGGGCTAAACGGTTGGAGCGGCAGTCCGCGCAGGCTGAAGCCTGCGGTCTACAAGACGGGCCAGCGCCCTGAACGCGCGGCGCATCTCCTGATACGTGAAGTTCGCATTCCTTCCGCTTGGGTTGGGAAGGACGAACACCCGAGCGCCCGCAATCTGTTCTTTCTGAAGCCCCAACGTCACGCGCGCGCTCGCGCGCCGACCTCGGCGGTTGGGAAACAACGCCCGGAAGACGGTGACGCCGACAAGCGCCACCACCGCCGGATGGTGACGCTGGATCTTGCGCCGCAGCCTCGCACAGCCAGCGACATACTCCTCTGGACGCAGCGTGTCGATCCCCGGCGTCGGCCTGGCGATCACGTTCGTGATCCCGTAGCCCCACTCCGGCAACCGGTCATCGTCCGCGTAGGTGATGGGCTCGGGCACCAGCCGCGCGTCGTACAGCAGTTTCCAGAAGCGGTTGGAGAATCCGGCAAAGTGATGGCCGGTCAGCGCCGAGCGAACGCCTGGATTGATGCCGACGAACAGCACGCGGACACCGGGACGAATCCGATCGCGGAGCGGCGGCAGCGCCGCTCGCCGCGTGCTCACCGCTGCGTGCCTGTCAGGCGACGCAACTCGTCGAACCAGTTGAGGACAACGACCATCGACGAGGTCGCGCTCTCGTCGCTCGGTCGGATCATCAGGAAACGGCTTCCCTTCGGATCGACGGCATAGCTGATACCAGATTCCGACCTGAAATCGTAGACGCCGTCGAACACCTCCGTCGGCGCTTT
>Ga0111538_10000490_pt1 | contig 52555 bp, 52 predicted proteins | sample SoiMethybrSBSTD1_FD_79669 | JGI IMG/M metagenome (GOLD analysis project Ga0111538, IMG submission 79669) | Bulk soil microbial communities from a Populus tree surrounding site in Tennessee, USA - Soil MetaG P. TD hybrid SBSTD1 (version 2)... | ecosystem: Environmental > Terrestrial > Soil >... | reverse complement strand
GCCCGCCCTCGTGGGGGCCCGCGCCGGGCGCGCCGGGCGCCGCACCCGATCCGCGGGGGGCGCCCAGCACCCCCGGCGGGTGGTCGTCGTCCGGAGGCGTCGGCGGTCCGCCGCCGGCCCCCGCTCCGGCCCGGCACCCGGCGCCGGCGGCCGGCGCCGTGCCCCAGGATGCGGTTCCGGCCGACGCCGTCGACCCGGCCGACGACGCGACGCGCGCGGACTCGACGCGGGCCGACGCCGGCGACGACGACCCCTCCGATCCGACGTGGCCGCACCCGACCCCACCACCGGCGCCGGGCGGCGGGCCGGGTCCCGCGGCGAGCTGATCCGGCCGCGCGGCGCCAAACGGGCGGCGACCGTCAGCCGTTCGAGTGGAGTGCGGTGTTGAGCTCGACCGAGCCCGCGCCCCGGGGAAGCGCCTCGACCGTCCCCGTCGTGCTGTTGCGCCGGAAGAGGACGGCGTCGGCTCCGCTCAGGTCGGCCGCCTTGGTGACCGTGCCGTCGGGCAGCGTGACCCGTGTGCCGGCGGTGACGTAGAGGCCGGCCTCGACGGTGCAGTCGTCGCCCAGCGAGATGCCGATGCCACCGTTGGCCCCGACGAGGCACCGGCGGCCCACGCGGATCACCTCCTTGCCGCCGCCCGAGAGCGTGCCCATGATCGAGGCGCCGCCGCCGATGTCGGACCCGTCGTCGACCACGACGCCCTGGCTGATGCGGCCCTCGACCATGGCGGTGCCGAGCGTGCCGGCGTTGTAGTTGACGTAGCCCTCGTGCATGACGGTCGTGCCCTCGGCCAGGTGGGCGCCGAGGCGCACCCGGTCGGCGTCGGCGATGCGCACGCCCGTCGGGATGACGTAGTCGGTCATGCGGGGGAACTTGTCGAGGCCGAACACCTGCGGGGGCGTGCCGGCGGCCCGGAGGGCCAGGCGGACCCGCTCGAAGCCGTCGGGCGCACACGGTCCGGCGCTCGTCCACACGACGTTGTTGAGCAGGCCGAAGATGCCGTCGAGGTTGGCGGCGTTGGGCTGCACCAGGCGGTGCGACAGCAGGTGGAGGCGGAGGTAGACGTCGTGGGTGTCGACCGGCGGGTCGGCCAGCGACTCGACGACCGTCGCCACCGCCACCCGCTCGACGTCGCGCTGCGGGTCGTGGCCGAGGGCCCCGCCCACGTCGACGCCCAGCTCGTCGGATGCGCGAGCCGGGTCGAGGCGCACCGTGCCGGGCGCGCTGGCGCCGAGTCGAGCGGCCACGGCCCGCAGGTCGGCGCCGGCGGCGAGCGCCGGGGCGGGGTACCAGGTGTCGAGCACCATCCCGGCCGGGGTGACGGTGGCGAGACCGACGGCCCAGGCGCCGGACGGGGGAGTGGTCGCAGAGCTCACCGCGCCACGCTATTCGGGCCGCCGCGGCCGCAGGCAACGAGAACGCCCGTGCCGCTCGTGCCGCACGCCCGCCGCCGCGCCGAGCGGCTGAACCGGTGGGGGGCCGAGCGCGGCGCACCGGTAACCTCGGCGCCCGTGACCGACCTGCTCGCAGCCACGGCCGCCCTGGTGGGCGTGCCGTCGGAGAGCCACCACGAGACCCCCCTCGCCGACCTGGTCGAGCAGCGCCTGCGCGCCGCAGGCCACCTCACCGTCGACCGGGTGGGCGACAACGTCGTGGCGCGCACGACGGCGGGGCGTGGCCTGCGGCTGGTGGTCGCGGGCCACCTCGACACGGTGCCGGCCAACGGCAACGCCACGCCCCGCATCGAGGGAGACCTGCTGTGGGGGCTCGGCTCGGCGGACATGAAGGGCGGTCTGGCCGTCATGCTCGAGCTGGCGTGCACCGTGGCCGAGCCCGCCGTCGACGTGTCGTGGGTGTTCTACGCCGGCGAGGAGGTCGAGGCGGTGCACAACGGCCTGCGGCACCTGTTCGAGCACCGGCCCGATCTCGTGCACGGCGACGCGGCCCTGCTGGGCGAGCCCACCGACGGCGTGCTCGAGGTCGGGTGCCAGGGCACGATGCGGTTGGTCGTGCGCATGCGGGGCGCGCGGGCGCACGCAGCGCGCCCGTGGATGGGGCGCAACGCGCTGCACCGGGCGGGCCACCTGCTGGTGGCCCTCGACGGGTACGAGGGTCGCCGGCCCGTGCTCGACGGGTGCGAGTACCGCGAGGCCCTGCAGGCCGTCTTCGTCGAGGGCGGGGTCGCCGGCAACGTCGTGCCCGACCTGGCCACGGTGACGCTCAACCACCGGTTCGCCCCCGACCGGTCGATCGACGAGGCGCGGGCGCACGTGGAGGACGTGTTGGCCCCGCACCTGGACGAGGGCGACGAGGTCGAGGTGGTGGACGTCGCCGACGCCGCCCCGCCGGGTCTGCGGCACCCGTTGCTGGCGTCGCTGCGCGAGCGGAACGGGCTGGACGTCCGCGCCAAGCTCGGCTGGACCGACGTGAGCCGGTTCGCGGCGGCCGGCATCCCCGCCGCGAACTTCGGCCCCGGCGACTCGGCGGTGGCGCACACCCGCGACGAGCACCTCGACCGTGCGTCTCTCGAACGGGTGCACGGCGCGTTGGAGGACCTGCTGCGCACGGGTGCCTGACCGGAGCGCCACGCGGGGTCGACGCCGTGGACCAGCGGCGCCGACCCCCACGGGACGGCCGAGTCCGTGCCGGTGGCGCGGCCGGACGGTGGGAACGCGGGCGGCGGCTCGATCAGAGGCGGCGGAGCACCGTGACCACACGGCCGAACACCTGCACGTCGGCGGGGTCGAAGACCATGGGGTCGAGCCGCTCGTTGGCGGGCAGCAGCACGACCTGGCCGTCGCGCCGGGTGAACGTCTTCACCGTCGCCTCGTCGCCGGGGATGCCGGCGACGACCACGTCGCCCTCGTCGGCCGAGGCCTGCGACCGGCACACGACGAAGTCGCCGTCGAGGATGCCGGCCTCGATCATCGAGTCGCCCCGGACGCGCAGCATGAACAGGTCGCCCTCGCCGGTGAAGTCGGCGGGGAGCGGCAGCACCTCTTCCACGTTCTCCTGCGCGAGGACGTCGGTGCCGGCGGCGACGTCGCCGACGAGCGGCACGTGCCGCACCGGGCGTCGGTCGACCACGGCGTCGGACGTGGGGTCCCACCGGACCTCGATGGCCCGCGGCTTGGTGGGGTCGCGGCGCAGGTAGCCACGGCGCTGGAGGGCGGCGAGGTGGGCGTGGACGGTCGACGGGGAGGTGAGGCCCACGGCCTCGCCGATCTCGCGGACGGAGGGGGGGTAGCCGTGCTCGCGCATGTGCTGCTCGATGATCTCGAGCACCTCGCGCTGCCGGGCGGTGAGGGTCTGCTGGGTCATCTCGGCTCCTCGGGGGTGGTCGCCCTCGCAGGGCAGGCCTGTCAGTTGTCGACCTCGAGGCCCGGTGTCTCCGGGCGACACGAACGGCGGGCCGGCGAGGGACCGCTCGGGGACGACCGGTCGACGACCGTCGGGTGACGGACGACCGTCGCCCCGCTCGCGGACGCTTGCGGTGGCGAACGCACGTTCTGGGCGGAACGTACCACCGGCCCCGGGGGAAGGCAAACACCCGTTCGGATCGAGGCTTGACGGCGAACGCAGGTTCGTGGTTGGGTGGACGGCGAACGGGCGTTCGGTCCCGTCGGCGATCCGAGGGTCCGGCCGGGCGCCGCAAAGTGTCACACCCCGTCAGGAGACTGGGCCCATGGTTGCCATCCACATCCCTCGACCCGCACACGACGAGCTGGCGCCCGATCGTGCGCCCGTCCTCCGGCCGGTCGGCCCCGACACCCTCCGGCCCCGTGCTCTGCCCGATCGCGCCACCCGGGTCCGGCGCCGCCGCCTGGCGCTGCTCGTCGCCCTGGTCGGCCTCGTCCTCGTCGCGGTAGTCGCCCTGCAGGCGGTGACGGCGCTGGGCCGCGTCGACGGCTCGTCACGGCCCGAGCCCGTCGACGCCGGGCCGGCACCCGTCGCCGGTCAGCAGTACGTGGTGCAGCCCGGCGACACGCTGTGGTCGATCGCCTCCGAGATCGCGCCCGACGACGACCCACGGGCCGTCGTCGACGCGCTGCGGGCCGCCAACGGCGGGCCCGACCTGCAGGTCGGCACCCGCCTCGTCCTCGACGTCGGCTGACGACGCGTCGGCCCTACTGGCGCACGGTCGTCTCGCCGAGCTTCTCGAACTCGTACGAGAGCGCCTCCCGCGCGGTGCGCAGCTGGGTCTCGACGTTCTCGAGCGAGGCCAGGAAGGTGCGGGCCCACGTGAGCCGGCGCTCCAGGTCCTCGAGCTCGACCGAGTGGTCCTCGCCGGCGTTGGCCCGCAGCTCGATCACCGCCTGCTCGGCGGCGGCATCGGCCCGGGCCGTGGCGTCGCTCAACACGGCCTGGGCGTGGTCGTGGGCGTCGGCCGCCAGGCGACGGCAGTACTCCTGGGTCTGCGCGACGTAGGCGTCGGCCTCCTGCTGGGCCCGCGACAAGATGTTGACGGCCTCGACGGTGGCGGCCGACGAGTTCGGCACCATCGACTCGTCGGCGCGGGCCTCGCTGTGCTCGCGCTGCCACTGCACCAGCGTGTTCTTGTAGTGCGTGACCTTCGCCCGCAGCGACGCCTCCGAGGCGTCACGGGTGGCGATGTCGTCGGCCACCCGCTGCATGAACGCCGTCACCTCGTCCTCGGCCAGGCCCCGGCGCCCGATCGGGGTGCGCGCGAACTGCATCGACCGCACCCGGTCGGGCGTCAGGCGCTGCGCCGGGCGCCTGTACTGCTCGTCCGCGGCATCGGTCATGACGGCTCCTCGCTTCCGAACTCTTCCACGTGCACGAGGTCGGGGGCAGCCCCCGCCTCGAGCACGAGGGCGCGGGTGGCTCGCACCATCTCGGGCGAGCCGCAGATGTAGACCTCGTGGTCGGGCCACGGGCCGTGGTGCAGGGCGACCGGTGCCACCGCCCCGGCCACCACCTGGCTGCTGCGGCTGGGTTCGTCGGACACGCAGGGCACCAGTCGCAGCCAGTCGAGTCGGCGGGTCATGTCGGCCATGGCGGGCAGGTCGTAGAGCTCGCGGTGGTAGCGGGCGCCCCAGAACAGGTGGACCCGCCGGTACCCGCCGTCGGCCTCGATCTGGCTGACGAGCGCCTTCATGGGGGCGAGCCCCGTGCCGCCCGCCAGCATGACGACGTCACGCCCCGGGCCGGGAGCGAGGGTGAGCCGGGTGCCCACCGGGGCGCCGGCGCGCAGCACGTCGCCGCGCTGGGTGCCCTGCACGATGGCCGTGCTGACCGGCCCACCGCCCACGAGGCGGACGTGGAGCTCGAACGCCCCGTCGACGCCCGGCAGGCTCGCGGGCGTGTAGTAGCGCCACAGCCGGGGGCGCTGGGGCACCTCGAGCGCGATCGACTGCCCGGCGAGGTACGGCAGGGGAGCGTGGGGCGCGACGCGGAGCACGGCGACGTCGACGCTGCGCCGCTCGATGTCGACGACGGTGAGGTCCCACCAGGGCGGCTCGTCGGCCACGGCCTCGGCGGCCGCGGTCATGACGTCGGCGACGATGCCGTAGGCGGTGGCCCAGTCGGCGGCGAGCTCGGGCGTCCAGTCGGAGCCGCTGAAGTGCTCGAGCGTGGCGAGCAACGCCTGGCCGACGGCCGGGTAGTGGTCGCGGACGACGGCGAACTTGCGGTGGTCGCGCCCGAGCTGTTGCAGCACGGGCACCACCGAGTCGAGGTCGTCGACCCTGCTGACCACCTGTCCGAGCGCGCCGACGAGCTTGTCGCGCTGGTTGGCCATGCTGATCGGGAACATCTCGCGGACGTGCGGGTGCTCGAGGAACAGCGTGGAGTAGAAGAACAGGGGGACCTGGTCGCCGTAGGCGGCGACCTGGCCCCAGCTCTTCTTGAGGCGGATGGGGTCGACCACGCCTACGAGGTGGCCGCGCCGTTCTCGACGATGTCGGGCTTCACGCCGGCGACCACGCTCCCGGCGGCGGCCAGCAGCTCGTCGTCGGCTCCCAGCTCGGTGAGCACGGCGACGAGGTAGCCGACCACCTTGTCGTAGTGCTCGCTCGTGATGCCGAGGCCGCGGTGCGCCTCGCCGAGCTCGCGGCCGTCGTACTCGGCCGGGCCGCCGAGCACCTGCGAGAGCAGCAGCACCTGGTGGCGCTTGATCGCGTCGACGTCGGACCCCGTGAAGTAGGGGGCCAGCTCGTCGTCGGCGAGCACCCGGGCGTAGAACTGCTCGACCACCTCGTGGATGGCCGGCTGACCGCCGACGCGGTCGTAGTGGGTGGGGGTGGGGTCGCTGGCCATGGGTGGACCTCCCAGCTCAGTCCGTCGGAGCGTCGCGGCAACGCTCCGGGCCCGACACTACTGCCGGCTCGGAGGGCGCGGCGACGGCGACGCAGCGCGCGCAGAGGACACGGCATGTGGCCGGGACCTGGCGTATAGCTTGCAGTTCGTGCGCTGCGCCGCCTGCGGGAACCTCGACTCGAAGGTGGTCGACTCGCGCCAGTCCGACGACGGCGGCGCCATCCGCCGGCGGCGTCAGTGCCTGGCGTGCGGCGAGCGGTTCACCACGTTCGAACGGCCCGAGGTGGTGACGCTGGCGGTGATCAAGCGGTCGGGCGACCGCGAGCCGTTCGACCGGGCCAAGGTCGTGGCGGGCATCCAGGCGGCCGTGAAGGCGCGGCCGGTCGGCGCCGGCGAGGCCGAGGCCCTGGCCCGGGCGGTCGAGGACGAGATGCGCCTGCTGCCGAGCGTCGACGTCACCAGCGAGCGCATCGGGCGGGCGGTGCTCGAGGGGCTGCGCGAGCTCGACCCGATCGCGGCGGTGCGGTTCGCGTCGGTCTACAAGGGCTTCGACGACCTCGCCGACTTCGAGCGAGAGCTCACGCTGCTGACGAAGCGCACGGCGCCGAAGCGCCACTGACGCCGGCGCCGTCAGGCCCCGTCGGGCGCCGGTCGGGCCCGCACGTAGCGCAGGAGGAGGGCGTCGTCCTCGGCGACGACGACCCGGGCGAGGTGCAGGGGTCGGTGCCTGCCCGGCGGGGGACCGACCGCCAGGCGCGGGCCGTCGCCGGCCACCAGCGTGGCGGACACCGTGAGGCAGAGCTCGTCGAGCAGGTCGGCGTCGACGAGCTGGCCGACGGTGTGGGGGCCGCCCTCGCAGAGCACCACCGAGGCGCCGACGTCGGCGCGCAGCAGGTGCAGGGCCCGGGGCCAGTCGATGGCGCCGTCGCCGGCGACGTGGACGTCGGCCACCGCCTCGAGGGCCCGGCGGCGGCCGGGATCGGCGCTGGACACGGTCAGCACCAGCGGGCGGGCCTCGGGCGACGCGTCGGCGAACAGGCGGTGCCCGAGGTCGATGCTCAGCGAGGCGGTCACGACGGCGATGCGGGGGGCCGGCGTCTGCCCGCGGGCGATCCGCTGCTCGCGCACGGCGGGGGAGGGGCGGCTCGGGCCGTAGTCCTCGGCGATCACGGTGGTCGTGCCCGCCACGATCACGTCGGCGACCGCCCGCACCGCGGCGAACATCGCCTTGTCGGCCGGTCCGCCCAGCCCGCCCGACAGGCCGCCCTGGTCGGTGGCGCTGCCGTCGGCCGAGGCGATCATCGTGGCGAGCACCCACGGACGTCCGGGCGGCGCCGTGCGATCGTCGCCGGCCACCAGGCCGACGGGGTCGACGTCGTCGGCCACCGTCGCTGCCGGCCACACGATCCTCACGTCGGCGAACCTAGTGTCGTGGCGTCCGTCTGTGGACGGGCCGGGAGCCTGTGGACTGCGGGGGCCTCTGTCCACGTTGAATTCACAGGTTCATCCTCTAGTCGTCCACAGCCCGTTCACCGTAGGTTGCCCTTCGTGCAACTGTGCCCCGGCGCGGACGAGCGGAATGGCGGTGGTCGCTTCCGTGTCTGTGGTGGGCTGAGCGACTCCTGAGGCCGAGGCGCCCACCCCCGGGTGGGCGCCCCTGCACTCAACCTGCGAGTCCGCGTCGGGCCGGTCGCACGAGAGCTGGGGGTCGGGGTCGACGGGAGGGACGTGCCGTGTGGCAGTCCGTGCCGTGCCACTCCGCCGCAGCGTCTCGTGCGGCCCCGAGCCGCGCCGGGGACAGGGGCACCGCCACGGGAACGATCCGGCCTCCCGTGGCGTTGTACCAAGGCCGGTGCCGAGGCGGGTGAACGTCCTCCGACACCCTTGACGATGTAGTTACACGGCTGTAGTTTCCACCCACATCTTGTGGCTCAGCGGCCGAGTCACCACAAGCCCTGGTAGCTCGGTCCCGGTCGCAACTCTCCCCACAGCCACACGAACCGGCCACGTTCGCGGCCACACGACCTGGAGGCACCCCATGGCTCTCGCTCCCGAGCAGGCGGGCATCGGCATCCGTCGCCACTTCACGATCGACGGCGTCCACCCCTACGACGAGCTCGACTGGGACCGCCGCGACGCCCGCATCACCAACTTCCGCGACGGGTCGGTGGCGTTCGAGCAGCTCGGGGTCGAGTTCCCGTCGACGTGGTCGCTGAACGCCACGAACATCGTCGCCCAGAAGTACTTCCGGGGCACGATCGGCACCCCCGAGCGCGAGTGGTCCCTGCGCCAGGTCATCGACCGGGTGGCCGACACGATCACCCGCTGGGGGGTCGAGGGCGGCTACTTCGTCGACGACGCCGAGGCCGACACCTTCAACGCCGAGCTCAAGCACCTGCTGGTCACCCAGAAGGCGGCGTTCAACAGCCCCGTGTGGTTCAACATCGGGGTCAAGGGCGTGCCCCAGCAGGCGAGCGCGTGCTTCATCCTGTCGGTCGACGACAGCATGGACTCGATCCTCAACTGGTACCGGGAAGAGGGCGTGATCTTCAAGGGCGGCTCCGGCTCGGGCGTGAACCTGTCGCGCATCCGGTCGTCTGTCGAGCTGCTCAAGGGCGGTGGCACCGCCTCGGGCCCCGTCAGCTTCATGCGGGGCGCCGACGCCTCGGCCGGCACCATCAAGTCGGGCGGCAAGACCCGCCGTGCCGCCAAGATGGTCATCCTCGACGTCGGCCACCCCGACATCGAGGAGTTCATCTGGTGCAAGGCGCTCGAGGAGCGCAAGGCGCGGGTGCTCGAGCAGGCCGGGTTCGACATGGACCTCGACGGCCGCGACAGCCACTCGATCCAGTACCAGAACGCCAACAACTCGGTGCGGGTCACCGACGAGTTCATGCAGGCGGTCGTCGACGACGGCGACTGGTCGCTGCGCGAGGTGAAGACGGGCGACGTCGTGCGCACGGTGCGGGCCCGCGAGCTGTTCCGCCAGCTCTGCCAGGCCACGTGGGAGTGCGCCGATCCCGGCATGCAGTTCGACACCACCATCAACCACTGGCACACCGCCGCCAACACCGGCCGCATCAACGGGTCGAACCCGTGCTCCGAGTACATGCACCTCGACGACTCGGCCTGCAACCTCGCCAGCCTCAACCTGCTCGAGTTCCTGAACGACGACGAGTCGTTCGACATCGAGGGCTTCCGCCACGCGGTCGAGGTCATCTTCACCGGGCAGGAGATCCTGGTCGGCCGCGCCGACTACCCGACCGAGGGCATCGCCGACACGTCGCGCCGCTTCCGCCAGCTGGGCATCGGCTACGCCAACATCGGCGCCCTACTGATGGCCCTCGGCCTGCCCTACGACAGCGACGCCGGCCGCGCCTACGCCGCCGCCATCACCTCGCTCATGACCGGCCACTCCTACGAGGTGTCGGCCCGCACGGCCTCGCGCATGGGACCGTTCGCCGGCTTCGCGGAGAACCGTGAGCACATGCTCCGGGTGCTCCAGCAGCACCAGGAGGCGGCGGCCCACATCGACGAGGAGCTGGTGCCGCCCGAGCTGCTGTCGGCCGCCCAGGAGAGCTGGGACATGGCCAACGAGCTCGGCGCCCGCTACGGGGTCCGCAACAGCCAGGCGTCGGTGCTCGCCCCGACCGGCACCATCGGCCTGATGATGGACTGCGACACCACCGGCATCGAGCCCGACCTCGGGCTCGTGAAGATGAAGAAGCTGGTGGGCGGCGGCACGATGTCGATCGTCAACCAGACCGTGCCCCGGGCGCTCGAGCAGCTCGGCTACGGGCCGGGCGAGATCGACGACATCGTCGCCTACATCGACGAGAACAAGTCGATCGTGGGGGCGCCGCACCTGCTCGCCGAGCACCTGCCCGTCTTCGCCTGCTCGATGGGCGACAACACGATCCACTACTCCGGCCACGTGCGGATGATGGCGGCGGTGCAGCCGTTCATCTCGGGCGCCATCTCGAAGACGGTGAACATGCCCGAGGAGGCCACCGTCGAAGAGGTCGAGCAGCTGCACATCGACGCCTGGAGGATGGGCGTCAAGGCCATCGCCATCTACCGCGACAACTGCAAGGTCGGCCAGCCGCTGTCGACGGCCAAGAAGGCGTCCGCCGAGCCCGCGCCCGCGGGTGCCGCCGGCGTGGTCGAGCAGGCCGCCACGCAGGTGATCGAGAAGATCATCAAGGTGCCGGTCCGCGAGAAGCTGCCCCGCAACCGCACGTCGCGGACGTTCGAGTTCCGGGTGGCCGACTGCAAGGGGTTCGTCACCGTCGGCGAGTACGGCGACGGCCGCCCGGGCGAGATCTTCCTCAAGGTCTCGAAGCAGGGCTCGACCCTCGCCGGCATCATGGACGCCTTCTCGATCTCGGTGAGCTACGGCCTGCAGTACGGCGTGCCGCTGCGCAACTTCGTCGAGGCGTTCACCAACACCCGGTTCGAGCCGGCGGGCATCACCGACGACGCCGACCTGCGCATCGCCACGTCGATCCTCGACTACATCTTCCGCCGGCTGGCGGTCGACTACCTCAGCTACGAGGAGCGGGCCGAGCTGGGCATCCTCACCACCGGTGAGCGCACCCAGCCCACGCTGCCGGGCGTCGAGGAGACCGTGGTCCAGACCCGCCAGGGCCAGGACGTGCCGGCCGACCCGCCGTCGATCGACTCGTCGTCGCCCACGCTGTTCGACAGCGACGCTCCCCGGGAGCCCTCGCTGCTCGAGCGGGCCGGGGTCACCGACGCCGAGAAGCCGGCGCCGGCCCGCCAGTCGCCGGCCATCAAGCCGGCGCAGGCCAGCAGCAGCGACGCCCCGTACTGCATGCAGTGCGGCGTCCAGATGCAGCGGGCGGGCTCGTGCCACGCGTGCCCCTCGTGCGGCAGCACGAGCGGCTGCAGCTGAACCCGGGTCGCCGAACCGGCGCTCTGCTCACGGGTGTGGCGGTCGACGTCCGGTGTCGCCCGTCCGAGATGGTCGTGGGCCGTCGCGATCACCAGCGGCGCGACCGTCTCGCTGCCAGCATGCGCCGGCGCCTTGACGCCGGCGACCCCGTGTATCGCCGGCATATCGAGAACCGCGTACGCCACCGCAACGGTGGTCCGTGCTCAGTGGAGGCATGGACCACCGCGCATCGCCGTCCGCGCCAGGCCGTCGTTCACGCACGATCGTGCTCGTCGGGCTGGCGATCCTCTGCGTCGCGATCGCGGCGTTCGTCGTGCGGCGTCCGCCGGTGGCGTCCGCTCCGGCGAGCCCGCCGGCCGACGTCGCCCGGTCGACCGGTGCGCAGACCGCCGGGCCGGACGCGGCCGACGTCATCGCCGTTCCCGACGGGGTGGTGGACGAGGCTGACGGCGTCGTTCCCGACGGGGCGTGGGTCTCGGTGTCCGACGAGGACGTACCGGCGGTGGGCCGGCTCGACCCGGATCTCCTCGCGGCCCTGCGTCGGGCGGCGTCGGACGCACGGGCCGACGGCGTCGGGCTTCGGGTCAACAGCGGCTGGCGGTCGCCCGAGTACCAGCAGCAGCTCCTGCGGGACGCCGTCGCCGAGTACGGCTCGCCGGCAGAGGCCGCGCGGTGGGTGTCCACCGTCGAGACGTCCGCCCACGTGTCGGGCGACGCGGTCGACATCGGCCCGTCGTCTGCCGCAGCCTGGCTGGCACAGAACGGTGCCGTGCACGGGTTGTGTCGGATCTACGGCAACGAGCCCTGGCACTACGAGCTGCGCCCGGAGGCCGTCGACGACCGTTGCCCGCCGATGTACGCGGATCCGACCGAGGACCCGAGGACGCAGCCGTGAGCCGGGCCCGGTCGCGCTCCACCCGGTCAGGGACCTTCGTGACCCGGCCGGTTCGGATACGTGGGCGATATCCCCTGGTCCTTAGGCTTCAGCCATGCGCGTGCTGGTCGTGGAGGACGAGCCCTACCTGGCCGAGGCCGTCCGTGACGGTCTGCGGTTGGAAGCGATCGCCGCCGACATCGCCGGCGACGGCGACGCCGCCCTCGAACTGCTGAGCGTCAACTCCTACGACCTCGCGGTGCTCGACCGCGACGTCCCCGGGCCCTCCGGCGACGAGATCGCCCGACGGATCGTCGCCTCCGGCAGCGGCGTCCCGATCCTCATGCTCACCGCGGCCGACCGGATCGACGACAAGGCGTCCGGCTTCGAGCTCGGCGCCGACGACTACCTCACCAAACCGTTCGAGCTTCGAGAGCTGGTCCTGCGGCTGCGGGCGCTCGACCGCAGGCGTGGGCACGCCCGACCCCCGGTCAGCGAGATCGCGGGCCTCCGGCTGGACCCCTTCCGCCGGGAGGTCTTCCGCGACGGACGCTATGTCGCGCTCACCCGGAAGCAGTTCGCCGTGCTCGAGGTCCTCGTCGTCGCCGAAGGCGGAGTCGTCAGCGCCGAGGAGCTGCTGGAGCGGGCGTGGGACGAGAACGCCGACCCCTTCACCAACGCCGTCCGCATCGTCGTCTCCGCCCTGCGCAAGCGACTCGGCGAACCATGGCTCATCGCCACGGTGCCCGGCGTCGGCTACCGCATCGACACCGGCATCGAGACCGCCGACCCTGGCAGCACGCATGGATAGGCGCCCCGGACTCAGCGCCCGACTGAAGCTCACCATCAGCTACGCCGGGTTCCTGCTCGTCGCCGGTGCGCTCCTGCTGGCCGTGGTGTGGGTCTTCCTGCTGCGCTACGTGCCCGACCACGTCGGGCCCGGTCGCCCCCCCACCGACCTCGTCCTCTACAGCCCCAGCCGCAGCGACCTCTGGCGAGCCTTCGCGCCCCGCGCGGCCCAGGCGATGGGCTTCCTCCTCGTGTTCGGCCTGCTGGGAGGATGGATCCTCGCCGGCCGGATGCTCGCGCCGCTCAGCCGGATCGCCGACGCGGCACGGGTGGCCTCGAACGGATCGCTGTCCCACCGGATCCGCATGGAGGGCTCCAGGGACGAGTTCCGCGAGCTCGCCGACGTGTTCGACGCCATGCTCGAGCAGCTCGAATCCCAGGTCCTCGAACAGCAGCGGTTCGCCGCCAACGCCTCGCACGAGCTGCGCACCCCGCTGGCGATCTCGCAGACGCTCCTCGACGTCGCCCGCAACGACCCCACGCGCGACCACGGCGAGCTCATCGAACGCCTCCACACCGTGAACACGCGGGCGATCGACCTCACCGAGGCCCTCCTGGTGCTCAGCCGCACCGACAGCAGGAGCTTCACCCGCGAGCCCGTCGACCTGTCCCTCGTCGCGGAAGAGGTCACCGAGACGCTGCTCCCCCTCGCCGAACGGCGTGGGATCGCGCTCGACGTGACCGGCGAGACGACACGCACCGCCGGCTCGGCGGCGCTCATCCTGCGGATGGTGACGAACCTCGTCCAGAACGCCATCGTCCACAACCTCCCCGCCGGCGGCACCGTCACGGTCCACACCGCATCGCAGCACGACGCGAGCGTGCTGCGGGTCGAGAACACGGGCCATCCGCTCCCATCGGCGCTCGTCGCGACGCTCACCGAACCCTTCCAGCGCGGGACGCAACGCATCCGCTCCGACGACCATGCGGGCGTCGGCCTCGGGCTGGCCATCGTGCACAGCATCGTCCGAGCGCACGACGGGACCCTCGACCTCGCCCCCCGCCCCGCCGGCGGTCTGCTCGTCACGGTTCGCCTTCCCGGCACGGCGCACGCATCGTCCCCGAACGGCGTCCACGACACCGTCGACTGACGGCTGCGGTGCACACGGGCCCGACACGAGCACCGGCGATCGGGACCGGTCGTCGACGAACGGGCCACGGCCGGCGCGAACATGCGCCGCAGTGGACGAGCTGGCGGGTTGATCGCGGCGTCGCACGCCCGCCGTCGGCTCCGGCGCGGTGGCGGCTGTGGCCGCAGCGGTGGCCCACGCCAGGATGGGCGGATGATCAGGCACTTCGGGGCCGAGACCGGGCTGCTGCTCGTGGACCTGCAGGTCGGCGTCGACCTGCTCGACCACTGGGGCGGGCCGACCGGCCGGCGCAACAACCCCGACGCCGAGGCCCGGCAGGCGGCCCTGCTCGGCGGCTGGCGGGCCGCCGGCCTGCCGGTCGTGTTCACGCTGCACGACTCACGGGAGGCCGCCTCGCCGCTCAAGGCGGCGCTCCCCACGGGCGCACCGAAGCCCGGCCTCGGCGCCCGGGACGGCGAGGTGGTGGTCACCAAGGACGTCAACGGCGGGTTCTTCGGTACCAACCTCGAGCTGGAGCTGCGACGGGCGGCCGTGGCCCGCCTGGTCGTCGCCGGGTTCTTCACCAACATGTGCGTCGAGACCACCGCCCGGACGGCCGGCAACCTGGGCTTCGACACCTACGTGGTCGACGACGCCTGCGCCACCACCAACCGCATCGGTCCCGACGGCGTCGACCACGAGCCCGAGCTGGTCCATCAGCTGTCCCTGGCCAGCCTCCACGGCGAGTTCTGCACGGTGCTGCGGACGGCCGACGCGCTGGCGCTGCTCACCGCCGACGCCCCCACCCTGTCGCGGGCCCAGGGCAACGAGTAGCACGGGCCGTCGCCCGTGCCCCGCACGTCGGCACGGCCGTCCGTCGCTCGGCATCGACAGACATCCGTCGACCCGCGGCGGGGACATCGCGCGCGCTCGGTTCCTACGATCACGTCGTGACCCTCATCTGGGAGCAGACGATCGTCGATGCCCGCGACCCGAGCGCGCTCGGGCGGTGGTGGCGGGACGCGCTCGGCTGGGTGGTCGTCGACGACGACTCGGACGCGTACGAGATCCGCCCCGCCGAGGATCGCCTTCCCGGTCTCCTGTTCGTGCCGGTCTCGGACGCGAAGACGACCAAGAACCGACTTCACCTCGACTTCCGGCCGGACGACCGGGACGCCGAGGTGGAGCGACTCGTCGGCCTGGGCGCCAAGCGAGCCGACGTCGGACAGGGCGAGCAGTCGTGGGTGGTCCTCGCAGACCCCGAGGGCAACGAGTTCTGCGTGCTCGCGTCGCGCCGTTCGTGAGCGCCCGCGGCGGACGGCTCGGGGCGGTCATCGACGTGTGAAGGTGAGGTGGGTGACACCGCTCGGCGACGAGACCGCCTCGATGTCGTAGCGCTCGTCGACGCCCTCGACGCCGTCCCAGAGGCGAACGCCGCGGCCGAGCACGATCGGCACCTGCACGACGTGGAGCATGTCGATCAGGTCGGCGGCGAGGAAGTCGCGGACCACTGTCGGGCCTCCGCCGATGCGCACGTCGAGGCCGCCGGCTGCCTTCCGGGCGAGGGCGAGCGCCTCGCTCGGGTCGGCGTCGACGAAGTGGAACACGGTGCCGCCCTCCATCTCGATCGGCGGGCGCGGGTGGTGCGTCAGCACGAACACGGGCGTGTGGAACGGCGGGTTCGGCCCCCACCAGCCCCGCCACTCGTCGTCGGTGCCGACGTCGGTCCACGGGCCTGTCTGCGTGCCGAACTTGCCCCGGCCCATGATCTCGGCACCGAAGCCGAGCCCGTGGCGTTCGGCGAACGAGTGGTCGACACCCGCGCTGCCACCGGCGTCGCCGACCATCGAGTGCCAGAACCGGGTCGCGAACATCCACTCGTGCAGGCGTTCGCCGGCGTGGCCGAACGGAGCGTCGACCGTGATGCCGTCGCCGGTGCCGAACCCGTCCAGGGAGATCGAGAAGTTGTGGACACGGACCTCGGACATGGCTGCCTCCCGGGCGGTGGGATGGGTGCTGTGTGCGGCTGGTTGCGGCCAACGCGAGGTGAGGCGCGGGCACATTGCAAGCCACTTTGGACGAGCGCGGGGACACGCCCCTCCCGCGATCGGCACCCCGCCGACGTGGGGTGGACCGAGGCGTTCTCCCGGTCGGTCGATCTCGGGGCTCCGTGCGAGCCGGTGTTCTTCTTCGGCTCGACGGGCGAGGTGTCTCCGTACCGGCCGGCGCCACCTCGGGCCGCGTCGGGCGCCGGGCACACCGCCGTCGCGTCGCGGACCGCGTTCACGGGGAAGCTCGGGTGGTCCTCGCCGTCCCGACCTGCCGGCGGTACAGGTCGTCGAGGAACCCGTCGACGATCGCCTGCTTCCAGAACGTGAACCCGAGCTTGCGGGCGACGTTCTGCGATGCGGTGTTCCTCGGGTCGATCATGGCGAGGATCTCGCCGCTGAAGACCTCCTCGGCCCGCGACAGGACCACCCGGCCCGCCTCGGTGGCGTACCCCTTGCCACGAGCCCCCGGAACCAGGCGGTAGCCGAACTCGAGCCGCCGTTCGTGCTCGAACCGGAACCGGTCGACGCCGGCGTAGCCGATGATCACGCCCGTCTCCCGCTCGATCACCGGCTGCTTCGCGAAGGGCAGCTCCGCGGCGCGCTCCAGCATCCCGTCGAAGCGCCGGTGCGCGCTGTCCACGTCGAGCACGCCGCCGGAGAAGAGCATGAAGCTCTCGTCCCCGAACAGCCCCACGAACCGCGGCCGGTCGGCCTCGACGGGCGGGCGGACCTCGAGGCGGGCTGTCAGCACGGGACGACTGGCCGGGCAGCGGTCGGCACCGGGAGAGCATCCCCGCTGCCTGTCCCGCCGCCAACCGTGTTTCCGCGCCACCGCGCTCGTCGGTGCGTGAGCTGCCCGACCCGGCATCCGGGGATGGGTGACGTGGTCACGTCGGGTCCCGTTCCGGAGGCTGTGCCGGCCGGGTGCCGATGACGTTCGCCTCTACTGCCCCGACGGGCTGCGGGGCCACTGTGAACCCAGCAGCGCTCCCGAGGAGGGAAGGTGCCCGCGACACCCGCGGATCGTCGGCCTTCGGACCGATCCACGATGCCGTCGACCCGCATCGACGCTCGCGGCGGGGCTCGGCGGTGCCCGGGAGGACGGGCCCCGTGAACGCGTCCCTCGCCTTCACCGCCGCGACCAAGTCGTTCGGGGCTCTGCGGGCTCTCGACGCCTGCACGTTCACGGCCGAGCCCGGGCGGATCACCGGCTTCCTCGGCCCGAACGGCGCCGGCAAGACCACCGCGATGCGCGCCGTGTTCGGTCTCGTCGAGCTCGACGGCGGCGCGGTCACGTGGAACGGCCGCGCGATCACCGTCGACGACCGCGCCCGGTTCGGCTACATGCCGGAGGAGCGGGGGCTGTACCCGCGGATGCGCGTGCGCGATCAGCTCGTCTACCTCGGCTCCCTCTGCACCCGGAGCACGAGCGCCGTCGGCCGGGCCGTGGACGACTGGCTCGGCCGGTTCGACCTCACCTCCCGGGCGGACGACCGACTCGACGCGCTCTCCCATGGCAACCAGCAACGGGTCCAGCTCATCGCCGCGCTCGTCAACGAACCCGAGCTGATCGTCCTCGACGAGCCGTTCTCCGGGCTCGACCCGCTCGCGGTCACGAACATGTCCGAGCTCCTCTCCGAGGTCGCCGGCGCGGGCGCAACCGTGCTGTTCTCCAGCCACCAGCTCGACCTGGTCGAACACGTGTGCGAGGACGTGGTCGTCATCGACCACGGACGGATCGTGCTCGCCGGCGACCTCGAGGAGCTCAGGGCCTCCGTACCGGATCGCTTCGTCGACATCGCCTACCGCGGCGTCGGGCCCGACTGGACCGCGGTCCCCGATGCCGAGCTCGTCGACGCGGCGGACGGCCGGGCCCGTCTGCGCATGACCCGGGACGTGGATGTCGCCCACATCGCCGCGTCCGTGGACCAGGCGGCCGACGTCGTCGCCTTCACGTACCAGCCACCGACCCTGTCCGAGCTCTTCCGCCGGGCGGTCCAGCCGTGAGCGGCGTCCGGCAGGGCTGGCTCGTCGCCAAGCGCGAGCTGCGCGAGCGCAGCCGCTCCCGGGCCTTCCTCGCATCGCTCGTCATCATGGTGGCGGCCGTCGTCGCCGCCATCGCCCTCCCGGGCCTCATCGACGGGAGCGGCGGCAGCAGGGACGTCGGCCTCACCGGCGTCACGCCCGCGGCCCTGGGCGACGCGATCGCCGCGCAGGGACAGGCGGTCGGCACCGAGATCGACGTCCGCGACTACGACACGCTCGTCGGGGCAGAGCAGGCCGTTCGGAACGGGTCCGTCGACGTCCTCGTCGTCGACGCCGACCGCCTCGAGTGGCAGGGCCGCGCCGACGAGCAGCTCGAGGCCATCGTCACCGCCGCCATCCAGATCAGCGCCGTCCAGGGTCGCGCCGATGCCGCCGGCATGAGTGCGGGCGACCTCGACGCGCTCCTCGCCCCCGTCGCCGTCGACAGCGTCGAGCTCGGTCACGTCGCGGGCCGCAGCCCCGACGACGAGACCGCGGCGTTCATCATGACGGTCGTGCTGTTCATGACCATCGCCACCTATGGTGCGATGGTCCTGAGCGGGGTCGTCGAGGAGAAGTCGAGTCGGGTCGTCGAGGTGCTCCTCTCCCGCATCCCCGCCCGCAGCCTGCTCGCCGGCAAGATCACCGGCATCGGCCTGCTCGGCCTCGGCCAGGTCGCCGTCACCGCCCTCGCCGCCCTCGTCGCCGCGACCACGATCAGCGACGTCGACCTGCCGGCGGTGCGTGGCAGCGTCCTGCTCTGGGCGGTCGTGTGGTTCGTGCTGGGCTACGCCCTCTACGCCACCGTGTTCGGCGCGCTCGGGTCGCTCGCGTCGCGGCCCGAGGACGCCCAGAGCGTCGCCGGGCCCGTCAGCGTCGTCCTCGTCCTCGTCTACTTCGTGTCGTTCGCGGCCATCGGCAGCCCCGACACCACCTGGGCCCGCGTGATCGCGTGGCTGCCGATCACCGCGCCCATCGCCATGCCCACCCGCATCGCCATGGGCGCCGCCGCCTGGCCGGAACCGGTGCTCGCCGCCGCGCTGACCGCGGCGACGATCGCGGGTCTCGTCGTGGTCGGAGGACGCGTCTACGCCGCCGCCGTGCTCCACGACGGTCCGACGCTGACGCTGCGCGACACCTGGCAGCGCGCTCGCCCGTCCCACCCGGCCCGCCACCTCGACGGCAGCCGGCCGGCCGGGATCGCCGACTCCAGCACGGTCGGGGACGACGGGAGCGACGGAACGTCCGTCGCCCGGACCGGTCGCGGGAAGACGGTCGCCGTCGCGCTGGTCGCCGCCCTCGGCCTCGCGGCCCTGACCGTCGCGCTCTCCGGCGACGTCATCGTCGGCGTCGCCGTCGGCACCGCGACCTACGCCGTCATCGACCGCATCTCGACGGCGTGGGGCGGACCCAACGAGCCATCCGCCCCGGGTCCGCCCGCCGAGCGCGGCACCGAGCCCACGACGACCCACAACACCTAGCTGCGGAGGGGCAGCGCCCCACGTGCGATCGTCCTCCGACCGCCATCGGCAGGCCGACGCGCCGCCTCAGCCGGGCGTGCCCGGTCGTGGGGCACGTCGTCGCCTCGCTCGTCGGCTCGTCGGCTCGACGCCTCGTCGTCGTCTCGACGCGATGGCGTCGGGCACGGGCCGGGACGGCTCGCGGCGCGACCCGCTGCGTCACGGCCGGAGGACGTACTTCCCGCGCACGCCGCCCTTGGCGACGGCGCGGTGGGCGGCGGCGACCCGGTCGAGCGGGACGACCTCGTGCACCCGCACCGGCAGGTGGCCGCGGGCGGCGGCGTCGAGGAGCGGGGCGAGCCGGGCACCGTCGGGCTCGGCGACGACCACCCGGACGGCGACGCCGCGCTCGCCCGCAGGCTCCGCGCCCGGCTGCACGCCGACGAAGAGCCCGCCGTCTCGGACCAGCGCGACGGCCTTCTCCTGGAGCGCGGCCGCGTCGCCGACGGCGTCCCAGCCGGGCACGGCGTGGGCGGTGAAGTCGGCGCCGAGGCCGCGCACGAGCTCCTCGTCCTCGGCCCGGGCCAGTCCGGTGACCCGCCAGCCGCGGTCCCGGGCGAGCGCGATGACGTCGGCGCCGAGGGCCCCCGCGGCACCGGTCACCAGCAGGCGCCCGCCCCCGCCGTCCCCGAGCAGGTCGGCCATCTGGGATGCGGCCAGGCCGTTGAGCGGGACCGCGGCCGCCGTGATCAGGTCGAGGCCGTCGGGCACGAGGGCGACGTCGCCCGCGGGGACGACGAGCTGCTCGGCGTAGGTGCCGAAGTCGCGGTCGAACCCGGCGACCAGCCCCGCCACCCGGCTGCCGACCGGGAGCTCGACGCCGGGACCGACGGCCGTGACGGTGCCCGCGAAGTCCCAGCCGAGGCCCGTGTGGTCCGGCTGGTCGACCAGCCCCCGCCGGTGGAACACGCCGGCCGCGAGCGCCAGGTCGACCGGGTTGACCGCCGCCCCGGCGATCTCGACCCGGACCTGGCCCGGCCCGGGTTCGACGAGCGGGACGTCGATGATCTCGATGGAGTCGGGACCGCCCGGGGTGCGGACGACCGCGCTGCGGAAGGTGGTGCCCATGCTCGCCTCCTGTGGCTGGGTGGGGTGTCGAACACCACGATGGACCGGTTACTCTCCATTGGGAAGTAGGCACTCTGAAGTGCGTTTCTCCCCGCGTGGGCGAAAGGAGCGGTCGATGGCCTCGATGACGGCGGCCCAGAAGCGGGCGCAGGCGAAGGTGGACTACGACGCGTTCCTGGCGGGCTGTCCCAGCCGCCAGCTCCTCGCCCGGATCTCCGACAAGTGGGTGGCGCTGGTGCTGGCCGCGCTGGGAAGCGGCGGCCCGCAGCCCGCGGAAGAATGCGTCGACGAGCCGCGGCCCATGCGCTACTCCGAGCTGTCCCGCCGGCTGGCCGGGGTCAGCCAGAAGATGCTCACCCAGACGCTGCGTTCGCTCGAGCGCGACGGCCTGCTCACCCGCACCGTGACGCCGACGGTGCCCGTCACGGTCACCTACGAGCTGACCGACCTTGGATCCTCGCTCCACGACATCATGCGCGGCATCAAGCTGTGGGCCGAGGCGCACATGGACGAGGTGCTGGCCAACCGCGAGGAGTACGACGTCGCGCAGCGCAGCGTGGTCCCGGCGGCGTCCACGCAGCCGGCGCCAGGCGGTCGGGCCCGGTCGCTCGGCCGCTGAGCACCTGCGCCCCGGGCCTCATCGCCGCGGCGCGCGGCCGCAACGCGCGGTTCTCGGTGACGTCGTGGTGGGTGGGCAACCCCAACGTCACGGAGATGCGGTGTGACCGGTGTGACCGGGGCCGAACGGCGGGGCAGCCGTGGCCGGGGCGGGTCGGTGTTCTCGGTGACGTCGTGGTGGGTGGGCAACCGCAACGTCACGGAGATGCGGAGTGAACCCGGAGGAACGGCGTGCGGCGACGGCGGCCGACGGCGGCGGGGGCGGGTTGGTCGCGCGGTCCGAGCCGGGCGTTCCCGGTGACGTTGTGGTCGCGGCCGGTCGCAACGGCGACGGCGCCGACCTATCCGCAGCCGAAGATGTGGGCGAGGTCACCGGACGGGAGCCGGACGGACCGCTGGTGGCGCAGCCCGGCGGAGGCGCCGAGCCGGGCGAACATCCGGGTGTCCCTCTCCTTGCCGCCGGAGGTGAGGGCCGCCATGAGGACGTCGGTGGCGGCGGCCATGTCGTCGCGGGGGACCGTCGTCGCCTCGCTGTCGACCACGATCACCCGAGAATCCCGCGTCGCGGCCTCCGTGACCCTGGCGAGGAGGCGGGCGGCGTCGTCGTCGTCCCAGTCGTGGAGGACGTTGACGAGCAGGTACGTGTCGGAGCCCGCAGGCACCTGCTCGAAGGCGTCGCCGCCCACGACGGTCAGGCGGGGGTGGTCGACGGCCCGGGCGACCACGGTGGGCAGGTCGAGCACCGTGCCCCGGAGGTCGGGGACCAGGTCGAGCAGTGTGGCCAGCAGCTCACCGGTGCCACCGCCGACGTCGCAGACGGTGCCGGTGCCCGTCCAGTCGATCGTGGTCGCGAGGCCGAGCGCGTGCATGCGGCCACCGGCGGCCATCGCCCTGTCGAAGGTCGCCCACCGGTCGGGGTGGTCGGCCATCCACTCGAAGAACGGGGCGCCGTTGGCTGCGGCGAACCCGTCGGTCCCCGCCGTCGGCGACAGCGCCCGCACGGCCGACACCACCTCGTCACCGCCGGCGAAGTCGACCCAGGCGCGCCAGCCCCCGGGGTGGTCGCGGCGGAGGAAGGCGGTGACACGGGTGGGCCGTACCCGGCCACGGCGGTCGATGCGCACCCATCCCCGGGTGGCGGCGAAGCGCAGGAGCCGTTCGAGCGTGGCGGCGTCGGCGTCGAGGCGATCGGCGAGGGGGCCGATGTCCGTGGGCGCCGTGAGGGCGTCCGGCACGCCCGCGTCGCACAGGGCCACGAGCACCCGGTGATCGAGCATCCCGAACAGCCCTTCGAGGATCCGGAGCGGCGGAGGTGCCATGGCGGCGTGGAGCCGTCCGAGCGCGGAGCGGACGCGGCTGGCGCCGGCGGTCACGGCTCCCGGCGGCAGGACCGGCACGCCGAGCACGTCCCTGGCCGTGGCGGTCCTTCGCGTGTTGGCGGCCGTGGTCATGCGTGTCCTCCGAGGGGGAGCGGGTGAGATGCCGGTCGTCCGAGGTCGGCGACCCCGGAGGAGCGGACGGCGGCCGGCAGCCGGGGCCGGTAGCGGATCGGGAGCCCGGGAGACCGCGTCGTTCGCCGAGGCCGTGTCCTCGTGTCCGCCAACCGTGTCATGGCTAGCCTCGGGTCGGAGGCACCATGACGCCGAAACGTGCCGCCGACAGCGCGGCTGCATCGAACAAGATCACCAGCAGGATCGAGGAGCTCGGAGACTGGCGGGGCGAGGCGCTCGCCCGGGTGCGCCGCCTCATCCACGAGGCGGACCCCGAGATCGAGGAGCAGTGGAAGTGGGAGAAGCCCTCGTCTCCCGGCACTCCGGTCTGGTCGCATGACGGCGACGTCTGCACGGGCGAGTCGTACAAGGAGGTCGTGAAGCTCACGTTCTTCCGGGGCGCCGCCCTCGACGACCCCCAGGGGCTGTTCAACTCCAGCCTCGCGGGAAAGACGCGCCGAGCCATCGACATCCGCGACGGCGACGAGCTCGACGAGGGTGCCTTCACGGCGCTGATCCGGTCCGCCGTGGCCGCCAACGGCGCGGCCCGGGCCCGGCGGGCATCCCCGAAGACGTAGCCGGCGCCGCGGCACGCGCCGCCGAGGCGGCGGTTCGAGCGGACGGCCGCGGGACCGCACCCGAGCGGAGCACCGGCCACCGCGGACCGATCGGGAGCAGCGAGCGCCTCGACCTGCCCGCCGCCGCGACCACCGGGCGGCAGCGCTCGGGTGCGCCCCCGGTGTCGGGGCCCGGCACGCCGTGCGACCGCGGCGACGGCTCCTCCGTCGACGATCGCCTCACGTACCGTCGGCTCGTGATCCAGGGCACCTGTGACCCGGCGTTCCGCGCGGTCCACGACGCCTTCGCCGCCAACTTCGAGAGGGGCGAGGTCGGCGCGGCGTGCAGCGTCACCGTCGACGGGCGGGCGGTCGTCGACCTGTGGGGAGGGTGGGCCGACGCCGATCACCGCCGCGAGTGGACGCACGACACGCTCGTGAACGCGTTCTCGGTGGGGAAGCCGGTCATCGCCATCAGGCTGCTGCAACTCGTCGGGAGCGGCCGGATCGATCTCGACGCCTCGGCCGATCGCTGGTGGCCGGAGCTCCTCGCGGGTCAGCGGGGCGCCACCGTCCGCGACGTGTTGTGCCACCGCGCCGGCGTCCCCGCCATCCGTGCGTCGGTGGCCGACGACGTGCTGTGGAACTGGCACGCCCTCTGCCGTGCGATCGCCGCCACGGATCCGTGGTGGGAACCGGGCACCCGGCACGCCTACCACTCGAACACCTACGGGCACCTGGTCGGAGAGGTCGCCAGGAGGGTCGACGGGCGTCTCCCCGGCGCATGGTTGCGGGACGAGGTGGCCGGTCCGCTCGCCGCCGATCTGGCCTGGGGGCTGTCCCCGGCCGAACGGGCCCGCTGCGCGGACGTGGTCTGGGAGATCGATGTCGAAGCCGGGGTCGACTGGCTCTCGGCGCGGGCGGAGACCGAGGAGCAGCGCATGATCGCCCTCGGCTACTCCAATCCCCGCGGCTACTCGGGCATCGGTGTCGTCAACGGCGCGGCGTGGCGAGCCGCGCAGGTCCCGTCGGTCAACCTGCACGCCACCGCCCGTGGCGTGGCGCGCCTCTACCGGGTTCTGGCCGCCGGCGGTGCAGCCGACGGCACCACCGTGCTCGACCCCGATCTCCTCTCGGAGGCGACCTCGGCACAGTCGGAGGGTTGGTGCCCGGTCCTCGAGCGGGACGTGACGTTCGGCCTCGGCTTCCAGCCGACCCGGCCCGACCGACCCTTCGGACCGAACCCCGGGAGCTTCGGCCACTTCGGCACGGGGGGCGCACTGGGCTTCGCAGATCCGCAGGCCGGCGTCGGGTTCGGCTACGTGATGAACGCGGTCAGGCCGCGCTGGCAGAGCCCGCGCAACCAGTCGCTCGTCGACGCTCTGTACGCCTGCCTCTGACGCCCACCGCTCGCCTCCCACCGTCCGTCACGGACCGACGTCGGCCGGGCCGGCGCGCCGGAGGAGCCGGTCACGGTGCCCCGACGCGACACGGCCGGCCGGAGCCCCTCGGACGCACCGGCCGGCCGGCGTGTGCGTCCGGCGCTCAGATGCGGCCTTCGCCCTGCTGGTCGGCGCCGCGTTCGGCCATGTCCCGGTAGGCCTCGCGGTTCTGCTCGGTGAGCGGCTCGGCCCGCTCGGCCGCCGCCTCCTCATCGGGCGTCGGGGCGCGGTCCGCTCCCGCCGTGACCTGCTCGTCGTCGCCCTCCTCGAACGTGCGGGTCTCGTCGCTGACGTTGCCGTCGCCCGGGTCCTGCTCCTTGCCCATGTTCTCGGTCCCTCTCGTCGGGGGAGCCGGCCGAGGCCGGCGCCCGTGGGCCCGGTCGCGGCCGGGGTCGTCCGACGAAGGGTTCCCCTGCCGGGCGGCCGCGAGACATGCCCTGCCGGGCGCGCGTCAGATGCGGCCCTCGCCCTGCTGGTGGGCGCCTCGGTAGATCATCTCGAGGTACGCCTGGCGGGTCCGCTCGCTGACCGGGCCCGCCCGTTCGGCGGCCGCCTCCTCGTCGGGGGTGGGCCCCCGCCCGGCGCCGGCGAAGACCTGTTCGTCCTCGACCTCGAACCGGCGGGTCAGGGCGGTGACCCTGTCGTCGCCCGGGTCGTCCTGCTTGCCCATCGCACGTCCCCTTCCACGTGGTGCCCGCGAGCCCAGTATCCGCCGGGACGGGGCTCACGGGAAGGGGTCGACGCGGCACGAGGAGCGCGGCCGTGGCCGGGGCGGGCGGGAGGCCCCGGCCACGGCTCCGCTGCCCGCGACGTCGGCGGTTGACCGGCGGATGTCAGCCGGCGACGATCGGCGAGGCGTGGGGAGAACGTGGTGGCGAACGGTGAGCGAGAGCGTGGCCGACCAGGGGGGAGGCGAGGTCGGCCACGCCCGCGCTCGCTCGCGGCTGGGGAACGCGAGCGTCGGTGTGACGGGACGACGGGCGGCTGGGGACGCCCGGGACCACGATCTCGTCCGCGGTCTGCTGGGGAGACCGGGTCCTCGAGAGGGGTCCACTCGCCGTCACGATGACAGACGCTAAGCGTTCGCAGGGTGACGCAGCGTCCTTCCAACCGGGTGAAAGGGTGATGTCGGTCACCCCATGAGTCATCGCTCGGGGCGAACGCTCCCTTGGTCGACCATCGCCTGCGCCGATCGCTCGAGCATCGTCCGGGGGATGGCGGCGCTGCGGGGATCGTCCTGGTCGAGGCCCCCGGCGGCCACCACCGCGTAGGCGAAGCCGAGGATGGTGCCCTGCCGGTACGCGTCCCACGTCTCGCCGGTCGCCGAGACGTCGACGCCCAGGTCACCGAGGCGCGCCAGGTAGCCGTCGACCAGCGCCCGCTCGTGCTCGGCACGGGTCTCGGGGGTGAGGCTCTGGGTCAGGAAGTACGCCACGTCGCGCATGCCGCGGGCCCGCCCGGTGAGCTGCCAGTCGCACAGGCGCACGCCGTCGGGGCGGAAGAAGACGTTGTCGAGCCGGAGGTCGCCGTGCGACAGGGTGACGGGCGGCTGCGAGAGCGCTCGGGCGACCTCGGGGAGGCGATCGGCGAGGCCGTCGCCCAGCGCCACGACCCCCGGATCGAGATCGCCTGCGAACCGCTCCCGGACCGCGGGCCAGCACGACCGCACGGCGCCCGCCAGCTCGTCGGCGAGCGCCGAGTCGCCGAAGCGGGTGAGCCACGGCGCCGCGTCGAGGCCGGCCTCGTCCCACCGGCGGGCGTGCAGCACCGCGAGCGACCCGAGCAGCTCGGCGGCCCGGTCGACCGGGCACCCGGCGAGCTGGTCGATCATCGTCGCCCCCGTCATGTCGTCGAGCAGCAGCACGAAGTCGTGGGTGCGCTCGTCGAGGGCGGCGTGGTGGCAGCCGACCGCCAGGTCGGTGCCAGGCCCCAGGTCGCGGTAGAACCGCACCTCGCGGGGGTACATCCCGAGAGCGGAGGCCACCGCCCGGCTGCGCATGCCCGCGGCCGGCAGCTTGGCCACCACGCTCGACGGTCCGGTGGCGCAGTCCCACGTCAGTGCCAGCCGGTGGAGCGAGCCCAGCAGGCCCATGCCGGAGCCCACGTCGGTCGGCTCGGCGCGGACCACCCTCGCGCCGGGGGACGCCACCGCGGCGAGTGCCCCCGTCAGCCAGGCGGGCGTCAGGTCGTCGATCGCCGTGGGGATGTGGCCGCTGCTCGTGCGTGCCGCCGGGCCGTGGTTCGCCATGTCGTGTGAGCCCGCCATCCCCCCGCCTCGTACGCCACCCGGGCCGGCTGACCGAGTGCTGACGTACGATCACACCACGACCACGCTCTGTCGTCAAAATCGTCGAGGGGAGACGCATCGTCGTCGTTGTCACCCCGCACGAGCGAGGCGCGGTCACCCGGGCCGGGGCGACGGTCGCGTGCAGGACAGGCGACGAGGCGGGCGCACACGCCCACGCCGCCACGACCCGGTGGTCCCGATGCCGTACTACGAGTTCCTCATCCGTGGTGAGATCGATGCCGACCTCGGCGCCATCGAGGCCGAGACCGGCCTGCGGTACACGCCGCTCGACGCTGCCTCCCGGCTCGACGGCGAGCTGGTCGACAGAGCGGCCCTCCACGGGGCCATCACGCGCGTGCTCGACCTGGGCATCGATCTCGTGGGCGTGCAGAGGCTGCCCACCGCGTCACCGAGCGTGACGGCACCGTAAGCTGGCGGCAGCGCCACCCGTCGTCGGGTGGGAGGGAGCCGGCGATGCGACACCCCGGGAGCGACCGATGAACGCGGCGCGCACCGTGTCGTCGCACCTCCCCGCCCGGGTGGTGCGGCGCGAGCGCCTGGCGGCGCGGATCGGCACCGACGGCGCCCGCCTCGTGATCGTCACCGGCCCGGCGGGCTCGGGCAAGACCGTGGCGGTGCGCGACTGGGCGGCGACCGACGCCGACCCGGTGGCCTGGCTGTCGCTCGACGCGCGCCACACCGACCCCGAGCACTTCCTCGACGCCGTCCTCCTCACGATCGAGGAGCTCGCCCCCGGGGTGCTCGAAGCGGCGTTCGAGGACGACCCGACCGACCGCGCCGCCGACCAGGCCATCGACCGGGCGGTCCACCACCTCGCCACGGGGCCGCGGGCCACCGTGGTGCTCGACGACCTGCACGTCCTCGACCGCAGCCCCACCACCGCCATGCTGGCCCGGCTGATCGACGTGATCTCCGGCACCCGCCTGCGGGTCGTCATCTGCAGCCGGTCGGACCCGCCCCTCCAGCTGCACCGGTTCCGGCTGGCCGGTGAGCTCGTCGAGCTGCGCGAGGCCGACCTGCGCTTCCGCCCCCACGAGGCCGCGGAGTTCTTCGACCGGTTCCCGCAGGTCGACCTCGACCCCGAGGTCGTCGGACGCCTGACCGACGCCACCGAGGGGTGGGCCGCCGGCCTGCAGTTCGCCGCCCTCTCGCTGGTCGGACGCGACGACGCCGAAGCCTTCGTCGACCGCTTCACCGGCAGCGACCGCCACGTCGCCGACTTCCTGCTCGACGAGGTGCTGCGACGCCAGCCCGACGACATGCGCGAGTTCCTGCTCACCACCTCGGTGCTCGAGCGGTTGCGGGCCGACCTGTGCGCGCGCGTCACCGGGCGCGCCGACGCCGGCGCGCTGCTCCGGCGGGTCGAGGCCGAGCACCTGTTCCTGGTGCCGCTCGACGACGAGCGCGAATGGTTCCGCTACCACCACCTGTTCGGCCAGCTCCTGCGGCGCGAGGCGCGCACCACCAGGCCCGAGGTCGAGCTCCGCAGCCACGAGCGGGCGGCCGAGTGGTTCGCCGACCATGGGCACCCGAGCCGGGCGATCGACCACCACCTCGACGCCGGGCAGCTCGACGCCGCCTTCGCGCTGATCACGACCCAGCTCGGCGAGCAGCTCGCCTCGGGCCGCCAGGAGACGGTGCGCTCGTGGCTGGCGCGCCTGCCCGACGCCTTCGTCGACGCCACGCCCGAGCACCAGCTGCTGCTCACGCTCGCGTACGCCCGGTCGGGAGCCATCGAGCGGGGCAAGCGCGTGGTCGAGCGGGCCCGGGCGCGGGCCTCCCCCGAGGTCCTCGACGAGATCGGGCTGCACTACGACGTCACCGACGCCTCGATCGCCGCCATCCTGGGCGATCCCGAGCGTGCCATCGAGCTCGGGGTGTCGAGCTGGTCACGCCGCGGCGAGGTCGACACGACGACGATGCCGCCCGGCCTGGCGGTGGCGGTCGAGGAGCTGTGGGGCTACCTGCCCGTGGCCCTGGCGCGGGCGTACGCGCTGCTCGAGGACCGCGCCGGCGTCCGTCACTGGGCGGGGGTGATGCACCGCGAAGGGCCGCGCCTGCCCGGCGACCTCGTGGGCACGCTCGGCGCCGAGGCGTGGGTCGAGGCCCGCAGCGGCCGGCTCCGCGCCGCCACCGAGGTCGCCGACGAGGCGCTGGCCCTGGGCGCCGAGGTGGGACGCGGCGCCCGCCGGGCGATGATCGGCGCCCGCGTGGCGCGGGCGCTGGTGCACCGCGAGCGCGACGAGCTCGACCGCGCCGTCGAGGTGGTCGCCCCGCACCTGCCCGCTGCGTTCCACGAGGGGCACGTGGCGATCGCCACGCTCGGCGAGGTGGAGCTCGCCCTCGTCGACGCGGCCCGGGGCAAGGTCGACGACGGCATCAGCCGCATCCTGCGGGTGCGGCGCGAGGGCGCGAAGCGCGCCACCCCCCGGTTCGTGACCGGCCTGCTGGACGAGGCCGAGTGCCGCCTCCGGCTGCAGGCGGGACACGTCGAGCGCGCCGTCGACCTGCTCGCCGAGATCGAGCCGGGCCCCGAGCGCCGGCTGCTGGTCGAGCGGGCCGAGCTGGTCGCCGGCCGGCCCGAGGGCGTGGTCGAGCGGCTCGCCGAGCTGCGGGCGCCCGACGGCCACCGGCGCCGGTGGTTCGAGGCGGTGGCGCTGTCGGCGCGAGCCGCGGCCGACGCCGGCGACCCCCTGGCGGCGCGCCGCCTGCTCGGCGAGGTGGCCGAGACGGCCCGGCTCGAGGGGGCGGTGCGCACCTTCCTGGCCGAGGGCTTCGACATCGACGACGGCGCGGCCGGCGGCCCCGGCGCCCGCGCCGGCGCACCGGCGGGGCCACTCGCCCTGGTCGAGCCGCTGAGCGAGCGCGAGCTGTCGGTCCTGCGCTACCTGCCGAGCCGGATGTCGAACCGCGAGATCGGCAGCGAGCTGTTCGTGTCGCTGAACACCGTGAAGTCGCACCTCAAGTCGATCTACCGCAAGCTTGACGTGGACCGGCGCGACGACGCGGTCCGGCGGGCCCGCCAGCTCGGCCTCATCTGAGGCGGCCGTGGTGGGGTGCGACCGGTGCGGGCCGGCGAGCACCCGCGCCGGACCCATCACCCCCGGAGGGTGTGCAGGCGTCACCCCGGGCCACACGACCATGGGGGCGTGCCCGACGTCACCGAGATCGTGCTCCGCGTGCGGGGCGGGGCGCGCCTGACCGCCGGCTTCGTCGGTTGGGACGTCGAGCGCGCCGACGACCGCGCCGTGTTGCGGCGGGTCGACGCCACCCCGACCGAGGTGCACGACGCGCTCGTCGAGGTGGGCGAGCTCGGGCTCGAGCTCGAGTCGTACCGCCGCCTCGAGCCGGCCTGACCCCGGCCGTCCCGGGCGAGCCGGCTCCTAGCGCTCGTCCCGCTTGCGCCGCTGCGCGTCCCGGGCGGCCCGGCCGAACCGTCGGTTGCGGTCGCGCAGCAGCCGGGGGTTCGCCCGCAGCTCGGCCGAGGCGGCCTCGGCCTCGAGCGCCCGCCACCCGGCGAGGCGTCGCCGGCTCAGGTCGCCGGACTCGACCGCGGCGGCCACCGCGCAGCCGGGCTCGCCGTCGTGACCGCAGTCGGAGAAGCGGCAGCTCGCGGCCAGCTCGTCGATGTCGGCGTAGGTCGCCGCCACCGCGTCGGGATCGGCCGTGAGGCCGACGGCCCGCAGCCCGGGCGTGTCGATGAGGACGCCGCCACCGGGGAGCGGGTGGGCCTCGCGGGTCGTGGTGGTGTGGCGGCCCTTGGCATCGCCCGCCCGCACCAGGCCGGTCGCCATCACGTCGTCGCCGAGCAGGGCGTTGGCCAGGGACGACTTGCCCGCGCCCGACTCGCCCACCAGCACGACGGTGCGTCCGGCGGCCAGGGCCCGGGCGGCGTCGGCGCCGTCGGGGCGGGTGACGGTGGCGGTGACGACGTCGACGCCGGGGTGGGCGGCCGCCACGTCCTCGGCCACCGCCTCGGCGTCGACCGCGAGGTCGGCCTTGGTGAGCACGACCGCCGGCACGGCGCCGGCGTCCCAGGCGAGCGTCACGAAGCGGTCGATGCGCCCGGCCCGCACCGGGCGGTCGAGCCCGCACACGACGAGGACGCCGTCGACGTTGGCGGCCAGGGTCTGCGGTGCGTCGCTGCGCGCCGATCGACGGGTCAGCAGGGTGGTGCGGGGCAGGACCGCCATCGCCGCCTCGTGCGCCACGGCCACCCAGTCGCCCACGGCGGGCGGCGGGTCGACCGCCCGCGTGAGCGCCACCTGCCGCACGCCGTCGGCCAGCGCGACGGTGAGCGCCACGCCGTCGTGGCGGACGACGCGTCCGGGGACGGCGCCGGGCACGCCCGCCGCGTCGAGCAGCGCCGCCCACCGGTCGCCCCAGCCGTAGCGCTCGAGGTCGTTCACGGGCCGGAGATCCCGTCGCGCGACCGCGCTGAGCGCGGCTCATCCACCCGCCATCACCCACCGTGGGAGCGGGGAAATCCGAGCCGATCTCGGTTCGCCTGACACCCACCTCATGCGGTACTGGTAGGGGGTACCCCCTGCCCCGTCCGCCCAAGGAGCGTGTTCGTGCCGTTGCTCGATGTCCATGGTCAGCCTGTCAACGTCATCGATCGCGGTGAGGGCGACGCCGTCGTCTTCCTGCACGCGTTCCCTCTGCAGGCAGCCATGTGGGACTACCAGCTCGATGCCCTCGACGGTAGCCATCGGTGCATCGCCATCGACATGCCGGGGTTCGGCGAGTCGCCGGCGCCCGCCGCCCCCGACGAGGCCTCGATGCAGGCCTGGGCCGGTCTCGTGGCCGGTGTGCTCGACCAGCTCGGGGTCGACGCCGCGACGGTCGTGGGGGCGTCGATGGGCGGCTACCTGGCGATGGCGCTGCTGCGCCACCACCCCGAGCGGGTGCGCCAGCTCGTGCTGGCCGACTCGCGGGCCCGGTCCGACGACCCGGGTGTCGCGCAGCGCCGCTCGGCCCAGCAGGACCGCCTGCGCGAGGGCACCGAGGTCGAGGTGCTGGCGAAGGAGACCGTCGAGGGCCTGCTGTCGTCCGGCTCGATGAGCCGCAGCGACCTCGTCGAGTACGTGCACGCGCTGGCGGCGGGCGCCGAGGTCGACGGCTGGATCGCCGCCCTCGAGGCGATGAAGGACCGCCCCGACTCGATGCTGCTGCTGCGGCGGGCCGACGTGCGGGCGCTCGTGATCGTCGGCGAGCTCGACCGCGTCACGCCGATCGCCGAGGCCATGAGCCTGCGGTCGCTGCTGAAGGGCGAGCTCGTCGTGGTGCCGAACGTCGGGCACCTGCCCAACGTCGAGGACCCGCTCGCGTTCAACGAGGCGCTCGTCGCGTTCCTGGGCGTGCCCGCCGCCACCGAGGGCGCCGGCGAGGGGGCCACCGAGGGCGCCGACGCCCCGGCCGACGCCGACGCGACGCCGACCACCCCCTGACCCGCGCCGCCGCGAGCGGCTGGGTGGTCGAAGTCACGCGCTGCTCACCTGCGCAGGTGTCGGTCGACGCGTCGCGGTGGGTACGGTCGGAGGCGCGTGTGTGGATTCAGCGGTGAGCTCGATCTGGCGCGAGTGGCGGCCGATGCCGTCGCCGTCGCGCAGATGACGGAGACGATGGCCGATCGCGGGCCCGACGGCGCCGGCCTGTGGTCGCAGGGCGCCGTGGCGCTCGGCCATCGCCGGCTGAAGATCATCGACCTGTCCGAGAAGGCGCAGCAGCCGATGGTCGACGCCGACCTCGGTGTGACCATCGTCTTCAACGGCTGCATCTACAACCACCACGAGCTGCGGCGCGAGCTGGAGGCCGCCGGCCACCGCTTCTTCTCCACCGGTGACACCGAGGTCATCGTCAAGGCCTACCGCCACTGGGGCGACGCCTTCGTCGACCACCTCATCGGCATGTTCGCGTTCTGCCTCGTCGAGCGCGACAGCGGCCGCGTCGTGCTCGGGCGCGACCGCCTCGGCATCAAGCCGCTCTACCTCGCCGAGGTGAGCGGCAAGCTGCGCTTCGCCTCGACGCTGCCGGCGCTGCTGGCCGGCGGCGGCATCGACACGTCGATCGACCCGGTCGCCCTGCACCAGTACCTGACCTTCCACTCGGTGGTGCCGGCGCCCCGCACGATCCTGCGGGGGGTGCGCAAGCTGCCGCCGGCCACCCTCCTCGTCGTCGAGCCCGACGGGCGCCGGCACGAGACGACCTACTGGCGCAGCGAGTTCGGTCGGCGCCCCGAGCACGAGGGCATGACCGACCGCGACTGGGAGGACGCGATCCTCGCCTCGCTGCGCACCGCCGTCGACCGGCGCATGGTCGCCGACGTCCCGGTCGGGTGCCTGCTCTCCGGCGGCCTCGACTCGAGCCTGGTGGTCGGCCTGCTGGCCGAGGCGGGCGTGCGCGACCTGCTCACGTTCAGCATCGGGTTCGAGTCGCACGGCGGCCTCGAGGGCGACGAGTTCCGCTACTCCGACGTGGTGGCCGAGCGGTTCGCCACCGACCACCACCGCATCCGCATCCCGAGCGACCGGTTGCTGCCGGCCCTGGGCGGCGCCATCGCGGCGATGAACGAGCCCATGGTCAGCCACGACGTGGTCGCCTTCTACCTGCTGTCGCAGGAGGTGGCGAAGCACGTCAAGGTCGTCCAGTCGGGACAGGGCGCCGACGAGGTGTTCGCCGGCTACCACTGGTACCCGCCCATGCTCGACCCCGCCGCGGCCGTCGACGGAGGCGTGCTCGCCTACTCCCGGGCCTTCTTCGACCGCGACGACGAGGCGATGGCCGAGGTCGTCGCCGCCGCCCACCGGTGCCCCGACGACGCCTCGGGCGCGTTCGTGTCCAGCCACTTCGGTCGGCCGGGCGCCTCCACGCCCATCGACCGCGCCCTGCGCCTCGACTCCGAGATCATGCTGGTCGACGACCCGGTCAAGCGGGTCGACAACATGACGATGGCGTGGGGGCTCGAGGCCCGGGTGCCGTTCCTCGACCACGAGCTGGTCGAGCTGGCCGCGGCGTGCCCCCCCGAGCTGAAGGTCGCCCAGGGCGGCAAGGGCGTGCTCAAGGAGGCGGCCCGCCGGGTGATCCCGCGCCAGGTGATCGACCGGCCGAAGGGCTACTTCCCGGTGCCGGCCCTGACCCACCTCGAGGGCCCGCTGCTCGACATGGTGCGAGACGCCCTCACCGATCCGGCCGCCAAGCAGCGCGGCCTGTTCGAGCAGACCTACGTCGACCAGCTGCTGGGCGATCCCAACGGCGAGCTCACGCCCCTGCGGGGCAACAAGCTGTGGCAGCTCGGGCTGCTCGAGCTCTGGCTGCAGAGCCACGGGATCGGCCCGTGAGCCCGCCGCCGGGCGACGGCGACGACGGCCGCCCGGGCGACGAGCCGCCGGCGCGGTTCGAGCGCGGCCGGCGCGAGGATGCCGAGGGCATGGCGATGCCGCACCGGCTCGTCGGGGGGTGGGACCGCCACGACGCCATCTCGACCACGAGCTGGCAGAGCCCGCCCGAGCACCTCGTGGCGTCGATGGCCCGCGACGTGGTGGTCGACATGGGGTGGGGCCGGGTCCTGTTCGGGCAGACCTTCCGGTCGGCGGCGTCGATCGTGGCCCAGCTCCGCGACGAGGCCGAGGGCACCCGCGACATCTGCCTGTACGCCCGCGACCCGCACGTCCTCGTGGCCAAGGCCCCGCAGGAGCTGTTCGTCGACCCCTCCTACACCTACCGGTTCTGGCTGCACCGCACGATGCCCCGGCGCGACCCGCTGCGGGGCGTCGTGGTGCGGGCCCTGACCACCCGCAGCGACGCCGACGCCGTCAACCGCGTCTACGTCCGGTGCGGCATGGTGCCCGCCCCGGCCGACGTGCTGTGGGAGAACCAGCAGAAGCGACACCACACCTACCTGGTGGCCGAGGACGTCCGCACCGGCGACCTCATCGGCACCGTCGCCGGCATCGACCACACGCTGGCGTTCGGCGACCCCGAGGGGGGCACGTCGCTGTGGACGCTCGCCGTCGACCCCGCCTCGCAGGCGCCGGGGGTGGGCGAGGCTCTGGTGCGGGCGCTCGTCGAGCGGTTCCACACCCGCGGTCGCGCCTACCTGGACCTGTCGGTCATGCACGACAACATGCCGGCCATCCGTCTCTACGAGAAGCTCGGCTTCGAGCGCGTGCCCGTGTTCGCGGTCAAGCGCAAGAACGCCATCAACGAGCGCCTGTTCGTCGGCGAGCAGGAGGGCCTCGACGACCTCAACCCCTACGCCCGCATCATCGCCGACGAGGCCCTGCGGCGGGGGGTGACGGTCGAGGTGCTCGACGCCCGCGCCGGCGAGATGCGCCTGTCGCACGGCGGCCGCAGCATCGTGAGCCGTGAATCGCTGTCCGAGCTGACCACCGCCGTCGCCATGAGCCGCTGCGACGACAAGCGGCACACGCGGCGCATCCTGGCCCGGGCGGGGCTGGCGGTCGCCGAGGGGCGCGACGCCACGTTCGACGCGGCCGACCACGACTTCCTGCGCGACGTCGGCGAGGTGGTCGTGAAGCCGGCCCGCGGCGAGCAGGGCGCGGGCATCACGGTCGGGGTGACCACCGACGACGAGCTCGACGCCGCGCTCGACGTCGCCCGCTCGTTCTGTCCCGAGGTCCTGATCGAGGAGCGCGTGGCCGGCGACGACCTGCGCATCGTCGTCATCGACCACGAGGTCGTCGCCGCCGCCGTCCGCAGACCCGCCTCGGTGCTCGGCACCGGGCGGCACTCGGTGCGCGACCTGGTCGAGGCCCAGAGCCGGCGCCGGTCCGCGGCGACGGGCGGCGAGTCGTCGATCCCGGTCGACGACGAGACGGCCCGCACGGTCGAGGGGGCCGGGCGCACGCTCGACGACGTGCTGCCCGAGGGCGAGGAGCTCGCGGTCCGCCGCACGGCCAACCTGCACACGGGCGGCACGATCCACGACGTCACCGCGGTCCTGCACCCCGACCTGGCGGCGGCCGCGGTCGCCGCGTCGCGTGCCATCGGCATCCCGGTGACCGGACTCGACATGATCGTGCCCAGCCCCGAGGGCCCCGACGGGGTCTTCATCGAGGCCAACGAGCGCCCCGGCCTCGCCAACCACGAGCCCCAGCCGACCGCCGAGCGCTTCGTCGACCTGCTGTTCCCCACCACCCGGGCGTTGCCCCGCAGCTGGCGGCCCGAGGCCCCGTCCGAGGCCGCCCACCACGGGTGACCGGGCGCGACGCGCCCGGTACGGTGCGGCGATGGCGCCGCTCCCCAAGATCGACGTTCCGTGGATGCTCGACCTGCTCCTGCGGCTGCTGCGCACGCCCAGCCCGGCCGGGCGCACCGACGCGGTCATGCAGTTGCTCGGCGACGAGCTCGCGGAGCTGCCGGTCGAGCTGGCGGTCACGCGCCGCGGCTCGCTGCTGGCCCGGCTCCCGGGTCAGCACGAGGGCGCGCGGGCCGTGGTGGCCCACGCCGACACGATCGGGTGCATGGTCCGCAACCTCAAGCCCAACGGGCGGCTCGAGGTGGTGCCCGTCGGTACGCACAGCTCGCGCTTCGCCGAGGGCTGCCGGGTCACGATCCTGACCGACGACCCGGTGCGCACCTACACGGGCACGATCCTGCCGCTCATGGCCAGCGGCCACGCCTACGGCGACGGCATCGACACCCAGCCCACGGGGTGGGAACACGTCGAGGTGCGGGTCGACGAGCCCGTCGCCGACGCCGCCGACCTGGCCGCCCTCGGCATCGAGGTGGGCGACTTCGTGGCCATCGACTCGCTGCCGATCGTCACCGACAGCGGCTACGTCAACGCCCGCCACCTCGACGGCAAGGCCGGGGTGGCCGCCGCCCTCGGAGCGCTGCACGCCCTCTGCCGCGACCGGCTGTCGGTGCCCCACGAGGTGCACCTGCTCATCACCATCGCCGAGGAGGTGGGGCAGGGGGCCAGCCACGGCCTGCAGGAGGACGTGGCCGAGATGGTGTCGCTCGACAACGCCGTGTGCGCCCCGGGCAACCACTCGATCGAGAACGGCGTGACCATCCCGATGCTCGACCAGACCGGGCCGTTCGACTACCACTTCACGCGCCACCTGTGCCGGCTGTGCGAGCTCCACGACATCCCGTACGCGCGCGACATCTTCCGCTACTACCGCTCCGACGTGGCCGCCGCCCTCGAGGCCGGGGCCGAGACCCGGGCCGCGCTGGTGGCGTTCGGCGTCGACGCCAGCCACGGCGCCGAGCGCACCCACGTCGACTCGATCGAGGCCGTCGCCCGCCTGCTGTGCGCCCACCTGCTCTCGCCGCTCACGTTCGAACGTTGGGACCTCGAGCGCCACGGCGACCTCCGCGACTTCCCGAGCAACCGGCAGCCGGCGCCGACCGAGCGGTTCGGCGAGCTGCCCGACGACATCGCCACCGAGTAGTCCCAGCGAGGGCGGGGCCATCCGGCGGCCGGCGCGGCCCGCCCGCGGGCGCGGCCCGCCGGCGGACCGGGCGTCGCCGTCCGGCGGCGGCCGGCGCGGGTCAGGACACGTGTCGGCGGATGCGCCAGGTGCAGAAGCCGGCCAGGGCGAGGGCGAGCGCGGTGTAGATCCCGGTCTCGTACCACTGGAAGGGCCAGAAGCGGCCGGCCGGGTGGGAGGTCGCCTCCAGCCGGTAGCCGAGCCGCCCGAGGTCGGCGAGGCACGCCGCGACCTGCGGGTCGTCCTCGGGACCGGTGGCCTCCTCCGCCGGGGCGGTGGACGGTGCGCAGGGCCCCGAGGACGGTGCCTCGACCGCGTCGACGGCGTGCCCGGCGGCGTCCAGGACGTGGCTGGACAGGACCCAGTCATCGGGGCTGGTGGCGGTCGCCTCGACCAGCAGCACGCCGTCGGGGCCGCGGACGAACCCGGTCACGTTCGACGGCGTGATCTCGACGGTCGAGCGGACGGGCGCGACGAGGTGGGGCCGGACCAGCAGCGGCATCGCGATCTGGGCGGCCACGAAGACGGCCAGGGTGATGGCCATCGCGGGAAGGGTGCGGCGGACGAGCATCCCGACGGTCACGCCGAGGGCGAACGCGAAGGCGGCGTAGCCGACGGGGACGATGCCCCGGGCGGCGAACAGCAGGGGCTCCATCCGCGGGAAGTCCTCGGCCGCCTTGTCGACGGGGCTCGACCACCAGGTCACCGCCAGGCTGGCCAGACCCGCGGCGGTCATGGCCGCCAGGCCGGTGACGACCAGCTTGACGGCCAGCCAGCGGGTCCGGGTGATGCTCTGGTTCCACACCAGCCGGTGCGTGCCGGCCTCGAGCTCGCGGGTGATCAGCGGTGCTCCCCAGAAGACCCCGATCAGCGCGGGCAGGACCAGCACGACCGCGGCGGCCGCGAGGAACGTGATGCGGTTGTCCTCGAAGAAGCGCTCGACGAAGCCGGCGCAGCCGCCGCCCTGGCTGCTGCAGGCGGCGATCGTGGTGGAGTAGTCGTCGGCCAGGCCCGGCCCGGTCAGCCCCAGCACGACGGCGAGCACGGCGAGCAGGGCCCCCACCGTCAACGCCCCGCCGCGGAGCTGGCGCCAGGTCAGCCAGATCATCGCTGCACCTCCAGGGTCGGCGGACGGCCGGCGTCACGGCGGTCGGTCGCGCTCTGGCCCATGTAGGCCAGGACCAGGTCTTCCAGGCCGACCTGGTCGACGGTCCAGGCGGGATCGAGGATGGGGGCCTCGGTGCGTACCAGCAGCGTGCTCTGCCGGTCGGTGTGGCTGGCGGAGATCACGTGCTGGTCCGCCGGGAGCCGGGCGGGGTCACGGCGCGGGCCGGTGAGCCGGTGGTGGGTGGCCAGCAGCGTGTCGATGTCCCCACCCAGCTGCACGCGGGAGGCCACCAGGACGATGAGGTGGTCGCACACGCGTTCCAGGTCGGAGACCAGGTGCGACGACAGCACGACGCTGAGCTCGTGCTCGGCCACGGCCTCCATGAGGTCCTGGAGGAACTCGCGCCGGGCGAGCGGGTCGAGCGACGCCACCGGTTCGTCCAGGACGAGCAGCTCAGGACGCTTGGCGACGCCCAGCGTGAGCGCGAGCTGGGCGCGCTGGCCGCCCGACAGCTTCCCGGCCCGGCGGGTGAGGTCGAGTCCGAGGCGTCGGATCCGGTCGCGGGCCAGGGCGTCGTCCCACCCCGGGTTGAGCCGGGCGCCGAGCTGGAGGTGGTCCTCGATGCTCAACCCGGCGTAGGTCGGCGAGTCCTGGGCGACGAAGCCGACCTTGGCGAGCTGCGCGGGACCGGCCGCGGGCCGGCCCCCGAGCACCTCGATCGTGCCCGTCGACGGCGTCAGCAGGCCGACGGCCAGGTGCAGCAGGGTGGTCTTCCCGGCGCCGTTCGGGCCGACGAGCCCGACGACCCGCCCGGCGGGGACGTCCAGCGTGCAGTCGCTCAACGCCCAGAGGCGCCCGTAGCTACGGCCCAGTCCCCGGGCCCGCAGGGCGGCGGTCACGCGATGTCCTCGTGGGCGGTGGTCCGAAAGGTCGTCACGAACAGCGCCTCGATGCTCTCGTCGTCGAGACCGGCGTGGCGGGCGTCGGCGAGCCAGCGCCGCAGGTCCTGACGCAGCGAGTCGTGCGCCGCGAACGAGGCGTCCGCGAGCGTCGCGGTCACGAACGTGCCCACGCCGGGCCGGGCGGACACCAGGCCCAGGTGCTCGAGCTCGCGATAGGCCTTGAGCACCGTGTTGGGGTTGATCGCCAGCCGCGCCACCACGGCCTTGACCGTGGGGAGCTGGTCGCCCTCGCGCAGCAGGCCCACCCGCAGCGCCTGCCGCACCTGGCGGACCAGCTGCAGGTACGGGGAGAGGCCGGACCGGTCGTCGAGGTGGAACTCGATCATCCGGAACCGCCCGTCCGGCGCCAGCTGATCCGGGGCGGCCCCGTCGGGGTCTGGCTCGTCGGGGTCTGGCTCGTCGGGGTCTGGCTCGTCGGGGTCTGGCTCATCCAGGCTCCGTTCATCTAGGTACCTAGCACTTTAAGTCTCTAGATACCCGTGCTGTCAACCACCGGTCGTCAGTCGTCGCCCGGCGGCTACGGGAGCGAGAGCGCGGCGGCGTCGCGGGGGATGTCGAGGAAGACCTCGCCGATGTCGCGCGGGGGCGCCGCCGCGTTCGTGAGCCACGCCCCCGTGAGCCCGTCGACGGGGATGGCGCAGCCGGCGCGCTCGCGCCGGCTCCAGGCGAAGAGCCACCAGCGTCCCCGGTCACGGCCGATCGCCAGCGGTTCGACCGCCCGCCGGCGGTCGGCGGGGACCGGCAGGCCGCCGGGCTGGACGACGACCTCGGCGGCGGCCTCCTCGGCCACCTCGACGATGACGACGACCTGGCGGCGCAGGGCCTCGTCGAGGGTGCGGGCGACCGGCCCCCGCTCGGCGGGCGTGCCGTCGTGCCGCACCCACACGCGCCCCACGACGTCGGCCGTGCGGGCCTGCGCCTCGGGCGACATGGCGCCGAGGAGCTTGGTGAGCGCGCTGCGGCCGTCGTCGCCGAAGGGCAGATCCGGCTGCGTCTCGAGCGCGACCGCGATGGCGGTCGCCTCGCCGACCGTGAACGTGACGGGCGGCAGCGTGGCCGAGGCGTCGAGCACGTAGCCGCCGCCGGGGCCGGCCTGGGCCCAGATGGCGACCCCCGCCTGCTGGAGGGCGGCGATGTCGCGCTTCACCGTGCGCGTCGTCACCTCGAAGCGCCCGGCGAGCCAGGCGCCGGTGCGGCCCCGGTCGCCGGCGGCGCGCAGCTCTTCGACCAGGGCGTACAGGCGCTCGGTGCGGTTCACGCGCGAGCCCCTCGTGTCACGCCGCCACCGTAGGTCCCCACGTGGACCGGTGGCCTGCGAATCACATCGATGTTGTTTGTCACACCCCCTCGGGATCATCACGGGCGTGGATCGGGGACGCAGCGGCCCCGCACGACGAGGAGGCGGCAAGCGATGCGGTGGTGCGACGATGACGGGTACGAGGGGCCGCCCGGGCACCGGGCGGCTGGCGGTGGGGCTGCGGGCGACGCCGCGCGGCGCGACCGGCGTGACGAGCTGGCGGCGGTCATGCGCCGCCTGGCCGCCGGCGACGAGGCGGCCGTGGTGACGCTGTACGAGCGCTTCGGCGGGCAGATCGCCGCCGCGGTGCAGCGGGTGGCTCGGCACCGCCCCGGCCGCATCGACCGCGGCGAGCTCGACGGCCTCGTGTTCGAGGTGTGCTTCGAGCTGGCCGCCGTGGCGGGCGGGTGGTCGCCCGACGGCGGGGCGCTGCCGTGGGTGTGGGCCCGGCACCGGGTCGCCAACGTGGTCGACCGGGTGCTGGGGCACGTCACCGAGACGCTCGACGAGGGTCGCCTGGCCCAGCTCGACGACCGCCCGGTCGAGGGTGCCGAGGCCCGGGGCCGTGGCTCGATGCTCGACGCCCTCGAGCGGTTGGCCCCCGACATGGCCAGCGCGGGCCTGCTGGCCGAGGCGCTCGACCGGGCGGCGCTGAGCCCCCGCGACCGCGAGCTCGTGCTGGAGTACGCCTACGAGAAGCACTCGGGCAACGCCTCGCCGGCCGCGACCGTCGCGCCCGGGTTCGGCATGCGAGAGGTCTCGGTGCGCCAGGCCGCCCGCCGGGCCCGCGAGCGCCTGCTCCGGCTCGCGGCCAACGACGAGCGCTTCGCCCCCCTCGCCGACCTCCCGCTGCTCGCATGACCGGGCCCAGCGAGGTCACGACCCACCGGGGCCCCGGCGCCACGACGTGGCGGTGCGCCCCGGGCGCGCGAAGGGTGCACGGGTGACGGCCCCGGTCGTGTCGCTGGCCAGCGTCCGGCGGGCGGCCCGCGACGCCGCCCGCGCCCGCCACCCCGCGGCCCGGTCGTGGGCACCCGACCGGGCGCGCGTGCTCGAGCGGCTGGCCGACCGGGCGGCGCGGCGCGGCGCGGCATGGCCCCGCGTGGCCGCCGCGGCCGTGATGTTGCGGGGCATCGCCGGCGACGATGCGGCCGCGTTCGCCGGGCGCGTCGGCCTGACCGTCGGCGAGATCGGCGCCCTCGAGCGGGGCGAGGCCGCACCGGCCGACGTCCCCGGGCGGCTGCGCCAGGTGCTCCACCTCGTCGACTGGGCGTGGGTCGACGACGACCCGGGCGGGTGCACCCCGGCGGTCGCACCCGCTCCGCACCCGACCACAGGTGGTGCTCGTGATCAGGGGTTCTGATACACCCGCGCCGGCGAGATCAGCACCGCGGCCCGTCGCTCGGCGGCCATCACCCGATCGAACTCGGCCCAATCCTCGTGGGCGCCCCCGGCCGATGCGTAGATGTCGCGCAGCAGCAGCCGCAGGCCCTCCGCGTCGACGCCCGCGAGCGGGTCGTCGGGTCCGCACAGCTCGACCGCACCTTCGACGGTCACCCACGCCCAGCCGGCACGCCAGGTCACGGTGGCCCGGGGGTCGGCCCGCAACAGCGCCAGCTTCCGGGTGCCGCCCCGGGCGACGAACGCCGCCACGGGCCCCGCACTGACCGGATGGGCGACGACACCGGCGTTCACGACCGTGGCCTGCGGCGATCCATCGGTCCGGGGGATCGCCACCGACGCAAGCCCGTGGTCGAGCGGGATCAGCGCACGCGCGTCGTCGAGCGAGGCCACGTCCACGCAGCGTAGGCGAGCGGGCCGCCGGGCGGGTCAGCCGTCAGTCGCCGACCCACAGCTGGTGCGGTGTGCGGTGGCGGTCGCCGGCGAACGGCAGCGTCACCGGCTCGCCGGCCCGGGCCGATGCGTAGGCGGCGGCGACGATCTCGAGCAGCAGCCGCCCGAAGGCCGGGCCGACCCGCGGCGCTCGACCGGCCGCGACGTCGGCCACGAGCGCGCCCATCTGGTCGAGGTACCCGAGGTGGTGCAGCTGCTCGGTGGGCAGGCCGCTGGGCGGGCGGGCGAGCTTCAGCGGCGTGCCGTTGAGCTCGACGGTGGGCTCCGGCACCATCTCGACCCGCACCGCGCTGGTGGCGCTCGCCGCCTGGGCGTCCCACACGGGGGCCGCGGCCCGCCACGTCGCCCGCACCTGGGCCGCGAGCCCGTCGTCGAACGTGAGGGTCACCGTCGCGTCGTCGTCGACCTCGATGTCGTCGCCGGCCAGCAGGTGCGCCTCGACCGCGGCCACGCGCGCCGGCGCCGCCATCAGCAGCGCCAGGGCGAGGGCGTGGACGCCGAGGTCGAACAGCGCGCCCCCGCCCCACGCCGATGTGAGGCGGTCGGGGCTGCCCTCGGGCCGGCCCTGGGCGAACCTGACCTCGAGGTGGGTCAGCTCGCCGATGCGCCGGCAGGCGGCGACCGCCTCGGCGACGACGGGGGAGTGGACCAGGTTCTCGCCGTAGGCGACCCGGCCCCGGTCGGCCAGGGCCACCAGCGCGTCGGCGTCGTCGAGGGTGGCGGCGAGGGGGGTCTCGACGAGCGCCAGCGCCCCACCGTCGACCGCGCGCTCGGCCTCGACGCGGTGGGCGGCGGGGGGTGTGGCCACCACGACCGCGTCGGCGTCGCCCGGCAGCTCGTCGTAGCGGGCCGGCTCGGCGCCGGTCTTGTCGGCCCGGCGCCGCGCCGACGCCGGGGTGCGGGACGCGACGCGGGCCACCCGCACGTCGTCGAACGCGTCGGCCGCCATGCCGTGGATCACGGTGACCCACCCCGCGCCCGCGAACGAGACGGTCGTCGTGCCGGCCACCGCGGGTCAGGCGCCGGTGAGCTTGGCCACGACGGGGGCGGCCGATCGCATGGCGTCGGCGCCCTGCACGACCAGGTAGCTGGTGTCCCAGCGGTCGCGCCGGGCCTCGAGGTCGTCGGCGATCTGGTCGGTGGTGCCCACCCACGCGTGCGGGTAGGCGGACAGCTCGTCGGGGGTGAGGCCGAACAGGGGAGCCATCATCTCGAGCGTGCCGGACCTGTCGTCGGTGACGACGCATCCGAACATCAGCATCTGCATCTCGATGTCGGCGTAGCGGTCGCCGGCGGCGGCACGCACCCACTCGACCTTCGTGTCGGTCAGCGAGGCACCGCCGTCGCGAGCGGCGTCGGCGTCGACCCGGCCCGATCGGATCGCCGGGTTGACGCCGACGATGTCGGCCTCGCGCCCCGCCAGCGCGAGCACCCGCGGGCCCCCGCCGCCGATGATGAACGGCGGATGGGGCGCCTGCGCGGGCAGGGGTCGGCCGTCGAGGTCGGCGACCTGGTAGTGGGTGCCCGAGTAGCTGAACGGGCCGGGGGCGAACAGGCCCTTGAGCACGGTCAGGGCCTCGGCGAGGCGGTCGACGCGGGTGCCGGCGTCGTCCATCGCGATGCCCGACTGCTCGTAGTCGCTCGCCATCCACCCGGCGCCGATGCCCAGCTCGAGCCGGCCGTCGGACAGCAGGTCGAGGGTGGCCATCTCCTTGGCCATGACGACCGGGTGCTTGTAGTCGTTGTCGAGCACGAGGGTGCCCACCCGCAGGCTGGTGGTCGCGTCGGCCGCGGCCATGAGGGCGAGGCCGGGAGCGAGCTGATCGCCGAAGTGGTCGGGCACGAAGAGCGTCGAGTAGCCGAGGTCCTCGGCCTCGCGGGCCAGCTCGGCCCACTCGAGCGCCGAGGCGGCCGTGCTGAGCTGGACGCCGAAGCGGAACCGTCGGGGGTGCGGCATGGGGCTCACCCTACGGTCACCTGCCACGGGGCGCCTGTCGCACGGTGCCGTCGCACGGTGCCCGTCGCACGGTGACGTCGGCCGTCCCGGGCGTCCGGGGTCGGCTCGTGCCGACGGGTGGCGGGGGACCGGCTTCGGTAGAGTCGTGGCCTCTGTCCTCCCCCCGGTCGTCGATGCGCCGCCTCCTTCCTCGCTTCGCCGCGGTCATCCTGGCCGCCGGCGTCGTCATGGCGTTGGCGGCCGGCGCGTTCGCGGTGCCCTACGGCCTGCTCGAGCACGCGGGCTCGGGCGTCCCCGAGCCGATCGCGCTCGGCCCCCTCGCGCAGCGGTCGTACGTGTACGACGCGGCCGGTGGGCTCATGGCGGCGCTCAAGGACGAGGAGAACCGGCAGCCGGTCCCCCTGGCCGAGGTCCCGCCGCACGTCGTGGACGCCATCCTCGCCGTCGAGGACGCCGGCTTCCGCATCCACGACGGCTACGACATCCGGGGCATGCTGCGCGCCTTCCGGGCCAACGTCGACTCGGGGGGCATCAGCCAGGGCGGCTCGACCATCACCCAGCAGCTGGTGAAGCTCAACCTGCTCTCGAGCGAGCAGACGCTCGACCGCAAGGTGCAGGAGATCGTGCTCGCCCAGCGGCTCGAGCAGCAGATGACCAAGGACGAGATCCTCGACCGCTACCTCAACACCGTCTACTTCGGCAACCACGCCTACGGGGTCCAGGCCGCGGCCGAGACGTACTTCGGCGTCGGTGTCCAGCAGCTCGACGTCGGGCAGGCGGCGATGCTCGCCGGCATCATCCGCAACCCGACCGCCTACAACCCGGTGCGGTACCCCGAGCGGGCGGCCCAGCGCCGCGACGTGGCCATCGACCGCATGGTCGACGCCGGGTCGCTGACCGAGGCCGACGCCACCTGGTGGCACGCGGCGCCGACCGTGCCGAGCTTCCACGAGGTGCTGCCGACCCCCGACGACTACTTCCCGTCCGAGGTCAAGAACCAGCTCCTCGACGAGAACGACCAGCGGTTCGCGGCCCTCGGCACCACCGAGGCCGACCGCTACCGCGCCGTGTTCCAGGGCGGCCTGCGCGTCTTCACCACCTTCGACCCGACGGCCCAGGCCCAGGCGGCCGCCGCCCGCGACTCGGTGCTGCCGCTCGAGAACGGCGTCTTCCCGCAGCCCGGCGTGAACCCGGCCACGGGCGAGCCGAACCGCGGCTCGGCGGCCCTCGCCTCGATCGAGCCGTCCACCGGGGCGGTGCGCACCATGCTGGCCGGCCCGGGCTTCGCCAACTACCAGTACAACCTGGCCACGCAGAACGCCCGGGGCGTCGGGTCGTCGTTCAAGACGTTCGTGCTGGCCACGATCATGGAGCAGGGCTACTCGCCCGACGACATCATCAACGGCCTCGCCCCCTGCACGTTCGCCAACGGGCGCGAGCCCTACGAGGTCGGCAACTTCGCCGACGGTGGCGGCAACGTCGGCACGATCACGGCCGCGACGCTGGCGTCGTCGAACTGCGCGTTCGTCCGCCTGGGCTACATCGCCGGCATGCAGAACGTGGCCGAGATGGCCTACCGCCTCGGCATCCCCCGCGAGCGGCCCGACGTCGACGGCGACGGGCAGCCCGAGCCGACCATCTGCGACTCGTGCCCGTCGTCGGCGCTCGGCACCGCGTCGATCACGCCCCTCGAGATGGCGTCGGCCTACGCCACGCTCGCCAACGACGGGGTCTACAACCCGCCCTACCTCATCGAGCGCGTCGAGGACCAGACCGGCAACGTGATCTACGCCCACCAGCCGGCGCCCGAGCAGCGCGTCGCCCCCGAGACGGCACGGCTGGTGTCGAGCGTGCTGCAGCAGAACGTCCAGGGCGGCACGGGCACGCGAGCGCAGATCAGCGGCCAGCCCGCCGCCGGCAAGACCGGCACGAACCAGAACTCCACCGACGCCTGGTTCGTCGGCTACACGCCGGCGCTGTCCACCGCGGTGTGGGTGGGGGGCCTCGGGTGGAACTACGAGATCCGGCTCGGGGGCGCCGGCATCACCGGCGGCCGGTTCCCCGCCGCCGTCTGGGGTGCGTTCATGAACGCGTGGCAGCAGGGCAGGGGTCGTGTCGACTTCCCCGGCCCGCCCGCCCGGCCCGGCGGCCAGACGCTCACGGTCCCCGGCGGCATCGACCTGACGCCGGCACCCGCCCCGCCGCCCCCGGCTCCCGGTCCCGAGCAGCCGCCCGGCTTCCCCGGCTTCCCGCCCGTGCCCACCGGCAACGAGAACGGCAACGGCAACGGGAACCCGGCCCAGCCGGCCGTCGACGCCGCCAACGGCCAACCACCCGGGTGACCGGTCCGTCCGCGCCGGTCGTGATCGCGGCGTTGCCGCGATTCGGCGGTAGGGTCGCCGGCTGATGAGTCACTGGGAGTCGCTCCTCGCCGTCCAAGCCCACGACACCCGGGCCGACCAGCTCACGCACCGCCTCGAGTCGCTGCCCGAACGCGCCCGGCTGACCGAGCTGGGCGCCGCCATCGCCGAGGTCGACGGCCAGATCGCCACGGTCGACCAGCGGCGCGGCGAGCTGTCGCGCAGCCAGGCCCGGCTCGAGGACGAGGTCGCGTCGCTGACCGAACGGGCCAACCAGGCCGAGAAGCAGCTCTACTCGGGTGCGGTCAGCAGCCCGCGCGAGCTCCAGGCGCTCCAGGACGACGTCGCCTCGATCCGGCGGCGCATCGGTCAGATCGAGGACGACGAGCTCGAGATCATGGAGCTGTCCGAGCCGGTCGACGCCCAGCGGGCGACGCTGGCCGCCCAGCGCGAGGCGCTCGAGGCCGACTCGCAGCAGGTCACCGCCGCCCTGGCCGAGGCCGAGTCGACGATCGCCGCCGAGCGAGCCGAGGTGCAGGCCGAGCGCGAGGCCGCCGCCGCCGACGTCCCCGACGAGCTGTGGGCCGAGTACGACACGTTGCGGGCGCAGCTCGGCGGCGTGGCGATCGCCCGGCTCGTCGGGTCGACCTGCCAGGGGTGCCACCTGGGGCTCTCGGCGGTCGAGGTCGACCGCATCCGCAAGCTCAGCCCCGACGAGCCGGTGCACTGCGAGGAGTGCGGTCGCCTGCTCGTGCGCGACTGACCGGCGACTCGCGTGTTCCTGTGGTTCGCCGGCGGGGCGTTCGTGCTGGTGTGGTTGGTGTTCCGCAGCCCGGCGGTCGACTACCGGCTCGTGGTCGTGGGCGCTCTGCTGCCGCTCGCCGAGCTCCCGTTCGGCTCGCCCCGCGTCCTGCACAGCCTCACCGGTGCGGTCGCCCTGCTGGCGCTGGCGATGGTGCTCACGCCCCGGCGCCGGTTGGTCCAGCGCCGGCTCGTCGCCATCCCGATCGGGGTCTTCATCCACCTGCTGCTCGACGGCGTCTGGACCGACACCCGCGCCTTCTGGTGGCCGTTCGCCGGCCTGGCGTGGAGCGACGCCCCGCTGCCCGAGCTGGCGCGCGGGCCGTTCGACCTCGTGCTCGAGCTGGTGGGCGCCGGCGCCCTGTGGTGGTGCTGGCGCCGCTTCGGCTTCGACGACCCCGCCCGCCGGCGCCGGTTCCTCGACACCGGCCAGCTCGACCGCGACGTGGCGACCCCGTGACCACGACCGGGGCGGGCGAGCCGTGATCGTCGTGGTGCGCCACGGGCGCACGGCGGCCAACGCGGGCGGGTTGCTGCTCGGCCGCGCCGACCCGCCGCTCGACGCCGAGGGCGAGCGCCAGGCGGCTGCGCTCGCGGCCGCCTGTGCCGACCTCGACGTCGCCCGCATCGTGACCAGCCCGCTCGACCGGTGCCGGGCCACGGCCGCGGCCCTCGCGGCGGGCCTCGGCCCGGCCGAGCCGGACGCGGCGGCGGCTCCCGTCCCGGGGTCGGCCGGGCCGCGCCTCCCGGTGGTCGTCGACGACCGCTGGGTCGAGCTCGACTACGGCGAGCTCGACCAGCGCCCGCTGGCCGACGTCCCCGCCGACGTGTGGACGACGTGGCGGTCGGACGTGACCTGGGCGCCGCCGGGCGGCGAGTCGCTCGCCGCGCTCGGCGTCCGGGTGCGGGCGGCGTGCGACGACCTCGTCGCCGACGCCGTCGAGCGCGACGTCGTGGTCGTGAGCCACGTCTCGCCGATCAAGGCGGCCGTGGCGTGGGCGTTGGGGGTGGGCGACGAGGTGGCCTGGCGGCTGTGGGTGGCGCCGGCGTCGGTGACGCGCATCGGCGTGGGCCGCGGTGGCGTCCCCGCCCTGCGGGGGTTCAACGACCTCGCCCACCTGGCCTGACGCGGACGTGGGTCGGAGGGGCGATCGTGGCCCTGTCCGTCCGTGGTGCGGCCGGTCCGGTCGGCCGCCTCAGGCCGATCCGTGGAACGAGAACCGGATGATGGCGCCGGAGGCCAGGTCCATCGTGGCGTCCCAGAAGCACGCCCCGCCGTCCATGACCTCGATCCACTGCGACCGCCACTCGGGGAAGGCGTCGGGGTCGCAGAGTGCGGCGACGACCAGCTGGCGGTGGCCGTCGCCCTCGACCCCGGTGTACTGGCGCACGTAGGCGGTCAGGTCGTCGACGGTGACCTGCTCGCCCGACGGGTTGGTGGCCGTCGCCAGCGCCTCCGGGAGACCCGCCTCGAACCGGGCCACGTCGTCGCGGTCGGGGACGAACGAGCGCACGCCCTCGTCGACGAGCGTGCCGTCGTCGAGCTGCAGCCAGTCGAGGCCGGCGTCGAGGACGACACCCTCCCAGCCGTCGCCGCTCACCGTGGCCCCGCTGCCGGTCGGAGGGCCGGTCGGCTCGTCCGTGGGGACGGGCGCGCCGTCCACGATCGGGCCGTCGGCCTCGTCGGCGCAGGCGCCGAGGAGCAGCACGGCGGCTGCGGTCATCACGCCGGCGAGGCGGGTCGGGTGTCGCGTCATGGGACGTTCGACGGGCGCGCGGGGTCGCGCGGTTCCCGGGCCGGCCGCGAGGCGGCCCCGATCGGGTCGAGCGGGGCGGCCGCGGGCAGCGGGTCGCGGGCGTTCCCTCCGGAGGCGGACCAGGCGCACGGCGGGGTCATGGCGCATGGTCGGCCGCGGGGTTCGCCGCGGACGGCTGCGCCCGACGGGTGGTGACGCGCTCGCGGCGGCCCGTCGTACCCTCGCGGGCGTGACGACACCGCTGCCACCGGTCGACCGGGCGGAGGTCGAGGCGTTCTGGGCTCGGGCTGTCGATGCCGGCGCGGTCGCCGCCGGCACCGCGGTGCCGGACACGGTCGAGCCGTTCGGCGACAGCGTCGAGCTGGCCGACGAGCTGATCGCCCTCGTGGTCGATGGACCCAAGCGGGCGACCGCCGGCGCGGTCGCGGAGTACGAGCTCGAGGGGGTCCCGCTGCCCCGGGTGGGCGACCTGTGGATCGCGACCGACGGTGCCGGCCGCCCCCGTGCCGTCCTGCGTCCGACCGAGGTGCGCACCGGGCCGCTGACGTCGGTCGACGACGGGTTCGCCTGGGACGAGGGCGAGGGCGACCGCACCCGCGAGAGCTGGCTGGCCGCCCACCAGCGCTTCTTCGGGCGGCACCTGCCGGCGATCGGCCTGACGTACGACCCCGACCTCCCCACCGTGTTCGAGCGCTTCGAGCTGCTGTACGCCGAGTGACGCCGCACGGCGCCGGGCCGACGTGCGCCCGCTCCGGGCGCCTCGGTCGGGATGATCGCCTCGTCGCCGCGGCCCCCGGCCGTCAGTCCGGCAGGTCGAGGAAGCGGCGGGCCAGGCCGAGCAGGTTCGCCCGGAGCGTCTCGTCGTCGAGGTCGGCGACGAGCGGGTGCGTGACGGCGCCGGCGATCGCCGCCGAGATCATGGCGACCGGCACCCTCCCGTCGTCCCCGGGGTCGTCACCGGCCAGGAGGCGGTGCAGCCGGTCCATCAGGCGGCGGAACGGCTCGTGCTCGATGAGGAGCCGGATCATGACGGGATCGCTCTGGAGCATGCTCACCATGCGACGGTGGTCGACCGCGAGGTCGACCAGTCGCACGAGCAGGAGCTCGCGGGCCTGGGGGCGCCCGTGCTCGGCCTCGGCCGCCTCGAGCGCCGCCTCCAGCCGGGCCATGTCGGCCTCGGCGGCCGCCAGGACGATCTCGTCCTTGGTCTTGAACTGGTGGTAGACGGCGGCCTTCGTGACGCCGACGGCGTCGGCGATCATCTGGAGCGACGTCCCGGCGACCCCGTGGACGGCGAACAGCTCGAGCGCCGCGGCGACGATCCGGGCCTGGGCGGCGCGGTAGCGGACCGGACCGCCCGGGATCGCGGCGAGGGGCTCGACGGCGTGCACGCGGAGAGCGTATCGGCCCCTCGACACGCCTAGCCGTTCGGCTATCGTGCTGCTAGCCGAACGGCTACCACCGTGCGGAGGGGGAGCGATGACCGACGACCAGCTCGACGGGTTCCTGGAGATCCGGAAGCCCGGAGCCCACCTCGACGACGAGGTCGTCGCCGACGACTTCGTCCTGATGCTCGGCGTCGACCTCGTCGACTACCCCAAGTTCCCGCGGGTCGACGACACGGTCACCTACGCCAAGGCCGGCCTCGACATCCGCCAGCAGACCGACGTCGACTCGGGCGCCGAGCTGCCCGACTACGCCGGTCCCTACCGGGCCGATCTGCGGTTCACCGACTTCTCGGCCGAGGCGCTCGCCACCCGGTTCCTGCCGTGGAGCGAGCGCTACCTGCAGCTCTGCGTCGACGGCTGGGCGACGGAGGTGGCCAGGCGCTACGGCACCGAGGCGATGGCCGAGATCGAGTGGGCGGCGTGGAACGACCAGGTCGTCCCCGAGATCGAGCGGATGAGGGCCGAGTTCCTGCCGCCCGACGCCGCCTACGCCGATCCGAACCAGCAGGTGCCCGAGGCCGACCGGGTGGGTGCGCGGGTCGTGTACACCGGCCTGTTCACCCCGCGACCCGGCACGGCCGACCTGACCAAGCAGCAGCTCGTCACCTGGTTCCTCGGCAGCCACGAGTACCTGCTGCAGTGCATCGAGGCGTGGGCGACGCAGATCACGGTGCGCTACGGGTTGGACGAGATGTTCGACATCCAGTGGACGCTCTGGGGCGACACGGTGCTGCCGGGGGCGAAGCAGCTGAAGGCCGACCACCTCGGCATCAGCGGCGACACCGTCGAGGACTGGATGAAGGACCTGCAGCTCGACGCCACCGCGCTGCCGGGCAAGGCGTTCGACCTCTCGTTCGAGATGCCCGAGCCCGACGTCGGCATCATGACGTTCAACCGCTGCGTCGCCGTCGACCAGTGGGAGGGGATGGGCCGGCCCGACATCCTCGAGAAGAACTGCCACTCCACCTGCCCGAAGTCGATGATCGTCACGACCCAGATGTACAACCCGAACATGAAGGTCGAGATCCTCGCCATCCCGCCCCGGCGGGACCCGGGCGACGTGTGCTGCAAGTGGCGGTTCAGCATGCGCGACGAGGACGACCCCGAGTACGTCCCGGTGACCCTCACCACCAAGCCGCCCGCCGACTGAGCGGGCCCTCGCGGGCGCTCGGCCCGCCTCGGACGCCGGTCGACGCTGACGTCCGGGCGGTGGGGTCAGCCCGCCGGGCCCGCGCCCGCCGCCCCCGATGGGAGCGGTGGTGACGGTGAGCCGGCCGATAAGCCGGATTCTGTGAGCGGGTCCCTTGCGGTCACCGCCCGGTGGCCATCCATCTCTGCGGCCTACCTGGGGACATCGGCCGGGCCGGCCGTCCCACGCTTGGCCTTGCTCCGGGTGGGGGTTGCCAGCCGCCGGGGTCGCCCCCGACGCTGGTGCGCTCTTACCGCACCGTTTCACCCTTGCCTGTGCGGGCCACCGGTCTC
>Ga0111538_10000489_pt1 | contig 52568 bp, 49 predicted proteins | sample SoiMethybrSBSTD1_FD_79669 | JGI IMG/M metagenome (GOLD analysis project Ga0111538, IMG submission 79669) | Bulk soil microbial communities from a Populus tree surrounding site in Tennessee, USA - Soil MetaG P. TD hybrid SBSTD1 (version 2)... | ecosystem: Environmental > Terrestrial > Soil >... | reverse complement strand
GGCGCAGGCTTCGATACCAACTAGGCACGGCGGCAGCTTTTGGAAGAATGCCAACACGTACCGGCGCTTCAACCGGCGGCGGATGACCACCTGCCCACCAGCATCAACGCCGTGAACCTGAAAAGATCGACTTGGCGATGTCGAGACCGATCGTCGCAACCGTCTGCATGGATAGCTCCTCCGAATCGTGGGTGCCTCAACAGCACCCACATCGATGGCATTCACGTGCCGGTGGAGGAGCCGTCCACAGCATCAACAGCAGACATCATCGCGGAGATGCCGCCAATACGTTCAAGCGCCGGCGATGATCGCCTATCAATACGGCAGCTTCCACCCACCACATGAGATCGCCGGCAAACGGCGGGAGCGCGCTTCAAGCGCCCGGCCACTTTCGTCAACGGGTTCGCCTTCGGCCGACACGGTCTGTCCAATCGAACCAACGGCGAATGGGGACCGTTGGCACGGTGCGATACAAACGATACCAAATCACTCGCACATGACATCAACACAATATGGACGTGGGTCATGGTAGCCGCGCTACAGCTGAAGACTTCCTACGTGTAATTGACGGTTCTTGGCTCCCGGAACGGCGGAACTTGAGGTATTTCCATGACGGACGTCATAGCCAGGTTCCCCACGACAGCAGCTGCCCCGGGTCCGTCTGCCGCCCGGCCGAAACTCGATCACGAGGTCAATCCACTCGCGGGAATTCTATTCTTCGGCGCCGTTGGCGTGGTGGTGCTGTTCGTTGCGTATAGCCTCTACGTCGATGTGCAGGCGGCAGGCGTGAGGGTGACAACGTACTTGCCCTTCATGCTCTTGTTCGTTGCCCTGCTGATCGCGCTCGGCTTCGAATTCGTGAACGGGTTTCACGACACCGCCAATGCGGTCGCCACGGTGATCTACACGAACTCGCTGCCAGCCAACGTCGCGGTGGTTTGGTCCGGGCTGTTCAACCTGCTCGGCGTGCTGTTGTCGAGCGGTGCTGTGGCATTCGGCATCATCGCGCTACTGCCTGTCGAGCTGATCCTGCAAGTCGGAAGCGGTGCCGGCTTTGCGATGGTGTTCGCGCTCCTGATCGCGGCGATCGTGTGGAACCTCGGCACCTGGTATCTTGGATTGCCGGCGTCGAGTTCGCACACGTTGATCGGATCGATCATCGGCGTTGGCGTCGCCAACGCCTTGATGCACGGGCACGGCGGCACATCCGGCGTCGATTGGAGCAAGGCGACCGAGATCGGCTACGCGCTTGTGCTCTCGCCGGCGCTTGGCTTCGGCATGGCGGCCATTCTGTTCCTGCTGTTGAAATTCACCATTCGCAATCCCGAACTCTACAACGCGCCGAAGGACGGCCAGCCGCCGCCGTGGTGGATCCGCTCGATCCTGATCCTGACCTGCACCGGTGTATCGTTCGCGCATGGCTCAAACGACGGACAAAAGGGCATGGGCCTGATCATGCTGATCCTGATTGGCACGGTGCCCACCGCCTATGCGCTTAATCGTGCGATGCCGGCGACGCAGATGCAGGAATTCCGCGTCACCTCCGCCGCCGCCGCGCAGGTGATCGAGCAGCAGGTGTTCGGTCTCGACGTGCCTGGCGACCCCAGGTCGGCCGTGGCGCAATATGTGTCGCAGCGCACGATCAACAAAGGCACCTATCCCGCGCTCGCCGCGCTCGTGCGCGAGATCTCAGATCAGGTCGAGGAATACGGCTCGCTCGACAAGCTGCCGGCGGAGGCCGTCGGTAACACGCGTAACGACATGTATCTCGCGTCCGAGGCAATCCGGTTCCTGATGAAGGACAAGGAAAACAACCTTGAGCCAGACGGTGTCGCGGCGCTGAACGCGTACAAGACTTCGCTCGACAACTCGACCAAGTTCATTCCGCTCTGGGTGAAAATTGCCGTTGCGATTGCGCTCGGTCTTGGAACCATGATCGGGTGGCGGCGCATTGTGATCACGGTCGGCGAGAAGATAGGCAAGAGCCATCTCACTTACGCACAGGGCGCATCCGCGGAGGTGGTTGCGATGAGTACGATCGCCGCCGCCGACGGTTTGGGCCTGCCGGTCTCGACCACCCATGTGCTTTCATCCGGCGTGGCCGGGACCATGGCCGCGAACGGCTCCGGGCTGCAATGGGAAACCATTCGCAATCTGCTGCTGGCTTGGATCCTCACCCTGCCGGCCGCGATCTTGCTGTCGGCGAGCCTGTTTGCGCTGTTCATGCGGATCTTCTGATCCGGACAGCAGAGTTCTGTTGTGGAGCTTTTTCTCGATCAAACACGAGCCCTTGCCAAAGCAATCGGCTCGACCGGCTAATGCTTCACTGGTCCTCCGTACGATTCCACGGAATGTTCGCCGAGGTCGGCTTTGGGTCAAAATCGACAAGTCGCAGACTGAGCATATCTCTTCCGGCCAAACCCCGACGAGCGGACGTAGGAGCGGACATCGCCGTTTGGGCGCGATGGCCAGCAGCGGACAGTCGCGGGTATTCAGTCGTCCCAGGCGAGAGTCTTGCAGAACTCCCGCGCGCAATCGATGAAACGCTGCGCGACCGGGCTGATGGTGCGGTTCTTCAACGTTACAATTCCAACCGACCCAGGCTGCACCGAAAATCTGATCGGCAGCGGCCGGAGGCCGAGACGCTTGCCACTGAGCCGCACCGTCGAGGCGGGGGCGAGCGCAACAAAGCGCCCGCTGTGAATCATCGCGTACCAGAGATGAACGGAATTCGATCGCACGACGATGCGCGGCTGTCGGAGGCCGCGTTTGCGAAACGCCGCGGCGACAAAGGGCGAGATCGGCAACTCCTCGGGCGTGAGACACCAAGGCTCATCGACCAGCTCGGCGAGGTCGACACTACGTCGCCGCAGCCATTTGCTCCGGACACCTCCCACGATGACGAGCGGATCTCCGAACAACTCCTCCGCGTTCAAATCGTCATGCGCGACGGCTGCCATCATCCGTCCAAAGATAAAGTCGACGCGGCGCTCGCGCAGGTCTTCATACAACGCCGGAATCGTGGCCGCCTGACTGACGGTGAACACGAGCCGCGGATACTGCCGCGATAGTTTCTCGATCACGGCCGGAAGCAGAGCCGCGCTCATCACCTCGTGGCTTCCAATGCGGACCTCGCCGGCGTCGGGATCGTTCAGCAGCTCAATTTCGCGCATCCCTTGCCGCAGGTCGTCGAACGCGGCAGCCGCCCATTTGACGAGCGCACGGCCGTAGAGCGTCGGCTCGACGCCGCGCGGCCGGCGGTCGAGCAGACTGACGCCGAGCATCAATTCCATGCCGGCAATCGCCTTCGAGACCGCCGGCTGCGACAGCGCGAGTTGCGCGGCGGCCCTTCCCATGCTGCCGGTCCGGGCGACGGTCGTAAGAATACGCAAGTCGCGCAGCCTCAGCCGCCGTAACTCCCGCTCACCAAGGGGCGTCTTCGTACCCATTCTTGCCGGTTATGTGCGAATGCCATAATAGAACTACTTGAATATGCCATCACGCGCTAGCGTCTTGTCACCGGCAGCCGCGGACCTTTGCTGAACGAGGCGATCGCATGTTGGAGCCGCAGACCCGCGCCACCTCCGTGGCATACCCGCCGTCGCTTTCGGCGCACAACGCTCCGCCGTTACGATGTCACGTGATCATCGTCGGTGCCGGGATCGGCGGCCTGACCGCCGCCCTGTCGCTGCAACGCCACGAGATCAGGGTGAGTGTTTACGAACAAGCCGCGGCCCTTTGTGAAGTCGGCGCCGGGCTGGTGCTCACGCCCAATGCGATGCACGCGCTCAACTTTCTCGGCATCGGTGACGTGATCGCCGCAACGTCGAACATGTCGGCCGAACTCGAGGTCCGGCACTACCGAACCGGTGACATCTTGCTGCGCCGCCCTTCGGGCGAGGCCTGCCTGGCGAAGTACGGCGCGGGGCATTTTCAGGTGCACCGCGCGGATCTGCACGGAGCCCTGAGCGCAGCCGTCCTTGCCAACGATCCGACGAGCATCAATCTCGGACGATCCTTCAACGATCTTTCACAAGACGAGAGCGGCGTCACGGCGCGCTTCTCCGACGGGACGATCGCGACCGGCGACGCGCTAATCGGCTGTGACGGGGGCCGATCGACGGTCCGCGACCGACTGTACGGTTCGGCGCCGGCGCCCTATTCGGGTCAGGTGAGCTTTCGCGCGCTCGTTCCAGCGGCAAACCTGCGGCCCGAGCTGAGCGCCAAACGACGGTGTTTCTACATCGGTCCTGGCCGCGTGTTCGTACATTTTTCGCTGCGCAAGAACTCGGTGGTGAATCTCGTTGCGAACGCGCGCAAGAGCCGTTGGGAAGACGAGGGCTGGGCCATTGCGGCCACGGTCTCCGAACTGCGCGAGCTCTATTCGGACTTTCATCCGAATGTCCTGCAACTGATCGACGCGATCGAGCCGGCCGCGCTGTTCAAGTGGGGGCTGCGCGTCCGCGAGCCACTGCCGCATTGGACACGCGGCCGCGTGTCGATGCTGGGCGATGCGGCGCATCCCATGCTGCCGTTTCTCGGCCAGGGCGCCGTCATGGCGATCGAGGACGGTTTGGTGCTTGGCCGCTGCTTCGCCAAGGCCGCAACACCACCGGAGGCGCTCCGACTCTATGAGTGTGCCCGCAAAGAGCGCGCCAACGCGGCGCATATCCATGCCCGCGAACGGGGACGCGCCATGCAGGGCTGGGACTCAGGCCGCCTCGACCCCGGCCGCGACGCCGAGGATATCGGCATGTTCGCCTACGATCCGACCACTGCGCCGATCTGATCGCGCACTCCGGAGGGCAAAATGAGACTGAGCCACCGTTGTTGCTTGCGTCTTGCCAAGCTATCCATTGCGATAGCATGCATGGCGCCTCTCGCCCTTGCTGTACACGGCGGCAAAACGCGTGCGCAGTCCGGGCGAGTGATCAAGATCGTGGTGCCATTGCCGGCGGGCGGCGCCGCAGACATCCTCGCCCGTATTCTCGCGGCACGAATCGGCCATGATCAGGGTGTGACGCTGGTGATCGAAAACCGGCCCGGCGCAGGGGCGATCATCGGCACAGAAGCTGTCTCGCGCGCGCCCCCCGATGGCAACACCTTGCTGCTCACCGCAACCGGTATTGTCATCAGCCCGCATCTGCGCCACGTGAACTACGATCCGGTCGCGAGCTTCGCGCCGATCTGTCGGCTCACCAGCACGCCCCTTGTTCTGGCGGTGAACGGTGCATCGCCCTATCGGACGTTTGCTGATTTTGTTGTAGCGGCGCACGCCAAGCCGGGCGCGTCGACGGTTGCGGGCGTTCCCGCAACGCTCTCGCAGGTCGCGTTCGAGATGCTCAAACGCGATGCCAAGCTCGACCTCACCTTCGTTCCCTATACTGGGGGCGCTCCGGCCACGAACGATGTGCTGGGTGGGCACGTGACGGCATTGCTGTTGCCCTACGCAGGGCTCTCGGAGCAGATAAGATCCGGCCAATTGCGCGCGCTTGCGAGCGCCTCGCGTAACCGCATCGACGCGCTGCCGGATGTCCCGACCATCGCCGAATCCGGTTACCCGGGTTTCGACGTAGACTTCTGGAATGGCCTGTTCGCGCCGTCGAAAACATCGGAAGAATTGCAGGCCCGGCTTGCCGATTGGGTCACCGCCGCGCTGCGAGCCCCGGACGTGGAGGACAAGCTCGTCGCCCAAGGCTTCTATCCTGCCCCGCTTTGCGGTGCCGAGTTTGTCGCACTTGTGCGCAAGCAGCACAACGAATTCGGCCGGGTCATTCGCGACTCGAACATCAGGGCTGAGTGACACTATGCTTGTCAGACCTGGCTGGCGAGACGTTGTCGGAGCCACTGATCGACAAAGACCGCAAGCAGAATGATCAGACCCTTGGCCACGAGCTGGTAGAAGGATGAGACGCCCAACAGGTTCAAGCTGTTATTCAAAATTCCGATGATCAGGGCGCCGATCAAGGTGCCCCAAACCATCCCGCGGCCGCCCGACAGGCTGGTGCCGCCGAGCACCACCGCAGCGATCGCATCAAGCTCGAACATCTCGCCGCTGGCAGGCTGGGCGGAGGAGAGGCGCGCCATCAAGATCATTCCGGCGAGCCCCGTGAGCAGGCCGCCGATCACATACGTCATGAACTTCACCAGCGGCACACGCACTCCCGACAGACGGGCCGCCGTCTCGCTGCCGCCGACCGCATAGACGTGGGCCCCGAACGTGGTGCGGCTGAGCAGGAAGTGGATGCAGATCACCACCACGATCATGGCCCAGACCGGCACCGGCAGGCCGAGAAGCACGCCCTGGCCGAGCCACTTGTAGGCGCCCTCGAACCGGACGATCGGCTGGCCCTCGGTGATGGTCAGCGCAAGGCCGCGGAAGATGGTGAGGCCGCCGAGGGTGACGACGAAGGCGGGCAGCCGCAGGAAGGCGACGAGCGATCCGTTCATGGCGCCGGCGAGCCCGCCGACCGCGATGCCCGCCAGGATCCCCAGCACGTCGCTGTCGGTCGCGTTGAGCGCCAACATGGCGACGCATCCGGTGAGCGCCACCAGCGAGCCGACCGAGAGGTCGATGCCGCCGGTGATGATGATCAACGTCATCCCGGAGGCGATGATGGCGTTGATCGAAACCTGCCGTGCCACGTTAGTCAGGTTGTGCACGGTGAAGAAACCCGGCACGAACGCCGCCATCACCAGGATGAGGAGAAAGAGCGCCCCGAGCGGGGCCAGACGCGCGATCAAAGGCGTCAAGTCGCGATGCTTCGACGGCTCGCGGGCAATGGTGGCGGATACCGTGGCCCTATCGCTCACATGCCCCCCCGATCACTCGCCGGATGCGAGCGCAATAAGCTGTTCCTGGCTTGATCGCCCGGCATCGACTGCATCCACGAACTGCCCCTTGCGCATGACGTAGATGCGATCGCTCAGCGACAACAGCTCCGGCACTTCAGATGACACCAGCATGACGGCCTTGCCGTCGCGCGCCATTTGCAAGATGAGCCGGTAGATCTCCTCCTTGGCGCCGATGTCGACGCCGCGCGTCGGTTCGTCCAGAATGAGGACGTCGCTCTCGCGCGCAAGCCACTTCGCCATCGCGACCTTCTGCTGATTTCCTCCACTGAGCGTGCCGACCCGCACCCGATCGCTGGGACAGCGGATGGCAAGGCGCGCGATCAGCGCGCGCGCCACCTCGGCCAGACGCGACGGGTGAAGAACGCCGAGCGCCCCCGAAATCCGATCGAGCACCGTGATGGTCAGGTTCTCGCGCACGCTGAGATCGGAAAACAGGCCCTGAACCTTGCGGTCGCCGGGAACGAGGCCGATTCCGAGCTGGCGACTGTGATGAGGCGACTTCGGCCTGACGACGCGTCCGCGCAGACGGATCTCGCCTTTGAGGCCACCGGAGAACAGCGCGTTGGCCCACTCGGATCTTCCGGATCCGATCAGCCCGGCGACACCGACGATCTCCCCGGCCCGCAGCCAAACGCGGCCGCCGCAGGCCGCGGCCGCCGGCTCCTCCACGTCGAGCAGCAGCTCGCCCAGGCGCCGCGGCTCGCGTCGAGGATAGTGATCCGCAATCGTCCGTCCGACCATCGCGGTAATGATCTCCCCGACCGTGAAGGTCGCGGCCGCGCCCTGCGCCACCAGCGCGCCGTCGCGCAGCACCGTAATGCGGTCGGCCAGCCGCATGACCTCATCGAGCCGATGCGAGACGTAGAGAATCGCGACACCGGTCGCCTTCAACTCGCCGATCTTGGCGAACAGCGCCGCCGCTTCGACTTCGGTGAGCGCGGCGGTCGGCTCATCCATCAGGATGACCTTCGCATCCTCGCTCAGCGCCCGCGCAATTTCGACGAGCTGCTGTTCCGAGACCGGCAACGAGCCGACCGTCGTGTCGGGATCGCGCCCGACGCCGATGCGCTCAAGCATGGCGCGCGCCGCGCGTCGACGTCGTGAGGGGCTCACGATCCCGCAGCGGCCGACCAGTGCCTCCCTGCCGAGCAGCAGGTTCTCGGCAATGGTCATTTGCGGAAGCAGCGTCAGCTCCTGGTGAATGACAGCGATCCCGGCGCGCCGCGCCGCCAGCGGGCTCGCAAGCGTGCTGGTCGCTCCGGCCAGTCGAAGGATGCCCGCGTCAGGCTGTTCGATCCCTCCGAGAATCTTCACGAGGGTCGACTTGCCGGCGCCGTTCTCGCCGACGAGGGCGTGAACCTCGCCGGCCTGCAGCCTGAGCGAAACGGCCTTCAGCGCCCTGACGCCGGGATAACTCTTCTCGACGTCAACAAGCTCGAGAATCGGGCCGGCCTGCGGGACGACCATGGCCTCACCCGCGTCAGCGGATGAACTGGTCGACGTTCTCCTTGGTGACGAAGAAGATCGGAAGGTCGACGCGCTTCTCCACCTGCTGGCCCTTGAGATGCGCGTCGGCGCGCTCCACCGCCAGCCGGCCGGCTTCCCGCAAGTCGAACACGATGCTCATGGTGAGGTCACCGTTCTTGATGGCCTGCAGGGCGTCCCGGTTGCCGTCGGTGCCGGTGATGATGAGCTTGCGGCTCTGCGCCTTGGCGGCCGCAAAGGTCCCCATCGCGATCTCGTCGTTGAAGCCGATAATGGCCTCCGCCTTCGGATTTGCCTGCAGCATGTTTTCAGCGACCGGAAGCGACTTGGCGCGATCGTAGAACCCCGCCTGGCGGGCAACGATCTTGATGTTCGGGTGCTTGGCAAGCTCCTTGTCGAGACCTCGCTCGCGCTCGACCGAGGAGGCGGCGCCCGGCGTCCCGGTGATCACCATGGTTTCGGCGGTGCGCCCGTTGAGCTGTTTCGCCCACCACTCGATCATCGCTTCGCCGACGCGGACATTGTCGACCCCGATGTAGCTGACGATATCGCCCGGATAGTTGCGCATGATGTTGATGACGGGCACCTTGCGCTCGTTCGCATTGCGGATGATCTGAGCGGCGCCCTGGTCAACGCCGATCAGCAGAATGAATTTGGCACCACGCGTAATCGCGTCCTCCGCATCGGAGAGCTGCTTGGCGATGTTGTCGCGTGCGTCGGTAAGGAGCAGATCATAGCCGCGCTTGGCCGCTTCGCCGCGGACGCCTTCCGCGGTCGCGATCCAAGCCTGGTTGGTCTGGTTGGCAAAAACGGCCGCAATCAACGCTTTCTGTTGGGCGGTGGCGGCGCCCGGCGCGAGCGCCATCCAGCAGGCGGCCAGGGCCGCCCCGACGAGAGCCATAGGTCTGTTCATGAGCATTCCCTCCCCGCAAGCCAATGCACTTTCCGTGCGGCGCAACTGTCCATCTTGACAACGACAGTTGTCAATCCAAAGCTGGCCGCATCATTGGCGATGCGACAAATTGCTGCCCGAAATTGGCATTCGTTGAAACGAAAGCGGCGATGGCGACGCATCAAGGGGGGAGCCTCAAAAATGGCAGCGGACGTTTTCGCCGGATTTGAACTGATCGACTTGACGCTTCCGATCTACAATGGCGCGCCGATATGGAGCGCCGAGCCCCAGTGCATCGTGCACGACTGGTTCAAGAAGGGGCGCCACTACGGCCGGCCCGAGCTCCTCAACATGAAGTATTTCTGCATCGCGGGTCATCAAGGAACGCACACGGATGCCCCTTTTCACCTCAACGACGACGGCATGAAGCTCGATAAGATCCCGTTGCGTCGGTACATGGGATGGGCGCGCTGTCTCGATTTCCGTGGCAAGAAGCTGGGCGACCACTTCACCGCCGAAGACATGAAGGCACATGCGGTCAAGCCCGGGGAGCGCATCCTCCTTCACACCGGTTGGGATCGCTACCTGCGGCCGTTCGACGAGACTTACTTCAATCTCGATCACCCGCATTTTTCGGCAGACGGGATCTATTGGCTGCTCGACAACAAGATCGAGCTCGTCGGCATGGACGTTCCGTCCGTCGACCCGAGCCTGAGCGATCATCCCAAGATCTTCGAGCGATTGGATCAGTTCCCGATCGTGCTCGAACTGATGACGAACCTGGGCGCCGTCGTCGGCAAGGAGTTCTATTTGATGTGCCTGCCGATGAACTTGCGCGACGGTGACGGTTCCTGGGTGCGTGCGATCGCGATGGTGCCGCCGAAATGACGGCGCCCGCCGGGCTCGAGGCTGCCGCCGCAGGCGGCGCCAGGGAGCGGGCAAGAGCAATCCACAAAGCCGGTGGAATCGCCGAGGCGCTCGCAAGCGGCGCGATTTCGCGACAGGTCGCCGTCAGCCTCTCCGAGGCCCTCGTGCTCGGGCTCTTGAAGCAGGGCGTTCGCAAGTACATCGGCATTTTCGGCCATGGCTGCACCGATCTCGCGGAGGTTCTCAGGATCTACGAAGAAGAGGGCGTGACGCGCACGTTCAACTGCCGCCACGAGGTGGCGATGTCGCACGCGGCGACCGTCTTGACCTGGTGCTATGGCGAAGTGCCGGCCGTCGTCACCTCGATCGGTCCGGGCGCGCTGCAGGCGATGGCCGGCTCGCTCGCCGCGGCGTCGAACGGCGTCGGTCTCTATCACATCTACGGAGACGAAACGACGTTCGGCGAAGGCTACAACATGCAGCAGGTGCCGAAGCGCGAGCAGCATATTTACGGGCAGATCACCGCGCTCATGGGGCAGTCGTACGTGCTCCACACCCCGGAGGCGCTGCGGGATGCATTGCGGCGCGGCTCGCTCTCCGTCTTCCATCCGTATCGGCGCCAACCGTTCTACCTTCTGCTGCCGATCAACAAGCAGCCGGCCATGGTGCGATTGACTCTGACCGCGCTGCCGGGGCGGCCGGAGCTGCCAGCCGTCGCTCCGATCGACGAACGCATCTACGCGGATGCGGTGGGCCGCATCAGCCGGACCGCTAAAGTAGCCATCAAGGCTGGCGGAGGAACTCGCGGGCATGATGCGGCATCAAACGGTTGGCCGAAGCGGCCGGCGCAAGTGTTGTCCTGTCGCCGGGCTCGACCGGCGTGCTGCAGGATCTTCACCCGCAGAACATGCACGTCGGAGGATCGAAGGGCTCGATCTCCGGCAACTACGCCATGAGCGAGGCGGAGCTCGTGCTCATTATCGGCTCGCGCGCCGTTTGCCAGGCGGACTGCTCAGGGATCGGCTACAAGTCGGCGCGGTTCGTCATCAACATCAATGGCGAGTTCGCCGATGCGCTGCACTATAACCATACGTTGGCGCTGCCCGGCGATATCGGCTTGATCGCCAATCGGTTGGCGCAGGGGCTCGAACGCACACCGCAAAACCCCGACAAGAAGCACTGGCTCAGCGCGTGTCACAACAAGAAAATGGAGTGGCGCGCGTTCAAGGAAGCGCGTTTCAGCGCGCCGCCGCTGGTCGACAGCGCGTGGCAACGCCCGGTTCTCAGTCAGCCGGCGGCCATCAAGGCGGTCGCCGATTTCGCGCGCTCCATCAACGCCGTGAAGTTCTTCGATGCCGGCGACGTGCAGGCCAATGGCTTCCAGATCGTCGAGGATGACCGTTCTGATGAGACCTATACGGAGGCTGGTGCCTCCTACATGGGCTTCGCGGTCAGTGCCTTGCTGGCCTCGGCGTTCGCGAACAATCCGCAATTTGGGATCGCATTCAGCGGCGACGGATCGTTCATGATGAACCCGCAAGTCCTGATCGACGCCGTCGAGCATGGGGCGCGCGGCATGGTGGTCATCTTCGACAATCGCCGCATGGCGGCGATCGGCGGTCTGCAGCGCGCGCAGTATGGAGCCGAGTTCAAGACCGGTGATAGCGTGGCCGTCGACTACGTCCGTATGTGTTCGTCGATCGGGGGTGTGGCTGCGGTTTTCGGCGGATACGATTTGCCGAGCCTGCAGCGCGCGCTGCGGGAAGCCTATCGGCCCGACGGCATCTCGGTCGTCCATGTACCGGTTTACGCGGGCGCCGATGACCTGAGCAGCCTTGGCGCCTGGGGACAGTGGAATGTGGGAAACTGGTGCGAGGCCGTGCAAGCGGAGTGGCTGCGCCAGGAGCTATAGTCCTGTGCCGTCGAAACTCGTGGACGTTGCGCCGAACGGCTACACGGTCGAGCGCGCAATGGCTCGGCAAAGGAAGACGGGACGGACTGTCAAGTTCGAGCTGACCGAGCCGACCCGGCAAGCAATCGAAGACTACTTGCGAGCGTCGGGCAAGAAGCTCGGCGAGTTTCAATTCGCGAGCCGCCGGCAAGGCACCCACCACATGACGACACGACAATACGCCCGTTTCGCGGCTGACTGGATTGGCAGCATCGCGCTCGATCCAAGGCTCTTAGGTACACTGCCGGCCGCGCCGCCCAAGGAGCGCCGGTGATCACTCCAACACTGCTTCGCACTCGATTTCGAGCAGAAACTCCGGCTTCGGCAATGCGTGAACGTACATCGTGGTTCGCGCTGGAAATTTCCCGTGCGGAAAATAAGTCACATAGATCAGATTCATGTCGTCAAAATCCTTCGCCCGCGTAAGAAACACCCTTGTCCTAGCGACGCGGTCCCACCCTGTGCCGGTCGCCTTCAGTATGGCCGTGATATTGTCCATGGTCTGCTTCATCTGAGCAGAAAAATCCCCTACCGCGAGCTTCCCGTGCCGATCATAGCCAGGGACCCCGGACACGAATATCTGTTTTCCGACCTTCACTGCCAGTGAGATCGGCACGTTGCCTTTAAAGCTATCTGGCGGGGCGATGTACTCTAATGGATCCGCCATGATTGTCATTCCGCCTTTATCTTGGCTGCGCGGATGACCGGCCACCATGTCTCGATCTCCGTTGCCTGTAAGGCGCGCAGTGCGACGGGCGTCTGCAATTCGGGCGAGGGAATCTCCAGGCTCAGTTCCTGATGCAAGCGCTGGCGCACTGCCGGATCGGCCAAGGCCTCACGTGTCGCTGCACTGAGCTTTGCGATTACGTCGTTCGGCGTGCCCTTGGGGGCCCAGTATCCAAACCAAGCCGAGACGTGAAATCCCGGTAGGCCGGCCTCGTCCGCGGTCGGAATTTCCGGTGCCGTCGTCATTCGCTCCTTAGCCGCAACCGCGTGAATTTTCACGCGGCCAGCGCGTGCTTGCGGCAGAAGGTCGGCCGGCAAGCCGATATAGAGATCGATCTGCCCGCTCAGTAGGTCTTGCATGGCGGGCGCGGAGCCGCGGTAGGGGATGAAGTTGAAGCGAGCACCGGTCTGCTTCTGTAGCAACACGCCGGCCAGATGCATGACGCTTCCAGGCCCATTGGTGCCCTGCGAAACCTTATCCGGGTTGGCTTTGAGCCAAGCGATCAATTGTGCGAGGTCGTTCGGCGGCAGGTTTTTCCCAGTTGCGATCATGAGCGGACTGAACGCGATCTGTGCGATGGGCTCGAAATCGTCCCGTACATCGTATTGCAGGGGGTAGACCGCGGCGTTGGCGACATGCGTCGACCAAGTGCCCAGCCCGAACGTGTACCCGTCAGGCGCCGCCCGTGCCATCCGCCCAACGCCGATGCTGCCTGCGGCGCCGGTTACGTTTTCGATGATAATAGGCTTCCCAAGGCTAGCGCGCATCCGCTCGGCCACTACGCGCGGCAGCGTGTCCGCCGAGCCGCCTGCTGCGTAGGGGACGACCAGCGTCAGCGGTCGCGTGGGATAATCCTGCGCGGCGACATTCCCGGAAAGGGTCGGCAGCACAGCAGCAGAAGCCGCCAGATGGGTGAAAACACGACGACCAATCTTCACGGCTTTCTCCTTCCCCTGCACCGTTGGACAGCATTGTCCACCGCGACGAAAGGATCGCTGGTTTTTGGCGATAGCTGGTAGCGCTATTTTCCTATGCCGTGATAGCCTCTGGGCATGCCCTCCAAACGGATCCAACGAACCGAGATCATCAGTCATCGGCTGAAGCTGCACCATCTCAATGTCGCGATGGCGGTTGCGCGACAGGGCAGTATGGGCAGGGCTGCAAGGCAGCTTGCCGTGTCGCAGCCCGTCGTGTCCAAAACGATTGCGGATCTCGAACATATCCTTGGCGTTCAGCTTTTTGACCGCAGTCCACAGGGTGTGGAGCCTACGCTGTATTGCCGCGCGTTGCTCAAGCGCAGCATCAGCATCTTCGATGAAGTGAGGACCAGCGTCGAGGAAATCCTGTTCCTCGCCGACCCTGCTGCCGGTGACCTGCGCATCGGCAGCACGGAGCCATTGCTGGCAGGTATCGTTACAGCCGCGATGACGCGGCTGTGGTCGAAATATCCGCGCATTGCTCTACGTGCGGTGCAGGCCGACGCCGCGACACTTGTCAACCGTGACTTGCCTGAACGCAGGATCGAGCTCGCCGTTGTTCCAATGATAGGCCTGCCGCAGAGAGACGATCTGGACGCCACGATCCTCTATCGGGATTCCTGGCATGTCGTGGCCAGCAGTAAAAGTCCTTGGACCCGACGCAAGAAGATCGATCTTGTGGAGCTAACCAACGCGTTTTGGTGTGCTACTCCGTTGGAGACGTCGATCGGATCGCTGCTCGGCGATGCATTTCGTGCGCGGGGGCTCGATCCACCGCGGCTGACGGTTTCGAGTGTCATGTCGCCGCCGATCGTCGCCCGGTCCTGGAGCAGGACCGATTTGTCGCGGTGATTGCCGACTCATTGCTAAACTTCTTCTATGCGAAACGTCTCCCCATAAGAAGACTTCCTGTTGAACTGCAAGCCCCACCATTCGCGATCGGAATCGTAACTCTCAAGGGCAGGACGGTAAGTCCGGTGGCACAACTGTTCATGGATGAGGCACGCCGCGTTGGAAGCCAACTAACGAAGCGGTTGGCTCGGCATAACGGCCCTGTCCGGTAATGGAATTGCAAGGCCGGCCCATGTCCGCCTCGGCCAGAAGCAGACAACCCGCACCAAGATCTTGATTTGAGCGCGGCCGGACAAAGTCGGCCATCGATGCTACGAGCGCCTTATCAATAGGCCGAAGTCGTCGGCATGACCACCAGGTCGCGGATGCAGATCGCCTGCGGCTGCTTGTAGCAGAAGAGAATGATGTCAGCGATCCGTTCGGGCGCGATGAAATCCGGATTTCCGGTCAAGCGGCAATACTCCTCGAACGAGACGCCCGTTCCGGCATGAATGTTGGTCTTCACGAAGCCCGGCGCAACACTGATGATGCGCACGTTGTTTTTTGCCTCCGCCTGCTGAAGCGACTCGGTCAGCGACCGGACCGCGGCCTTCGAGGCGTGGTAGGTCTCGGCGGAGGGGCCGGGCCTGCGGTCCCCGATCGAGCTCACGTTGACGATGGTGCCGCCCCTTCGCGCGCTCATTCCGGGTAGCACCGCCCGGATTCCGTGAACCACGCCCTTGAGCAGCACATCGATATCGTAATCGAGGTCGTCGGCCGACCGGTTTCGGAGGTCGCCGACGTGCAGAAACCCGGCATTGTTGACGAGGCAATCGGTTGGGCCGAAAGCGGCCTCAGCGTCTTCCACTGCCGCCTGCAGGCGAGCAAAGTCGGCAACGTCCAACTCGGCGAAGCGATGCGGCGCATCACCCAAACCATCGATTGACGCCGCATGGCGCGCGATCAGGAGAAGCGGATGATTCTCGCGGGCGAAAGCCTGGGCCAGTGCGCGCCCGATCCCGTGGCTCGCGCCGGTGATGACGACAAGCGGTGCCATGACGGTTCTCCCCGAAGACCGATCCGAGCTCAGGCAGGAAAGGATAGTCTACCGCCTTGCCGTTGACGACCGAAGGGTCTCGCTTTCACTTTTCATGCGCGAAAGACCTGCTGCGCGCGCTTTGCCCACGCCATGATCTTCAAGCTCGCCGAGGCTGCCGAGCGCAACGGGCGACGTCTCAATGGCCAGCCGGTTGCCGAAAATCATCCGCAGTGTAAGGTTCGCAGACGCTATCGAGGTCGTCGCCTCGGAAAGCTCAAGCCGTTGCCGCCCGAGCCCTTCCGTCACCAAGATTCGGCAATCGCTCACGGCCCGCGCCGATTGAGGTGATCGAAGGCGATGGAGCGGCCCGGCGCTATGAAGTTTGCCGGGCAGCGCTGCGACATGCTGCCATTACCGGAGAGGAACCGATGCATCACAAGCGCCCTGCCGTTCTTGCGCTGACCCTTCTTGCCTGTCTCGCAGCCACCAAGGTGAGAGCCGCTGATTGTGACGAGGTGATTTCAAAGCATATGATCGGCGAGGCAATGCTCGCGGCGCACTACGTCGCCCTTGCCGAGAAGGCTGGCATGACACCTTCCCAGATCAACGCCGTCCTCAAGACGGTTGCTGAAGCTTCGGCAATCGATGAGTTTTGGATAACTGACTCAGCCGGGCGCGCCTATCTCACGAACACCGGCATAGACTTTACGTTCAGCCCCGACCCGGGAAAACAAGCGCAAGCCTCGGCGTTCTGGGCCCTGATCGACGGCCAGAAGAAGGTAGTCGTCCAAGAGGCTCGGAAGCGCGAGATTGACGACCGGATCTTCAAATACGTCGCCGTGGCTGGGGTCGATAAGCCTCGGATCGTCCAGGTCGGCGTCAGCGAGCAAAACCTGGCCTCTTGCAAGTGAGTGGGGGGTCGAGCCGTCATTTCGAGCGCCGGTTGGTTGCAAACCGGCGCTGAAGGCGACGTCTGCGAATCTATCGATGACGGCCAAGTGCCGACCCATTGAGTTGCCGCTAGACCGCTCCGGCCGAGTGGGAGGGCGAAGACGTGGAGAACGGGGCGTGGAAGCCATTTTCCTCCGTGCTCGACCCCATCGACAGAATTTCGGAGGTGTTGTTCGGGCTGATCATGGTTCTGACCAGCACGAGCACACTGAGCGTCGTCGGCGCCGGCCGCCCTGAAATTCGAACCATGATACTGGGTGCGCTCGGCTGCAATCTGGCGTGGGGCATTATCGACGCCGGATTGTACGTGCTGGGCGCCATCGACGAGCGCGGGCGCGGCCTGTTGACGCTTCGGGCCGTACGACAAGCGGCCAGCCCCACAGAAGCACGACGCGTGATTGCCGAGGCATTGCCGGAACCGTTGTCCCGCCTGCCACATGAACATCTCGAGCCGCTGCGGCAGGAGTTGCTTCGGCTTCCGGAGCCGCCGCAACACCCCGGACTGACTAAGGATCACGCGCTCGGTGCGGTGGGCGTGTGCCTGCTGGTTTTTCTGTCCACCTTCCCGCCGGTCATACCGTTTCTGCTGTGGGGGGATGTTCAGATAGCGCTGCGGATTTCCAATGCTGTTGCAATCGTCATGCTGTTTGGGTGCGGGTACGCATACGCACGCGGCACAGGGCTGCGGCCATGGACGACGGGACTGGTGATGGTCGCAATCGGCATTGCGCTGGTCGCTGTCGCGGTAGCTCTGGGCGGCTGAGACCTGCTATTGTAGGCAATGAGATTGCCAGTCTGGCGCGGAGCGCCGTGACAGCGTGTGCATGAGGCTGGGGATGGGGGGGCTCGCGACTTCACTCCACAGGCACGCCAAGGCCTCGCTTATCGTGGCCGCCGGCTTGCTCGGCTGGGACGAACTGGCCGGCTTTCCTGCAAGCGCCCAGACCCCGCAGCAATCTTCCATCAACCTCGGCGGGCGGGGTTGGGGAGCCGCGGAGGCCACGCCCACGACGCCTTCGACGGAGCGCGAGCCAGAGACGATCGAGTTCAGCGCCAAGGGTGGCATCGCATCGGACTATATCTACCGCGGCGTCACGCTGTCTGATCACAAGCCGGCGGTCGGCGCCGGCATGGAAGCCTCCTATGGCTGGTTGTACGCCGGCGGCACGGTGGCCAGCGTCAAGTTGCCGACCCAGCCATTTGCCGAATTCACTGTGAGCGGCGGTGTGCGCCCGACGTGGCAGCAGGTCGAGTTCGATCTCGGCGTAACTTACTTCGCCTATCCCGGTGAAATGCCCGGCGGCCCAACCAACGGCATCGAATATTGGGAGACGGCGCTGCGCGCCGCCGTCCCGGTGGGAGAATCGATCCGTGTCGCCGCCGGATACGCCTATTCGCCGGACGTCTCCAACACCGGGGCGTGGAGTCAGTACGCGGCCGCCGGACTTGGCTTCGGGGTGCCGGCCCATTTGCTCCCGAAGGATGTCAGCGCCTCGCTCACGACCGCCGCAGGCTATTCTTGGTTCGGTCGCCAAGCGCTGGCGCTGGGCGGTTTCGAATTGCCCGCGTATCTCAATTGGCAGGCGGGTGTCACTTTCAGCCGCAAGTTCCTCAACCTCGACATCCGCTACTACGACACCAATCTGTCGAAGGAGAACTGCTTCGTTTTTACCGGCGACCCCAACGCGGCGCCTGGGGGGCGCATCAATTCCATCACCAATCCCGCCGGCCTGACGTCGAACTGGTGCAACGCCACGGTCGTTGCGAAACTCTGGTTTGCACTGAACTAACGAGGCGGCGGTATTGCCCGCTGCGCGGCCGCCTGCGACGGATATTCAGGATGCATCGGCGTCGGGCTGAACGAGGTCCAGCCGGCATCGCGCTCGGTGCATCGTTGCGACATCCCCATTTCGTCGCGATGGGCAGGAACCGACATTGCGATGTGAATTCTTCGCATTACTATCGACCAATCTGTGCTATACTTCACTTTGTGAGAAAGGTCGTCCGGCCTCCATTGGGGGGAGCAGATGACGACTTCCTTTACCAAGCGACGCAATTTCATCGATCTTGTCAGCCGCCCGACTGACTCGCTTGCGCACGAGCGCAGCAGTCGCGGCTGGCGCGACTTCGATTACATCTGCAACAAGCTCGTGGAGGAGACATATGCCTCACTCAACAGCCCACACAATGAGCCATTGCGCTTCGGGCGTCATACTCGCAGCTTGGCTTGCGGTCGGCGTTCCTACGTCAGCAAGCGCCAATGTCATCACCGACTGGGACGAGAAAGCCATCGCTGTCGTCTTCCCGACAGGGCCTGCCGCCGTGTCGCAGCAGGTCTATACGTCGCAGCGAATGATGGGGATGGTCCATGTCGCGATGTTCGACGCGGTCAATTCGATTGAGCGGCGCTACCGGCCGTATCTTGTGCAGCTGCCTGCGGACCCAGCCACGTCGAAGGAAGCCGCCGCAGCGGCGGCAGCCGCCACTGTACTGGGGACAGTTGATGAAAAGACGGCGGGTGAAATGAAAGTCGCCCTGGCCGCCTACCTCGCGTCGGTTCCCGATGGCGCAGCGAAAGCGGATGGCATCAAGCTCGGCGAGGCGGTTGCGGCAAAGGTCTTGGAGGCGCGGGCTAACGATGGTCACGACGCGGCCGATGACTACCGCCCGAGGACCACGCCCGGCGTGTATGTGCCCACGCCAATCACCGCCGCCTCAAAGTGGGGAAACATGAAGCCATTTGCCATGGCCACACCATCCCAGTTTCGACCAGGACCGCCTGTTTCGCTGGAGAGCACGGAATGGGCAACTGACTACAACGAGATTAAGGACTACGGCGGCAAGACCAGTGCAAAGCGTTCAGCGCAGCAGACCGAGACGGCCCGGTTCTGGCTCATGGTCGGTCCACCAGCCTACCATCCGTTCGTGCGCCAGCTCGTGCCAGGCAAAACAGATGAGTGTCGGCGACAGCGCGCGGCTTATGGCGCTGGCGGCGGTCGCCCTCAACGAGGCGCTCATAGCTGTGTTCGATGCCAAGTACCATTACAACTTCTGGCGACCAATCACGTCAATTCGCAACGGTGATATCGATGGCAACCCGGCCACCGATCGTGACGCGACTTGGCAGCCAATCGACAACACGCCGATGCACCCGGAATACCCATGCGCGCACTGCATCCTAAGCGGCAGCGTCTCTGGCGTTATCAAGGCGGTGCTGGGAACCGAGGACATCCCCGAGATCGCGATAACGAGTCGGGCGGTACCGGGCATAACCCACCGCTTTACAAACCTGACAGCCTTCACCGAGGAGGTTGCAAATGCTCGTATCTGGGCAGGCTTCCATTACCGCTTCTCAACCCGCGTTGGGACGGATATGGGGCAAAAGATCGGTGAATACGTTGTGAAAAACGTCATGCAGCAGTAGTTGCGGCAGAATCGCAGCAGCTGCCGCGGCAGGGGTTGGTTCCTGTTGCACCATGACCTACGCTTCCAGGAGCCCGTTGGAAACTAAACGGCGACTGTCGGCACGCAAGGTATTCCACGAATTTGCAATGACGGGGCGCGGATGCAGCGCCGATTGGAATCAGGATCGATTGTGTCGAAGAAGTCTTCGATTGCGCGAGTGATTATTGCTGATTCATTATCAATGCCGCAGCCGTACGGGAAGAGCCAGTTGTTGGCACGGCTATGGGCCAGTGTCCTGTGTCCGAGTCCACGAGCTCTCTTGACCTGCATCGAGAAGAGTGCATCTCGTATAGTCCGTTCCCGCACGTCCGCGACGCCGCGCAGACTCTGGAGGGAGCACCATGAAACTTGGCCGCCGCACATTCCTGCATCTGGCCGCGGGTGCGGCTGCGTTGCTCGCCGTGTCCCGCAGCGCGCGGGCGCAAACCTATCCGACGCGGGCGGTCCGGCTCGTGATTCCTTTTCCGCCGGGCGGCGCATACGATGCCGTCGGACGCCCATGGGCTGATAAAGTCAAGCCACTGCTCGGCACTGTGGTGGTTGAAAACCTGGGTGGCGCCGGCGGTTCGGTCGGCGCCGCGACTGTCGCTCATGCACGGCCCGACGGCTACACGATCCTGCTCGGCGGGACGCTGCCGCACGTCAACGAGGTCTTGCTCAAGAGCCATCCGCTCTATGATGCGGTCAAGGACCTGGACCCGATTGCGGGCGTGGCCGCCAACGTTCTCTGCATTGCGGCGCATCCTTCGGTGCCGGCGCAGACGCTGAACGAGCTCATCGCCTATGCGAAAACCAATCCCGGCAAGCTGTCCTACGGACACGCCGGTGTCGGCTCGATCCAGCATCTGACCGGGGAGCTGTTCAAATCGCTCGCGGGAACGCCTGACATCGTGCCGGTGCCGTATCGAGGCACTGGCCCGGTGATCACCGACCTGATCGGCGGGCAAATCCCCTTGGGGACGCCCGGAGTGACCGGCCAGCTGCTCGAGCTCCATCGGACCGGCAAGATCCGGATTCTTGCGGTGACGAGTCCGAAGCGGCTGGTCGCGGCGCCCGAGCTTCCGACGGTCGCCGAACTTGGTTTTCCCAGCATGACGGTGATGGGCTCCATTGGTCTGCTCGCACCGGCCGGCACGCCGAAGGAGATCATCGAACGGATTGCACAGGCGACACGCACGGCGGTTGCCGAGCCGGCCTACCAGCAGCTGTTGATCGATGCGGGTATCGAACCCACGCTCGACTCAAGTCCCGAAAAGTTTCGGCAATCTCTCGCCGCCGACGTTGCGCTCTGGGGGCCGGTCGTCAAGACGCTCAAGCTGAAGATCGACTGAGGGCCCAAATGGGTCAAAATCGATAAGTCGTAGACTCAGCAAATCTCTCCCGCTTTACCCCTATGAGCCGACGTCAGAGCGGACATCGCCATTTTGTCGCGATGGGCCGGAGCGGCTGATCGCAGCCTGAGCATATCTCTTCCGGCCTGCCGTCATGAGCTGACGGGGGAGCGGACATCGCTGCCAGTCGCGACGGAACCGATTGCAGAGATCCTCGTCAAGCCGCCTGGTGCGGTCTTTCTTCCATTTTTCCATAACGTGCTAAAATGACTTTGTTTGGAGGGTTTTATCCATGAAATTCGAAGGCGGGTGCTATTGCCGCAAGATTCGCTACGTGGCCGAGGGCGAACCTCGACTCAAGGCACAATGCCATTGCCGCGAATGCCAGTACATCAGCGGTGGCGCGCCGAACATGTTCATGCTGATGGCGCCGCAAGGCTTTCGTTACACAAGCGGCGAGCCGCGCAAATTCTCGCGTTCCGATCTCGAAAGCCCAGTGACGCGTGAGTTTTGTGGCGAATGCGGGACCCATCTCACAACGCGGCGACCGGGTCTGCCGCTGGTAATCCTAAAGGTCGGCACGCTTGATAATCCGAGCCTGTTTGGCACGCCTCAAATGGCGATCTATGCCGTCGACAAACAGCCCTTCCATGTCATTGCAGATGGCTTGCAGACATTTGAGCGCTTGCCTCCGCGCTAGCGCCGAAGGCGATCGGCAGCGGGGCGAAAACCGGTGGGGGGACCGCAGCCATGGCAGACCAGCAGACTAGCTCGACGAGTGCCCGCGAGGTGGAATACTGGAACAGCCCCCACACGCGGGTATGGGCCGACGAACATCAAGCCATCGATCGGCTGTTGGCTGATGCAACGCGGGCCGCATTAAATCACGCCGCGCCCAAGGTCGGTGAACGAGTTGTCGATATCGGCTGCGGCAGTGGCACGACCGTGCTCGAACTGGCGGCCCGCGTCGGGCCAAGCGGCCATGTACTGGGCGCTGATGTGTCGAGGTCGTCCGTAGAAATGGCTCGGGAGCGCGTTGCCGCTGCCGGCATGCATCAGGCCGAAATAGTGCTTTGTGATGTTTCCAATCACATGTTCCCTGCGAACAGCTTCGATTTGGTTTTCTCACGTTTCGGGGTCATGTTCTTTGCAGACCCGGTGGCCGCCTTCGTCAACATACGCAAGGCGACGAAACCCGGTGGTCGGCTCGCTTTGGCGGTTTTCCGCTCTCTGCATGAGAACACGTGGGCGACGGCAACTGTGGGCGCGCTGCGCCACCTGTTGCCGCCCATCACGCCACCGGGTCCGGAGCAGCCGGGCCAGTTCTCATGGGGCGATGCGGCGCGCGTGCATCGCATCTTGGGAGCTGCAGGCTTTCAGGATGTTGGCTTGACACCACACGACCCAGCCATGCCGCTTGCCGGACGTGGAGGAGCGGCGGAGGCGGCGAGCTTCATGACTCGTATCGGCCCAGTGGCGAGAGCCATGAGCGACGCTCCGGAGGAGCAGCGAAAAAAGGTGCGGGCAGCACTCGAAGCGTTTTTCCAGAGCCACGAGGGGGCGCAGGGCATCGTCTTTCAGGGTGCCATCTGGATCGTCTCGGCTCGAGCCTAATTCAACTGTGGGGCCAGAGCGCCGGCCGCCTGAGCGGTGCACGATCCGCAAGCTGCCCTCGCCTGCGCTTGCCGCGGGCGGCCGACATGAGCCCGCCATGGCGGTGGTTCCCAGTTGGGCGATGAGCGGTCATCCGACCGCCGTCGCTTGATCACCTCGTCGGCGCGGGCGCATCCGGCTTCACGGCCGCCAGGAACGTTGGATTCATGCCGCCGTCGGCGCCGCTCGTCACCGGCATCGTCGGGATGCCGCCGTTGATCAGCTCGGTGGTTTCAACGTCGTCGCGGCGCTGCTTCTCGCGTACTGCGGCGGCGACGTGCTCCGGTACCCTGTAGACGGGACAACTATCGGCTGGGCTGAAGCTGTCCGTGGATTCGGCATCAAAAATGTAGCGCTTCTCGCATACGTCGGCCTGCGGTTCGAGGCGCGTGACCTCGAAATGGTCATAGCCCTGCTTGATCATTCTCCAGAACGCCATGTGCGGCGAAGCGCGGTGACGGGCCATGTTGAGCGGGGTCATCCGGAACGGATAGGCTTGCAGCTGGAACGACCTCTGGCCGCCAAAGAATGCTTCGCGGGCGAGCGCGTAGATTTCCGCGATCTGCTCGTCGGTCATGGCGTAGCAGCCGGACGACGAGCAGCCGCCGTGGATCATCAGAAACGCGCCGGTGCGACCGTGCGCCCGATCGTATGCATTCGGGAAGCCGGTATTGATTGCGAGATAATGGCTTGAATTCGGGTTCATCAGGCCAGGGGTGATGGTATAGAAGCCCTCCGGCGCCTGGCGGTCACCTTGTTTGATCTTGGGACCGAGCTCACCCGACCAGCGGCAGATCGGATACGTGTGAAGGAGTGCGAAGCGCCCGCCGCCGTCCTGCTTCCAGACCTCAAGCTCAGCCTCTTCCTTGAAGATGCGCATCAGGATCGGAGATTCTTTCTCCATCTTCTTGGATTTGAGCTTGGCCAGCATGCTTTCCGACAGCGGTTGCATGTGGCGGCCGCTCGGTGTGCCGGCGGTGCACCCGCCAAGCATCATCACCGCAGCCAACGCGGCCGACGCCAGCATCGCACGCAGCAGAGGTTGTGAACGAGTAAATCGGTAACGCACGCTAGCCCTAATTTCCGAACATGAGGACGCTAGGTCGGGACTTGGGTGAGATCAGGGCTCAAGGCCGACCGACTTACAATTGAACCAAGTTGGAAAACAAATGCTTAACCCCTTAATTCCTGGAGCCGGGACGGCACCCCGCGCCCAACCCGTCATCACCGACCCGAGCGATCGTCGGCGCGGCGGGCATATGCCGGCCTGCAGCTTGACGGCGCGGCCTCTGCCTGTCGCGATGTCGTCCTCGGGCCGCGGCCCTTTCTGACCGGCAGCAGGCGGCCGTCCGTCTTCAGTGTGTGACGGCCCACGGCGACCCCAGGGCCGCGTCCATGACAGATCACCTAGTGGAACTTGCGACGCGCTGGTAGAGTCCACGGCCATGGCGGCACCGATTGCGTGCTGCGCGGTTTGGCGAGGCCTAAGCATGTCCGATGACGACGTCAAAGAAGAGCTTGAACGTCTGCGCAAAGAAAACGAGGCCCTGAAGAAGGGCGCGCCTTCTGGCGCCCGCATGAAGGTAAGCGAGAAGGGAGCCGTCTCCATCTACGGGATGGGCCGCTTTCCTGTGACCTTGTATAAGGAGCAGTGGCTGAAGCTGCTGGGCATGTCGGACGAGATTCGCGCCTTCATTGCCGAGAACGAAGCGCAATTGAAGAGCAAAGACTAAAACGCCCCAGCACGGCCATATCACTCGGAAAGCATGCGCCTTACAGGCCGGGTGTGGGACAGCTGGAGCGATATCGGGTTGTCCCGCGCAATGAAACTCAGTGAGCGCGCCGCTACCCGGATTCCCGCGCCCGCGTGGGCCTACCCGCCGCTCACGTCGACAATCTCGACTGAGATCGTCCGCGAGGCGCCCCCGCGTTGGACCGTCAGTTGGATCTTGCCGGGGACCCTCACGCGCTCGAGCTGATCGATAAGATCTGACAATCGGCGAACAGGCACGCCCTCCACCGCGACGATCACGTCGCCCACTGTGCCGGCATCTGCGTCAATGCCCCTGAGCCCCGCGCGCTCCGCCGGGGATCCCGGAACGGTCCGGACAATCACCACACCTTCGGCACCGATGCGTGTCGCCGCGGCTTCGCTCGCCGCGATGATGCCGATGCCGGGGGTGGGCACGCGGCCGGCGCGGATGAGTTCCGGCACCACGCGATTGACCACGTCGACCGGGATGGCGAAGCCGATCCCCGCATTTGCGCCGGAGGGCGAAAGGATCGCGGTGGTGACGCCGATGAGACGACCGGCCGAGTCCAGCAGCGGCCCTCCTGAGTTGCCGGGATTGATTGCCGCATCGGTCTGGATCACGTCGGCAACCTCGCGGCCGCCGGCCGTCGGCATGCGCCGTTTCAAGGCGCTGATGACGCCTGTCGTGAGCGACTGGTCAAGGCCGAAGGGATTTCCGATCGCGTAGACCGACTGTCCGACCTTGAGGTCGGCGGACGTGCCGATTGGCAGCGGTGGCGGCAACGGACCGGCGCTGAACACTCGGATGACCGCAAGGTCATAGTTGGGAGCCGCGCCTGCGACTTCGGCACGCAGCGTGCTGCCCGACGCGGTGCGAACGGCCACCTGGCGAGCGCCACTCACGACATGCGCATTGGTCACGATATTTCCCGCGGCGTCCCACAGGAAACCGGTGCCACCGCCCACCCCCGGCGAGTCATCGCCGTCGAAACCGGACACCGGCCGGCCTTCGCGAAGGGCGACAACCTGGACAACGGAGGGCGAAGCCTTTTCGAACAGCTCGATCGTCGATTTCTCCAGGCTCGACAGGTCGCCGCGCGGCTGAACCGCTCGCGGCGTGGAGGCCGCGAAGAACATTTGCCGTGCGTAGGGGAAGGCCACCACTGCCAGCACGACGAGCAGCACACCGAGTAGCGCCGCCCTTACGAGTCTGTCAGATCCCATGTCATTTCCCTGACATTGCGCCGTCGAGCATGGGTCGGGAACCGCGCGGCACATCCCGCGCGGTCTTACGGTTTTACCATACGTTAGGAACATCACCGGCAAAGAACCGGAAACGCAAGGCGCGCCGGTGCTGAGAAACAGCTATTGCTCCCGCCTGCGAGCCAGACAAGGGGGATGCCGCCATGACTACAGTTTACCGTGTTTTTGAGCGCAAGCCGTTCGACCCCGCCATTCGTGACATCATGGGGCTGGCGTTCGACACGGCCTGGCAAAAGCTGTTGGTATCGGGAACGCCTATCGCGTCGTCGCCCTATGCAAACGCGACGCGCGAAGCTCTTGCCATACGCATCGTCGACCTTGCGAAGAGCGGCGAGCGCGACGTGAACCGCCTCCGCGACGATGCGGTCGCGTTGGTTCTGGACGCGCAACGAGGCCCGCGGACAGCGGCCCCAACAGCTCACGCTGCACGCTGATCTGCCGTCGCTCGCGCTCAGGGATGCGCTTGGGCCGCTCGCGGGAAGTCGGAAGGTCGCACGAAAACCCTAGGGGCAGCCGATCATGCCCTGAAAGAACCCGTGACACTGATCATGTCGTCGGGCTACGCTCACCTTGTCGGGCGTAGCAGCCGACCGAGCCGGATGCCTCGCGAAGGGCTTTGCATGGCTGGGGAGGAACGAGATGGCCAAGAAAGGAAAGATTTCCAGGATCAAGGGAGCCAAGAAGAAGGGCGGCAAGAAGTCGGCCGCAAAGGCCGCGCATAGCAAGCGCGCTGCGAGCAAACGTCCCGCTGGCAAGCGTGCGAAAACCAAGGCGGCAAAGCGCAAGACGTCAAGGCGCACGGCCCCAGCGCGAATGACCAGAGAAGACCCATGCCAGCGGGAGCGGGAGGCGCGCGATCGGGTTCTGGAGGAGATCAGTGGTATTCAGGAACAGTTGAGCGACTTCGACATCCCCGACGACATCAGGAAGAAGCTCGAAGCGCTTCTCAGCCGGAAGCAAGGGCGGCTCGCTTTTCTCCAGCAGCAGCTTGACGCGTGCGAAGCAAAGCACAGGCCGGCCTGACAAGTCCGGCGCGCATGTATCAGGTGCCGGGTGGCGGGCCGATCAGGCAGCGCGTCTTGTTGGTGCCCAAGTTCCGACAGCGCCACCACGCGCCGTCCTTCGATTTCCAGATAACCCGCGAATACGGGATGATTTCACCGGTCTCGACCTGAAAGCCGCCGGCGATCTCCCGCACCCTCTCTTCGCGGCAGTCGATGTGATTGCAGCACCACTCCCCGGATGCCGGATCGGTCAGCCGGCTGCTGCTGATCCACGACTCGTGTGCATGGGCCGCAACGCCGTCGAACGCGACGACAGTTGTGCAGGCGATGAACACGCCGACAAAGACGCCGACGCCTGTGGGCGCGCGCTGGATCATGAGGTGCTCCCAATTGTCTGGTGAGCAGAGCGGTTCAAAAAGTTCACACCTGATCGCTGATTCTATCTCCCGACAAGACGGCGGCACGTCATGTTGTGCCCGCACGTTGCCCGACGTGTCCGTTCATGCACCCTCATAGCGCGCGAATCGGTCAACCGCCTGTTGTGGTGGATGATTCGGCGAAGGATCGGCCGCGTCAATATGGCGCGTCAAGCCGTCAACAGATGGCTCGGTGCGCGGCGGAGGAACAGGAAGTGTGAAGGGACTGCAGCAGTGCTCGGTTGCAACATCGCGGCCGGTGAGATTCTGAAGCTTGGCGCAATATTGAGGGGACAGGACGCATCGTCTCGGCCGGATTCTCAAGACCATCGAGGCCGCGGATGATTTTCAATGAGGGCCACCGACACCTGCCCTAAAGGACAATATCGGCGGGCCGACGGCGGGCTACGATACGCAATCGTTGCGCGCTCTCGGCGCGATGCCACACGCGGGGCGAAGGGGAGCGAGAGTCGGCCGATGCCAACGCGATCACCTAGCGTCGGATTACCGCGCCGAAGCCCTGTGCGCTACGCCCTGGCCGCGTTGCTGTTGATCAGCGCCGTCGACGCAAAGGCGTGCCCGATTTGTTTTGCGGGACTGGTGGTTACTCCCGGGCAGCAGCTCGACGCGGCCGAACAGGCGGTGCTCGCTGAGCCGGTGGTCGGCAAGACCGGCTATCGGATCCTCGAGGTGGTCAAGGGCAAGGTGACTGACCGGACGATCGGCGGGCAGGTTCTTGGCGCAGACGCGACGACGCTGCGCGACCGCAGGCCGCTGTTGCTGCTGCGCAGTGGCCCTGCGCTGCAATGGAGGAGCATCGGGACCATCGGCGTCGAACATGCCGGATGGTTGCGGCGGCTAGCTTTGATCGGCAGCACCGGGCCCGCGCGCCCGAACACAGGCTGGCCCGTGACGACGCAAACGTCGTCTGCACTGGAGGACGCCCGGTGGCACGAACGGGTCGCACTTGTCGTCTCCTATCTCGAACATCCGGAGCCGCTGGCAAACCAGATCGCGTTCGGCGAGATCAGCCGAGCGCCCTACGGCGCCATGCGCTCGCTCAAGCCGCTGCTCAACGCCGCGACCATCGCCAAGTGGATCGACGACCCGATACTCGCCGCACGGCGCCCGACCTACATGGTGCTGCTCGGCATCGCGGGCGGCTCCGATGAAGCAGCCCGCCTCGAGCAGCGCCTTGATGTGGCCTGGCAAACTCATGACGCTACCAATCTGGCCGCAATGCTTGCAGCCGAGCTCGAGTTGCAGGGCCCGTCCCGCGTCGGCCGCATCGAGAAAGCCTACTTCGCAGACCGCACGCGCACCTTGCCCGAGCTCAATGCTGCGTTGCTTGCGCTCAGCGTCCACGGCAGTGCCAATGCCGCCATCGCGCGCGACCGCGTGATCGAGGCCTTCAGGCTCTTCATCAAAGAGCGCAAGGCAATGGCAGGCTTCGTCGCGATGCAGCTGGCCGACTGGGAGTGTTGGGATGCCACGACGGACTACATCACGCTTCTCGACTCGGGCGCGGTGAAGGATCCGTCTTCCCATTTTGCCATCGTCAACTACCTGCAACGCAGCCCGCACCCTGCGGCCAGGGCAGCGGTCCAGTCGATGGCCGGCACACCCAGATAGACTGCCCTTGCTGACTCGCACGGATAGCACGGAGGGATTCCCAATGTTGCTCCAGAGAGCGTCCCGGTCAAAGTCATTCAAGACGAATGCATTGACGATCCTGCCGGTGGCGTTGGCTGCCTGTCTTGCCGCGCCGGGAGCGCTCGTGGCGCAGCAACGGAATGTGGAGCGCAACGCTTATTTCGGCGAAACCCACGTCCACACGAGCTGGTCGCTCGACGCATTCAGCATGGGAAACACCCTCACGACGCCTGCCGACGCATACAAGTACTTCAAGGGCGAGCCAATCAAGCATCCACTGGGCTTCGAGGTGAAGATCGACACCCCGCTCGATTGGGCGGGCGTTACCGACCACTCGGAATACGCCGGCGTCGTTCAGTTGGCGAACGAGCCCGGCTCGGCGGTCAGCAAGATCCCCGCTGCACAGCCCCTCATCCTGAAGGAGAAGACACCGGCCGAAATGACGAGGGTTGCTCTATACGCGATCAACGATCTGGTACCTCGCCCGCCTGTCAAGGCGCTCATGTCCCCCGAGATTGCCGGTGCGGTTTGGAAGAGGAACGTCGAGCTCGCCAATCAGGCGAACCAGCCGGGCAAGTTCACGGCCTTCTGCTCCTACGAGTGGACGTCGATGCCAAACAACATGAACCTCCACCGCAACATTTTTTTCAAGGACTGCGCCAAGGTGCCGCCGACACCTTTCAGCTCGTTGGACTCTTTCCATCCCGTGGATCTCTGGAACTGGATGGATGGTCAGCGCAAGGCCGGCAACGAGCTGCTCGCGATTTCGCACAACGCCAATCTGTCCGACGGCCGTATGTTCCCGACGGAGGTCGACACCAAGGGCCGGCCAATCGACGCCGCTTATGCCGCGTCGCGCATGCGGAACGAGCCGCTGATCGAGATCAAGCAGCTCAAAGGCACGTCAGAGACGCATCCACTGCTGTCGCCCAACGATGAGTTTGCCAGCTTCGAGCTCATGTCGATCCTCTTGGGTAACCCGCCTGGACGCATTCCGCACGTCGTCGGCAGCTACGCGCGCCAGGCGCTGAAGGACGGCCTTGCCCTGCAGGACAGCAAGGGACTCAACCCCTACAAGTTCGGGTTCGGGGCCGCGTCCGACTCCCACAACACTGCGGTTCCCTACCGTCAGGACAATTTCTTCGGCGGTCACACGTTCACGGACGGGACGATCAAAGCGCGAATGTCCGGCACTCTCGTCGGCGGCTTCTTCGACGCGCGCACCGAGGGGACCGCCGGGCTGACCGGCGTCTGGGCCGAGGAGAACACGCGGGCATCCATTTTCGACGCCATGCAACGCAAGGAGACCTTCGCGGTCAGCGGCCCGCACATCAAGGTGCGCATGTTCGGAGGGTGGGAATACACGGCCGACGTGATGGCCGACAAGGACTGGGTGCAGACCGGCTACGCCCGGGGGGTGCCGATGGGCGGCGACTTGCCGCCGGCCAAGGCCAAGGCGCCGACCTTCATGGTGTGGGCGACGAAGGACCCGACCTCCGGCAATCTCGACCGCATCCAGATCGTCAAGGGCTGGACGAAGAACGGCCAGAGCTTCGAGAAAATCTTCGATGTCGTGTGGGCGGGAGACCGCAAACCCGACAAGGCGAGCGGCGCAATCGCGCCGATCGGGAGCGCGGTCGATGTTGCGAACGCCACATATACCAACACGATTGGCGCGGTTGAGCTGAAGACGGTGTGGATCGATCCGGAGTTCGATCCGAGCCTTCACGCTTTCTACTACGCGCGGGTACTTGAGATCCCGACACCACGTTGGACCACGATCCAAGCGAAGCAGCTCGGCATTGCAGCGCCAGATGTCGTAGCGGCCACTATTCAAGAGCGCGCATGGGGCTCGCCGATCTGGTACACGCCGAATGCGGAGGCGCTGAAGAACGTCAAACCCGGCATCACGGTGGCCGATCTGAAGCGGCAAGGCGCCATCCCGCTCAACGATGACCAGCTCAAGGCGCTGGTCGAGGAGAAATCGGTGTGGCTGCAGAACACGGTCAGCGGCGACAGGTTCATGATCGTGTACGGCGCCTTGGGCAGGGGCGCTTCCGCCAAGCGGCTGACGCCCAGCAATCCGGAATATGTCACCCAGCGCTTCGCGAACAACCAGGGCCAGATGCAGATCCGGTATGTCGACAAGAAGATGACCCTGCCGAGCCTAATGGGTGATCCGGCGGACGCGAGCTATCTCGGCAACTCTCACACCTACAACATCAGCAACGGCAAGATCGTCACGGCGCTGGTCGGCACGCCGCTCGAAATCACCGTCTACAAGTTGCGCGACAAGTATGTCGGAGTACGCAGCAACGAGTTCGGTTACGCCAACTATGAGATCATCCCCGTGGTGAAGGAGCTAAGCCCGCTGCGGTGAGCGGCGCAACCGCATGGCCGGGAGAGCGTATCCGAGCGAGCTTCCCCGGCCATACTTCGTCCACCTCCGCGCCCAGTCCTGACGCCATGATCGAAATGCCGAATTTTTGCGTGAACTCCATGCACCGATTTCTGCGCGAGCCGCTGCTTCATTTCCTCCTGGTCGGGGCCATCATATTCGCTGTCTACAACGTCATGCAGGCCGACCGGCCGGTTCCCGCCCCATCGAAAGAGATCCGCGTGTCGCTCGACGAGTTCGCCCAACTCGCCTTGCTGTTCCAGGCGCAATGGCGGCGCGAGCCGACGACGGACGAACTCGGGCGCCTGGTGGAAAACCGGGTCCAGGAAGAAGTACTCTACCGTGAGGCCCTGGCGATGGGCCTCGACAAGAACGACACCATAGTCAAGCGCCGCATGGCGCAGAAACTCCAGTTTCTCGCAGAGGACGTGGGGGGCGCGCGTGACCCGACGACCGCCGATCTGATGGCCTGGTACGAGAACAACGCTGGCCTGTTCGTGCAGCCGGGCCGGTTCAGCCTCCGTCATCTCTACTTTTCGCCGGACCGTCGAGGCGAGCGCGCTCGCGGCGACGCGGTGAATGCACTCGCCAAGCTCGCCGGGCAGCCGCAGGACAGCGAGCTCGCTGCCACGTTCGCCGACCCGTTCATGTACCAGGACTGTTACCGTGATCGTGCGCCGGAGTTCCTCGGCAAGGAGTTTGGACCGCGGTTCGTGCAGGCGATCGCGAAACTCGCTCCCGGGTCATGGGCGGGGCCGATCGAGTCCGGCTTCGGCTGGCACCTAGTTTATATCGACACTGTCATTCCCGGCCGAGTGCCCCTCTTCGAGGAGGTCGAATCAGATGTGAGGACCACCTGGCTTAACGAGCAGAAAGAGCGGGCGTGGCGGAAGTCCTATTCCGACATGCGCGCCAAGTACAAGATTCTGTTGCCCGCACCGCCGACGGAATCCATGGCGAGCGGTGGCGTGGCGGCGGCCGGGAAGCAAGGCTCTGCTGCCCTTCGCGAGGAAAGCCGGTGACGGGCTCGCTGCGCTTGCGCGGGTTTTTTGCGCTCTTGCTGTCGGCGTTGATGCTCGCACTTAACGCGGCACATGCGCACGAAGCACGGCCGGCCTATCTTGAGATCAAGGAAACCGCCCAAGGCCGGTACAACGTGGTGTGGCGCACGCCCGTGCTTGCCGGCATGCGCCTGCCCGTCCTCTTGAAGCTGCCCGCTGGCCTGGATGATTTCAAGGAGCCCGTCGTGCAGGAGCGGACCGACTCGCTCGTCGAGCGACGGTGGATCGATGCCGGGCTCAACGGGCTGGCGGGCAGGCGCATCGAGTTCCCGGGGCTTCAACTGACGATTACGGACGTGCTGTTTCGCTTCGAGCTTCTCGACGGCGCGCAGGCGACAGAGCTGATCCGACCGTCGCGACCATGGGTCGAGATTGCGGCGCCGCGAGGCGCGCTCGCCACCATGGGCGTGTTTCTCGTGCACGGCGTCGAGCACATCCTGCTCGGCATCGACCATCTGCTGTTCGTACTGGCGCTGCTGATCATTGTCCGCGGAACGTGGCGGCTGGTGAAGACCGTCACGGCCTTCACTATCGCGCACAGCATTACGCTTGCGCTCGCAACGCTCGGATACGTGCATGTGCCGTCCGCGCCAGTAGAAGCGCTAATCGCGTTGAGCATCGTGTTCGTTGCCGTCGAGATCGTCCATCTGCGACAGGGACAGGAAAGTCTGACCGCCTCAGCACCGTGGCTGGTGGCGTTCAGCTTCGGCCTGTTACACGGTCTTGGCTTTGCAGGCGCTTTGAGTGAGGTCGGCCTCCCCGCGGGGCACATCCCATTGGCGCTGCTGTTCTTCAATCTCGGGGTCGAAGTCGGCCAGCTCCTGTTCATTGCCGCCGTTCTGTGCGTGATGGCACTGATCCGACAAGCTCGATTTGCCTGGCCGCGCTGGGCAGACCTGGCGGCTCCCTACGCCATCGGCAGCCTCGCCATGTTCTGGGTGATCGAGCGCGTGGCGGCATTTTGATTCGCGCCCGAGCCGCGCGATAAAGGAGAAAGTCGACCTAGCCGGCCGGCGTGCGTCAAACACATCAGTCGAGGGCGTTCGCCACGCCGTCTATCAGGTTGTTCGCCTGGAGTGCGGCCAAGTCCAGGACGGGAGCTTCGCGCACCGTTTGCAATCCCGACAGCCATGTCCCGAGGGTCTTCTCCTGCTCGCGGCGCACTGCTTCGCCTTCCGCCCGAGTGACCGAGGCGAAGCGGACCGAAGCGCCGGGCCGCCGCCGCGCAATGACCGGAACGTCGGCGGAGATCACCGTGGCGATCTTCGGATAGCCTCCCGTCGTCTGCGCATCGGCCAGCAACACGATCGGCTGACCCGACCCCGGAACCTGGATTGCGCCTGCCACAGTGCCGTCGGACACAATATCGTAACCCTTGGCGTGCGCGAGCTTCGGACCGTCGAGCCGAAAGCCCATGCGGTCGGCTTGCACCGAGACCGTATAGGTGGCCGAGAGCAAGGTGTGCACGGCCGCGTCGGCGAAGTAATCCTGCTGCGGACCAAGCACGACCCGGATCGGCTGGTCGAGCGCTGGATCGTACGCATGCCCGAGAGCCAATTCCGGCCGCACGTCCACGTCGTTGCTGCGGACCGGCAGGATGTCGCCGACATCGAGCGCGCGACCCTCGAAACCTCCGAATCGATTGCGCGTGTATGTCGCGGCACTGCCGAGGCAGGGGGCGATAGCGAAACCGCCTTCGACAGCCAGATAGGCGCAGAACACTTTTCCAAGCGCTGCGGTACGGATCCGCCCCGCGCGCTTCACACGGACGCTTTGCCCGGGAGCGACCGCGCTCACCTGCTCTCCCTCGATCACCAATCCCCCGCTTCCGCCGACGAGCGCAACGCGAAGCGAGCCCGCCAGCACTTCGAGCACCGGTCCCTGCACCAGGATCTCGAGAGCCGGAGCGTTCGCGGCGTTGCCGACGAGCCCATTGGCGAGGATCAGTCCGATCCGGTCGAGCGGTCCCGAGAGCGGCACGCCAACGTCCCGGTATCCGCGACGGCCGAGATCCTGAATGGTGCTGCGCAGCCCGGGCGCGACGACCTTCAGCCCGGGAATCATTCCCGCATCTCCGCGCTGGGAGCCGTGTAGAGGTTCGCCGCTACGTCCGCGCGGATCGCCTCGTATTGCTCGGGCGTGATCGGCTCGAAACGCACGGCGTCGCCCGGCGCAAGCAACGACGGCCGCTCCCACTGCGGATCGAACAGGCGCACCGGTGTGGCCCCGATCAGGTGCCATCCACCAGGACTCTCGATGGGATAGACGGCCGTCATGGCCCCGGCGATGGCGACGGACCCGGCCGGGACGCGCGTCCGCGGGTCGGCCCGCCGCGGCAGATGCAACTCGGTCGGCAGGTCGCCCATATAAGGATACCCTGGCAAGAACCCGATCATGTAGACATGGAACTCGGTCTGCGCATGACGCTCGACCACGTCGGCGGCACGCAGGCCCGTGCGTTCAGCAACCTCGGCGAGATCGGGAGCGTAGCTCGGCGCGTAGCAGGCCGGCAGCCGCCACAGGCGGCGCCGTTGCGGGCTCGGCTTCGCGGTGCCGACAACCTTGCGTATGTCGTCGACAAGCCGCGCGCCACACGTGACCAGCGGATCGTAATGCACCATCAAAGAGCGAAAGGTCGGCACCGTCTCGATCACGCCAGAAAGCGCCGCCCCGCGGATTCGGTCGCTCAGCTGCAGCACGTGCTCGCTCAACACGCTATCAACCACGTCGCCGAATTCAACCACGAGCGCCGTGTCGCCCGCCGGGAGAAATCGCGCGTCCATCCTTCGACTTCCTCGGCTGCCACCTCGCATCAGGCGAGCCCGCGCGACCGATCGTATTGTGTTCCCAAAAGCGTTGCCATAAGGTTTTACCGGAGCTTGCAGCACGTTCGGCCGGTAATATGACGGGCCCGCTCCTGATCGATCCTTCGGCAAATATCCAAAGAGTTGCATTATGGCAGCCGCCATCAATCTGAACGCCGACATGGGCGAGGGTTTCGGCGCGTACAGCATCGGCAATGACGACGCCATCCTGAAGATCATTCGTTCGGCGAGCATCGCGTGCGGGTTTCACGCCGGCGATCCGGTGACCATGCGCCGGCTCGTGCAGCGCGCCAAGGAAGCAGGCGTCAGCATCGGCGCCCATCCGGGGTTCAACGACCTTTGGGGATTTGGCCGGCGTCGCATCGAGATGAGCACCGACGATCTGGAATCGATGATTGCCTATCAGATCGGCGCGCTCAACGGGTTGGCAGCCTATGTCGACGACAAGGTCACCCATTTGAAGCCGCATGGCGCGCTCAACAACATCGCGGCCGAGAATGCCGAATACGCGCTCGCCATCGGCCGTGCCATCCGGGCGGTGGATCGTGACATCATTTATGTGGCGCTATCCGGGTCGGAGATGGAAAAGGCCGGCCGCAGCCTGGGACTGCGTGTCGCTCGCGAGGGCTTCTGCGACCGCCGCTACGACGACCAGGGCAATCTTTGGTCGCGCAAGAACGCGGACGCGATGATCACCGACCCGGCGGCCGCCGCCAGGCAGACCGTGCAAATGGCCCTCCACTGCGAAGTCATCTCTCGCAACGGCAAGGCCGTGAAACATCCGGTGGACACCTTATGCCTGCACGGCGACGAGCCGACCGCCGTCGCCGTCGGGCAGGCGTGCCGCAAGGCCTTGGAAGCGGCGGGCGTCAAGGTCGTCCCGCTCACCGAAATGAAGTTGGACTAGCTCATATCCCGGCCGGGGAATGCCGAAGTGGCTGCGTCTGCGCCCTCCAGGGCGCGGCGGATCCGCCAATTCGGGTTGATCGCGTGTGCGCCGGGAGACCGGCAGAGACTAGGGGGTGTTATTCGGCGTGCAATTTTGACCCCCTGAGCCGGCGAGCGGCTCGACGCCGTGCGCGCCAACGCGAGGCGTAGCCAAAGGCGACCGAGGGTCCACGATCAGGGAGAGATAGCAGCGTTCATAATGCGCTCATCGCTGGCGGGTGCGTAAACGCGATTGGCGGATTAGCCCGGCTCGAAGCCTTTCGATTTGAACACGGGTGCAGCGGTGGGTCCGGTCAGAAACTGGATGAGGGCCTTCGCCGCGTCTTGCGCCTTGCTGCCGGCCCCGATCCCTGCGGAGAAGACAGTCACACGTCCGTACTCCCCTGGAAGCGGGCCCACCAATTGCGCGCCCGCCACCGGCACGATTTCCGAAGCCTGGGCGACGCCGAGCTCGGCTTCGCCCTTCGCGACGACATCAGCGGCCTGGGCGCCCGGCACCAGGATGGTCTTTGGCTTCATTTGCTCGGCGATACCGAGCCGGTCAAGGACGCTCGCGAAGTGGACACCGCTCGCGCCGCCTTTCGCCGGATCGGCATAGACGACCGATTTGGCTGCGAGCAGCGAACGCTTGAACGCATCGACTGAACTCATGTCTGGCTTTGGCCCGCCCGCCCGCGCCGCCACCGACACCGCCGTGCCCACGACATTTGTAATGGGGCCGGCCGCGACCTTGTCCTGCTTTTGGAGCTCATCCATCACCGGCCGGGACAGGATGATGACGTCCGCGGTCTCCCCTTCGAGGACACGCTTCCTGATGTCGGCGATGAGACCGTATCCGATCGTAAGCTTGTTCCCGGTCGTGCGTTCGAATTGCGGAGCAAGTTCGTCCAGCGCCGAGGTCAGTGCCACAGAAGTCAGCACCTTTACTTCCGCCGCGTCAGCATCGTCACCTTGGGCCGTGACGAAGGCGGAAAATAGCAATCCTCCTGCGAGCGCCATCCAGACTCTTGCCCTGAACGAATTTTTCGGCATTGCGATGCTCCCTTCAGCCGAATCGGCACGGGTTCTATGACCAAGAAGGTAGCCAACGCACACGGCCGTGACAACGCGCACGCCGCGTACGACGCCTTACGATGCAGGGCCTCAGAGACCAACGAGAGGAAAGGCATTCTCCGAGCGATACGCCGCTGACGAAGCTCGGCCAAGTCCGCTGGGTCAACAGCGACGGATTGACCCCACTTGTAACAGCTCCGCTCATCCCCCCAATTGCCGACACGCAACCAGGCATGCGCTGGCTTCGCCTTCAGGCCAAAGACGCAGCCCTGAGGCTGCCCGGCCCGCTCGAACGGACGAAAGGTTACGCCGCGGGTCTGATCGGGGGGCCAGGTCGCAAGTATCCGGCCGCCCGCTGGTCCAGCGCCGGAGCGGCGAGTAAGGTGGCCCTGGCTGCCGCAAGCGGCGGCCGCCATAGAGAAAGACCCTGGAGGTCTGCCGTGGCCTATTCGAGCAAGGTTCCCGAGGCGCGCGCGCTGAACCATCCGACCTATTGGCTGATCCATCGCCGCCTCAAGGATCTCGGGATCGACTACACGAAGTTCTACGAGCGCGACCTGACGGTTTACGAGAGCAAGCTCGACGGCATTTCCTTCATCACCAAGAAGGTCACCAACCCGCTGCAGGAGGGCAACGACTTCCTGACCGCGATCCGCGTCGCGACGCGCGGCGGCCGGCCCGCCTTCCGCGAGGGCAAGAAGTTCGAGAACGAGCACTGGGCGGTCGACGCCTCGATGGGCGCGACCACCGGCATCGGTTTCCGCGAGATCATGTACCTCGATCCGCCCAAGAAATGGACGCGCGCGAGCGATCCGACCAGCCTGCGGATGAACCCGCAGGCCGATCCGATGTTCACCAGCCAGTTCGACAACAACAAGATCGAGGTCGAAATTTCTTCGCTCCACGCCGCCGTATGGGGCGACCTCGTCAAGGTTCACGTCGATGAGACCGGATTCATCCTGCAGCCGATCCCGGGGATGAGCGACGACGTATCAATGACCGCCGATTTCCTCCAACACACGCTGCTCGAGCTAATCTGGAAGGACACGCTGAAAGTGCCTGGCGCAATCGAGATTTTCGTGCCCAACTCGGCCAACCAGTTCAGCGCGTTCGGCGCCGTCGCGAAAGTTGCGCTCGGCAAGAGCGTGAAACTTCAGGCGACCGCTCAGTACAACATTCGCGGCCAGAACAGCTTTTCGGCGACCGCGATGCTGACGGTCAATTTCTGAGCGGCTGGGGACGGTCAGAATGCGTTCGGCCACCAGCGGCAGATGAGGCCGCGAAACACCTGCATCGATTGCACCCTGCGCCATCGGACGAGCCCTGCAAGTCCGGTGTGGGGTCAAAACGCGAAAAACTCATGTCGAGCATTCTGGTCCGCGCTTGCCCCGAAAGCGGGCGGCAGAGCCGACATGTCGCTGCCTCGATAACAGAAATTCGTGAGCGACGTCTCCCGCACAACTCGCATTTCGCAGACCTTCGCGCCGCGGCGTCTTGTCTTGAACGCTCCCCTGCCGACCAATAGATGAGGAATAGCCGGCAGGCCACGCGTCGGAGCGCGCTTCAATGGCGTCGAATTTACCTCGTTCCGGATACGCAACTCTCGAATACGAGATCGCCCGGGAGAAGGCGTCAGCGCTCGGACGGCTTGGACGGCGGCTTGAGGGCGCGCTGGCGGCACTTGCCGCATGCTCGCGGACGGCCGCTTCCGATCGAAAAGTCCGCGATAGCCTCGTCGAACAGGCGGGGTATGCGCTCTGGCTCTTCGTCGTGCAACGCGAGGCCTGCGGTCTCACCGACAGCGCACGAGTGATGCAGGACTACGGTGTGCCGAACGAAGTGCATGCCCGCATGGGGCCAGCGGCCATGCAGACCATGCATCCGACGAAGACCATGGAGGGTTGAGGGAAGCGCCGGCGCCAATGTTTGCCATCTGGACGTCGGCAGCGAACGCGTAGCGATGCGCGGTCATGGGTCGGTCGGCTAGAGGCAGCGTTAGGATTGCTTGCGGAGAAATGGCGACTGGTAAGTTTCGCGAAAGCGCGTCAACGCCACGGCCGTGACCGCCGCCGAAAACATGATCAGGAACGCCGGCGCAATCTCGTCACCCGTTCGTTCCACCAACCACGTCGCGACGAGCGGTGTCAGGCCGCCGACTACTCCTTGGCAAAGGTTGTAGCCCAACGAAACCGCCGTGGACCGGACCTGCGGCGGCGCCGCTTCCACCAAAAAGGCAGGTAACGTGCCGCCGTAGAGCGCGACGAGTAGTATGAAGCCAAGCTGCCCAAACTGTACGGAGAGCGCGGACGGCTGGTTCAATACCCAGAACAGGGGTACCGCAGCGACAAAACCGAGAACGCATGGCAGGACGAGCAATCGCTTGCGCCCGAACCGATCGCTCAACAAGCCGGCCGCGATCAGGATCGGCAGCCCCATTGCCATGCTGAATGAATTGATCTCGAGTGCGCGCGACGGTGGAATGCCGTCGGCAGTTTGGAGCCAACTCACGAGATAGACGAAGTTGACATAGAAGCCTACGGCACCGAAGACCGACAACCCGGCAAATCCGACAACAATGCGCCAGTGATCCGACAGGGTCTCGACGATCGGGGCGCGGTGCCGCCGCTCTGCGGGTACGGTCTCCATCACGTGTCGGCGCAGAAAGTAGCCGGTGATGCCCAGGATGAGCCCGAGCAGAAAAGGAATGCGCCAACCCCAGGACTCCAGGGCGGCCGTCGACATGCTGGCGGCAAGAGTTGCACCAACCGCAGAACCGAGCAGGGTGCCTGCCCCCGTCCCGCACGCGGTCACCGCACCCATGAGGCCGCGACGCCCTTCGGGTGCGCGTTCCACCATGAACACCATCGAATTGGTGTATTCACCACCAACGGAAAGTCCCTGCACCATCCGAAGGAGAGTTAGCGAGACCGGCGCCAAGACGCCCCAAGTCTCGTATCCAGGCAATAGCCCAATCAGGAAAGTCGGAATCGCCATGGCAGCGACGGAGAATCTGAGTGCGGCGGCGCGCCCGAAACGGTCTCCGATATGGCCAACGATCACACCGCCTAATGGGCGAACAAGATAACCGAGCGCGAAGATGCCGAAGGCCGAAAGAAGCTGCGCGACCGCATCCTCATGCGGGAAGAACTGCCAGCCTATGGTAGCGGCGAAGTAGCCGTAGATCGCAAAGTCGTACCATTCGAGCACGTTGCCAACGATACCCGCTGCGACCACCCTGGGTGTTTTCACGAGGTTCATCTCAGCTATCTTGGCCCGAGTTAGAGACCGCTTCCGTCGCCTGCTCCGCTCGCGGTGCTGAAGATCAGGGGTGATCCTGTCCGATTGCTTGACGATCATGCCGGCATGTTAGTGAGCCAGCTGCGGGAGGAATAGACGCCGGGAGCGCAATCTGGCGCTCGGACGCTGTCGGTCGCCGCCACGATGGGAGGGGCTGGGGCTTCAGCCGCTTTGACCGCTCGATGGTAAATCAGATCAGGGTGGGGCATCAGTCAAACGGCCATGGCGCTATCTTGAGCCGACGATGGAAGATGCAAGGCAAGACGATCTAAAGGGCATCCTCAGACAGGCTGGAGTCGCCATGCGGTCGCACCTACCTGCTCTCGCCTGCGCCCTCGTCCTGCTGCCCGCGCAAGCCGTGGCCGGCGCCAAGGAGAAGGTCGCGGCGCTGGCTCCGTCGGGGCTGGTGCTGGTGATGGACGAAAAGGGCAACGAGCTGGTGGCCCAGAACGCCGACCAGCCCTTCGTCCCTGCCTCGGTCACCAAGATCGTGACCGCTTGGCTGGCGCTGGAGGTCCTGGGCGGCGACTACCGCTTCCAGACCCGCTTCTACCTGGACGGTGCGCGGAAACTATACGTGCGCGGGGGCGGCGATCCCTTTCTGATTTCGGAAGAGCTGGCTCAGCTCGCATCGGAGCTGGTCGCTGCGATCGGCAAGGCGCCCATCACCGGCATCGTGCTCGACGCGAGCTACTACCCCTCAGGCATCCGCATCCCGGGCATCGAGGACACCGACGAAGCCTACGACGCGCTCAACTCAGCGCTCGCGGTGAACTTCAACACCATCCACGCGGTGCGCAAAGGCAAGACGGTCCGTTCCGCCGAGAAGCAGACCCCGATCACGCCGCTGGCGATCAGCCAGTTCCGGGCGCGCGGCCCCCAGGGTCGCGGCCGCATCAGCCTGACCCAGGACCCCGCGGTGGGCCTGCAATATGCCGGCGAGCTGATCGCCGCATTCATCGAGCGGGCCGGCGGCAGCGTCAAGGGCAAGATCACGACCGGAGCCGTGCCCGACGGCCTCGACCCGGTCTACGTTCACCGCCAGTCGCGCAGCCTTGCGCGGATCCTCACCGGTTTGCTGCTCGGCTCGAACAACTACGTCGCTAACCAGGTCTTCCTGGAGATCGGCGGCCATCGCCTGGGCGGGCCGGTCAGCCTCGAGAAGTCGCTTGAGGTCGCGAACGAGACGCTCGCGAAGCACGACCTTGCCGATTCGCTCCATCTCGAGGAAGGGTCGGGCATCAGCCGCGACAACCGCTTCACGGCCCGCGGCCTCGCCCGATTGCTGCACCTGTTCAAGCCCCATGCCGCCCTGCTCCGCGCCGGCGACGGCGCCCTCTACAAGACCGGCACATTTTCCGGCGTGCGCACCTTGGCGGGCTATGCCGACACCTCCAGGCATGGGCGAGTGCGCTTCGTGATCTCGCTCAGGAGCAACGACGGCGCAATGCGCTTCCGGCTGCTCAAGGCCATCCGATCCGGGCTTTAGCGGGAGCCCTGCCCGCTGAGGTGTTCGCCATGCTCACAAGGTCCGCAATGTCCGCTGTCAGTCAAAACCGACAGGTCTCAGGCCGAGCCAATCTCTTCCGGTCGAGGAGTTGACGTTGGAGTGGACATCCCTGTTTCGCGGCGACGGGCCGCAAGCCGCCGTCGGGCGGCGGCGCCGGTTAAGGACATGGTTCTCGTCAAGCTGTATGATCGGTAGGGTTCATGACGCGCAGGCCGTGAGCGAGCGCGATCTGCGCTCTTGGCAGTGGAAGCGGGTTGATTTTTTCTTGGATGCCCGCAAGGCGATAAGGTGCGTTCAAGTTCCGGGAGCGGGACAGTGATGGCTGTCGGTTCGCCCGATCTGAAGGCGTTCTTGGTCGCTACCCCTTTCTTCGGTGGCCTCTCGGACGCAAGCCTCGATCTCCTGATCTCAATGCTGGTCGAGCGCCGCTTCGACGTCGGTGCCACTGTCGTAGCGGAAGGAGAACCGGGACGATCAATGTATATTGTTCACTCCGGCAAGCTGGTGGTGAGCAAGCTTGCGGCATCGGGACGCGTGACTCGCATGACGGGCCTCGGGCCCGGTGATTTTTTCGGCGAAATGACGCTCATCGAAATGCAGAACCGATCAGCCACCGTCGTCGCGGAGAGCCCAATCGTGCTGTACGAGCTCACCGCGCGAAACCTCTACACGTACTACAAGGCCGACATCTACGCGTATGTGATGGTGATGCAGAACATCAACCGCGAGCTCTGTCGGCGGCTCCGCAGCGCCGACAACCGCATTGCCGAGCTGACCGATGCTTCACGCGAGGGACGGAGCTTGCCCGGCGATGACTCGTGTGAACTCGGGAGCGCTTCGCCCCTGACCCATCGGAACGAGTGACGCCGAACCGGCATCGCTGCGACCGGCAACAAGTGAGATGTCAGCTTTACGGGTTAGGCGAGGTCTCAACGAGGACAGCCTTGGGTCCAAGCGCGACAAGTCGCAGACTTAAGACATTCGCAAATTGGCTATCAAGATCGCTGCAGCCGGGTCGGCGAAACACGCAGCTCGCGACAGTCGCGGTTCAGCCCTTCGGTGCGGCGCGCCGGGTCATGGTCGCTGACCGCTGCGAGGCGCACGCCAAGGCAGTGTCAGGCGCACGGTCGTTCCGTTGGTGCTGCTCTCCCGGTCGATCCGGCCCCCGAGCTGTCGCGCAAAGGCCTCCACCAACCGGCCGCCGGCGCCGGAATCCGTGCGGCGGAGGTCGACTCCTTTGCCGTCATCAGCGATCGTCAGGCAAAGCTCTCCCGGACTGCGCTTGAGCGCGACCAGGATTGAGCCGCTGGCATCGCTCGGGAACGCGTACTTGCATTCGTGATGAGCTCGTTCACAATGAGCCCAAGAGGAACCGCGTGATCGGCCGGCAGGCGCTCGCGCTCGATGTCGGTCTTGAGCGCGATCGAGTTGCCATTCTCCTTTTGCACCGACTCGATCAGGTCGCGGCACAACGCCTCCAGATAGGTGGCGGCATCCACCTCCTCGACGGAATCGGTGTCTCCCAAGACGGCATAGAGGCGTCCGAGGGCGGCGATCCGATGCGACACGCTTTCAAGCGCGATCTTGCCCTGGCGGGTATTCTGGCTGCGCGCTTCGAGGTTGATCATGGAAACTATGATCTGCAGGTTGTTTTTGATCCGGTGGCTGAGTTCTTGCAGAAGTGCGGTAATACGCGCGTGCGCAGTCGCGCGCTCGTGCACGAGTCTCGTGCGCTCGGTCACGTCCTCGATCGCCAGCAAGATCTCCTTTGTGTGATCGCCGGCCCGATAGATCCGGCGCGCGTTGAGCAGCATCACCCGTCGTCCAATCGACGGGAACACGCGATCCACCTCGAAATCCTCGATCGTCGTGCGCTCGGGAACGATGCTCTCGAGCAGGGCGCGCAACTCGGGAATGTCCCACTGGCCGTCGCCGAGCTCGTAGAGCTTGCGACCGACCGTATGCTCGGGGGCTACTGCGAATGTGTTGCAAAAGGCGCGGTTGGCAAACCGCACCGTCAGGTCGGGCTCCAGAACTAGAAGGCCTTCACGGAGCGTCTCGACGAGATCCAAGGGGTCGACTTCGCGCAATGGACGGCTCCTGCCCCGACTCCCGAGGACGGGCTCATGCTCGACAGCAACAATACGATGTTGCTGGAGGCGCCAGATCTACGGTCTAATCTTGAGCTATCCGTGGGGCGGTGTCGGTAATGTACATTACCATCCGGCCGGGAGGCAATTTAGACGTATGTCTTAGGAAGGTGGGCGGCAACGCGCGTTCGAACCAGCTGGTAACACTCGCACGAGGCCTCCATCAGGCCCGGTCGATCAAGGATCGCAACTTGCCGCCGGCCGCGCTCAATCAGTCCGGTCTTCCAACTGCTGGGCCGCATTGGTGATGGTCGGCCGCTGCACACCCAGCATTTCGGCGAGCAGGCTCTGCGTGATCGGCAGGGCGTCATCGTCGCTGCGGTCGCGCATCATGAGCAGCCAACGCGCGAGGCGTTGTTTGAGGCTGTGCGCCCCGTTGCACGCGACCGAGACCAGGACCTGCTCCAGAAAGGCATGGACGTAAGACTGCATCAGATTTCGGAAGGGCGGCATCGACCCCATCGCGCGCGTGAACGCTGCACGCGACATTTTCGCCGCAGTTCCCGGGATTTGGACCAGAAGCTGGACGGACGAGCTTTTGGCGCCGAAGACGGCCTGCATGCCCGTGCAACCCTCCCGCCCGATCGTTGCCATCTCGATGATGCTGCCGTCGGCATAGACCGCCACGACCGAGACGACGCCGCTGTCGGGGAAGAACACGTGGTCAAGCGCGCCATCGGCGTCCATCAACACCTGGCCTCGCTGGCAGCGGATGGGCTCAAGCTGCGGCATCAGCCGCTTGAGATTGCGGGATGGCAGGGCGAGCAAGAGCCGATTGCGGGGCCAGTCTGATGGGGCGCTCACATCCATAAACCGCGCCCGGTTCGCATTGGTTCCGGGCAGTGAACTTCTCATGGAGAGGAACTTCCCCCGACCAAGGCATCCTGCGCCAAATTTTCCGGACGAGGGAGACTGTTAGATCGTATTATCGGCGGGAGAGACGTCGCTGGTTGGTGTTCTGCCCTGCACGTGGCGAGTGGGTCCTGAAGGACCTTGGGTCCTTTGTAGCAATCCGGCGAGCGTCGTTGTCGCCTCATCGATCAGGGATTGCTGGTAGCGATAGTACAGCTCATCGCCCATGGGAGTAACGAAGGAGTTCGTCTGACGCTGGCAACGGGCGCGCAGCGCCTTTAGTCGCTCCATGAGTTCCTGAGCGACGGCGCGGCGTTCCGGTGAGGCCATGACCTGCTCTCCTGCCACTGCGCGCATTTGCGCGTGGGTGAACGCAGGATCGACCAGCTGCTTCAGCGCCGACTCGATCCTTTCGCGCGCCGCGTCGATCCGCCAGAGGCGAAATCTGCTGTATCCCCTCAGCATGTTGAAGAGGATCGTTACGGCCATCACCAGGTAGACCCAATAGGCCGGCGACATGATGTTGACCAGCCATGGGAAGTATCGATCCGCCAGCTCGGGCTCGCCGGTGAGAAAGAATTGATGCGCTTCGCGCGCGAGCGGCAGCACCGATGCAGGAGCCGTGGAGTTCGGTGGATTGTCACGGACGAAGTTGGGTAGCTCCGCGGCGGCCAGCATCAGCAGCGCGATCCGGTCGGCGCGCTGGGCGCACGGGCTGGCGATCAGCAGCGTTCGCAGCCGTACGACCTGCTTGTCCGCTGCGGGGATTGGGCGCACCAGGTCGTAACGGCCGGCCGGGATATGGCCGAGACTGAGCCAGGGGTAGCGTGCAATCAGGCCCTGCAGACCCTGGGGCGCCACGATATCCAGGTTGTACTGGCGAATGATGGTGTGGAGGAACTCCGCGTCCTCCTGCATCACGAAGGCTGCGAGGTCGAGCTTGCCCTCTGCCACGAGCCTGGCCTGTTCGGGCAGCTCATGGTGGGACAGGCGGATATCCAGCTCCCGAAGGTCGGTGTCTGCGAGGAGCTGCTGCATGAGATACGCCGTGCCGGAGCCTTGCGGGCCGATCCCGATCGACGTCCCGCGAAAATCGGGAAGGGCGTGAAAGGCACGGCCGGCTCGGCCGAGCAACAGCGCGGACTCCGGCGTCGGGAGCCGGCCCAGCAGCTCGAGCCGCGCCTCGCTCGGCACGGGCGTGCCGTCCTGGATGAGGGCGAACTTATCGCTGCAGCGGCCCGAATTGGAGGCAAGCCGGCTCACGTTCTCGATCGAGCCTGCGGTCGATATCACCGTGAGGGTGCCGTGCTCGCGTCTAGCCCGCTCGGAGAGGCGCGTGGCCAGCGCGTGATACTGTCCTCCGGGAGAGCCCGTCAGAATCGACGCGCGCAGGTAGCCGTAATCGCGCGCGATGCCGAAGGCTGCAGCCACCGCCGCGAGCAGCGCCGCGACGACGATGAGGAACACAGCGCGGGCAATCACCTTGCCGCGCCAGGGGGCACGCAGACGCCAAAGCGGTTTGGTCGGTTGCATCGCCGAGTTCAGCGCCCCTTGTCTTTCCCACCACGACCGCCGGATGCCCAGCGACACCGGTTCATGCGCTCAACGAGCGGAGCGGGGCCGGTTGGCCGGCACCCCCGCCGCTTGCCTCGCGACTATTGTCGACCCACCTTCTTCCTCGAGGACCTGCCAGTCACGGAGCGATAGATCGCGCGGTCGGTCTGCTGCTGCGCGACGCCGGCGGCGATCTCAGAGTTTTGGCGATTAATGCGGCTGAGGCCGATATAGCAATCGGTGCGGGCCGGTCCGGGAGCGATCGTTTCGCAGTTCACTTGCGACATCGCCGAGCCCGACCAGCCGATCATGACCAACACCAAGAGATAGGCGGATGCAGCAGTCTGTCTCATGGGTCACCATGCAGTCGAGAGCGTACCGCGATTCCGGAGGACGGGTAAGCTCCTAATGTTGCCGGGCGCGCTCCCGAGAACCGTTGCCGCCTGAAGACTTTGCCACGCTCCGGCACCACGGCAGCGGCTTTCGACGGGAGCCGCCCGGGAGGGGGAACGAGGTTGTCGCAGCGGCGTTGGCGAGCGCCGATGCTGCATCCTCGTACGATGGCGCCTTAAGATCAGCAACGCGGGCCCGAAGATGTCGGCACACGGCCGGCCGCCGGCCGCGCGCGCTCGCCGGGCTGCGCCTTGGCGCGCCGGCGAACGACAAGCTGTGCGGCAAGCGGGAATGCGAATCCACGGATGTCCTGGTGGCGCCGAAACAGACAATACAAAGTCGATCGCAAGCGAAATCGACGCGAAATGGACGCGAAACGGAAGTGAGCTACCCATTCACCCCGACCGCCAAGGGCAAAAGGGTAGCCCAGCTCAAGGACCACAGAGGAGAGGACCATGACAACAGTCACTATGACGACGCTCAGCCAGTCGACCTTCGCGACCCCGTCCAGCGGAACGCAAGCCGCAATCACCAGCCGCATTAAGGAGTGCATCACGTTCCTTTCTCGCGTGATCGCTCGCCAGCGCCAACGCCGCGAGCTTCTCAGGCTCGACGATTATTTTCTCCGCGACATTGGCGTGTCGCGGGCAGATGCGATCGCGGAGGGTCGCAAGTCGTTCTGGAAGTCTTGATGCACGTGCGGTGCGGGGCGCACGACCTTGTGCGTCAAGGCTCTCCCGCGACCCGAGTTTCTGGTCGAGCTACGCGCTCATGCGGCAGCGGCCGACTCTGCGGAGATGGTGACGGAGAAGGTCGAGCTGCTGGTGTTTCGCAAGCCCTAGGTGTGAGCTTCGAAGTCCAGAAGAGCCCTCGCGCGGGTCGCTGACACGAGCACCATCATGAAAATACGTGGAAGCTGCCTGTGTGGCGGTGTAACCTTCGAAGTTGCCTTGCCGTTTGATCGTTTCGTCCACTGCCACTGTTCTCGATGCCGAAAAGCGACGGGCACGGCTCATGCATCAAATGCGGTCGTCAAAGCTGGGGCCTTTCGCTGGCTTGGCGGCGCCGAACATGTCTCCCGTTTTGATCTTCCCACGGCACGCAGCTTTGCCACCTCATTCTGCCGCCAGTGTGGCTCACCGCAACCCCACGCCACTCGTAGCGGCCGCGAGGTGATCATCCCGGCGGGAGCACTCGACGACGACCCCGTCAGCAAGCCTGATCGGCACTTGCATTGGGGTTCTCGCGCTACTTGGTATGCCCATGGCCAGGGCCTTCCTGAGGAAGAGTGATCACGTTCTCGGATGCAGTCTGCCTCAGCCATAGGCAGCTGGTGGCACATCGCGGCAGTTCACCCCAATGCATCAATTCGGGCGCAATCGGAGGCATAGCGGACCGGCCGCGAAGCACTGCGGCGCGTTCTGCTTCAATGCGCAAACGGCTTGCTGGGATCGATCCTGCGCCCCGGCTTCACAGCGCCATCACTGCCGGCTGGAGCTGCCAACTGGAAAAGCATGCTGCGAAGGTATACTCTCGGCCATTGAGGCGGGCGCAGAATGGGGGGTGTGGCTCATTTTTGCGAGAAACGCGCATGGGTTCGGACAACATCGGTTCGCATGAGCGCGGCACGCCGCGGCGATTGGCAGTAATCCTATCCGCCGACATTAAAGATTATTCTCACCTCATGGGCATCGATGAGGAAGGCACGTTAGCGCGGATGAAGCGCTACCGGCGCGAAGTCATTGATCCGACTATTGCCGAGCATGAGGGCCGCGTCATCAAGAACACGGGCGATGGCCTTCTCGCGGTTTTTGACAGTCCGCTGGAGGCGGTTCGTTGCGCGATTGTTATCCAGCAGAGTCTAGTTGGCCGCAATGCAGCGTTGCCGAAACAACAATGGCTGCAATACCGCATCGGGGTCAATCTTGGCGATGTGATCATCGACCCCGATGACATTTACGGCGACGGCGTGAACATTGCCGCGCGCGTGCAGGCTTTGGCCCCGCCGGGAACGGTTTACATTTCGGGCGGTGTCTACGAGCAGGTCAAAAACAAGCTGGTTTGCGGATATCAGTCCCTCGGAGACAAACGAGTCAAGAACATCACCGATCCGGTGCGGATCTATCGGGTGCTTCCCGATCCCGACGCCGTCGCGTCTGCAAAGCGACGCAACCGGATCCGCGCGGGAATTGCGGCGGCCGTCTTTCTCATGGCGGGTGCGGGTGGCTGGTACGCGATGCGTCCTAACGTACCGACGCAGGCCGAGGAACCGCCCGCCGTGCGGGCCGCCTCGCAGCCTCGTTCCGACCAGCACGCTGCGGCACAGATCACACCTCCCGAGACGTCGCGCTCGCCGGCGAGATCCGCTCCGTCCCAGGCTGAGCCTGTGCCGCAGCCTTCTGCACCAATGCCGCCGCGCGTTACAGCAGAGCCACAGCCGGTGCCACAAACACCGCAGCCGGTCACAGCCGCACCGCAACCTTCGCCGCAGGCGCCACCCGCCATCGCGGCGGCGCCGCAGCCTTCACAAACGCCGTCACAGCTCGCGGCGACTCCGCAGTCCATACCGCAAACACCGACGCCCGCCGCCGAGACGCCGGGGCCTTTGCCACAGGTCGCCGTCATCAGTCCGCCGCGGCTGCCACCGGTGTCGGGTCCCTATGAGGCTTTCGTTGATTGCGAGCGGTGTCCTGCGATGATCAGCCTTCCTGCAGGCACGTTCGCCATGGGCAGTAATGACGATCCGACGGAGAAGCCGATTCATCAAGTCAACGTGCCACCATTAGCGATCGGACGGATTCCGGTCACCATCGGCGAGTGGAAGCACTGCGTAGCAGCGAAGGCATGCGCTTATGAACCAAGCGGCAGCAATGATCTTCCGGTTCACAATGTGAGCTGGAATGACGCCCAGCAATACGTCCGCTGGCTCTCGGACGTCACCGGCAAGAAATACCGGCTGCCGACCGAGGCTGAATGGGAATACGCGGCGCGCGCCGGCTCGAGCACACGCTACTGGTGGGGCAACCAAGTCCTTCCCGGCATGGCCAATTGCAAGGACTGCGGCGACGGGTCTGATCCGCGTGCGCCCATGAAGGTCGCAAGCTTCTCCCCAAATCCCTTCGGCCTCTATGACATGACTGGAGCGGTTGCGCAGTGGGTGTCTGACTGCTGGCACAAGGATTACCAGGGCGCGCCGAAAGATGGCTCCTCCTGGGAAGCCCCGAATTGCCGCGAGCGCGTCTTGCGCGGCGGCTCATGGATGAACGATGCCAGCACTTCACGCCCAGCAAATCGGAACCGCTACGATCCCGGCGTACGTTATCCCGCACACGGTCTTCGTGTTGTGCGCTCGCGGAGCGATTGACATGACGATATCGAGGCGCGCTTTTCTATACACCGCGATGGTAGTGCCCGTTACCGCTGCGGCGCAGACGCCTGCGCCGCCCGACGCTTATCTTTACATCATTTGGCCGAATGACGGCCAACGCATCAAGGGCGCGTTCTGGGTTCGCTTCGGGCTGCGCAATATGGGGGTTACGCGCGCAGGAGATAACACGCCGAACGTCGGTCACCATCACCTCCTGGTCGATGTGAACACGCCGCTCGACCCGAATGAACCAATCCCGTCCGACAAGAACCACCTGCATTTCGGCGGCGGACAGACCGAAGCTCGCTTGGAACTCGCCCCCGGCGAGCATACGCTTCAGCTTGTGCTGGGCGATGCCGAACATAAGCCGTTCAAGCCGCCAGTGGTTTCGAAGAAAGTCCGGATCACGGTGACAAAGTAGGCGTGACAGCGCGCCGCCGGGACGGCCCCACACACGAGAGGGCGTGCTACAGCGAACCCGTGGTAGCCATGTCATCGAAGACATCACGTTTAAATGGGCGCCAACCAAGAGCTAGATAGAGCGACGCGTGGCACGGTTCACAGAATAGCAGCCCGAAGTCTGCTTTGTGCGTCTCCTATTGGACCCTCCGACGCTCGGGCGCGTGAAAGGATATCGCAAGCTCGCGCCTCTGAGAAGTAAGCGTTGAAACGAGCGTTGGTCAGATCCGCATCGCCATTTCGTTGCGATGGGCCAGAAGGAGACTCGCGCACCGCAGCAAAGATTAGGCAGGACCTTCCCCGCGGTCAGTTTCGTGGACTTGTCGGTCGAGTGCCCTCCTAACAAATTCCACGGAGTCAATTGCCGCCCCAAGTTGGGTGCGAAACTGCTCGATCGCTTCTTTCATCGGCGGCGGCAGGTCTCCCCACCAGTTAATCGCCTGACTCATCGCTTCTTCGACGGTTCGCAGCATTTCTTGTATTGCAATTTCACGGTAGGTTCTCGCCATAGCTCTGCCGCCTCTTCTTTCAGCAGATAAGCCGCTAAGCGCGGCTTACAGCAAAACAGCAGCTCTGCTGAATTACTTCGGCAAATATCTCCGGGACGAATTCGCGTCAGGCTAGCTTGGGCGACGTCGAATGTGAACACACCTTCTAGTTCGGCCCTGACCCAACAAGCGGTCAGTGCTCCCAGAAGGCCGGTACCCAACGAAAGGCGTCGCCGTCGACCGCCACATGGCAGACGGACGGGAACGACAGGTGAGTGGCCACCAGCGACTCGCGGTTCGCCGCCAGCTCCCGCAAAAGACGGACCCGGGCGCGGGCCGCCTCCTCGGGGTCGTGTTCGAAGCCGTTGTACCAGTCGGGGTGTTCGAACCCGACCTCGAACACGAGGTCCCCGGCGAATGTCAGCCGGTCGCCGCCGGACGCCAGGCGGACCACGCTGTGACCGGGGGTGTGGCCGCCGGTGCGAGAGGCGAGCACCCCCGGCGCCACCTCATACTCCGTCTCGAACGTCCGCAGCTGGCTGTGGTACTCTTTCAAGAACCGCTTGGCGGTCCGCCGAAGCGCGTCCGGGAACCCCGTCGGCATGGAGACGCGGGAGAAATCGGGCGACTCCCAGAACTCGGCCTCGGCGGCCGCCACGTGGACCCGCAGGTCCGGACGCAGCCGCTCCTTCACCCCGTCGGCGAGCAGCCCGCCACAATGGTCCATGTGCATGTGGGTAAGCACCACGTCGGTCACGGAGGCGAGATCGATGCCGGCGGCCTCCAGTCGCTGGGCCAACTTCCCGGCCCGCCGTAAGTCCGGGAACTCCCCCCCTATCCCAGCGTCGATGAGTATGGTCCGGCCGCCGCTACGCACCACGACCGCGTTCAGCGCCCAATCGAGCATGTCTGGCGGCCGGAACATGTCGTCCAGCCAGGCCGCCACGACGGCCTGGTCGGCGTTGTGTGCCAACATCCGGGTTGGCAGCCCTAGCACCCCATCGCTGACCACCAGCACGTCAATCTCGCCGACCCGCAGCGCGTAGCGCGACGGAACCAGCTCGTCGAGCCCCGGCCTACCGGAGTGTGAGGTGTTGTCC
>Ga0111538_10000487_pt1 | contig 52638 bp, 51 predicted proteins | sample SoiMethybrSBSTD1_FD_79669 | JGI IMG/M metagenome (GOLD analysis project Ga0111538, IMG submission 79669) | Bulk soil microbial communities from a Populus tree surrounding site in Tennessee, USA - Soil MetaG P. TD hybrid SBSTD1 (version 2)... | ecosystem: Environmental > Terrestrial > Soil >... | reverse complement strand
CGAGGGCCTCGAAGGATGCTGCTCTGCCGTGCAGCTTCTATGTTGTGCGTCCTTCGAGGCTCGCCCGACTTCGTCGGGCGAGCGCCTCAGGATGACGAGTCAGAAAAAGGCATTGCCCCCCACAACACCGTCATTCTGATCGGGGTGAGGGATTGCCCAAGTTTCATCCAGGTGGATCGGCCGCAGGCCGGTGCGCAACTCGCAATGACGGGGGGATCGGCCGCGGACGGCCGGAGCGCGCCGGCTAGAAGGCCGATGCGGCCATTACCTGCGAAGCCGGTGGGGCCGCCGGGGCGGTAAACGAGAACAACCGCGGCCCGCGCCCAGGCGGCAGCACGACGACGGGCGTTCCGATCTTGACGCGATTGAAGAGATCGATTGCATCCTCGTTGGTCATGCGGATGCAGCCGGACGAGATCGCGCGACCGATATACTCCGGCTGATTGGTGCCGTGGATGCGAAACAGGGTGTCCTTGTTGTCCTGATAGAGGTAGAGCGCCCGCGCGCCCAGCGGATTGTGGGCCCCCGGCTTCACATAATCCGGAATATTGGCGAGCCGCTGCTTGATCTCCTGCGTCGGCACCCAGGCCGGCCATTCCTGCATGCGCCCGATCGTGGCGACGCCCGACCAGGCGAGCGCCTCCTCCCCGACCGTGACGCCGTAGCGAAGGGCCTTGCCCTCGGGCAGGACATAGTAAAGGTACCGATCGTCGCTCTCGACCACGATGGTCCCGGGCGCCTCCTTGCGATGATAATCGACGAGGTGCCGCTGATAGGGGACGGGAACAGGCGTGTGGGCATGCGGCGCGTTGGTCAGGAACTCGCGATCCCGCGGCGTCCAGTTCGCGGTCGTCGACGCATCGAGCCTTGCCGACGGATCGTGGCGCGCGGTTACGCAGCCGCCGAGCGAAAGCGCGGCCAAGCCTGCGAGCGCCAAGGCGAACGAGCGCACTGCTACTGCCTCCCCGTGCACGACCTAACAACTATGGTTGCCCCGCGTCGTCAAGCCGCCGGAGCTTGATCGAGCGCAACGCCGCCGAGGCGGCTTTCGGTTCGGCTGCCGGCGCTTCGAGACTTTTCGCCGGTTTGCCGCGTGTTTCGATGCTCCGCGGCCTAGCCGTGGCAGCAATGTCACGGTCGCGGAATTTATCGACAAGGCCCGGCTTCGAGGCCGCATTCCCGGCTCCGATGCGGAAGCAGCCCGCAACGATCCAATGCGCGTGCCGTTGCGCAGTGCCGCGCGTTGGATTTGCGCGCTTCGGGTTCAACAGGGACGTGCGAATCATTTGCGCTTCCGGGGTCCCTTGGATTTCCGAAGTTCGCATGAGAGTGTTTCGAAAATGTTTGCGGGCCTTCCGAACCGGGACACCGGCGCAGAAACAGCCTACTCTCGGGCGAGTGGGTGTTTCATTCACTTGAGCGAGGCACAACAACCGGTGCCGAATGCACGGGTGGCGCCGCCGGCGGTGGCGCGCCCCGAAAGCTCAAACGAACGGGAACCGCAAGCACGGGCGCGCCTGAGCCCGGCGAGGGATCATCATGAAAGCATCGATCATCGCCGTGGTGCTGCTGGCACTGACCGCGCCGGCATCCTTGGCGCAGGAGCTTTCCGTCGAAGAACGGATGTGCATCACCAGTGCCGTCGGCAAGCTGCCGCCGGTCGCCGCGCCCAGTATCGAGGGAAGCCGCGTCACCGAGAGGCGCGTCGTCGAGCAACCGTCGTCGCAGGGGCGGCGCAGCCCGAGCCAATACCCCGTGTACCGCATCAAGCTCGAAATCGACGTCAGCGTAGCCGGGCAACGGTCGACCTATCTCTTCAACTGTATCCAGAGCGGGCAAGCGACATTGGTCCAACCATTGGGCATGCGCTAAGGAGCAAACCTGCCCGCGCGGAACATGCGGCCCCCATCAATCTCCTCGTGCGGTCACGTAAGTCGGGCACGGCCTCGTGCTCCTGTGGGCTATCGCGTTCTCACATCTCGCTCGTGATTGTCGGGTGAGAGGCGCGGTCATGTAAGGCGGGCACGGCCTCGTGCTCCCTCCCCCCTTGCGGGGGAGGGTTGGGGAGGGGGGTTATTCGCAGACTTCAGAGAGTGCGGCGTACCCCCCTCCCTGTCCCTCCCCGCAAGGGGGGAGGGGCCGCTGGAGCGACGCCTCCGCGCGAGCCAACGCGCAAATTTGAGCTCAGCGCACAGTTGGGTGAATCCGATGACCCCTTGCGGGGGAGGGTTGGGGAGGGGGGTATTCGCAGGCTCAGAGAGTGCGGCGCACCCCCTCCCTGTCCCTCCCCCGCAAGGGGGGAGGGAACGCTGGAGCGGCGGTTTTGCGCGAACCGAAGCGCAATTTTGAGCTCGGCGCACGGATGGGTGAATCCGATGGTCCCTTGCGGGGGAGGGCGGGGGCGGGGAGAGGTGGAGCGGCGGCGCGGCTGGGCACCATCATCCGAATGCGCTCTAATGATTCGACAGCAACGCGATGTGCTCTAGCCTGATGGTGCGGACGGCCGTCGTCCCCGAGGAAGTCGAGGTCCCGTCAGGCTGCGCGCGCCGCGAGATCTTGGCGGCTCCTGGCTAAGGAGCATCGCAAGCGGCACGGGAAGCTTTTGGGGGTTGCGGTTGCCTCGCCTCGTAGTCGTTTCCAACCGGGTCGCCGTACCCGATCGCGCCGACAAGGGGGCCGCGGGAGGGCTGGCCGTTGCCTTGAGCGAGGCCTTCCAGCGCTACGAGGGGCTTTGGTTCGGTTGGAGCGGCAAGGTGGCTTCGCCGCCTGCCTTGCGGCCGCGGATCGTCGATGGGGCCCGCGTGAAATATGCCCTCATGGATGTGACCCCGCTCGATCGACAGGAATACTACAGCGGCTTCGCCAACCGGGCGCTGTGGCCAACGATGCACTACCGCGTGGGGCTCTCCGATTTCTCGCGCGCGGACTACGCCGGCTATCGACGCGTGAACCGCACGTTCGCGCGCGCGCTCGCACCGCTGACCCGTCCCGACGATCTGATCTGGGTTCACGATTACCATCTCATTCCGCTCGCGGAGGAGCTGCGCGCTCTCGGTCTCACCAATCCGATCGGGTACTTTCACCACATCCCCTGGCCGGCTCCCGAGGTGCTGGCAACCTTGCCGGGAACACAGGAGCTGCTGCGCTCCATCGCCCATCACGACCTCGTGGGAATGCAGACCGAGCGCGACGTCGACAATCTCGAGCGCAGCCTCGCTCAGGAGCTCGGCGCCACCGGCAACGAGCGGGGTACGCCGGCGGTGGGTGAGCGCCACAGCCGCATCCGCGCCTTTCCGATCGGCATCGACGTCGACGAAATCGAGAAGAGCGTCACACGGTCGAGGTCCAGCCGGCTGGTTCGCCAGACCATTGCCAGCCTCGGCGCGCGCAAGCTCATCATCGGCGTCGATCGCCTCGACTACTCGAAGGGCATCCCGCAGCGAATGGAAGCGTACGAGCGCTTTCTTGCCGACAACACCGATCAGCGCGGGCGTGTCACCTACCTGCAGATCGCGCCGACCAGCCGCATCGAGGTGCCCGAATACGCGGCCGTAAGCCGTTCCGTGAATGAAGCTCTCGGCCGGATAAACGGCCTGCATGGGGAGCCGGGCTGGGTGCCCATCCACTACCTGACCAGCGCCTATCCGCGCTCGGTCCTGGCCGGACTTTACCGGCTGGCGTCGATCGGGCTGGTCACACCGATGCGGGACGGGATGAACCTCGTTGCGAAGGAATACGTGGCCGCGCAGGACCCCGCCAATCCCGGCGTATTGATTCTTTCGAAGTTTGCCGGCGCCGCGCAACAGCTCTCGGCAGCGCTGATCGTCAATCCCAACGACAAGGTCGAAGTCGCCGAAGCGATCCGCGATGCGCTGCACATGGGACAAGCGGAGCGCTTCGCGCGGTGGCAAAGCATGATGGGGCCGCTGCGGGAGCGCGACGTTTCGTGGTGGGCGGCCGCCTTCCTCAAAGAATTGGCCCTGACGGCGTAGTGGAGGCTTCAAGCTTCGAGCGGCGAGGCCCATCGTCGTTGCGAGCGAAGCGAAGCAATCCGGACGGCGATGCCGTTTCTGGATTGCTCTGACGGGCGCGACGCCGCCCTAATCTCTTCTCCGATGCTGGCTCTCGCGTTCACACATCTCCGCTCGTGAATGTCAGTGAGAGGCGTAAAGCGGGCACGGCCTCATGCTCCCTCCCCCCTTGCGGGGGAGGGTCGGGGAGGGGGGTGTTCGCGAATTCAGAATCGGCGACGCCCCCCTCCCTGTCCCTCCCCCGCAAGGGGGGAGGGAACGCTGGAGCGACGCCTCCGCGCGAGCAAGCAAAAAACGCGATGTAAGCTCGGGGGCCGAGATGTGTGAACGCGATTATTGCGAGCGCAGGAGAGCCCTCATTGCGAGCGAAGCGAAGCAATCCAGGCTGCAGTGCGGTAAAGAACGCGCGCGCGCCGGGGACGATGCGCCTTCAAAAACGGTGGCGCGCATAAGGCACAGGGATGATGTAGCGGTTGCGATTTCGCCGATCGCCCTGACCACGGTCGCCGACAATCGCCGACAAACGATAAAGAAAAACGGCCCGCTGGGGGGCAAGCGCCGCGGGCCGCAGGAGTAGTCACAATGTGCTCGGAGACTGAGCGCTCACAACATACCAGCTCGGCGAGAGCGCGCCAAGCTAATGGTTACCTGTTGGTTAACGGCACGGTCGCATCGCGCGTCGAGCTTGCGATCGTCGAGCAGCGCAAAAATAACCTGCTCGCGGACTGCCACGACCGACCAGTCGCGCTCGGCCGCGTCGCGCCAAAGTTTCGGCGACATGCCGCCAGGCGCCCCGTGCGGCCACCGGGTAGGGCCCTGCACACTCCCCGCAAGGAGGACTGGGAGAGTGTGCAGGGGCAATCGGCGATCAGATATTGCTATTGTTTCCCTGCTGGATGAGCTGTGCCACGGCACCGCCAAGAGCCACGCCAATCTGCGTGGCAACTACGTTAAGCTGCAACACACTATTGCCGAAGTCGAAAAACCCGCCAGATACGGCGTCCAGCTCCGTACCGGTCAGCTCATGCATTTCGGTGATTTCACGCACGGTATTCATGACTACCTCCTTTATTAGCCGATGGATCGGCAATCCCCAGGGTGAGTGGTAAACGGAAGCTTAATCAACCGATTTTGTGAGTTATGGTTAATGACCGAACACACATCGCGGACGAATGGTGCGCTACGTCGTGGTGTAGCGGATTGTGCAGTGTTCAGCCGGCCTTGGGTCCCTCAGGTACTTGCACCACACTTACCTCGATACTGCCATCTTCGACCCGCTTCAGCAGCAGGTCCGCCGCTCTCCCGTCGTCAAGGCCGAGAGCAGCGACGGCGGTGTCGTTCACAACCTTGTTCCGCGCCAAATCCATGTACCGCCGAAACTCGAACGGTACGAACTCCTGCTTAACTCGGTATGTCGCTTGCATGACAAGCGTGTCCGCCGCGAGCTGACGGCCGTCAGCAGCAAACGTGTGGAGAGCGGGACGCTGCTCAACGAATACTCGCGTCACCTCGCCCTCCATGTTGTCCACAACATGCCGGTCGCAAGCCATGATCGCCCACCGCGTGACCACATCGTCGGTTAATTTGGTGCCGTCAGGGAGATAAAGCTGTGAATTATCAGGCGGCATCTCGGGGAACAGCACCTTTGCCCGGATCCGAACAAATGAACGATCGGTCAGGTCGACGCCGGGTGCGACGCACCAGTTAAACTGGTCCACTTCCTCAAGCGTCAGGCACCCGATGCCGAAGCTGTCGGCCTTTTGCAGGGCCGTCTCCGTGAAGCCCCGCGGAGACACGATGATTCCGCGGTTGATACCCGTGCGCTGGCATTTGGTATGGAATGCCTCCACCTCGGGCGCACCGATCCGACGCGAGCGGTCGCGGCACTCGCACGCGACCATTAGCTCGTGCTGCGGATGCGTAAACGTCACCACCACATCGTGCTCGCAAAGACGATTGGTGTCCTTGTCTCGCAGCCGCTTCGGAGCCTCGATGCGAACTTTCGCGCCCCGCGCGACCGCCGCTTCTAGGCTATGTACCAGCCTGTGAAGGGCCGTGACTTGTTTCGGCATCTGCGATGTTCCGCTCTTTCGTGAAATGCCCAGCTCCCACCGCCAATTGGAAACGCAGTGGGGCCTGCCGAGTTGCCAGCGGTTCCTGTAGTCGGCGCATCAACGTTGATCAGCGGTCCAAGCCGTGTCGCCATGGCGCAAAGGCTCCCGCCTGCTGGCCGCCGCGACGCTGGCAACGACGGCGACGGCGCAGCTCGGCAACCGGCTAAGCCCCCCTATTTCATGTCGCGCAAATCGACAAAGGCGGAGGCTTGGCACCGCTCTTCATGCGCGAACACCGCCGCAAGGTCACGCGTGTCGATGCGCTCGCCGCAAATCAGGCAATCGATGAAATGCTCGCGCCGGTCGGCAGGCGCGCCGCGAATCCGCTCATATGGGAAAAGTAGCACAGTCATTTGCCAATCCGGTCCAGGTCGATCACGCCGCCACAATGAGGGCGAGTGTCCGCCACCGCTCATGAATGCCATGAACAGCGCCGGTGTTCCGCGCTGTCAGTCCGAGCGGCGCTTTAGGTGAACTGGCGCGCGCGGGCCTCATCGAGCGCCCGCTCGATCAGGTGCGCGGGATTTGCGTGGCGCCAATCAACAGCGGGGTGACTATCCGGCTGGTGCTGATCGGCGTTCCTGGTGACCTCGGATTGTTGGAGCCACGACTGCGCCAAGTTCAACATGGTCTCCTGCTCGTCAGGGTCGGAGCATTCGACTGCCATCAAGATGCATTCGGCGGCGCGACGAAGATGATGTTCCGTGTCAACACGCATGGATGGCCTCCTACCCAGACCACATCGCACGACGGGTCACGTGAGGTTCCGGTGGACATGATACATCATAAGCGACCGCGGGTCACCCCGATGCTGGCTTGCGATTGGCCGCTCGGAGCGGTCCGGGCCCTCCATAGCCGGAGGCCTGGATAAGGCGATTTAGGAGCGGAAGCCCATCACGTGACGCAGCCCGACGCCCGATGGGATCCAACGCATTTAACCATAATTCGCAACATGCGCTGATGAAGGCAACATCAACCAATGCTCGTAGCAGTTGCCGATTTTGCATCGGTGGCATGGCACCGCGCCTATGCCGCGGTCATGTAACATTGTTGCCGAGCGTTCCGATTTACCGGGCGTTCACTCTGAACGCGACAATCAATGGCTTTTTGATTCAAAAGCGCACAGTTTCGCGCGGCTCGGTTTGGCGATCGGGTCCCGGAACGAATCGCTTCTCTGCGCGACGGGCAGACCGAGGACACTATCCGCTTCTTGAACTCGGCACCAAGCGCGTGCCCGAGACGTGGAGTGCTCTATGTCAGAGGCCGAAGAGTATACCCAGAACGCCGATATCGGCGCCGCCGGCGCCGAAACAACCAAGTCGGAAGGTGATCGGACGCTTTGGCTGCGCCTGAGCGAGGCATGGCGAGACCTCGCCACGATGTATACCCAGAACGCACAAAGCTGCGTCACCTGCGCTGAAAACACGAAGTCCGAAGATGACCGGACGATTTGGCTTCGCATGAGCTGCGCATGGCGAGACCTCGCCACGATCGCGGAACAACGGGCGTCCACAATTCATCAAAGCGAAGCCGCCGCTGCTTAGAATGGCCATGTTGGTTGTCATCGCGCGTTTTGTCGCCGTGACGTGCTGGCGCTGATGGCGCACCCGCCGGCACCAAGCTTGAGATGCGCCCGCGCCGTTCGTGCTCGGAAAGGGAACTCCGATGAAGAAGCTGACCCTAGTTCTTTCTGCCGCGACCGCGCTGATCTCAGCGCCCGCGCTCGCAGCCGACGTCGGCCGAGCGCCGCCCAGTGCCCCGCTCATCGCGCCCGTGCCGTTCTTTAGCTGGACCGGCTTCTACATCGGTATCCAGGGCGGCAGCGTCTTTGGCGACCTGGACTGGAACTACGCAACGGCTGGCGGGGTGAACCTCGTACCCCCGGTGACCGCCAACCAACTCACAAGCGGTTGGCTGATCGGTGGTACAGCCGGCGCGAATTTCCAGACCGGCAGCTGGGTATTCGGTATCGAGGGTGACTATGCCTGGGCAGACGTGACAGGCAGTGCCGCTTGCCCGAATCTGAACTTCAGCTGTCAGTCGCGGCTGGAAACGTTTGGCACGGCACGCGGCCGCGTCGGCTGGAGCTGGGGCCCGGGCATGATCTACGGTACCGGTGGCGCCGCCTTCGGCGATCAGCACATCCGGACCGTTAACCTGGCGGGGGTCGGCGTTCCACCGACCGGCACGACCATCAACGGCTCCTCCAACTTTGCGGTGGGCTGGACTGCGGGCGCCGGCATGGAGTTCGCGTTCCTCGGGAACTGGTCGGCCAAAGTCGAGGCCCTGTTCTTTGACCTCGGTACGAACAACTTCACTATCGACTCTCCCGCCGATCAGTCGGTCAACGCCTCCCACTCGGGTGTGGTCGTGCGCGGCGGCGTCAACTATCGCTTCAACTGGGGAGGCCCGGTGGTCGCGCGCTACTGAACTCGGCCGTTCGCCTGGAAAGCCTTTCGGCAGCCTGTTGGAGAGTGCGTGTCGCAAGGCTCGGCATGCGATCATGCGGGAGAAGGTGCGCCGGCTGGCTGCGGGTGACTGTCCCGCAAGCATGACCGGACTGGCGCGTGTCGTGGGGGAGGGGAACGCGCGATTAGCGCGGTCACCGGAAAGAAAAGGGCCGCGACGGCGGCCCAAGGAAATGGCATGCGCCAATGATCAGAAGCGGCCGTGTTCTTCATTGTTCATGAGCGAGCCCCGCCCTCTGCCACCGCCGCGCCCGTCGAACCCCGAGCCTTGCCCGCCTCCCCAAGCCTTCCCAACATCATTTGGCGGCGCCCCACCCGAAACGTTGTCCACTTCGGATTCGGTAAGCAGTATTGGAGAAACGACGAGAGCCTCGTCCTCTGCCGCAGTTGTCATTGATGTTTTCATCGCGCTTCCCTTACATATGGCAGAATTACCACGACACTGAACCTTAATGGCCATCGCTTGGAGGCCGCAAACTACAAGTGCCCTTATGGTTAACGTCGTGGGATCAACCCGCGGGCCGCGCGGGCTGGGCGCTGCCATGCCATGGAGGTACGGCCGGCCGGTGGCGCGGGGTTGAAGGCCACGCCCTTAACAGTTCCACAACGAATGCTGCTCGACCATGCTCGACAGGCGGGTCCCACATTGGCCTCCCCAGCCTGAACGGCCCGTCCGCGCCGGCCGGCTGCCTGCACCGCCGGCCGGCGCTCGATGACCGCGGCGTCCTTGCGGGCTCATTGGCATGGAAGGTCGCTTAGCCGTGCCACGCGCCGGTCGGCGGGAACGCGCGAGCGGGGGCTGAAATCGGGCTTTTGGAGACAGTTGAAAGAAGCGCGTCAGCGGCCGTCTCGGTCGCTCAGCATCCGTTTTCCCCGTCCAGTTCGATAACGCCGCGATGGGTTTGAACGCATTAACCATAATTCGCAAAAGCGTTTGATTAAGCCGTCATTTACCAATCACTATGGAACTTGCCGACCTAACGGCTAATAATGGAGGTGGTCATGATCACGGCGCGTGAAGTCACCGAAGTGCCCATGCATGAGCTGAGCGGTGTGGACCTGGACGCCGTGTCCGGAGGGTTTCTTGACTTCGGGAATATTGTCATACAGCCCAACATCGGTGTGCAAATCGGTTTGTCACTCTTCAGCCTCGCCAGCATCCAGCAGCTTCTGGGTCAGGGAAACAATAGCAGTATCTAATATCGCAATTGGGTCCGCTGCCTCCTCCTTCATCCGCGGCGGGCTCAGCGGTTGGCGAAGGCAGGATCATGCGCTGCGCTGCGCTCCTGGAGCCGCGCTCCTGGAGTCGGCATGTGCTGGTAAGGCAAGCAGCGAGCTTGTCAGGGATCACGAGGACATTCTTCGGCTCGAGCCGACGCGGCGGGCCAAGAGGTGACTAGCCGATATCAACCTTGGGGACATGGACCCCAAGATAGTCTGCCCGGCCGCCCACCCTTCACTAACCGAGAGTAGGAGTCCCGGCGTCGGTCGCGCTACCCCTCCGCTCCGAAGCTCACGTTCGTCGCCTCATGCATGAGCAATCGGACTTGGTTCGCCGTCGCCGCAAAGAGCTAGAGCACCGGTGTGCGGCACTCAATGGCAAGGTCAGGGAAGAAGTTATTAACTGCAAATGAAAACTGTTTCGTTTGGATGCGGCGGTAGCAAGGTTTCAGGCCCGGTCGAGGTGGTAGATTGCGGATGAGCAGAAACGTGGGCATAGGCCGTAAAGTCTTGCAGGAAGCGGTCCGCGGGCGGGGGGGCGATGGCGGCAAGGCAAGAATGGTTGCCAACCCGCGCGGTTGCGATTGCGGGCGCAGCAATTTTGGCTATGGTCGGCCAAGCCGCAGCCGACACATTGCGCAGCGCGCTCAGCCGGGCCTACCAGGTCAACCCACAGCTTAATTCTCAGCGCTCGATCGTCCGCCAGACCGATGAGGCCGTGCCGCAGGCGCTCTCGGGCTATCGTCCGCAGGTCAAGGTTACCGGCGGCGTGGGCAATCGGTTCGACGCGCAGCAGGCGGGCAGCAGCCCAGCGATAGCTAACAAATATACCTATTGGACGGCGCCCCGCGCGGTCGGCGTCACCGCGCAGCAGACGTTGTACAACGGCTCCCAGACCGCCAACCAAACGCGCGCGGCCGAAAGCAAAGTGCTCGGCGCGCGCGAGATCTTGCGCGTGATCGAACAGACGGTGCTGCTCGATGCCGCCGCCACCTATATGGACGTGCTGCGCGATGCCGCCCTCCTGGAAGTCGAGCGCGGCAACGTGCAGGTGCTTGAGGAAACTTTGCGGCAGACGCGCCGTCGCTTCAAGCTTGGCGAAGTCACCCATACCGACGTCGCCCAGGCGGAGGCCCAACTCGCTGCAGGCCGATCCCAGCTGCTCGGCGCCGAATCCAATCTCACCACATCAAGAGCCGCGTATCGCCGGGTGATTGGATCGAACCCGGGGCATCTGGAGCCGGGCTCGCCGGTCGACGATCTCTCGCCGCGCACGTTGGCGGCTGCGATCGACGCCGGGACAACTGCCAATCCATCGGTGAAGGCGGCGATGTACGGCGTCGACGTGGCGCAGCTGCAGGTCAAGATCTCGGAGGGCGCGCTCTATCCGACCGTGGCCCTACAAGCGAACATGGAGCGGGCGCACGACGTCAGCGGCCTGGTATCTGAGCAGTCCTCCGCCTCCGTGCTCATCGGGGTGACCATCCCACTCTACCAGGGCGGTGCCGAGTACTCGGCGATCCGCCAATCAAAAGAGGCGCTGGGACAACGCCGGCTCGACCTCGCCAGCACGCGCGATGAGGCGCGCGCCGCCGTCGTCAAGGTCTGGGGTCTGCTCCAGGCCGCGAAGGCGCAGATCCAAGCCGCACAGGAGCAGGTGAGGGCTTCAGAGGTGGCGCTCAAAGGGGTTCGGATGGAGGCACGCCTGGGCCTCCGCACCACCCTTGACGTGCTCAACGCCCAGCAGGCTTTGGTCAACGCCCAGGTAAACCTGCTGGTCACGCAGCGCGATCGCGTCGTCGCTTCATATAAACTGCTGTCCGCCGTAGGCCGGCTCTCACCGCTGACGTTGGGGCTGCCGACCTCCATCTATGACCCTTCGATCCATTACCATCAGGTCCGCGATGCCTGGGTGGGCGTTCGCACGCCCGACGGCCGGTAGCTCAGCAGGTTAATTTCATGTCTCAAGGCCTATAAGGGATGCTCTCAGGTGACTCATCGGCCCGCATTGTTCCGACAGGAAGCCGTCGATTTTCAGCGGCACAATCGCGAATGGGGTCACGTCGCCCTCCTCCAGCCACTCTCAATCAAGGTCATGACTTACTTCATTGCCCTGGCCATCGCATGCATCATGAGCTTTCTCTTTGTTGAACAATATTCGCGGAAGGAAACCGTTGTGGGCTATCTGACCCCGACGTCCGGCACTTCGAAGGTCTTTGTGCCCCAACTAGGCACCATTAGAGAGATTCACATCAAGGAAGGCCAGCAGGTACCCGAAGGTCAGCCCCTCTTGACCATTGACACGGACCAAATCGCGGCGAACGGGCTGGACGTCAATGCCGCCATACTCGACACGCTGAGGTCCCAGAAAGACCTGCTTCGCGGGCAAATAACAGCGGAGGAACAACGCACCAAATCAGAGCACGAGCGTCTGACCGCTCTACTCGATGGCCTAAAGCTCGAGGTATCTCAGCTCGACGCGCAATTAAAAATTCAGGTTGAGCGCATCCGAGTAGAAGAAGAGTTCGTCGCATCTGCCACCGCGCTCAGAAAGGAAGGCTACATGGCGGACGCCGACTTCAAACGTCGGCAAGTGGCCTTTCTCGAGCAAAAGCAGAATTTGAACTCGCTCAATCAGCAGCTGGCGGCGCGCCAGAACCAGCTGACCGAGACCCACTATTCCCTGCAGCAGCTGCCAACCGTCATGGCAGGCAAGATACAAGGCCTCCGCAGTGAACTTGCGACAACTGAGCAACGCATCACGGAGGTCAGTGGCCGCCGCGCTTACGTCATCCGAGCTCCGGCCGGCGGACGCATCTCGACATTGCAGGCGACCGTCGGCCAGTTTGCGGACCCACGGCGCCTGCAGATGGAAATCGTTCCGAGCGACAGCGTGCTGCAAGCCGAGCTATTTGTCCCGACCCGGGCCATAGGTTTCGTGCAGCCGGGACAGGAGGTCCGAATCCTGTACGAGGCTTTCCCGTATCAGCAGTTCGGCACCTATAGCGGCAGGGTGATCAGTATCTCGCAGACGATCCTGACTAAGTCCGATACCTTTGGGCCGATTGAGCTCAAGGAGCCCGCCTATAGGATAACGGCTACGCTCGACCGGCCGGACATCGACGCCTATGGCAAAAAGATACCACTTCAGGCTGGCATGCTCCTGCGAGCCGACATCATACTCGAGAAGCGCTCGTTGATCAGTTGGCTCCTCGATCCGCTGCTAAGCGTCAGGATGTAATCATGGCCAGCCTGTTGAATTTTGGAGGCCGTGGCTATCTCCCGGTGATCCGTCAGACGGAAGCGGCTGAATGCGGGCTGGCCTGCCTGGCCATGATCAGCTCCTATCACGGGCACCGCATTGATCTTAATACCCTTCGCCGCCAGCACCCGATATCGCTGAAGGGGGTCACACTCAGGGCCCTCATTCAGGTGGCGAGCCAGATGCACTTCACGTGCCGTCCCCTGCGCTTCGAAATGGCCGATCTCAGGCGGCTGCAGCTGCCGACCATAGTACACTGGGACATGAATCATTTTGTGGTTCTGAAGTCCGTCACCAGACGAGGCATCGTGATTCATGATCCTGCTTCAGGTAAGCGGTACTTTCCAATTTCAGAAGCGGCGAAGCATCTGACCGGTGTTGCGCTCGAGCTATCGCCATCAGAAAGCTTTCTCCCAAAGGACGAAAGGGCACGGCTCCCGTTTTCGACGTTTTGGACGCAGCTGCGCGGCAGCACTTCCGCGCTCGTCCAAATTTTGATCCTATCGCTTGTTCTTGAATTATTTGTCATTGCAAGCCCTTTTTACCTGCAACTCGCGGTGGATGAGGTGATTGCCAGGGGTGATGTTGACCTTCTGATTGTCCTGGCTCTCGGCTTTGGCCTCCTCACTGCAATCAAGGTTTGCTCAAACGCCATTCGCTCGTTGATCATACTGATTGTGCAGAATGTCTTGCACTTTCAAATTGGCGCTCGTGTGTTCCATCATCTGGTGAGGCTTCCCATCGCGTATTTCGAAAAGCGGCACATCGGCGACATCCTCTCGCGCTTTACCTCCATCGAGCCAATCCGCAACGCGCTTGCTGAAGGCGTGATTGCGGCCGTAATCGACGGAGTAATGGCCATCGCCACTCTGACGATGATTTTCATCTACAGCACTCAGCTCGCGCTCGTGGTCTTGGCGGCTCTGGTGCTCTACGCGGTCATCCGCCTCGCGCTCTACCGATGGCTTCGAGAACGCAGCTTGGCTGCGATCGAAACAAAAGCGCAAGAGAACTCGATGTTTATCGAGACCGTGCGGGCGATTCAAAGCCTCAAGATCTTCAACCGCGAAAGCGATCGTGAAGCCCAGTGGCTCAATCGCTATACCGACGTGGTGAGCGCGAATGTGCGGCTCGGTCGCGCAAGGATAGCGTTTACAACCATCAACGATGCCCTGTTTGCTCTGGAAAACATCGTAACGATCTATCTCGCGACCAGATTGGCACTGAGCAACCACCTGACCATCGGGATGATTTTCGCTTTTATGAGCTACAAACAGCATTTCACGGAAAAGGCCGTCCAGTTGGTCGAAAAGGCGCTAGACTTCCGCATTCTTGAACTGCACCTTGAACGTTTGGCTGACATTGCGCTCAGCCCTCTTGAACGCGGGCACGATCAGATACTGGCCTATACGCGCGAGATCCATGGTCGAATTGAGCTTCGAAACGTATTCTTCCGTTATGCCGAGGCGGAGCCTTTTGTTCTCGAAGATATCAGCTTCATCATTGAGCCAGGGGAGTTTGTTACCATTATGGGTCCCTCCGGCGGGGGCAAGACGACGCTCATCAAGATCATGCTGGGGTTGTTGGAGCCGACCAGCGGCGAGGTGCTGATCGACGGCATCCCGCTTTCAGCCATCGGGCTCAGAGCCTATCGCCAACACGTCGGCGCAGTGATGCAGGAGGATCAGCTCCTGTCGGGCTCGATCGCGGATAACATTTCTTTCTTCGATTCCTCCTTTGATCAGGAACGGATGATCCAGTGCGCGCAGTTGGCTGGAATTCATGAGGAGATCATGGCGATGCCGATGACCTACAATAGCCTGATTGGGGACATGGGCAGCTCGCTGTCCGGAGGACAGAAGCAGCGAGTGCTCCTCGCGCGAGCACTATACCGACTGCCGCGGATCCTCTTCTTGGACGAGGGCACGGCGCATTTGGACGTCGACAACGAAAGACATATCAATGAAAGCCTGAAGAATCTGCGGATGACGCGTGTTAGCGTGGCTCACCGGCCGGAGATAAGCAGCGGCGCAGATCGGATCTTGCGGATTGCAAAGACCCTCGCGCGGCCGGCGCATGGACCCGCAGTGATTGCGATTGCGAAACTGGAGGAGCGGGTGCCGTCTCCGGTTTGAATGGCAAATCCGGACCGGTGATGCGGCCGCAAATCAAGGATTCTTTTTTTTCGTTGATCCCGCAGTCCCCCGAATCTGAACGCGGACCGGTTTCGCATGAGCGGCCGATCCGGCAGCCGGATCGACCGATCCGACGTTGAACCGCCACAGCTGCGCTCGGTTGGACAGCAAGGGTAGTCTGCGCGGACGACGGAATAGTGATCTCGGCGACCTTAACCTTAACGAAGGGTAGGCGTTGTGCAGATGCGCTACATCGCCCAAAAAAGGTCGCTGGGGAGTGAGATGCGGCACTTGAGGAGGAAAGCCATGGAAGGGTTGATCGCCTTAACCGACGCCGAGCTTGCCGCTGTTGCGGGCGGGGAGTCGCTGTCCATCTTCATCTTCAACAACAGTTTCAACAACATCAGCGACAGCATGCTGATTTTCAACAGCGACCTGGTTAACAGCTTGAACACCAATAGTTTCAACAGCGGCAGTTTCAATACCGGCAGCTACAACAGTCCGTGGAGCTATATAAAGGGTCTTACGGGTTCAATGGCCTGATAGCGCGTTTGCCGGTCGGGAAACAACCTCGCGGGCATCTTCAACTTCAGCGTTGCATTCCATGCTTCCGTCTCGTGCTCTCGTCGGATTGTGCGGCAGCCACCACGTCAGGCCGTAACCCCGCAATACTTGCGGTACTCGACGCGTCGGTGGTTACCTCGTGATGCAACCCGGCCTCGATTGGGCGAGGCCGGCGGGACGCTGCAGATGGCTACACGGCAGGTCGCGCCGGCTACCATCCGGCGCGGGGCCGTGGCTGGCGGCGAGCTTGAGGACGTTCCGGCATGCCGCCGGCAGCAAGCCCGGGGCACTCGAAAAATCATCGCGGAACCGCGGGTTTCCGGTAAAGCGGATTCTCCACCTAGACCCGGCCTTTGGGCGGAGATGTTCACGACGCTCAGCGTGAACCGGCGCACGCGCGATGCCAGCGTTGGCACTTTCCCTCTGCTGAGCTCCCAGGGACGGCGACGCCAGGAACCACGACGTGTTCAGAACTCATTAACCATAATTTGAAAAAGGGGTTGCTCAAATGGAAATTTACCAATCACCATAGAAGTTGCCGACTTGTCGGCCCATAAAAGGAGGTTGTCATGAGTACCGCGTATGAAATCGCTGAGATGCCCATGCATGAGCTGACCGGCGCAGAACTGGACGTCGTGTCTGGGGGTATCTTCGACTTCCTGAATACCGTCACACAGGTTAACGTCGTGGGTGTCCAGTTTGGTGCGGCGGTCTTGGGTGCCGTCACTCAGGTCATCCAGCAGGGAAACAACAGCAATATCTGATCGTGGATTGCCCCTGCACACTCACCTCAGTCTGCCTTGCGGGGAAGTGTGCGGGGCTCCACCCGGTCCCGCACGACGCGCGAGGGTCTCGATCGCGCGCCGCTTTCGCGATGGCCGCTTAGGCTTCGTTTGCCGGTGAGTCGGGAAAAAGGGCCTCCGGCCTTGCCGAGCCCTAAACCCTGGCCCACGAGGGTGAAGGCAGCTTGGTCTCGGGAAGCGTCGCGCGCGCGAAACGTTCTCGGCCGCTGCCACCGATAGAGCCGGCCGCTCCCGCTAGAGCGGATTTTCAACAATTCTGCCTCCCGTCGTTGACGGTTTCGTGCATGAGTTGGCGCGCTAAGGTTCACGCCGCCATGATGCTGCACGAGCCGAGGCCAATAAGGCCAAGGGCGCGTAAGCTTGATTCATGGCCCGCGAGGTGTTCAAAAGTCATTAACCATGATTCGCAAAACTGGTTGATTAACCCTTCATTTACCACTCACCATCGGCTTGCCGACCTCTCGGCTAATAAAGGAGGTAGTCATGAATACCGTGCGTGAAGTCACCGAAATGCCCATGTATGAGCTGACCGGTGCGGAACTGGACGCTGTGTCTGGCGGGTTTTTCGATTTCGGCAATACTGTCTTCCAGCTTAACGCGATTGGCGCGCAGATTGGCCTGGCTATTGGTGGCGCCGTCACACAGGTCATCCAGCAGGGAAACAACAGCAATATCTGATCGTGGTTTGCGCCTGCACACTCACCGCAGTCCGTCTTGCCGGGAAGTGTGCCGGGCTCCACCTGATCCCGCACGGCGGCGATGTCGCTGATGCTGGACGCCTTGGGCCGCCTCGCGCGGCCCCTTCTGTTTCAGATTGCCGCAAAAGGCGCGGCCTGGGCCGCGCCGCGCGCCGCTGACCGCACCACAGGCGGTGGCGCATGGTCGAAAGGATGGGCGGCGCGTCGACCGGCGGGCAGCCGCTGAGGCTTGTGTCCGGGCCGGACAGATTGTGGTTGGCGCGCCCGAGAGGATTCGAACCTCTGACCTCTGCCTTCGGAGGGCAACGCTCTATCCAGCTGAGCTACGGGCGCTTGGCGCGCCCCGCCTAGATAGACGATCGCCCGCGCAGCGGCAACAGGCGCGCCGCCGCAGGGCGGCGCGGCTCTGCGGCGAGGCGCGTCGGTTTCGCGAAGGCGCGTGGGCGTGGCCGACGCCCCCGCGAACTTTCAGGCTTTCTTGAAGAACCCGATGATCAGCAGCAGGATCACCGCCCCGATCACGGCGTTGACGATCGCCGCGACGATGCCGCCGACGAGCACGAAGCCGAGCTTCGGCAACAGCCAGCCGGCAATGATGGCGCCGATGATGCCGACCACGATGTTGCCGACGAGGCCGAGCCCGTAGCCTTTGACCAGCAGGCCGGCGAGCCAGCCGGCGATTCCCCCGACGACGAGCCACACGATGAGCGCGCCAAGATCCATGATCGTCCCTCCTTACGTCGGGCCGGCTGTGCAACCGCCCGCGGCACCGATCCCCAGCGGTAAGAAAGTAGAGTGAGTCGGCCCCAAAAATCCAGGGGCCCCGCGCCGCCATTGCGAGCGAAGCGGGGCAATCAAGGCGGCAGGGGCGTTCGTGGCTTTGCTCCCCGCAAGGACGGATCCCCAGTCGGTGCGCTCCTCCCGCGACGGTCAGCGGGCCGCTCCTGGCCGCGGGACCGGCTCGGCCGCGCGGGCGAGCCCCGCTTCCATCTTGCGGTCGCCCCAGCTCACCAGATCGGCGGCCGTGAAGCGGTCGAGGAACGGGTTGGCCTTGACGATCTTCTCGCGCGTGAGCTGGCCGCTGGCGTCGGCGCCGGCCATCACGGTCGCGGCGTCGACATGCCCGGGCGCGGTCAGGAGCGCGGCGGCCCCGGCGCCGCCGGCGAAGTGCGAGAGGTAGAGCGTGCCGGGCGTGACCGGGAGCCCGCGCGCGGCCAGCAGCGCGGCATTGCGCTCGGCGAAGCGCGCGGTCATCTCGCGCGCCAGCGCAGCGTCGAAGCGCAGCTCGAGCGCGGCCCTGGCGTCGAGATGCTTGAGGTCCGGCCGGTAGAGCCGGATCATGTCGAGCCAGGTGCCGTCGAGGAACTGCCCGGCGCCGGCGGCGGTCGAGCGCCGGTTGCGCGCGTTCGGGTCGCCGTTCGATTCGGCGCGAATGATGCGGTCGACGGCGGCGTGGACCGCGATGGTGTCGGCGGCCGGAGGCGGCGCGGGCGCGAGCCGGTCGTGGACGCTGAGCCCCCCGATCCAACCGAGGCCGAGCGCCGCTGCGGCCGCGCTTGCCAGCAGCGCGGCGCGCGACGTGTTGCTGGGCGCGTGGGTCGCGTCGGGCGCCTCGTCGCGACGGGGCGGTGTGATGGCGGGCGCCTGTGACGGTGGTGGCGCAGCGGCGCGCGGGTCGACCGCGTCGCGGGCAGGCGCGGCGTGCCACAGGCACGCTGCGAGCTCATCGAACCAGTCGCGCCCCTCGGCAATGCCGACGTCGCTTGCTCGCATCGATGGTTCTGCCTTGGATGGCGCGCGGCCGCTTCGCGCCCGGCCGCGCCCACGTCGGCCGGCATCATTCGACGCGAATTCTAAAGCGAACGTTAACGCCCGCTCTTCCCGTCATGGCGAGAACGTCCAGCTGCCATGTCGTCCCGGCCAAGCGAGCGCAGCGAGCGCGAGCCGGGATCTATGAACCTGGCGCATGCGAGGCAGGGACACATGGGTCCCGGCTCTCGCGCCTTTCGGCGCTCGGCCGGGATGACAGGCTTGGGCGCATTCAGTAGCCCTGAATTGCTGCGCTTCGCTCGTGGTGCCGCGGTGGGCGGGGCTACTGCAAGAACGGATTGCTGCCGCGCTCGCGGCCGATGGTGCTGCCGGGGCCGTGGCCGCAGATGAACGCGAAATCGTCGCCGAGCGGCAGCAGCTTGTCCTTGATCGAGCGGATGAGGGCGGCGTGATCGCCGAACGGCAGGTCGGTGCGGCCGATCGAGCCCTGGAACAACACGTCGCCGACGATCGCGAAGCGCGCCGCCGGATTGACGAACACCACGCTGCCGGGCGAGTGGCCGGGGCAGTGCAGGACGTCGAAGCTCATCATGCCGACGTCGACCTTGTCGCCCTCGGCAAGCCAGCGATTGGGCGTGACGTTGCGCGCGCCGGCCATGCCGTAGGCGGCGCCCGCCTGCGCGAGGTGCTCGAGCAGCGGCGCTTCGGCGCGGTGCGGCCCTTCGATCGGCACGCCGAGCTCGCCGGCGAGCTCGGCGGCGCCGCCGGCGTGATCGATATGACCATGGGTCAACAGGATGCGCTCGACGTTGACGCCCTCCTGCGCGATCGCCGCACGCACGCGGTCGAGGTCGCCGCCGGGATCGATCACCACGCCGGTGCCGGTGTCCTCCTCCCACAGCAGCGTGCAGTTCTGCTGGAACGGCGTGACCGGGACGATTGTCGCGCGGGCTCTGGGCATGCGGTCTCATATAGGACGCGCCACACGGCGCGCCAACCCGCGCGCATCGCGCCCCTCCTCGTCATTGCGAGCGAAGCGACGCAACCAGGAAGGCGGTGCGGCTGCGTCGCTGACGCGCCTCGCCACGACGGCGGTCAGCCTTTGCGGCATGCGTGCGGAGGGCGTATTGTAGCGACCAAAGCGCGGCCGTTCGAAAAGGGCAAGCCGATGTCGCAGGCGATGGAAAAGGCCGACCCGAAGGCGCCGAAGCTCCTGAAGGATGCCGACTTCGACTGGGAGGACGCGTTCGACCTCGAGAGCCAGCTCACGCACGAGGAGCGCATGGTGCGCGACACCGCGCGCGACTACGCGCAGGAGAAACTGTTCCCGGGCGTGATCGAGGCCTGGCGCGACGAGAAGACCGGTCGCGGCATCCTGGCCGACATGGGCGCGCTCGGGCTGCTCGGCCCGACGCTGCCGGAGACCTACGGCGGCGCCGAGCTCGGCTACGTCGCCTACGGGTTGATCGCGCGCGAGATCGAGCGCGTCGATTCCGGCTACCGCTCGGCGCTGTCGGTGCAGTCGTCGCTGGTGATGTGGCCGATCTACGCCTACGGATCGGAGGCGCAGCGGCGCAAATATCTGCCGAAGCTCGCCAAGGGCGAGCTCGTCGGCTGCTTCGGGCTGACCGAGCCCGATCACGGCTCCGACCCCGGCTCGATGGTGACGCGCGCCGACAAGGTCAAAGGCGGCTACGCGCTCACCGGCGCCAAGATGTGGATCTCGAACTCGCCGATCGCCGATCTCGCGGTGGTGTGGGCGAAGCTCGAGGGCAAGATCCGCGGCTTCATCCTCGAGCGCGGCACCAAGGGCTTCGAGACCCCGAAGATTAACGGCAAGCTGTCGCTGCGCACCTCGGTCACCGGCGAGATCGTGCTCGACCACGCGATCGTGCCGGAGGAGAACCTGCTGCCGAACGCCAAGGGGCTCGCCGGCCCGTTCGGCTGCCTCAACAACGCCCGCTACGGCATCGTCTGGGGCGCCATGGGCGCGGCCGAGTTCTGCTGGCACCGGGCGCGGCAATACGTGCTCGACCGCAAGCAGTTTGGCCGCCCGCTCGCTGCCAACCAGCTGGTGCAGAAGAAGCTCGCCGACATGCAGACCGAGATCGTGCTCGGGCTGCAAGGCGCGCTCCGGCTCGGGCGCATGCTGGAGGAGGGAACCGCCGCGCCGCAGGCGATCTCGCTGATGAAGCGCAACAACTGCGGCAAGGCGCTCGATATCGCGCGGGTGGCGCGCGACATGCACGGCGGCAACGGCATTGCCGACGAGTTCCACATCATGCGGGTGGCGGCCAACCTCGAGACCGTCAACACCTACGAGGGCACGCACGACATCCACGCTTTGATCCTGGGCCGCGCGCAGACCGGCATCCAGGCGTTTTCGTAGGCCGTCTCCACCGCCGCTCGCGCGTCCTTCACCTCTCCCCGCAAGCGGGGAGAGGTCGGCCGCGCTGAGCGCAGCGAAGCGCGGGCGGGTGAGGGGGATCGACGCGGGGCACGGCACTCCGGCACGCCCCCTCACCCGGCTCGGACCTGCGGTCCTCGCCGACCTCTCCCCGCAAGCGGGGAGAGGTAAGAGGCGGCGCGTCGGCCGCTACTCGCGCAAGAATTCGTCGGCGGTGAACAGGGCGCGGAAGGGCACGCGCTCTGCGGCAAAAGTCTCGGTGGCGCCCTCCTGGCGGTCGACGATCGCCAGCACCAGCACGACCTCGGCGCCCTCCTCGCGCACCGCGCGGATCGCCTTGACCGAGGAGCCGCCGGTGGTGGTGACGTCCTCGACGATTACCACCTTGCGGCCCGAGAGCGTCTCGCCCTTCGGCAACCCCTCGACCAGCTTGCGGGCGCCGTGGTCCTTCGGCTGCTTGCGCACGAAGAAGGTTCCGAGCGGCCGGCCGCGCCGGTGCGCCGCGATCGCGGCCGCGGTCGCGATCGGCACCGCGCCCATTTCGAGGCCGCCGAGAGTATCGGCCTCGACGCCTTCGAGCGCGTCGAGCACGAGCTCGCCGACAAAGCTCGCGCCGGCCGGATGGATGGTCGTCGGGCGGAGGTCGAAGTAGAAGTCGCTCTCGCGGCCCGAGGCGAGCGTGATCCTGCCGCGCCCGAACGAGCGCTCGCGGATCAGCCGTTTGAGCTCCTCGCGCATGCCGGCCGTATAGCGCACGGGACCACGCGATGGAATCATGACCATTGAAAACCCTGTGGGCAGCCGCATGCTGCTGCCGTCACGCCGCGCGCGGGCGGGGCGGTGGTTACGGGCCGGCCACCAGGCCGGCGTCGTGGAGGCGGGCGATCTCGTGGTCGGGGAGGGCGAGGACGCGCGACAGGATCTCGTCGGTGTGCTCGCCGAGGCGCGGGGCGCGCGCCGGTTGCCCGCGGTCCTCGCCCATGAACGCGGCGGCGGGGCCGGGGGTGAGGTAGCGGTGGCCGCTCGGGTGCTCGACCGCGGCGAACAGCGGGTTTTCAAGCGACAGCCGCGGGTCGGTGCTAAGCGCCTCGCGCACCGTGCGATACGGTCCCCAGCATACGTCGCGCTCATCGAACGCCGCGGCAAGATCGGCGAGCGGCCGCGCCGCGATGGCCGCCTCGATCAGCGGGAACAACCGGCCGCGATGCTCGAAGCGCAGGCCGTCGTCGTGCGCGAAGCTCAGGTCGAGCTCGCGCTCGAGCGCGGCGACCGGCTGGACAAGCGCGAGCGCGTCGAGCAGCCCGCGCCACTGCCGCGGCGTGATCGCAATCACCATCACGCGCTTGCCGTCGGCGGTGACGAAATCGCGGCCGAACGAGCCGTAGAGGGTGTTGCCGAGGCGCGGCCGGTCGCTCCCTGAGGCCGCGACCTCGGCGATCTGCCCGAGGTTGCCGAGCGTTGCCATGGCGACGTCGCCGAGCGGGGCGCGCACCTCCTGGCCCTTGCCGCTCCGGCGCCGATGGCGCTCGGCGGCGAGCAGCGCGTAGGCCGCGGTCGCGCCCGTCAACAGGTCCCAGGCCGGGAGCACGTGGTTGATCGGCGCGCCGTCGAGCTCGGGCGGTCCGGTGATCAGCGGATAGCCGACGGCGGCGTTGATGGTGTAGTCGACGGCGGTTGCGCCGTCGGGCCACCCCATCACCCGTACCGAGATCATGTCGGGACGGAGCGCGGCCAGGCGCGAATGCGCGAGGAAGCCGTCGGCCGGGTAGTTGGTGAGAAAGATGCCGCCGCCGTCGCCCGGTGCGGTCGCGAGCCGCACCGCCAGCTCGCGCCCTTGCGGGCGCGCAAGATCGAGCGCGACCGATTTCTTGCCCTTGTTGAGGCCTTCCCAGTAGAAGCTCACGCCGCTTGCTTGCGCCAGCGGCCAACGCTTGAAATCCGGGCCGCCGCCGATCGTGTCGAACCGGATCACCTCGGCGCCGAGCTGCGCTAGGTAGAGCCCGCACGACGGCGCCGCCACGAACGAGGCGCCCTCCACGATGCGCAACCCTTTGAGCAGGTCGTACATGGCGGGTGCAGCCTACATCCGGGACGGCGCGGAGCGAAACGTCCCAGGGCACGGGCGCGCTATGAAAGATTTCGTCATCGACTATCACGATGCGGACGGACCGGGGTTCCGCCAAACGCGCGAGGCGCCCGGCAGCCGCATGCGGCCGGTGATCGAGCAACTCGGGCTTTGGGCAAGGAACTGGGGTATACCCAGGGGGGTCTGCCGCGCGTGTGCGCGCGCATCCGCGGCAGCGCCATAGGGGGCGGCATGATCGTTATCGAGCAGCTGCGCTACGTCCGCCTCGGCACCCGCGACCTCGCCGCTGCCAGCGACTTCGCCCAGCATATTCTCGGCCTCGAGCCGACGGAGCGGACCGATGCGCAGGCGGCGTTCCGCTCGGATTCTCGCGACCTTACGCTCGTGTTCGTCGCGGATGAGGCGCGGGCGCAAACGATCGGTCTGCAGGTGCGCGATGAGGACGCACTGGATCATGCCGCGAGCCTACTCGTGCGTACCGGCCACCAGGTCCTGCCCGGTGATCCGGAGACGGCCGCCCGGCGCAAGGTCAAATCGCTGCTGTCGTTCTCCAGCGAGAATGGCGTCAGCGTCGACCTCGTCGTGCGGCCATTGCATTCCGGCTGGCGCTATTTTCCGTCGCGGGATGCCGGCGTCACCGGCCTCGAGGCGGTGGCGCTGCGCGCCAAGACCATCGACAAGAGCGAAAACCTGTGGACGAAGATCATCGCCGGAAGGGTGAGCGACTGGGTCGGCGATGCCGCCTACATTCGCTTCGACGGCGCCCATCATCGGCTCTCCCTGCATCCCTCGTCGACGAGTGGTATCCTGGCAGTCGAGTTCGCCGTCGAGAGTGTCGATCAGCTGATGCGGAGCAGCTACTTTCTGCAGGAGCGGCAGGTCAGGATCGTCCACGGCCCCGGCCGCCGCCCGGCTTCGCAGCAAATATTCCTCACCTTCGCCGGCCCCGACGGCGTGTTGTTCAGCTATGTCAGCGAGGGCCGAACAATCGATGAATCCGACCATCGCCCGCGGCAGTTCCCGCGCCGCGCGCACTCGTTCTGCGCGTGGGGAAGCCGCAGCGAGGTGCCCGAGTTCAACCCCGACACGACGCTGTGCAAGGAAAGGGGGCGCGCGTGATCAAGCTGCAGAAGGTCTGCTACGTCAGGCTCGGTACTCCGGATCTCGAAGGCGCAACGCGCTTCGCAACCGACATCCTGGGGCTCGAGGTCGCGCACGCGAGCCGGAAGAGCTGCCATTTCAAGTCCGACCAGCGCGAGCACACGCTGTGCTACCTGGAAGGTGATCCGGCCATTCAGATTGCGGGCTTCGAGGTCGCCAGCAAGGCCGATCTCGACGATGCCGCGACCGAGCTTGATGCACTTGGTCGCACGGTGCACGTGGGTAGCCGAGAGGAGGCCGATGCGCGGATGGTCCGCGACTTCATCGGCTTCACCGATCCGTCAGGCAACCGCATCGAGCTGGTCTGGCGTCCCGCCGTCGCCGGCACCCGCTATCACGGCACGCGCGATGCGGGGATCACCGGATTCAGCCATATCGGGCTGCACTCGACCGATCCGGCCCGGGACGAGGCTTTCTGGACGAAAGTGTGCAACGCGCGTGTGAGCGACCGCATCGGCGACGCGCCGCTGCTTCGCATCGATGAGGTGCACCATTCGATCGCCCTGTTTGCGAGCAGCAGGACCGGCATTCAGCACATCAATCATCAAGTCGAGAGTGGCGACGACATCATGCGCTCGCTCAACTTCCTCAACGAGCGCGGCGTCAGGATCACGTTCGGTCCCGGCCGTCATCCGTCGTCGTCCGCGAAGTTCCTCTATTTCGAGGGTCCGGACGGCATGGTGTTCGAGTATTCATCCGGCGTGCGGCTGATCGCCGACGAGCTGCTCTATCGCGAGCGCCAATTCAGGTCCGACCCGAAGGGTTTCTGCCAATGGGGCGCAAAACCGCAGATTCCGGAGTTCAGCTAAACTGCCGCAGGTCGAGGCCGTCCGAACGCTCCCAGCAGTCCGCCGATTGTGCGCTGCACCAAGGATAGGGGCCAGCGGCGGAATGTCGCTCGCGCAGGGCTGCAAATCATCGCGCGAAGTTGATGCGCGGTTGCATAGGCCCCGTCTATAGTTTGAAATTGGAATACTGAAAAAGTCGGCCGCGGGGCGGAGGCTCCGCGGCGTGGGCGTCAACCCGATGGGGAGGCCAGGTATGGCTCGTCTCAATATCAATGGAACTGTGCGCGACGTTCAGATCGAGGACGATACGCCGCTGCTGTGGGCGTTGCGCGAGCAGGTCGGCCTGACCGGCACGAAATACGGCTGCGGCATCGCGCAATGCGGCGCCTGCACCGTGCATATCGACGGCGAAGCGGTGCGCGCCTGCTCGATCACCGTCGGCTCGATCAAGCCCGAGCAGAAAATCGTCACCATCGAGGGCCTCTCCCCCGACGGCTCGCATCCGGTGCAGAAGGCGTGGGTCGCCAACGACGTGCCGCAATGCGGCTACTGCCAGCCCGGCATGATCATGGCGGCGGCGGCGCTCTTGAAGCAGAAGCCGAAGCCGACCGACGCCGACATCGACGCCAACATCACCAACATCTGCCGCTGCGGCACCTTCCAGCAGGTGCGCGAGGCAATCCACGCCGCCGCGAACGCCTGAGGAGGACCAAGATGACTTACATGCCGAAAGTCGATCGTCGCTCCTTCGTGGTCGGCGCCACCGCCGCCGGCGGCGGACTTGCGCTCGGCCTCTCGCTGCCGTCAGGTGGCGTCACCCCGGTGCTCGCCCAGGACGGCACGCCGGAAGTCAACGCCTGGGTCGTGATCCGTCCCGACGACACCGTGGTGGTGCGCGTCGCGCGCTCCGAAATGGGGCAGGGCACGCTCACCGGTCTCTGCCAGATGGTCGCCGAGGAGCTCGAGGCCGACTGGTCGAAGGTGACGTGGGAATATCCGACGCCGGGGCAGAGCGTCGCGCGCAAGCGTGTGTGGGGCGACTTCTCCACCGGCGGCAGCCGCGGCATCCGCATGTCGCACGAATACGTGCGCAAGGGCGGCGCGGCCGCGCGCATGATGCTGGTGCAGGCGGCGGCCAACGAATGGAAGGTGCCGGTCGGTGAGTGCGCCGCCGCCAACAACGTCGTCACCCACAAACCGTCGGGCCGCAATCTGCGCTACGGCCAGCTGGCGGCAGCGGCCGCCAAGCTCCAAGCGCCGGATCCGAAGGACATCCCGCTCAAGGATCCGAAGGACTGGAAGATCATCGGCAAGTCGGTCAAACGGCTCGACACTCCCGACAAGGTGACCGGCAAGCAGGTCTACGGCTTCGACATCAAGCTGCCCGGGATGCTGACCGCGGCGACGATGGAAAGCCCGGTGCACGGCGGCAAGGTGAAGAGCTTCGATGCCGCCAAGGTGCAAGGCATGCCCGGGGTCAAGAAGGTGATGAAGCTCGGCGACACCGGCGTCGCCGTCGTGGCCGACACCTATTGGCACGCCAAGACCGCGCTCGACGCGCTGCCGGTGACCTGGGACGAGGGCGAAAACGCCAAAGTCTCGAGCGCCGCGATTGCCGCGTGGCTGAAGGAGGGCCTCGACGCCGAGCAGGCGTTCGTCGGCAACTCCAACGGCGACGCCAAGGCGGCGATCGCGGCGGCGGCCAAGAAGCACGAGGCGGTGTACGCCTACCCGTACCAGAACCACGTGTGCATGGAGCCGATGAACGCGACCGCGCGCTACACGCCGGAAAAGTGCGAGGTGTGGGTGCCGACCCAGGACGGTGAAGCCTCGTTCGCGGCGCTGCTCGCCGCCTCCGGCCTGCCGGCCGAGAAGTGCGAGGTCTACAAGCTGCACCTCGGCGGCGGCTTCGGCCGGCGCGGCGCATTCCAGGACTACGTGCGCCAGGCGGTGCTGATCGCCAAGGAGATGCCCGGCACGCCGGTGAAGGTGCTGTGGTCGCGCGAGGAGGACATGCTGCAGGGCCGCTTCCACCCGGTCATGCAGTGCAAGCTCGTCGGCGCGTTCGACAAGGACAACAACCTGACCGGGCTGCACATGCGGCTGTCCGGCCAGTCGATCCTGGCAAACGTGCGGCCGCAGGTCGTCGACCAGAACAAGGGAATGGACCCGCTGGTGTTCCAGGGCCTGATGCGGGCCGGCAACGAGCACATGTTCGGCTATACCATCCCGAACCTGTTGATCGACCACTCGATGCGCAATCCGCACATCCTCCCCGGGTTCTGGCGCGGCGTGAACATCAACCAGAACTGCATCTTCATCGAGTGCTTCATGGACGAGCTGGCGGAAGCGGCCGGCAAGGATGCGCTCGAGTTCCGCCGCGCGGTCATGAGCGGCAACCCGAAGAACGTGGCGGTGCTCAACGCCGTGGCCGAGAAGATCGGCTGGGGCAAGCCGGCGCCGCAGGGTGTGCATCGCGGGCTCGCCCATATGCATGCGTTCAACGCCTACGTGGCGGCCGCGGCGGAAGTCTCGGTCACCAACGACAAGATCAAGGTGCACCGCATCGTGGCGGCGACCGACACCGGCTACGCCGTCAACCCGGCGCAGATCGACCGCCAGGTGGCGGGCTCCTTCGTCTACGGGCTGTCGGCGCTGTTCTATCAGGAGTGCACCGTCAAGGACGGCCGCATCGAGCAGACCAATTTCGACACCTACAACTCGATGCGGATCGCCGAGATGCCGAATGTCGAGTCGATCGTGATGCCGAGCGGCGGCACGGTCTGGGGCGGCGTCGGCGAGCCGACCATCTGCGTGGCGGCACCGGCGGTGCTCAACGCCTACTACCGGGCGACGGGCAAGCGCATCCGCTCGTTCCCGCTCAAGAACCACAACATCGCGTTCGCGTGAGCGCGCTTCGAAGCGGCGGCCGCTGCGGCCGCCGCTTCATCCCTTGTGGGCGATGGTCGCATTGCGACCTCGCCCTTCAACGTCAGGGCGAGGAGCGAGGCGACGAAGCAATCCAGGGCGCCGCCGTCGTTGTGGATTGCTTCGCCTTTGGCGCGCAATGACGATGTCCTTAAGGAGCCGCGCGGCACGCGCGGCGTCTCGTAAGGATGTTCGCGGCATGAGCACAACGCGGTTCGCCATCGCCACTGCTGTTTTCGTCGCGTGCGTGCCGGCCTTGGCGTCCGATGCGCCGCCGGGCGCGTCGTCGTGCTCCGGCTGCCATGCGCCGAACGCCGCGGTCGGAACCCCGGTGCCGCCGCTCGACGGTCGCAACGCCGCCGAGATCGTCGCGCAGATGGAGGCGTTCCGCAGCGGCAAGACGCAATCGACGGTGATGGACCGCCTGGCCAAGGGTTTCAGCGAGGCGGAGATCCAGGCGATCGCGGCCTGGTACGCCGCACAGAGATGAGCCGTGCCATGACCTCGCCGGCTCCCAGCGAAAGTGCAAGGCGGGCACGGCGCGGTGCTCCCTCCCCCCTTGCGGGGGAGGGTCGGGGAGGGGGGTATTTGCGAATTCAGAGTCGGCGACGACCCCCCTCCCTGTCCCTCCCCCGCAAGGGGGGAGGGAACGCTGGAGCGAAGGGCTAGTCGAAGCGGAATCGAGGCAAACCCGGGGTCAGCATCGATGTCTGGGTGCGATAGTCGGAAATGGGAGAGGGAAGCTGCGGCGGTGCCCGCCTTCCGGTGCAATGACACGCGCGCCAGCCGCCGGACGTTCCTCAAGGCCGCCGCCGCGGCGAGCGCGTCGGCGGTGATGCCGATGCCGGCGATCGCGCAGCCGACGCCGCCGCGCGTGGTGGTGGTCGGCGGCGGCTTCGCCGGCGCGACCGCCGCCCGCGCGGTCAAGAAGCTCGACCCGCGCATTGCGGTGACGCTGGTCGAATCGAGCCCGAGCTTCACTGCCTGCCCGTTCTCGAACAACGTGATTGCAGGCCTGCGCGACATCAGCGCGCAGCAGTTCAGCTACGACAAGATCGCCGCCGACGGCGTGGTGCTGGCGCGCGGCACCGCGAGCCTGGTCGACCCGCAGGCGCGCAGCATCGTGGTCGGCGACGGCGTGCGCGTGCAGTACGATCGCCTCGTGCTCGCGCCCGGCATCGACATCCGCTGGGACGCGCTGCCGGGCTACGACGAGGCGGCGGCCGAGCGTATGCCGCATGCTTGGAAGGCCGGCCCGCAGACGGTGCTGCTGCGCCGGCAGCTCGAAGCCATGGACGACGGCGGCCTGGTGGTGATGTCGGCGCCGGCCAATCCGTTCCGCTGCCCGCCCGGGCCGTACGAGCGCGCCAGCCTGATCGCGCACTACCTCAAGACTCACAAGCCGAAGTCGAAGCTGATCGTGCTCGACGCCAAGGACCAGTTCTCCAAGCAGCGGCTGTTCCAGAACGCCTGGAAGGAACTCTATCCCAACCACCTCGAGTGGGTGTCGCTGTCGAGCGGCGGCAAGGTCACCTCGGTCGATCCGGCGACCGGCGCGCTCATCACCGATTTCGGCCGCCACGAGGCTAACGTCGCCAACGTGATCCCGCCGCAGAAGGCCGGCCGTATCGCGGAAATCGCCGGCGTCACCGACCGCACCGGCTGGTGCCCGATCGATCCGGTCACCTTCGAGTCGAAGCAGCAGCCCAACATCCACGTGCTCGGCGACGCCACCATCGCCGGCGGGATGCCGAAGTCGGCCTTCACCGCCAACGCGCAGGCCAAGGTGGCGGCGGTCGCGATCGTCAAGCTCATCTCCGGCGGCACGCCGCCCGAGCCGAAGCTGATCAACACCTGCTACAGCCTGGTCGCGCCCGATTACGGGATCTCGGTCTCCGGCGTGTATCGGCCGGTGAATGGCGTGCTCACCGAGATCCCGGGCTCGGGCGGCGTGAGCCCGATCGACGCACCGGCCCCGTTCCGCGCGCTGGAAGCAACGTTCGCCGATGGATGGTTCAAGACGATCACCAGCGAGGTGTTCGGTTGACCGTCGTTGCGAGCGAAGCGAAGCAATCCGGTACGACGTTGGCGCTTCTGGACGGCTTCGTCGCTTCGCTGCTCGCAGTGACGGGGCTCGGCGCCGTCGTGGCCGCCCCTGCCGATGCGCAGGAGCCGTTGCGGCCGTACACGGTGGTCGGGGATGCGATTCCGGTCCCGCTCACCGGCCAGCCGGGCGATCCGGCGCGCGGCCGCGCGATCGTTACGAACCGGTTCGTGGGCCTGTGCCTGCTCTGTCACTCGGGGCCGTTCCCGGAGGAGCGGTTCCAGGGCGATCTTGCCCCCGACATGCGCGGCGCCGGCTCGCGCTGGTCGGAAGCGCAATTGCGGCTACGCATGGTCGACTCCAGCCGGTTGAACCCGGACACGATCATGCCGATCTATTATCGTACGGAAGGGTTCACGCGGGTCGCCCCGGCATTCCGGGGAAAGCCGGTGCTCACCGCCGAGCAGATCGAGGACGTGGTGGCGTTTCTGACGACGCTCAAGGACTAGACCGATGACGCAACATGACCGGCACCGCACGACGCGCCGCGCCGCGCTCAGGGCGGCCGGCGCGCTGGCCCTCGGCGGCGCGGCGGTCGCGGTGACGCGGACGCCGGCGGCGGCGCAGACCTCGGCCGCCCAGGAGGCGGCTCGCAAGGCGGCGATGCAGGAGGCGATCCGGCAGGTGGTCGGCGAGGCCAAGGTCACCGAGGGCAAGGTGACGGTCGACATTCCGCCGCTGGTCGAGAATGGCAATACGGTACCGTGCACCGTCGTGGTCGACAGCCCGATGACCGCCGCCGAGCACGTCAAGGCAATCCACGTGTTCAACGAGAAGAACCCGCAGCCGAACGTTTTTAGCCTGCAGCTCGGGCCGCGCGCCGGCCGCGCCAGCGTCTCGACCCGTATCCGGCTGCAGGATTCGCAGACCATCCACGCCATTGCCGAGTTGAGCGACGGCTCGTTCTGGTCCGGCAGCGCGCCCGTGATCATTACGCTCGGCGCCTGCCTCGAGGACTTGATCTGATGGCCCGCACCCTCATCAACGTGCCGCCCAAGGCCAAGCGCGGCGACGTCATCTCCGTCAAGACGCTGATCTCGCACGTGATGGAGAGCGGCTACCGCCACTCGACCACGGGCGCCGCGATTCCGCGCGACATCATCCGCTCGTTCGCGGCAAGCTACAACGGCGCGGAGATCTTCCGCGCCGAGCTGTATCCGGCGATAGCGGCGAACCCGTTCATCTCGTTCCATACCGTCGCCACCGAGAGCGGCACGCTCGAGTTCAAGTGGGAAGGCGACAACGGCTTCGCGCAGACCGCCTCGGCCAAGATCACGGTCGAATGAGGCCCGCGCGTCATTGCGAGGCCCGTGGCGACGAAGCAATCCAGAAAGGCGGCACCGCTCGGCTGGAGTGCTTCGCATCGCTCGCAATGAGGGGAACACTCGCGACGTTCCTGGCCTTGACGCTCACGGCGCCCGCTGTCGCGGAGATCCCGCTCGATGAGCGGCGCTCGGGGTTCGATCTCATGAGCCCCGAGACCCAGGCGATGCAGCGCGACGACACCGCCAATCCCGGCATGCTGTGGGTGGGCGAGGGCGAGGCGTTGTGGAACCGCAAGGAGGGCGGCGCGCAGCGCGCCTGCGCCGACTGCCACGGCGATGCCGCGCAAAGCATGCGCGCCGTCGCGGCGCGCTACCCTGCCTTCAGCGCCGAGCTCGGCCGGCCGATCGACCTGCAGGGGCAGGTCAATCTCTGCCGCGCGCGGCGGCAGGACGCGCCGCCGCTGCGCTTCGAGAGCCAGGAGCTGCTCGCGCTCACGACCTACGTCGCGCACCAGTCGCGCGGGCTGCCGGTCGCGGCGCTCGATGACGAACGGCTGGTGCCGTTTCGCGAAGCGGGGCGGCGGCGGTTCCTCGAGCGCCAGGGCCAGCTCAATTTCTCCTGTGCCAATTGCCACGAGGACAATTGGGGCAAAAAGCTCGCCGGTAACATCATCCCGCAGGCGCACCCGACCGGCTATCCGATCTACCGCCTGGAATGGCAGGGCATGGGCTCGCTGCAGCGGCGCCTGCGCAACTGTTTGACGGGCGTGCGGGCCGAGCCCTATGCGTTCGGCGCGCCGGAACTGATCGAGCTCGAGCTTTATCTCAACTGGCGCGCGCGCGGCCTGCCCATCGAGACCCCCGGCGTGCGACCGTAGCCCGCACCGCCGATGGGCGCGGCGCGAAGCCGCAACCCGGATTGAGCGGCAGCGGAAATCCGGGAATTCCCGAATGCCACTTGCGCTTCATCCGCGCTACGCTCTTGCTCCCGACTGCTTGCAGGTATCGCCTATCCACCATGATGCGCGTGCGCGAGGATCAGGACTTCGCCGCGCCGTTCTCGTATGCTTTGCGGATCAGGCTCATTCGCCCGGAGGTTCCAGTGTGGACGATGTGGAAGCAAGCCGTGAGTGCGGCGCCGGCGGTGCTGGCACTTTGTTTGTCGGTGGGCGTCACGATGGCGCAGCAGCCGACGGATGCGCAGAAGAGTGCGATCCGCAACAACTGCCGTTCCGACTTCATGAGCAACTGCCCGGGCGTCACGCCCGGCGGCGTCGAGGCGCTGCAATGCCTGCAAAGCAATTCGGCGAAATTGTCGTCCGGGTGCCGAAGCGCGGTCGCCGCGATCAGCCCGCCGGCCGCGCCTGCGGCTGCTCCGGCGCCTGCGGCCGCTCCCGCTGCAGCACCGGCGGCGCCCGCGGCTGCTCCGGCTCCGGCGCCTGCAACTGCTCCGGCCGTGGCACCCGCGACCGCCCCGGCCGCGGCGCCTGCGGCCCGCACCGCGGGGCCGCCGCGGCAACCGACGGGCGCGCAGCGCGCGGCGATCCGCCAGGCCTGCCAGGCCGATTTCCTCTCCCGCTGCCCGGGCGTACAGCCGGGTGGCGCGCAGGCGCTGCAATGCCTGCAAGGCCATGCGCCTGAGCTTTCCGCCAACTGCCGGCAGGCCTTGGCTGCCATCGGCGGCGCAGTGGCTGCGACCGCGGCCGCAGCACCCGCGGCATCCCCGCCGCCGGCCGCCGCTGAACCTGCGATCGGATCGGTTCCACCGCTGCCGCCCCGGTTCCGGCTCGAAATTCTCAATATCTGCAGGGCCGATCGGATGCAGTTCTGCGGAGCGGTGCCCCCGGGCGGCGGCAGACTGATCGATTGCCTGGTCGCCAATCAGGCTTCGATTTCGCCCGGCTGCCGGCGGGCCCTGCTGTGGGCGAGCCGCTGACGGCGAATCGTCGGCGGGTCTGGCGAATTCTCCGCCGTGTGGCGGCAACGAGATCTCAAGTCGGCCAGTTCCTTGATCGGGACTGGCCGTTCGCCTGCGATGGCGAGCGCTGGAACGCCGGTCACGCCGATGCGATGGACCGGCCCGCTCGCCTACCACCCGCGCGCAACCACCGCGGGCGTCGCCCGCACATCGGGGTCGCCACGATTCGTGCTATGATGCGGTGCAATCCTGTGACCTGCGAGGGGGACCGAAGTGCGACCGGTAAATCCAACAGCCGCCAGTGTCTGGATGCAATCGAGGCCCGGTCACGCGCCAACGCAGCTTGCGACTGACGGGCGTGCGCGCCATGGCGGCGCCGCCGCCCGCTTCGCTGCCGGGTGCGCGGCGATCCTGACGCTGAGCGCATGCGACGAGGGCAAGAACGTCTACGTTCCGCCGCCGCCGTCGAAGGTGCATGTCGCCCAGCCGCTGCAGCAGCCGATCACCCGCTACATCGAACTCACCGGCAATACCAAGGCCTTCAATCAGGTCGACCTCGAGGCGCGCGTGCAAGGCTTTCTCGAGAAGATCAACTACCAGGACGGCACCTTGCAAAAGAAGGACACCGTTCTGTTCGTCATCCAGCAGAACACCTATCAGGCGCAGCTCGAGCAGGCGAAGGCCTCGGTGACCGGTGCGCAGGCGGAACTGAAGAAGGCGCAAGCGGAGTACGAGCGGCAGTCCGACCTGGTCTCGAAGCAGGTCTCGACCCAGGCCAACTACGACAAGGCGCTGGCGCAGCGCGATTCGGATCAAGCCAATGTCCAGCAAGCCCAGGCGAACACCGCCATTGCGGAGATCAATCTCGGCTATACGACCGTGAAGGCGCCGTTCGACGGCATCGTCGCGCGGCACCTGGTCAGCGTCGGGGCGCTGGTCGGCTACGGTGGTCCAACCAAGCTCGCCAGCATCGTGCAGGTGGCGCCGATCTACGTCTATTTCAACGTGAGCGAGACACTGGCGCTCCGCATCAAGGAGGGGCTGGCCAAGCAAGGCAAGACCCTGCTCGACGTTCCTGACGTTCCGGTCGAGATCGGGCTGCAGATCGAGGACGGCTATCCTCACGTGGGGCGCCTGGACTACGTCGCGCCCAGCGTCGATCCGTCGACCGGCACGCTCGAAGCGCGTGCCGTCTTTGACAACAAGGATATGAGCCTGATGCCGGGCCTGTTCGTGCGGGTGCGCATCCCGGTGCAGAAGCTCGACAAGGCGCTCTTGGTTGCCGACACCGCGATCGGGACCAGCCAGATCGGCAAGTACCTGCTGGTGGTCGGCAAGGACAATACCGTCGAGCAGCGCCCGGTGCAGATCGGCCAACTGGTCGGTGGGCTGCGGGTCATCGAATCCGGCATCAACGCCGACGATTGGGTGGTGACCAGCGGCACCCAGCGTGCCATCCCGGGCAACAAGATCGACCCCGACAGACAGCAGATGGCGGCTGCCGGGGGAGGCAAATAGCGGCGCAATCAAGAAGATCGCCACGGCCTTCTCAACCGGGCAAATCCATGTTCTCGCGCTACTTCATCGAGCGGCCGGTCCTCTCCAACGTGATTGCGTTGGTGATGATCCTGATCGGGGCGGTGGCGCTGTTGCGGCTGCCGGTCGCGCAATATCCCAACGTCACCCCGCCCACCGTCTCGGTGACCGCCCGCTATCCGGGTGCGAGCGCGCAGAGCGTCATGGAGACGGTGGCGTTGCCGATCGAGCAGCAGGTCAACGGCGTCGAGGGCATGCTCTACATGCAGTCGACGAGCGCCAGCGACGGCTCCTACAACCTGATCGTCACCTTCGCGATCGGCACCGATCCCAACATGGCGCAGGTGCTGGTGCAGAACCGGGTCTCCGCCGCGCTCGCACAGCTGCCGCAGCCGGTGCAGGTGCAGGGCGTCAAGGTTCAGAAAAAGTCGACAGCCGTCCTGATGTTCGTGACGCTGACGTCGCCCGATAACCGCTACGACAGCTTGTTCCTCGCCAACTACGGCGTCATCAACCTGCAGAACGAGCTCGCCCGCATCCCGGGCGTCGGCAACGTCAATGTGTTCGGCGCCGGCCAGTATGCGATGCGCGTCTGGATGGATCCGGATCAGTTGCAAGCGCGCGGCCTTACGCCGAGCGACGTGATCAACGCGATCCAGCAACAGAGCCAAGTGGTCACGGCAGGTGTCGTCGGCATGCCGCCAACGCCGTCCGGCCAGAACTTCCAGTATACCATCAACGTCACCGGCCGCATCAACGACGTCGGCGACTTCGAAGAGCTCATCGTCAAGGTCGACAACCAGGAGGGCGGGCGCATCACCCGCGTCAAGGATGTCGGCCGGGTCGAACTCGGGGCGCAGACCTATAGTCAGACCTTCAAGCTCGATAACGCCCAGGCCGCCGGCCTCGGCATTTACCAGCTGCCCGAGGCCAACGCCATCAACGTGGCCGAGGCAGTCCGCAGCAAGATGGATCAGCTCGCCAAGGCGTTCCCGCCCGGGCTCATCTACAGCGTCCCATTCGACACCACCACGTTCGTGCGGGCATCGATCAACGAGGTCTATATGACCCTGATCGAAGCCGCCATCCTGGTCCTGATCGTCATCCTCGTGTTCCTGCAGGATTGGCGCGCCATGCTGGTGCCCGCCACCACGGTGCCGGTCACTATCATCGGCGCGTTCGCGGCCATGGCGGTACTCGGATTCACCGTCAACCTGTCGACGCTGTTCGCCATCGTGCTCGCGATCGGCATCGTGGTCGACGACGCCATCGTCATCGTCGAGGGCGTCGCGCGCCATGTCGAGCACGGCATGCCGGGGCGCGAGGCCGCCGTGAAGGCGATGGGCGAGCTGTTCGGCCCGATCGTCGGCATCACGCTGGTGCTGATGTCGGTGTTCATTCCGGCCGCCTTCATGCCCGGCCTCACGGGGCAGCTCTATCAGCAGTTCGCGCTGGTGATCGCCGCAACCGCGCTGATCAGCGCCGTCAACGCCATGACCTTGAAGCCGACCCAGTGCGCCCTGTGGCTGCGCGCGCCGGTGCCGCCGGCGCAGCGCAACTTATTCTACCGCGGCTTCAACGCGGTCTATGACGTGGCGGAGCGGTGGTACGCGAACCTGATCCGCCGCATGGTCGATGTCAGCGCCGTGATGGTCGCGATTGCGCTGGTGCTGATCGGCATCGCGTTCTGGGGCATGACGCGCGTCCCCACCGCCTTCATCCCGATCGAGGACCAGGGCTACCTGATGGTCAACGTCCAGCTTCCGGACGGCGCTTCGCTCGAGCGGACCGATCGCGCCCTCGAGCAGGTAGCGAAGATTGCCAAAGCGACGCCCGGCGTGGATCAGGTCATCACCATCGGCGGCATCTCGGTGCTCGACAACAATGCGAGCTTGCCCAGCACCGGGCTCGCCTACGTGATCCTCAAGGATTGGTCGGTGCGCGGGAAGAGCAAGGGGCAGGACCTGTTATCGCTGTACCGCGGCCTGAGCGGAACCCTTAAAGCGCAGGTGCTCGACGCGGCGACCACGATCATCCCGCCGCCGCCGATTCAGGGCGTCGGCAATTCGGGCGGCTTCACCCTGATCGTGCAGCTGCGCGACGGCAGCGGGGACTTCACCAAGCTGCAAAACGTTACCAACCAGGTGGTGGCGAACGCGGCGTCGCAGTCGGCCGTGCAGAACGTATTCACCTCGTTCCGCGCGTCGACGCCGCAGCTCTACCTGGCGATCGACCGCAACAAGGCGGAAACGCTGGGAGTGACGGTCGGGCAGGTGTTCAGCGCGCTGGAAAGCTACGTAGGTTCCAGCTACGTGACCCAGCTCAACAAGTTCGGGCAGGTATTCCAGGTCTACGTGCAGGCGGAGTCGCAGTTCCGCATGCGACCCGACGACATCCGCAACCTGAAGATCAAGACGCCCGCCGGCGCAATGGTGCCGCTCGGGACCCTGCTGGACGTCCGCGAGGTCGAGGGACCTTCGCTGATCGGCCTCTACAATCTCTATCCGGCGGCGACCATCGCCGGCCTGCCGGCCGCAGGCTTCAGCTCCGGTCAGGTGATGACGCTGATGGAGCAGATCGCGGAGCGGACGCTGCCGCCCGGCATGGGCACCGAATGGTCGGCGATGTCGTATCAGGAGAAGGTGGTCGGCAACCAGGTCTACTTCGTGTTCGCGCTCGCGGTGCTGCTGGTCTATTTCGTGCTCGCGGGCCAGTATGAAAGCTGGCTGCTGCCGATCGCGGTGATTCTGGCGGTGCCGATGGCGCTGCTCGGGACCGTCGGCACGCTGCTCGCGCTCGGGGTGGCCAACAATCTCTACACCCAGATCGGCCTCATCCTGTTGATCGCGCTTTCCGCCAAGAACGCGATCCTGATCGTCGAATACGCGCGCGAAAAGCGCGCCGAGGGCATGGCGCTGATCGAGGCGGCGGTGGAAGCGGCGCGGCTGCGGTTCCGCCCGATCCTGATGACCTCGTTCGCCTTCATTCTGGGCGTGGTGCCGCTCGTGATCGCCACCGGAGCCGGCGCCAATGCGCGCCGCTCGATCGGCATCTCGGTGTTCAGCGGCATGCTGGCCTCGACGTGCCTTGCGGTGCTGTTCGTGCCCTCGTTCTACGTCGTTCTGCAGCGGATCGAGGAGTGGCGCCAAGCGGGCAGGAAGCCGAAGCCCGCGGCGGCCGAGGCGCCCTCGCTGCAGGCGTGAGCGCGGCCCGCTCGGATCCGCGCATGCCGGCTATCGCGGCATGCCAAGATGAAGTCCGTGTCGTGTCCTGTCTCGAGACGCTGCGAGCGAGACCGTGGCCGCCTGGGGATCGCTCCTCCCCCTTCGTACCCGCCCGTCGTATCGGCCGATCGGTACGACGCGAACCACGGGCGGCGCAGTTCGCACCCATTGTCTTTTGACTAGATCAATAACGACGAAACGAGGTGCGCTCAAAATGAGCCCGGATCTGCGACTTTCCCCGCGTCCCATCCGTCAGCGTCCTGACGACCAGAAAGGAATCGGGCATGATGCGCTGCAATCATTTCGACACGATCGCTATCCCGATAGCGACTTGCCGCCAGGTTGCTCGGTGCGTGCCGTATCAAGCGCAGCATGCAGAGACGCGCATGCATGGCTTTGAGCAGGTGAAAGCCCGATCATGATCGGACAACTCACAATCGGCGAACGCCAGTCTGCGCTCCTCATGCTGCTGGTGCTTGCCGCCATCGGCATTGCCATGGCCGTTGCCGGGCGCAACGACCCCCTCGGCGCGCATGGCGCCTTGGTCGCTGTCGCTGCGCTGGCGGGGATCTTTGCCGTCATCTCCGGATACTATCTGCCGGAACCGAGCGGGGAGCGCTTCGAGCACTATTACGACGAGCCGACCAAGGCGGGCATCATCCTGGCGATGGGCTGGGCGGTGTTCGGGCTTTTCGTCGGGGACTGGGTGGCCTGGCTCTTCGTCTATCCGGACCTCACCTTCGATGCCGGCTGGTCGAGCTTCGGACGCATCCGTCCGGTCCATACCACGGCGGTCATTTTCGGCTTCGGCGGCAACGCGCTGATCGCGACATCGCTTTATGTGCTGCAGCGCACGTCGCGCGCGCGCCTGCCGGATCAACTGAGCCCCTGGTTCGTGCTGCTCGGCTACAACCTGTTCTGCCTCCTCGCCGTCACCGGCTACATGATGGGCATCACGCAGTCGAAGGAGTATGCCGAGCCGGAATGGTACGCTGACATCTGGCTGGTGATCGTCTGGGTCGTCTATTTCCTCATCTATCTTCGCACGTTGGCGCGCCGCAGGGAGCCGCACATCTACGTCGCCAACTGGTACTACATGGCCTTCATCCTGGTCGTGGCCATCCTGCACATCGTCAACAACCTCGCCATTCCGGTATCGCTCGGTCACGCCAAGTCCTACTCCGCGTTCTCGGGCGTGCAGGACGCGATGACGCAATGGTGGTACGGCCACAATGCGGTGGCGTTCTTTCTGACCGCCGGCTTCCTCGGCATGATGTACTACTACCTGCCCAAGCGCGCGAACCGCCCGCTGTTCTCCTACCGGCTGTCGATCATCAGCTTCTGGGGCATCACTTTCCTTTACATGTGGGCGGGCTCGCATCACCTGCACTACACGGCGCTGCCGCACTGGGTGCAGACGCTCGGCATGACGTTCTCGGTGATGCTGCTGGTGCCGTCATGGGCGTCGGCGACCAACGCGCTGCTCACGCTCAACGGCGCCTGGGACAAGGTCCGTGACGACGCGACGCTGCGCTTCATGATGGTGGCCGCGGTGTTCTACGGGCTTTCGACCTTCGAGGGGTCGTTCATGGCGATCCGCTCGGTGAACTCTCTCTCGCACTATACCGACTGGACAATCGGCCATGTCCATGCTGGCGCGCTCGGCTGGGTGGCCATGATCACCTTTGGCGCGATCTATGCATCGGTGCCCTGGCTCTGGAAGCGGGAGGGCATGTATTCAGCGAGGCTCGTCGAGGTTCATTTCTGGCTCGCGGTTGCCGGCACCATCATCTACGTCTTCGCGATGTGGAATTCCGGCATTATCCAGGGGCTGATGTGGCGGACCTACAACGAGAGCGGCACGCTTGCCTACTCGTTCGTCGACTCGCTGGTCGCGATGCGCCCCTATTACATCGCACGTGCGATCGGGGGCCTCCTGTTCCTCATCGGTGCCGTCTTCGGCTGCTACAATATCTGGATGACGATCCGCACCGCGCCGCGAACCGCGGGCGAAGCGGTCGCCGACAGCCCCGACTCGGTGCTTGCGGGCACGCCCGCGCTTCAGCCCGCGGAGTGACGCATGTTCGGCCTTCATTATCGGCTGGAGCGCAAGGCGGTGGGCCTCGTGCTGGCGATCATCGCCGTGGCCAGCATCGGCGGCATCGTCGAGATCGCGCCACTGTTCACGATCCATCAGACGGTCGAAGACGCGCCCGACATGCGGGTCTACACGCCGCTCGAACTCGCCGGCCGCAACATCTACGTCCGCGAAGGCTGCTACGCGTGTCACTCGCAGATGATTCGCACACTGCGCGACGAGGTCGAGCGGTACGGCCCCTATTCGCTCGCGGTCGAGTCCAAGTACGATCATCCGATGCTGTGGGGCTCGAAGCGGACCGGGCCGGATCTTGCGAGGGTCGGCGGCAAATACTCCGATGACTGGCATGTGGCGCATCTGAACAATCCGCGAGCCGTGATGCCGGAATCGATCATGCCGGCCTATGCGTGGCTGTCGCGCACGGCGCTGCGGACCGACGATCTGGGATTGCAGCTCAAAGCGATGCGGTCGGTCGGCGTGCCTTATACGGACGAGATGGTCACCAATGCGGCGTCGGATGCCTATGGCCAGGCGGCGCCCGACTCTCCGCAGGCGGAGGGCGTGACCAAGCGCTACGGTGCGGCGACCAACGTACGGGCGTTCGACGGTGCCCCCGGCACGCTGACCGAGATGGATGCGCTGGTCAGCTACCTGCAGATTCTCGGGCGGTTGACCAACGCGGCGCACATGCCCGTTGCCGCAGCCGGGAGGTGACGATGCACCTCGACCACAACACCCTCGTATGGTTCTCGAAGTCGTTCGGCCTGTTCTATCTCATCGGCCTGTCGTTCCTCGCGGTGGCCTACGCCTGCTGGCCAGCCAACAAGGCGCGGTTCGACCGCGCGGCGCGGTCGATCATCGATGACGAGGACAAGCCATGGCGGTGACCGAACGCGATCCGCATACGGGCTACCTGACCACCGGGCACGAGTGGAACGGCATCAAGGAGCTCAATACGCCGGTGCCGCGTGCGGTCTATTTCTTTCTCATCGTGACGGCCCTGTTTTCTCTCGGTTACTGGATCCTGTTTCCCGCCTTCCCGCTCGGCTGGACCTACACCAAAGGCCTGCTCGGGATCGATCAGCGCACGACCGTCGCCGAAAGTCTGAAGCAGGCGGCTCTGGATCGCGAGAGCTGGAGCAAGCGGATCGCGACGGAGAGCTATCAGGCGATCCAGGCCGATCCGGCCCTGATGACGATCGTCCGCCAGACTGGACGAACCTTGTTCGGCGACAACTGCGCCGCCTGCCACGGCTTCAATGCGAAGGGAGGCAAGGGATTCCCGAACCTGACCACTGCGTCGTGGCTGTGGGGGGGCGATGCGGAAACCATCGCCGAAACGATCCGCGTCGGCATCAACTCCAACCATCGCAACACCCGTGTCGCCCAGATGGTCGCCTTCGGACCGGTTCTGTCGCGCGCCGATGTGGAGAACGTGGTCGCCTACGTGCAGTCCCTCTCCGATTCCACGGCCACAAACCGGATTCCTGCGGGGAAGCTTGACGAGGGCAAGAAGGTTTTTGCGGCGAACTGCGCCTCCTGTCACGGCGACGAGGGCAAGGGAAAGGCCGACTTGGGCGCACCCGATCTCACCGACGGGTACTGGATCTACGGCGGGGATCCGCAATCGATTTTCGCTTCCGTATTGCACGGCCGGCAGGGGCAGATGCCGACCTGGGAAGACCGCCTCACTGCGGTCGAGCGCAAGATTCTCGCGCTCTATCTCGTGGATTTGAGGTCGCGCAATCCATGAGCGGCATCTTGGCCCGGACGGCATCCAAGCGCAAAGCCGTAATCTGGCTCGCCGTCGGCTTCGCCCTGCTGGTCTTGTTCGCGGCCAACGGCCATTTCGTCTATGTCGCGATGACCTCGCAGCCGGACTGCGTCGATCATATCCGGCACGGCGAGGCGGATGGGAAGCAAAACCGGTTCAGCGCGGCGAAATCCGCATGTTCGCCGGGGTGAATGACGCGAGAGAAGCGGAGCGAGATGGACGATGACGACGATCCCGGCCGTGCTTCCCCCGGCACCGCGAGAGAAGACATGGAACCGCCATCTGCCGCCGTCGGCTGCCTTTAAATGGCTGGCTGCCGGGTGGCACGACCTGACCGTCCAGCCGCTGGCCAGCCTGAGCTACGGCGCCGTGGTGTTTCTGGTCTCTGTCGCCATCGTGACCGGTCTAGTTGCGTTCGGATGGGACTATATCCTGTTTCCGGCGCTCGCCGGATTCATGGTGGTCGGACCGCTGCTCGCAATCGGTCTCTACGAGAAGAGCCGCCATCTCGCCGCGGGAGAACCCGTGAGCTTGGCGCAGATGTTTTTTGTCAAACCCAGCTCCGGCGGTCAGATTCTGTTCACGGGCGTTCTGCTCTGTCTGTTGATGCTGCTATGGATGCGCGCCGCGGTCATCATCTACGCCCTGTTCTTCGGGCTGCGACCGTTTCCGGGTCTCGATCACATCGCGCCGATGCTGTTCACCACGCCGACCGGCTGGGCGATGTTGCTCGTCGGCGGTGTCGTCGGCGGGCTGTTCGCGGCATTTTCCTTTGCCATCAGCGCGTTCTCGATTCCGATGCTGCTCAGCGAGCGCGTCGACGCGCTGACCGCGATGGGCACCAGCACCGCGCTGGTCTGGAACAATCTGCCGGTGATGCTCACCTGGGGGGCGATCGTGCTCGCCCTTTTTCTCCTCAGCCTTGCCACCGGGCTTGTCGGACTGATCGTCGTCTTTCCGCTGCTGGGTCATGGCACCTGGCATGCCTACCAGGCCATTCGCGCATGACGATCGTGAGCGTGACGATCGCAAACACGACGATCATGAGCGCGACACGCGCTCGGGACCGCGACGCGAGAGCCGCCCGATGAGTGGCTGCGCGCCGAGCGTTGGGCTTGCTGCAGCGGCGGCCGAGGCCGATCGCCAACGCAGCGCCCAGGCCGAGCTGCTGCTCGCGAGCCGTGAGGTCGGCAACGGGCTGCACCAGACCGATCTATCGGTGCCCGGCATTCATTGCGGCGCCTGTATGAAAAAGATTGAGGGGGCGATCGGCGCCATGGCCGGGGTCGAGCGGGCGCGGGTCAATCTCTCGACCAGGCGTGTGACGATCCATTGGCGCGCCGACGCGGCGCCGCCATTCGTCGAGGCGCTCCATTGCATCGGCTTCGATGCCCATCCGTACGATGCGGCCGCCGAGACCGAAGACGGGACGCTGGCAGGATTGATCCGCGCGCTGGCGGTCGCGGGCTTCGCGGCGGGCAATATCATGTTGCTGTCGGTGTCGATCTGGTCAGGCGCCGACGCGGAGACGCGTGTCCTGTTCCACTGGATTTCCGCCGCGATCGCTCTCCCCGCCCTCGTCTATTCCGGACGCGTCTTCTTTCGCTCGGCATGGCAAAGCCTGCGCCACGGCCGCACCAACATGGATGTTCCGATCTCAGTCGGCGTACTGCTGGCGTTCGGATTGAGTGTCTACGAGACCATCCATCACGGACCGCATGCCTACTTCGACGCCGCGACGACTCTCCTGTTCTTTCTCCTGATCGGACGCACGCTCGATCACCTGATGCGCGAGCGCGCCCGCGTGGCGGTCAAGAGCCTGGCGCGTCTTGCCGCGCGCGGCGCATTGGTGCAACGGCCTGACGGAAGCAGCGTCTATTTGCCGGTGCGGGAGATCGCGCCGGGGATGACGATTCTGCTCGCGGCCGGTGAGCGTGTTCCGGTCGATGCGCGTGTCTTGCGCGGACAATCGGAAATCGACCGTTCCCTGGTATCCGGCGAAAGCCTGCCGCAGCCGGCCGGAAGCGGCTGCGTGCTGCAGGCTGGAACGCTCAATCTGACCGGCCCTCTCACCATTGTCGCCACGGTCGCCGCCGATGATTCGTTCCTCGCGGAAATGATGCGGATGATGGAAGCGGCAGAGTCCGGCCGTTCGGCGTATCGGCGCATGGCCGACCGCGCAGCGCGGATGTATGCCCCGGTCGTTCACCTGACAGCCTTGCTGACATTCGCCGGCTGGATGATCGCGACCGGCGATGTTCACCGCGCGATCACGGTTGCGATCGCCGTTCTGATTATCACATGCCCCTGCGCGCTCGCGCTTGCCGTGCCGATGGTGCAGGTCGTGGCTGCCCGGCGCCTTTTCGAGCAGGGAACCATGGTCAAGGACGGCGGGGCGTTGGAGCGCCTTGCCGAGATCGACAGCGTGATCTTCGATAAGACCGGCACGCTTACGCTCGGCCAGTCGCACCTCGTCGGCGGCGACGACGCCAGCCGCGATGGTATCGCTATCGCGCGGGCAGTCGCGTCGCATTCGCGCCATCCCTATTCCCGTGCGCTGGCTGCCGCATGCCGAACAGACGCAGCCGCGCCGATCGTCTTCGATCGCGTGTCCGAACATCCGGGATCGGGCGTCGAGGCTGTGGCAGGCACCACCACATACCGGCTCGGGCGCGCTGAATGGGCGCTCTCCGGCTCGACATCGCCACAATCCGCGGGCGCGGCGAGCGTCGTCCTCTCGAAGAACGGCGGGTATCTCGCTGCGTTCGACTTCGAAGACCGGCTTCGTCCCGACGCGCGGAACGCGGTCGAGACGCTTGCGGGCAGCGGACTGTCGGTCGAGCTCCTTTCCGGCGACCGGGAAGAGCCGGTGCGGGCGCTTGCGACCACACTCGGCATCCCGCACCTCGCCCGCGTATCGCCCGGAGGAAAAGTCGCCCACATCAGGGCGATGACCGACGCAGGAAGAAAGCCCTTGATGGTCGGCGACGGCCTCAACGATGCGCCGGCGCTGACCGCCGCCTACGCATCGATGGCACCAGCGTCCGCGGCCGATGTCGGTCGCAACGCCGCCGACCTCGTATTTCTGCGGGAGAGCCTGATGGCCGTTCCGCAGGCGATCGCCGTGGCGCGCCGCGCCGCGCGGCTGGTTCGGCAGAATTTCGCCCTTGCCATCGGCTACAATGTGATTGCCGTTCCCATCGCCGTTTTCGGCTATGTGACACCGCTGATCGCCGCGCTAGCCATGTCGCTATCGTCATTGCTCGTCGTGGCGAATGCCCTGCGCCTGGGCGGGATGGATCGCCGCCGGCAGAACGGCGGGTCGCCGGAAGGCAGCATCGCCGCATTGTACGGTGCGCGTGGGGTCGCCCGATGACGGATTTCTTCTACCTCGTTCCCCTCGCCCTTGGTCTTGGCCTCGCCGGACTGGCGGCATTCATGTGGTCGCTCAAGAGCGGCCAATATGATGACCTCGATGGCGCTGCCGAGCGAATTCTGCTGGATGACAGCGACAAGCCGATTGTGCCGCCGCGGCCGGACCGTGCATAGCCGAGGATAGGGCGGGTAAGGTATAGCCGCCGTCGGATAAGCGTATGCCAGGTCACGGGCCGTGCCCGCGCCGCGGCGGACATTGCACGACCACGATCAAATCCGTGCGACTGGGTGGTGGTGGAACGTCACCAGGGGGATGTGATGGAGCCGCAACCGGCATCGGCTACCCCTCGGGTGCTCGCCCGTCTCGGGTCTCAGCTGGACTGGTACTGGACGCTTTCCCCGTCTGGTCGCGCTGCGTTCTGGGCGACCTTCGGTGGCTGGGCGCTGGACGCCTACAACCAGATGACCCTGGGCTTCGTCCTGCCCGCCGTCAGCACCGAATTTGCACTCTCCACGGCGCAGGCGGGGCTGCTCGGGTCCCTCGGTTTGGTGATGAGCGCGGTGGGCGGCGCCCTCGCCGGGGCGCTGGCGGACGCGGTCGGACGCGTGCGGGTGCTGATCCTCTCCATCGGGTCGTACGCGCTGTTCGGACTCTTGGCCGGCTGCGCACAGTCATACGAGCAGCTGATGGTCTTCCTCATGCTGCAGGGCCTCGGGTTTGGCGGCGAGTGGGCCGCCGGCGCGGTGCTCGTGGCGGAGTATGCGCAGGCGAAGCAGCGTGGGCGAGTCATCGGCGCCGTGCAGAGCGCGTGGTCGATCGGCTACGCCGGCGTCCTGATCGCCAACACCCTCGCCTTTAGCCTGGCGCCGCCTGAAGTCGCCTGGCGAATGATGTTCTGGCTGGGAGCGGTGCCGGCCATCGTGCTGCTGTGGGTGCGCACCCGCGTGCAGGAGTCTACCGTGTACCGCGCCGAGGTAGCGGCGCGCGGCGCCGGTACTGGACGGGCAGGGGCCAGGCCCGGCAGTGCGCTCCTCGGGCTGTTCCGCCGCGACCAGCTCCGCGTCACCCTGGCGTCGGCGCTGCTCTCGGTCGGTGTCATGGGCGCCGGGCTTGCCATCTGGCTGCCCACCTATCTGGAGCAGGTGCGCCAGCTGACGGTCGAGGGCATCAGCGCCTATATGGGCATTCAGGTGATCGGCGGATTCGTGGGCTGTGTCAGCGCCGGCTACGTGCTGGACGCGCTGGGCCGTCGCCGAGGTCTGGCGCTGTTCGCGCTCGGCAGTGCGCTCTCCGCCTGGGCTTACGTCGTGCTGCCGCTCGGCGACGCCTGGCTGGTGTTCGCCATCGGCTTCCCGCTCGGCTTCTTTGGTTCCGGCATCTTCAGCGGGCTGGCGGTTTACCTCGCCGAGCTATATCCGACCGAACTGCGCGGCGCCGGACAAGGATTCGGCTACAACATCGGGCGCGGGGTCGCCGCGGTCGGGCCGGCCGCGATCGGCGTTGCGGCGGCGCGGGTCGGGCTGAGCGACGCGCTGGCGCTGGCGGCGACGAGCTACGTGCTCTGCCTCGTCGCCCTGCTGTTTCTGCCGGAGACTCGCGGCAAGCCCCTGGCCGGGTGAGCCACGACTGATCGACAATCCAGGCGAGGCCGGTTCATTCCCGGACCGCCTAACGGCGGCCGAGATCTACGGGTTGTGATTTTAGACACCCGATCAGCTAGGCCGAAGTCGACGCCGGCGTCCATGCCGACCGCCTGACCGGCCATCGCGGCCGCGACATGTTCGTCCCTTCGGCCGGGCTTCGGAAACGACTTGGCGACATGCGGTCAGTCCGGCTTCTTGCCGGAAAGCGTCGAGGGAGCGCCATCGGCCGCGGACGCAGTCGGGGCGGACGCATAGAGCGGGCTCGCGTAATAATGCGAGAGCGCAAACCGCAGCAACACGCCGATCGCAGCCGCGAGCGGCACCGCGATCAACAGGCCGACAAAGCCGAACAGATAGCCGAAGGCGAATAGCGCGAACATGAGCCATACCGGATTCAAATGCACGCGTCGGCCGACGAGATATGGCGAAAGCACATAGTCCGCCAACGATTGCCCGACGAAGAAAATGGCCGGGACGAGCAAGGTGATCGTCCAGTTCGGCCAAAACTGCGCAATTGCGACGCAGGTCGAGACCACAAGGCCGGTCAACGACCCGAGATAGGGGACGAAGCTGATCAGGCCCGCGGCGATGCCGATCAGGATACCGTGGTTCAATCCGATCAACGACAGCGCCGCTGCGTAGAACACGGCGAGGAGCAGACACAGGGCGCTTTGGCCGCGCACGAAACCGCCGATCGTGTCGTCGATCTCGCGCGCGAGCACCCGCACCGTCTCGCGGCGCGCCGGCGGCACCCAATTGTCGACCACCGCGATCATCCGGTTCCAGTCGTAGATGAGGTAGCAGGCGACGATCGGGGTCACCACCGCCAGCGAGAACACCGAGATCAGTTCCTGGCCGCCGGACCATACCGAACGCAGGAACGTTCCGAGCCAGTCGGTCACCACCGCCGTGAGCTCGCCGACGGACCTTTCCGCATGGCCGAGGCCTTCGCCGATGATCTTGCTCAGCCACGGCCGCCCGGGATCGGTGGCAAGCGACTGCAACTGTTGGAGGTAATTCGGAACCTTGTCGATGAAATAAGAAAACTCGCCGATGATGATCGGGGCCGTCAGAACGACCACAAGGACGACGCAGACAACGAACAATCCCATGATGAAGAGCGTCGCGACCAGCCGGTTCATTCCCAGCCGCTCGAGCCGTGTGGCCACGGGATCGAGCAAATAGGCCAACACCATACCGGCGACGAATGGGAGCAACACCTCGCGCAGCAGCACGACCACGGCGATGACCGCCGCGAGCATCGCAATCCAAAAGACGATGGGCCGCGTCACGTTCATGGTAGGGCAGTGTGAGCGGATTGACCGGCGTGAGTCAAAGTGGAAGTGAATAGCGCCGGGTCACCGCGCGGAAGCACCGATGCCGGGTCGCTGAAACCCGATCGCAGACCCCGCGCAGAGTAGTAGCCTGACGCGCTGCAGTCGCAACTTTCTTTTGAGTTGTGTAAACGAAAACTTGCCCACGCCCAGGGGCTAATGGAATCTTTGCGCTGACGGCGCGATAAACACGCTCGGCAAGGAGCCTCGCACTTGGCACAGAAATATTACTTCGTCAGCGACCTGCACATGGGTGGCGACGGCCGGTTGCAGCATTGCGATTACGCCGCCGAGTTCATCGCATTTCTCAAAGGCCTGGAAAAAGAAGCTCCCGATACTGAGTTGCTGATCGTGGGTGACACGTTTGGGTTCTGGGAACTGACGCTCGAGGATGGAGTCGAAAAGCTCGAGCACATCGTCAAGGCGCACCAGGCGATTTTCGACCAGCTTAGAGTCACCGGGGCGTGCATCAAGGTGACCATGATGGTCGGTAACCACGACTACGAGCTGGCGTGCAATCCGGCCTACGTGGACAAACTCCAAGCATACAACATCCATTTGGACACGAGCTTGTTCCTCATCCGCATCGTGGGCAACAAGAAAATCTGGATCGAGCACGGGCAGCAACGCGACGAATTCAACACTTTCCGTGATTATGGCAATCTCTATGCCCTCCCCGTGGGGTACTTCATCACGCAAACTTTCGTTAGCGGGGCGAGCCGGCATTCGGACTTTGGCAGAGGAGACTGGCTCAAGGATATCCGCTCGGTCGGTACGATGCAGATTCCCGATTGGATCCTGTCGAACTATTTTTACCGAGAAATGAGCACGGTGCTACGCTGGCTGCTGCTGCCCTTCTTGCTGCTCGCCGGAGTGACGATCGTGGCGATCCTGGGCGAGCTCCTGCGAGTTCTGGGCATTTTCGACTACAACATTCTGTTTCATAACCCGCTGATGCGCAGGTTCGGGATCGTCGACGACGTCCTGCAGGTCGTGATCACCATCAACTCCATCTTCTTGGTGCTGTTCGGTGCACCCATGGCGATTTTTCTGCACGACCTGACGCGAACCTTGCGTCGCTTCCGCCTGCTCACGAGCCACGGGATGACGCCTGATCTGGATTCGGAGGAGTCTTATCTGAAGGGGGCGCAGGAAGTCTTCCAAAGGGACGACAAGGTAGCGGTATTCGTCTTCGGGCACACGCACGCGGCGTTTCTGAAGCGGTTGGGGCCGGCAGGACAGGTGGTCCTCAACACCGGAACGTGGCTAAAGCTATTGCGCCGCGTCCCGGTGCGCCTCGGCTATTTGCCGGCGGTCTACTATCCCTCGTATCGCTTGAACTACTTTTGCATCGAGGCGGAAAACAACCACGTCGTCATCAACTATGTGGTTGTCCCCAAGACGCCTGAGCGCGAGCTGACTTGGCTGCAGCGTCTGGTGACATTGGGGAGGGCGCCCAAGCACCAGGAAGCGATCCCGGCGAGGACGGTCGTCGATTTCTGACACCAACGCCGCCGTGCGGCGGCCGTGCCCCGAACGAGACACAAGTCTGAACAGGTCCGAACGAGCGGCAAGCCAAGCTGGTACGCTGCCAGAAGCCGCCTGCCGCTTGGCCGCAACGTCAACATCGGCAGGATCGCCGAGCTCGGCACGCAACGCGGCCTCGTGGTAGCGCGCCCAGGTAGCTGAGCCGACCTGTCAGCGATCCATCCGTGCCCAGCTGCAACAATCGCAGGCAGAACTCCTTGCACCCCGGCTCGATCGTGTCTATGCCCAGACCCTTCGAGCGTATTCGATGCCGATCGAGGGGTGGCAGCGGTCGACGCGACCCACACTGATCTATGTCAGGAATGCGATCACAGCCGGGTGCTAATGGATTCGCGGGAACTTCCGCCGCGCGGCTGCACCATTCAGACACGCATCGATGGACGCGCTCATGAGGTAGGCGGCGGAATTGGCCGTGCTACAAGGGACGCAGGGCGTGCCCGTCGCGCCGCAGCAACTTCCGCGACACACGGTCGCGTTCCGTTGGCACAAGGCAACAGGAGACCACTTCGATGGACGCACGCAAGGAATCCTCTTCCCGCGCCGGGCACACGCCGGGCACCTCGCACAGCGATGCCCAGTCGTCCACGTCGGACGGCCTGACGGCTGACATGAGCAGACTGCGCGACGATATCGCAAGCCTCAAGGAGACGGTTGCGCGTTTGGCCTCCCAGGCAAGCACCGAGGCCGGCAAGACCATCCGCGGAGTTGGCCAGACTGTCGCGTCGCAGGTCGGGACCGCGGCAAGCGGCGTCGCCGAGGCCGGTTCTGAGCTCGCGGCTTCCGCCAAGGAGCAGGCGAAAACCTTTGCTTCCGAGCTCGAAGCCGTCGCCCGCCGCAATCCGCTCGGGGCGCTCGCCGGCGCGCTGTTCGTCGGTGTGCTGATCGGGATGATGTCGCGGAGCCGTGACTGATGTTCGGCGAATTCGTCGACCTCATGCGGGCCGACGTCGATCGGCAGGTCGTCTGGCTGAAGACCGAGGTCAAGCGACAGGCACGGTATGCGGCGTTGACCGCCGTGGTTGCCGCCGCCGCCGCGCTGTCGGCGCTTGGGGCCGTCGTGGTCGGCTGCATCGCGCTCTACTGGTGGCTCGCCAAGCGGTACGGCCCCGATGTCGCCTTCGCGGTGCTCGGGGGCGGCTTTGCGCTGCTCGCCGTTTTGCTGTCCTTGCTGATGTTCGCGCGGCGCCGCCCGCAGCTACCCGCTCGGCCGACGCTGCAGAGCGTGCGCCCCGCAACGCTTATCGAAACGCTCAAGCAGACCGGCTACCGCGATGCGGTCACGGCCGGCGAGCAAATTTCGAGCCTTGCCAACGACAACCTCCGCCACGGATCTCGGCAGTCGCTGTTCGGAACCTTGGTGCTGGCGGCGCTGGTCGGCTTGGTCGTCGGGCGCGGGCTGCGCAAGTGATGCGCGGACAGCGGATGGTCCGCAACAAGACGGCTCCGATCGCTCCGGATCGCGCCTGAAGCGCAGCTCCTGCCTTCAAGCGCTTTCAAGCGCACTGCCAAATCGGCACTGCCTTTGCGTTCAGTGGACGGCGCACCTCGGCTCTGATCCAGATCAGTGTCGTGCATTCTGCCAACGGTAAGCTTTGCACGCTCGAAGCGTGCGGTGATACCGGGCGGCGGCCCTCGGCCCGCCGGCAGCACGTCTCCGGCGGGTCGTCATCCTCCAGCCGAGCGCGGGAGCGGGGCAATTGATCAAATCCGAATTGGTCCAGCGCATGGCCGCGCAAAATCCGCATCTCTACCAGCGTGACGTCGAAAACATCGTCGATGGCATCTTGAACACGATTACTGCCGCGCTGGCACGGGGAGATCGGGTCGAATTGCGCGGGTTCGGGGCGTTTTCGGTCAAGGACCGCCCGGCCCGCCCTGGGCGCAATCCGCGCACCGGCGCGCAGGTCTCGGTGCGGCAGCGGCGCGTCCCGCTCTTCAGGACCGGCAAGGAGATGCATGAGCGCCTCAATCGCATGCCGACCTGAGCCCGCCAGCTCGTGGTCCCGCGTCCCATCGTCATCAGCCAGACGCGCGGCGGTCGGCAGGCGGGCAGGCGCGCGAACAGCCTTTCAGCGGTGAGCCTCGGAAGTCACCAAGCCGTGCCGGTCCGCTGCTCGCCAATCGGCGAGATTGCTGGGCTGGGAGGGCGTGCGCGGGGCATGGTGTTTCTCCACAGCCGGCCAGGCCGTTCCGTGTGCATGACCAAAGCCGGCGTCGGATAGGCGTATGCCGGGTTGTGGGCAGCATCCGCACCGCCGTAGTTCACGGCATCACGACGATGAAATCCGTGTCGTGTCCTGTCTCTCTGCTGATGCCGTAGTCGGACACGATGAAAGAGGAGCCCGGCGTCAGTCGTTCGGCGATTCGCTCGATCACATCCGG
>Ga0111538_10000485_pt1 | contig 52733 bp, 46 predicted proteins | sample SoiMethybrSBSTD1_FD_79669 | JGI IMG/M metagenome (GOLD analysis project Ga0111538, IMG submission 79669) | Bulk soil microbial communities from a Populus tree surrounding site in Tennessee, USA - Soil MetaG P. TD hybrid SBSTD1 (version 2)... | ecosystem: Environmental > Terrestrial > Soil >... | reverse complement strand
GGAGCTGGGGCGCCTTGCTACCTTCGACCAGCGCTGCCTGCGTCGGGTAGGCGGTGACCAGGAACGCGCCGACGAACGCCGCGCACAGACCCGCGGAAACGCCGCCCAATACTCCGACACGTGAGAACGATTGAACGACTGCTGACTTCCTTGCCATTCTTCTGCACCGTTGCCTTTCAGATTCAGATGTCACGGTTCGCGTGTGCGCACATCGCAAACGCGTTCCACCTCACCTAATCGGCCAACGCGACTGGATATTCCTTCGCGACCGGCGACGGATCCTGATCGACGCAAGCTCGTTCCATTCATCCGGGAATATTCGAGAGCGGCCACCGATTAGGAGCCGTGGAAGTGTTCGCGTCCGTCCACGCGATCGCTCGAGGACGAGCCATGATTTGCGACGAAACCGCCCCGCTCGCACGGCATCAACAGGCACTGATCCGGGATGCCGAGCCGGCGCAGGCATTCGACGACCTGACCGTGCTTGCCGCGCAGATTTGCGGCACACCGATCGCCCTGATCACCCTGGTCGACGAGAACCGGCACTGGATCGAGGCATGCGTCGGTATTGACGCGACGACAGCTTCGCGCGACAACGCGTTTCGTGCGCACACGTTCCGGCAGGACGGCCTGTTGGTCGTTGCCGATGCGCGGCAGGACGACCGCTTCCGCGAGCATCCGCTGGTGGTTGGAGAGCCACGAATCCGTTTCTATGCGGGGTCGTCACTGGTGACGCACGATGGGCACGCGGTCGGCACTCTCTGCGTGATCGACCGCGTGCCGCGGATGCTGACGACGGAGCAGCAGGCGGCGCTCGACGCACTCGGACGCCAGGCTGTCGCCCAGCTGGAACTACGGCGAAATCTGGGCGAGCTGGCGCGGGCGCTCCGTGAGCGCGGACTGAGGGAAGCGGCCCAGCGGCGGCTCGTCCGGGAGCTGCAGGGCGAACTCGCGAGTGCCAGGCAACTCGGCGCACTCCTGCGGTTCTCTTCGGCCTGCGAGTTCGACATGGTCATTCCCGCCGATCCTGCGGCCATCCGGACCGTGACCGAGGGTGTCGCGGAGGCGCTCCGCAGCAAGGTCGGCGTCTTCGGGCGCGAGTTCGAGATCGAACTGGCGCTCCAGGAGGCGTTGGCAAACGCCGTCCGTCATGGCTGCGGGGGCGACGCCACGAAATTCGTCAGCTGTACGGTCGCCTACCGGGAGGAGGCCGGCCACGTGCGGATTGTCGTGCGCGATCCAGGTCGTGGATTCGACCTCGTGGACGTGCCGAACCCACTCGAGGGTACCAACCTGTTGAAAGCGAACGGACGCGGGATCTTCCTGATGAAGCAGCTGATGGACGAAGTCCGCTTCGTCGATGGCGGCCGCGAGCTCCACATGCGCAAGACGCTGGGCGCTCCGGAGCGTTGATCGTGAAATCGCCTGGCCTTCAACGGCCGTCAGGAGCGCTCAGCTCTCCCGTAAAACCGTGGCGGGATTCGTGCGTGCCGCTTTCCTTGCCGGGATTGCGCCTGCGACGAGACCGACCGAAGCAAGCACAATGAACGCACCCAGCAACGTCGCGGTGTCGTGCGGTTGGACCCCGTAGAGAAGGCTCGCCACAAACCGCGACAGCCACAAGCTGAGCGCAATTCCGGCGACCGTCCCGGTTGCGACGAGAATCGCCACACGCACCAGCACGAGCTGTATCATCCGACCTGCGACGGCACCCAGCGCGATTCGAATACCGATTTCGGATCGTCGAACGGCGACCGCGTACGCGGTGATGCCGTACAGCCCCAAGCCGGCCAGCAGCAATCCGATGATTCCGAAGGATCCGGCCAGAACGGCTACGAGCCGTTCCTGGTTTCGCGCCGCGTCCACAGAATCGCTGAGAGGCCGAAACGTGAGCGCGAGTGCTGGATTGACGTTGCCGATCGCCGAAGCAACATCTCTCGACGCGACCGGCGAATTCGTCCGGGATCGCACAGCTAATTGGAGCGAGAACAAGACTGAAGGGAACTCGGGCACGTCGAATTGTGAGAGCGGCGCGTACCACGTCGGCGCCGCTGGAATGCGAAGCGAGGAATACACGACGTCGCCGACGACACCGACGATCGTCATCGGCGGCAGGGCTCTCGCGCCACCAGGATACAAACTGATCGTCTGTCCGAGCGGGCTCGTGCCTGGAAAAAACCTGCTGGCGAACGCCTGGTTGACCACCGCCACACGCGGTGTTCCTTTCACATCTCGATCGCCCAGGGCTCGCCCGGCGATGACCGGCGTGCCGAACGTCGTGAACCAGCCTCCAGAGACCAGGTTCCCCGACAGCCGGCCCTCGAAATCCGGCACGCCAGAAATGTTCAGGGGTGGCGTGAATCCACCTGTGAATGGCGTGATGAAGGAGAGCGCCGCCGCGGCGACGCCCGGCACCGCGCGGACTGCGTCACGAGCACGTTCGAATTCGGGCAGTCGGGCCTCGGCGGCGATCCCCGTCCGGCCACTATCCATCGTGACAATGGTGACCTGTTCCGGTTGAAACCCAAGTGGCCGGGTCGCAATCTCCCTGAACGTCTGGACGAACAGTCCGGCCGCCACCAGCAGGACGAATGACAGCGTCACCTGGGCAATGACGAACCCGCTCGAAAGCCTGCCGTGTGCGTGCCCCGCGGTCCTCCCCTGATCCTTCAGCGCATCGATCGGGTTGACGCTCGAGGCTCGAACCGCCGGCGCCGTGCCGAACACGAGCGTCGTCAGCACCGTGACGGCGACGCCGAACATCACAATTCGGCTATCGATCGACATGTCGAGGAAGACCGTGTCGGCCGACGTGGAGAGTTGCGTGACCAGAAAACGGCTGCCCCACGTCGCCACCAGAAGACCTGCGAACGTGCCGGTGACCGACAGCAGGAGGCTCTCGGTCAAGAGCTGGCGCGCAAGGCCGCCGCGCGTCTCGCCGAGCGCCACCCGGAGACTCAGCTCGTGCCGCCGCGCGGTCGCTCGCGCCAGCAGCAGGTTGGCCACGTTCACGCACGCGATCAAGAGCACGAGGCCGGCCACGACCATCACCGTCCAGAGCGGGCGTTCATAGCGGCTGCGGAAATCCGCTGAGCCGTCGAAGCCATTCGCGGCTGGTATCAATGTGAAGGGCTCTTTCAGATAGCGTTCGATCGCCGCGGCGCCGAAATTCCCGAGCTCGCCGATCGTCAACTCCCGTATCTCACGTTGCGCCCCACGCAGGGCGGTCGTCGCTGTGTCGACTGACTGATCCGGGCGCAGCCGCGCGATGATCGTGAGGAAACTTGTACTGACGGCGTCGAGATACGTGCTCCGCCCTCGACTCAGGGGCTCGTCCGCCAACGGGACAGCCACGTCGAATGTTCGGCCGACCTCCAGACCGAAGAATTCGCGCGGCAGGACGCCGACGATTGTGAAGTTGGCACCATCAAGACGCAGGATCCGGCCGACCACGTCTGCGGCGCCGTCGAAGTATTCGCGCCACAACCTGTCGCTTATGACGGCGACCGGACCGTCGGCACCGCCGCTGCGCTGATCGTCACTCGCTGCCAGCGTACGGCCCAGCGCCGCCTTCACGCCAAGGGCCTCGAAAAACGAGCCGCTGACCCACAGGCCGTCGACGAATTGCGTCTGCCCCCCGGAACTGAGATCGAAGCGCGTGAACGACCACGCCGCGGAATCCTCGAAAAGGTGCTGGCGTCTATGGATCTCCAACCAAATCCGATAGTTCCAGCTTCGCGCACGCGTGGGGGTGTCGGTGAGCACGACGAGTCGTGCTGGATCCTTCACGGGCAACATCCGGAGCAGCAGACTATTGATGATCGAAAAGATTGCGGCATTCGCGCCGATACCCAGGGCGAGCGACAAGACGGCAACGGCAGTCACCGTCGGTGTGGCCCGGAGTGAACGCAGCGAGAGCCGCAGATCTTGACGCAACCGATCGATTGCGCGGACGCCAAGGGCGTCGCGATATTCCTCTTTGATCTGATCCAGACCTCCGAATTCGAGCCGCGCGCGGCGCATCGCCTCGTCATGGTCGAGGCCGCGCGCGACGTGCGCCTGCACCTGCCGGTCGAGATGAAATCGCAGTTCGGCGTCGATATCGTCCTCGACCGCAGCCCGTCTGAACAGCGCGCGCAGCCGCAGCATCCAGTCGCTCAACATCGACTCCTCGAATCAGGCGGTCTCGAGCACCTGGCTGATCGTCGCGGCGAGCTTGTGCCACGCGGTCGTCTGCGTTTCGAGCTCCGCGCGGCCGCGGCGCGTCAACTCGTAGTACTTCGCGCGGCGGTTGTTCTCCGACGTACTCCAGCGCGCTTTGATCCATCCGCGCCGCTCGAGACGGTGGAGAGCGGGATAGAGGGAGCCCTGACGGATCTGGAGTGATGCGCTCGAGATTTGGTGCAGCCGCTCAGAAATCGCCCAGCCGTGCTGCGGTTGTAGAGCGACGGCTTTCAGGATCAGGAGGTCGAGAGTTCCCTGGGGGAGCTCCATTCGAGGTGGAGGCATTCGCTTACCCTTATGCTTCGACAGGAGGCAAGATACCAGCGGTCTTGTCGAAGCGCAAGGGAAACCCTGCCCGCCCGCATTGCCGGCGCACTCGGGGCCACGCGTCTCTTGCGGCGCTCCGTGCCGAGTGAGACCGGAGTTCCCATCATTGGTGTTCGATGAAGACGCTCCAGCCGTTGAGACTGCCGGTTCTCGAGCCGCTCCGCGTTCTGACGAAGTAGAGTGCCAGGATTCCGACGAGACCTGCGACCGGCAGCCAGTACGCCGGCATTCGCGCGACTCGTGCGAGGTAGGAGTTGAGAAACACCGCGGCAATCGCCACGACGGCCACGTTGGCCGTCACGCGGAGACTCCGCGACGACGAGCGCCCCAGCGCCGCGTCACCCCATGCACGGCGGATCAGAAAGACGGCCATGTAGAACAGCAGCGCCACCGTGAGGACGACCGCCCAACCGTCGCGTTGCCGGATGTTTTCGCCGGCGGTGACGACGGCCAGCCAGCCGACGGTCACAAAGTGGATGGTGTGCGCAACGATGAACCCTGCAAAGAGGCGAGTTCCAAGGGAGAGCCGGCGTCGATTGTGCGGATAACCCGCAGCGAACAGGATCAATGCCGCGGCAAAACTGGCCGCCGAGACGCGTGCCGTCAGTCGCACGATGAGCTCAACGGCCGGCTGGTCCACGAGGATCACCGCACCTTCATGACGATGGAGGTGAGATCGTCGTACTGTTCGGCATCACCGATCCAGTTCTTCATCTCCGCGGAAATCCGCGCGCTGATCTCGTTGGCTGAGAGGTGAGCGGTCTGGCGCAGCAGCTGCAGCAGGCGCTCCTCGCCGAACTCCTCGTTCTCGGCGTTGTGCGCCTCGGGAACGCCGTCGGTGAACACGAGGAGGACATCACCGGGGCCCAAGTCGACGGTTGCCTCGTCGTAGCGGACTTCCGGGAACATGCCGACCACCGTTCCTCCAACGGACAGCTGCTCAATCTCGGGCAACCCGGACTCGGTCGATCGCCCGGCGGCCGCTCGCAAGAGAAATGGAGCATTGTGGCCGGCGTTGACATAGCGCAGCTGCCGGCGTCCCCCGTCGAGCTCCGCATAGAAGAAGGTGGCGTACTTGCTCGCTGACGTCGACCGGTAGACGAACTCATTCATTCGCGCGACGAGGCGCGGCGGCGGCACGTCGCCCTCGGACGAGATGATCCGCAACGATGCCTGCACGACGGACATGATCAAGGCGGCGGCCACACCTTTTCCCGACACGTCGGCCAGCGCGATGCCGATCCGGCGGTCACCGAGCTCGACGAAATCGTAGTAGTCGCCGCCGATGCGCCGCGCGGGAACGCTGGTGGCGGCGAAATCGGCACCGTCGACCCGCGGCGGGGCGTCGGGCAGCAGGCGGCGCTGGACATCCGAGGCCAGAGCGATGTCGCGGCGGAGCGTCTCCTGTTCGACGACCCGATCGGTCAGCCGCGCGTTTTCGATCATCAACGCGAACTGATCAGCGCCCGCGCGAAGCACCTGTTTCTCCTGCGCACTGAAGCCGGCGCGGTGCCGAGGGTCACCCAGCAGCAGCACGCCGAGGATCTCAGCGCGGGTGCGGAGCGGCACGGCCAGGCGGACACCTCCGGCCGCCAGCCCGCGAATCTCGTCGAGCCGCTCCGGACGGTGCGCCGCCGCCCACTCGGCGAGGGCGGCCAGCTCGTTCGGAGCAAACGGCAGCGGCAAGGGATAGGCCCGCAGCCGGGTGATCAGAAACCCATCGGCCGCAATCGCGGGTGAGGCCGCTTCGAGCGCGCCCGCGGCGACGAGGCAGCGGTACTCCGCAGGCGAGCCCTCGCGCCTCGCGAGCAGCGCGGCCGATTCGACGCCCAGCTGGTCGCAGACGCTGGTGAGCACGGCGCGCAGTGCGGCGGCGTACGTGTCGGCGGTGCGCGCGGCGTCGACGAATGCCGTCAGCACGTCGGCTGGCGAGACGTCCGACGCGTGGTCATCGCCGCCGACCGCCTCGCGCAGGTCGCGGACCGCGCGCTGCATCCGCTGACCCGCCCACCGCCAGGCCGACGGCGGCTGCTCGCGCATGGCCACCATCGGGGAGATGAGCGTGGTGCGCCACGCTGGCACCGATGCCGCCGTGCCGGCGACGAAGGCGACCACCGCCGTGGACGCCGCAAACGGTTGCCAGCCGAAGTCGGCGACTTCGAGAAACCTTACGAGTAGCCAGACACCGCCGACGAGCGCAAACGATCCGACTGCCACACCCGCTACCGAGAGCTTCAGGCCGCCGCCCAGGACGAGCGCCACGAGGTCGCGGTGTGACGCGCCGAGGGCCATCCGCGTCCCCAGCTCCATGGTGCGCTGCCGGACGAAGTACGACATCACGCCGTAGATGCCGAGCGTCGCCATCAGCAGCGCCATGAGGCCGAAGAACGTCATGCCCAGCGAGCTGAGACGCTCGAGCCGCAGCGTGTCGTCGATAACGTCCTTCATCGGGCGCACCTCCCCCATCGGCAGCAGCGGGTTGGCTTGCCGGATGGTGCGGCGGACCGCGCCGATCAGTTGATCGTTCGACAGCGCCGAGCGTACCACGACGTTCATCGGGTTCGGCGCCTGGATGGACGCCGAGATATAGAGCTCAGGCGACGCGGGCTTGTTCAATCCGCTGTTGCGGACGTCGCCGACGACGCCGACGATGGAGAACAGGGTCCCGTCCGGTTGGCTGAGGCGCCCGGACGCACCGATCGGATCGCGGCCGGGCCAATACGCGCGCGCGGCGGCCTCGTTGATGACAACGTTCAGCGGCTCGGGCCGGTTGTCCGACTCGTTGAGCCACCGCCCGGCGCGGAGCGGGATCCGCATCGTCGAAAAGTAGTCCGCCGTGGTGATGAAGACGCACACGCGCTGTCCGAGAGCATCCCGCGGCCGCCCTTCCGTGTAGACGGCGGTGCCACCGCAAAATCCAGCCGGCAACTGGTTCGCGAACGCGGCCCCCGTCACTCCAGGCGTTTGCCGCAGCGCCGCCATCAACCGATCCTGTTCGAGACGACGCCGGGCGTTTGCCGTCTCGACGGTACCGCCCCGCTGCGGCAACACACTCGGCGGCAAGGCGAGGGCGAACGTGAGGAGCCCGTCGGGGTCGTAGCCCAGGGGCACGCGACCGAGGTTGCGGAGATGGACGACCAGAATGGCTGACATGACGAGAAGCGTGAAGGCGAGGGCGATTTCGGCCACGACGAACGCCTGCGACAGACGTCGCGCGGGCGCGGCGGCCGACGCGCGCACGCCTTCGGTAAGCACGGCGTTCGGCGCCATGCGGATCGCCTGCCAGAGCGGGGCCAGGCCCGCGAGCACCCCGGTGGCGACGGCCACCGCCACGCTGAAGCCGAGCACCTTCCAGTCGATCGTGATCAAGTCGACACGCGGGACGAATTCGGCCGCGGCGTTGAGGATCTGCCGGACGAAGATTGCGCTGAGACCGACCCCGGCGGCAGCGCCCGCGACCGAGACCAGCGCGCCCTCGGCGAAGTAATGCAGCGCGAGCTGCCGCCGCGACGCGCCGAGCGCGACGCGGATCGCCGTCTCGCGGGCGCGGACGACGGATCGCGCCAGCAGCAGCGTGGCGACGTTGGCGCAGGCAATGAGAAGCAGGAGGCCGGCGCCGCCGAGCAGGATCAGCAGCGGGCTGCGAAGGCTGTCGGCCGTCGACTCGCGCAGGCCTACCGCGTCCGCCGTGTAGTACTGGTAGCGTGCAGGGTCCGTCGCCGCGACGATGGCGGCAACGCGCTTGACGTCCGCCTGCGCCTGGTCCAGCGAGACCCCGGGTTTACGGCGGGCGTACGCAAAGTACTGCTGGCTGCCCCGGTTCGGGTTCAGGGGCGACGGATCGAGTGGAATCCACACCTCGTTGTTGCCGGATCCCATGCCCAGGCTCGCGATCGGCAGTCGGAACGCCGGTGCCATCACACCGCTGACGCTGTAGCGGCGATCGTCGAGCGTGATCGCGCTGCCGATGATGTCGCGCCTGGCGCCGAGACGCCGCCACAGGGCGCTCGAGAGCACGGCGCTCGTGTCGTCGGCGAACCACTGGCCGAGGAGCGGCTGACCGAGCTGCCGCGCCAGGGCCGGCGTCACCGCTGCGCCGCGGACGAATTGCGGCTCGCCCGGCGACGTCACGAGGAAGAGGCTGCCGCGGAACCAGCCGAACGCGTCGAAGCTCGTGGTCTGCTGCTCGTAGTCGTGCAGCTCGGGAACCGACATCGCCATGAAGATGCCCGGCTCTGTCGTTTTCGCGCCGGACAGCGCCACGAAGCGATCGCTCTCCGGGTAGGGCAGCGGCCGGAGCAGCACGCCGTTGATCACGGTGAAGATCGCCGTGGCTGCGCCGATCCCGACCGCAAACGCGACGACTGCGAGCAGGGCTACGCCAGGTGCCGTTTTCCACGAGGCCCAGGCGTGGGACAGGGCCAGCAGCATGTCGCCGGCCACTCTAGCATCTTCTCCGCGGGGATCCGATGGAAGGCTTCAATCGCGCCGAGTCGGACCTTAATGTTCCTCCACGCCCTTTGGGTACCGATCTCCGACGAGGTTGAGCCGTACGCCGTGCTCGAGAAAGGCTTTGAGTCCAGCGAGCATCAGGCTGAACCCCTGCGTCGAATCGGCGACGTATTGCACCAGTTGATCTCCCGTTCCCGTAAAGCCGGATTCACGGACCCGCAGGAACGTGGTTCCGTCTTTCAGTGGCGCGAAGGTCCACTCAACTGTCGTAGGCCCGCTGTATCCCTGCCATTCGATCACGATGCGCCGATTGGGCTCGATCGTTTTCGGCGTGACCTCGATGGACACATCGTACATCTCCCAATCCCATCGAACCGGCTTGCCCCCGTCGAGTCGTCCGCTGCTTCGTGTGAACCAGAACTGCGTGGTGATCTGCGGATTCACGAGCGCCTCGAACACATCCCCGGACGGCCGACGAATGAGCATCCCGGTCTCGGTTATGGGCACTCGTGTGAGTTGATGGCCAGTTTCAACACCTTGCACGACGATCTCCTTTGCCTGGATTCGCACGACCGGCCACGACGACTCTGCTCACCGGATGAGCCTGTCGCAGAACGGACGCGAATGCATCATCAGAGTGGATCGAATGAGGCTCGCCTTCAAGCTGGTGGTAAATCGACCACCCAACTCGACCGCATCCGCCTCTATTCCGCGCGCAGAGCCGCAATCGCGTCTACTCGGGTCGCACGGCGCGCGGGAATGTAACCAGCCAGGAGCGCAATCACCCCGAGCAGCAGGGCGACGGATACGAAGGTCGTCGGATCACCGGGCTTGACGCCGTAGAGCAGGGCGGCGAGCAGGCGCGTGAGCAGCAGCGCCGATCCGGCACCGAGGACGATCCCGACGGCCGTCACGACGGCGGCGCGCCGAAGGACGAGGCCGAGCACATCTCGCGCCTGTGCGCCAAGCGCCATGCGAATACCGATCTCGGGCGTCCGCTGCGCGACCGCCTGCGCCATGACGCCGAAGATTCCGATCGCCGTCAGGAGCAGCGCAAGCGCGGCGAAGGCCGACAGCAGCCACGCCCCGATGCGCGTTCGCCACATCGCGTCGGCGACACGGTCGTCCATGGTCTTGAGCTCGCTGAGCGGCAGGTTCGCGTCGAGCGCCTGCACCTCGCGGGCGATGGCGGCGGCGAGGGCCGAAGGGCCGAGCGCGGTGCGCACGAACAGGCGCATGCGCGACTGATACGACTGCGCGAGCGGCAGATAGACATCCGGCACGGGAGCCGTTTCGATGGCGCGGTAGCGCACGTCGTTGACGATGCCGACGACCTCGGAAGGTTCGCCGCTACCGGCAGAGCCCTGGCCCGCCCACATCCGCTTTCCGATCGGATCCTCGTTTGGCCAGAGCCGGCGCGCCGCCGTTTCACTGATGAGGAGGACCTTCGGTTGGCCGGCACGGTCCTGATCGGTAAAGTTGCGGCCACGCAGCAGGTTGACGCCGAGGGTGTCGAGGAAACCCGGCGTGATCCAGTGAATCCCGACGGACGGATCGCGGCCGTCGCGGAACGGCTCCTTCGCAGGCGGGAACCACGCGATGGTGCCGTTGCAGCCGCCCGAGACCGGCGCGCAGAGGCCGAGCGCCGCCGACCGGACGCCGGGCAGCGCGCCGACCCGCTCGAGCAACTGGGCGTAGAACTGCTGCCCGCGGTTGGTGTCGTAAGCGGCGCTCGGCAGGTCGATGCGGGACGTGAACAGCCCCGCCGGATCGACCCCGATGCCCGTCTCGCGCAGGCGCTCGGCGCTGCGGATCATCAACCCCGCGCCGGCGAGCAGGATCAGCGCCAGCGCGATCTGCGCCGTCACCAGCAGGGCGCGCGCGTCGACCCAGCGGGCGCCGCCTTCGGCCTTTCCCTTTTTGAGTGCATCGACCGGGCGCAGCATCGACGCCTGCGCGGCGGGCAGCAGCGACACGAGCATGGCCGTCAGCAGCGCGACACCGCCGGTGAATAGTATCGTCATCGCGTCCACCCCAATCATCGACGCGCCGATGCGCGTCAGTCCCGACGCGCCGGCGATTCTCGGCGTTCCCGGAGCGACCGCGGAGCGGAAGAACACGTCGGGCTCGGGCATGACCGCGGCAGCGGCGGCGAGCAGTGCGAACGCGACGATCAGCCCCCCGGCGGCGCCGAGCGCCGACAAGACGACACCTTCGGCGAGGAACTGACGCATGATGCGGCCGCGGCTGGCGCCAATCGCGACGCGCACAGCGACCTCGCGGCGCCGGGCCATCGCCCTGGCCGCCACGAGATTGGTCAGATTGACGCACCCGATCAGCAAGACGAACGCGACGGCGCCAAGAAGCACGAGGGCTGCCCGGCGGACGTCGGTATCGACCCGCGAGGCGTACATGGAGTTCGCGCGTGCCGTCCACGCCGGCATGCCGATGTCCCTGCGCGCATGCGCCGCATCCACCTGACCGCCGAGAACCTGCACCGCCGACGCGGCCGCCTGTTCCGACACCTCGTGCTTGCGGCGGGCGACGATCGTGTACGAGTGCGACTGCGCCTGGGTCAGCTGCGACGGCTCGTAGGCGGCGAGCGGCACCCAGACGTCGGCGGTGCCAATCAGACCGCGGAACCCTGGCGGCAGCACGCCGATCACGGTGTACGGTGTCGCATTGATGTGAAGCGTCCGGCCGACCACGGCCGGATCGCTGCCGAAACGTCGCGTCCACAAGCCGTGGCTGATCATGGCGGCGCGCGGCGTGCCGGCTTTGTGCACCTCGTCCCACGTGAACGGGCGTCCCATCAACGGCGCAACGCCGAGGACGGTCGGATACCGTTCCGTGACGACTTCCCCGCGCAGGCGCTGCGGTTCGCCGTCGCCGGAGAGATCGAGGTCGCGGCCCGCGAAGAACGCAATCTCGTCGAACATCTGTTGCGACGCGGTGAACGTCCGGTACTTCGGATACGACCAGACCCCCTCGCTGTAGACGCCGGGGCGCGTGCGCTCGGGCACCAGCATGTGCACGAGCATCAGCCGCTCGGCATCGGCGAACGGCAGCGGCTTGAGCAGGACGGCGTTGACGACGGCGAAGAGGGCCGTGTTGGCGCCGATGCCGAGCGCGAGGGTGGCGACGGCAATCGCCGTAAACGCGCGCGCACGGCCGAGCAGCCGCAGCGTGTACCTGATGTCCTGGAAGAAGTCGCGCACCGGACCGTCTCCTTTATTGAGGGCGCCCTGGGGCGGCCGCCGCCGAGCTCCGTGTTACGGCAAGCCGATAGACGGATCGTCCGCGATTTCGGTTGGGCGCGGCGTCAAGTCCCCGTGAGGCGGATCAGCGAGCTGCGATAGCGCTGACCGCCCGGTCGCGCGCTAGCCCGGCCGTGTCGCCAGGCCTGGCACGCTATTTGGTCCGCTGTGGGCCATATGGGTCGTCCTGGACTTCGCTTGACGATCGCGGTCGCGCTGGCCGGGATCTTGATGGCGCCGCCGAGCGCCGAAGGATTCTGCGTCCTCGCGCACGAAGCGGTCGTCGACGCGGTTTGGCAGGACCAGATCGTGCCAACCCTGAAGGAGAGGTTTCCCCACGTCTCGGAAAGCGCGATTCGCGAGGCTCGCGCGTATGCGTACGGCGGATCCCTCATCCAGGATCTCGGCTACTACCCTTTTGGCAGCCGCCGCTTTTCCAATCTGGTCCACTACGTCCGCTCGGGCGATTTCGTCGAGGCGCTGGTTCGCGCGTCGCAAGACGTCAACGAGTACGCGTTCGCGCTGGGCGCCCTCGCGCACCACGCCAGCGACAGCTTCGGCCATTCGATCGCAGTCAACCGTGTGGTCCCGATCATCTATCCCAAGCTCCGTGCAAAGTACGGGGACGAAGTCCTGTATGCCGACTCGCCTCCGCGCCATGTGATGGTGGAATTCGCGTTCGACGTCCTCGAAGTGGCGCGTGGCGCGTTCAAGTCGGATGTCTATCAGCAGCTGATCGGGTTCGAGGTGGCGAAGCCAGTGCTCGAGCGGGCCTTTCGTGACACCTATGGACTGGAGCTCGAACAGGTGTTCGGTGACACGGATCTCGCGATTGGCACATACCGCCGCGCGGTGAGCACGATCATCCCTGACCTGACGCGCCTGGCGTGGCGGGAAAAGCATGACGAGATCCTCGCCGCGACTCCGCACATCACCGAGCGAGACGTCGTCTACACGATGACCCGGCGCCAATACGAGGATGCCTTCGGGAGTACCTATCGCAAGCCCGGTCTCCTAGCGCGATTCGTCGTGACGATCTTCAAGATCGTGCCGAAGTTCGGCCCGTTCCGACCACTGGCGTTCACGCCGCTCACGCCGGAGACGGAGCGGATGTTCCGCGAGGGTTTCTCCGCCTCCTGCGAACGGGTTCGCGCCTCTCTCCGCGCCCTGCGCAGCGGCCGGTTGGCGGTGAACGACGCAGATCTCGACACGGGCAAACGATCGGCGTTTGGCGCCAATCCACTTGCCGATGAAACGTATGCCGATTTGCTCCAGGAACTCGCTCGGAGAAAGTTTGCTGGCGTTCCGGCTGCCCTCAGCCGCAACATCAACGAGCATTACGCCTTGAAGAGCGTACCGCGAGACGCCAGCCGAAAGCTCCGCAAGCAGGAACAAGAGGCCTCGCGGAACCTCGCGGCGCTCAACGCGTCACAGCCGCGAAACGGATCGGCTAGACTGCCCGAGTGAATCGGGCCATTTGTCAGGCTCTCGGGGCTCTGCTCGGTCTCAGCGTCGTCCTTCGCGGCCAGAACCCGCAGGCGCCTGAGACGACATTCCGCGCGCGCGTCGATTTGATTCAGGTGGACGTGTCCGTGCTCGACCGCGATCGGCGCCCGGTGTCGGGGCTGACGGCCGCGGACTTCACCGTGATGGAGGACGGAAGGCCGCGGCAGATCGTATCGTTCACCGCGGCGCACGTGCCGCCTCCCACCGCGCCCGCCACCGGCTGGATGGCAGACATCGCGCCCGACGTAGCGACAAATACCCATCCGCCTGGCCGCCTCGTCGTGATCGCGATTGACGACGCGGCGCTCAGCACGAACGGAGCGTTGTGGGGCGTGCAGAAGGCGAGGGCCGCGGCGCGTGCGGCCGTGAAGGAGCTCGGGCCAGACGACCTCGCTGCCCTGATACTCACCGAGCATGGGCGGACCGCGCAGAACTTCACGAACGATCGGGCGCGCCTCCTGACAGCTATCGACAACACGCCGTTGCTTCCGGGTACCGACAATCCCGATCCGAGGGATCAGCAACAGAACTGGCGGGCGAGCTGTACGTGCGGCCTGTGCTCGGTCGAGGGCCTGCAGCGTGTCGCCGAAAGCCTCAGGAACCTGCCGCAACAGCGCAAGACGATTCTCTACATCAGCCCGGGGCTCAGCGTGGACATCACCATGCCGGAGTTCCAGCAGGTGCCGTCCCCGATGTCGACGTTTCACGACGGCTGCGAACAGCGCAAGCACGACGCGATGCTCGACGTGTTCCGGCAGGCGGCGATCGCGAACGTCACGATCTCGGCGATCGATCCCAACGGCATCGGTGGCGGCCGTTCCTACCCGGAGTTCCTCCGCACGATCGCCGAGAACACGGGCGGCCGGGCGATCACCCACGACAACGACCCGGAGCGCCAGGTCCCCGCCCTGCTGCTCGAGAGCAGCTCGTACTACCTGCTCGGATTCGAGTCGGCGACCCGCCCGGCCGACGGGGCCTTCCACAGGATCGAGGTCAGGGTGCCCGGCCGCGACCTCGAGGTGCGCTCGCGCATCGGGTACTTCGCGCCGACACGCAAGGAGATGAACGCGGCAGCCGCGGCGCAGACGACGGCCGGCTCGCTCGAGGCCGCGATTGGCGGACATCTTCCCAAGGTCGATCTCCCCTTGCAGGTCAGCGCCGCCGCGTTCGCGGAGGCGAACCGAAAATCCGCGGTGGCGATTGCGCTCACGGTCAACCAGCCGCGAGACGTTTCAACCGGCGAGCCGGCGGCGGGCACGAAGCCGACGACAACGGTCGACGTCCTCGCCAGAGCGTTCGACGCCGAAGGCCGCGTCTGGGGCACGCGGAAGCTCTCCGTCAAGCTCGGGCTCAAGGCCGGCGGTCGCAGACCGGTCAGCTACGAGATGCTTCCGCGCCTGGCGGTGCCGCCGGGGAAGTACGAAATCCGCGTCGCGGTCCAAACCGAGAACGGGCGCAGCGGCAGCGTCTATACGTTCGTGGACGTCCCGGACTTCTCGCGCAGCGGAGTATCGCTCTCAGGAATCGTCCTCGAAGCCACGCCTGCCGTCGCAGCGGCGCCGCCCGACGCGTACGTGGATCTCCTGCCGGTCGTCCCCACCGCCCGTCGCGACTTCGGCGCGAGTGACCGCGTGTCAGCGTTCGTCCGCGCCTATCAAGGCGGATCGCAGGCGCTCGTTCCGGCGACGCTGACCACCCGCATCGTGGACGCGAAGAACGAGCAGACCACGAAGAGCACGCGGGAGCTCGACCCGTCACTCTTCACGCAGGGCCGGGCGTTCGATCATCGATTCGATCTGCCGCGCAATCTCGTGTCCGGCGAATATCTCTTGACCGTGGGCATCGCAGCCGGCGGCAGGACCGCAGAGCGGGCGCTCCGCTTCCGGGTGCGATGACTTCGATCTTCCCGTTCATCACGCCCTCCGCCGCGCGGCCTCGATGGTGGCGACGTCGATCTTCTTCATCGGCATCATCGCCTCGAAGGCGCGTTTCGCCTCGCCGCCACCAGCGGCAAGCGCATCGGTGAGCACCCGCGGAGTGATCTGCCAGGAGAGGCCCCAGCGGTCCTTGCACCAGCCGCACTGACTTTCCTGGCCGCCATTGCCAACGATCGCGTTCCAGTAACGATCCGTTTCTTCCTGATTGTCCGTCGCAACCTGGAAGGAAAAGGCCTCGCTGTGTTTGAAGTCCGGGCCGCCATTGAGACCGAGACAGGGAATGCCGAGCACGGTGAACTCGACCGTCAGGACATCGCCCTGCTTGCCGCCCGGGTAGTCTCCGGGCGCCGTGCGAACGGCGGTCACCTTGCTATTCGGAAAGGTTGCGGCATAAAAGCGGGCCGCCTCATGCGCATCCTTGTCGAACCAGAGACAGATCGTGTTCTTCGGCGTCATGTTTCGTGTGCTCCTTGTGCTGGATCAGGGTGAAGGGTGCAGTTTGCGCTACCTCATCACCGCCTGGAGGTCGGTCCGGCTGGATGGCCGGCGATGTCTTTCGACGAGCGTATGCAAAATTCCGAACAGCGTGACTCCGCCTCAGCGGCAAGCGAGGAGCGCATGTGGTTGTCGGCCTTCAGCGCCGGGCGAGTGCCGGTGGACTCGCGGACCTACCGGTTCGCACCGAGATAGGCGACGAGGTCCCTCACATTGTCCACGGTGTAGCTTTCGAGGAGCTTGAGGTGTGCGGCCTGACCCGGTGTCCGGCTCACGCCTTCGCTCGGCATCGCGGGACCAGGTCTGAGGAGACGCTCGCGAAGCCTGGCAGCGTCGTACTTGCGGCCGATATTCGCGAGGTCACCGGTCACCGAATGACATGACCGGCAGTTTGCCGCGCCGTTGAAGTACGCCTCACCTGCCGTGCGGTCACCGGCTGGCGTATCCGACAGCTGGCTGAGCTCTCTGAAGCGCGCCTGTTGACGGAGAAAGTGAATGTATCGGGCGAGATCGACGATCTCCTCCGAGGTCAGCTCCGCGTAGCTCGGCATCGCGGTCTGCAGGTTCGGCAGGCCGGCTTTGACGAGCGGTCCGATCATGTTCCCGTCCTCGTCCGAGCCGACGAACGGCGACTGCGAGAGATTGGCCGCGCCCATCGTCGCGCGCGTCAGATCGACGCCGTGACAGAAATGACAATGGTTGAGCACGTAGACCGCGCGGCCTCGCTCGAGCGCGGCGGTCGGCGCCTTGAAGCCGCCGGCGTCCCTTTCCTGCCGCGCATCCAGTCGAAGTCCGGTCGTGAGCATCGTCACGACGGCCGTCACGATCACGGAGCCGCGAATTCGCATCGCCATCATGAGGCGAGCACGCGCTTGCAGTAGTCGAAACAGGTCCTGACCTCGTCGAGTGACGGCCGGAACGACCCATACTCGTATTCGAGATAGCACCGTATCGAGAAGCGGTTGTCCCTGATCAGCCGGAGCACGTCGGCGATGGGGGTGTCCCCCTGCCCAAACGGCCGGTTCGGGCCGTTGTTCCGCTTTCGATCGCGCACGTGGATGTTGATGATGCGGCCGTGATGCTGGCGAATGAAGGCGACGGCGTCGTTGTTGCCGGCGGTGAAGTGCCCGATGTCGAGCGTGACATGGAACAGCGGCGACATCGCCAGCGCGCTCTCGAAGCTCGCGGGCGTCGCGAACTGGTCGGGATCCACGAGATTGTTGTGGTTGTGCATCGCCACGAACATCTTGTGCTTCTGCACGAAGGGCACCAGCCGCCGCGCTTCCGACAGCACCGTGGAGGAGCTGAACCCGTCCGCGCCGAGCTCACGCGCCGCTTCGAACGTCCGATCGCGCTCGGCGTCGGTGAACGTCTCGTTGAAGTTGACGTTGTAGAGATAAATCCTCAGCCCGGCGTCCTCGAACCGCCGCCGGATATCCCGGTAGTACGTCATCGGCACCGTGAGCCGCCACTGGCGGGCCTCCTCGCGGAGCCGCGGGAAGTCCGGCGAGCGCCGACTCTGGACCCACCAGCCGGTCATCACGCTGGCAAATGGCTCGATGTGGCCGGACATGATCTCGCACTCGGCGATGCCAAGTGCCTGCAGGTTCTTGATGATAGTCGGGATGAGCTGCGGGTCGCCGGCGGGCGGGAGATCGTGGAAGCTGAACGTCTCGACACCGAACACCACGCCGTTGACGGTCGTCACCGCGGCTGGGCGCTGCGACGCGAATAGCAGCGGGCCGGCAGCCAGCGCCTTGAGAAGGTCACGGCGACTCGGAATCATGAGGGTGCTCCCTGCGCCGACAATGTATCCGGGTTTGCCAGCCAGTTCCACTGAGGCTCGTGGTTTGCAGTCCGTCATGGTAGTGACGGATGAAACGTTGTCGATGTGACCGGACCTCAGGCGAAGATATCCACTTCAGACCCGTCTTTCAGAGGAGGTCCCATTGAACTGGAACAAGTGGGTTCGTCAGATCCATCGCTGGGTGGCTATCGTCTTCACCGTGGCCGTCATCGCGAACTTCGTTGCTCTCGCACAGGGAGCGGGGATGCCTCCGCCGTGGATCACCTACTCGCCGCTACCCCCGCTCGCCTTGCTCCTGTTCACCGGCCTCTACCTGTTCGTGCTCCCGTACGCGACCAGGTGGCGCAGCGCCCGAAGCAACTGATGCACCCCGCAGACCGCCACGATCGGATCCGCGTCCACGGCGCACGGGTGAACAACCTGAAGGAGGTCAGTGTCGAGATCCCCAAGCGCCGACTGACGGTGTTCACCGGCGTCTCCGGATCCGGCAAGTCGTCGCTGGTGTTCGGCACCATCGCCGCGGAGTCGCAGCGGCTGATCAACGAGACCTACAGCGCGTTCGTGCAGGGCTTCATGCCGACACTGGCCCGGCCCGAGGTCGACGTCCTCGAAGGACTGACGACCGCGATCATCGTCGATCAGGAGCGGATGGGCGCCAACGCGCGCTCCACGGTCGGCACCGTCACGGACGCCAACGCGATGCTGCGGGTGCTGTGGAGCCGACTCGGCAAGCCGCACATCGGGCCGGCCACCGCCTTCTCCTTCAATGTTCCGACCCGGAAGGCGAGCGGCGCCATGACCGTCGACAAGGGCAAGGGTGAACGGATCGTCGTGCGTGACGTCGTCTACCAGGGTGGCATGTGCCCGCGGTGCGAGGGCATGGGACAGGTCAACGACATCGACTTGAAGCAGCTCTTCGACGACAGCAAGTCGATCAACGAAGGCGCGATCACCGTTCCCGGCTACACGTCTGACGGCTGGTATGTGCGCATTTTCGGGACCTTTCTCGACCTGGACAAGCCGATACGCAAGTACTCCAAGAAAGAGCTCCACGACTTCCTCTACAAGGAACCGACCAAGGTGAAGGTCGAGAAACTGAACCTCACCTATGAGGGCCTCGTTCCGCGAATCCAGAAGGCGTTCCTGTCCAAGGACGTCGACGCATTGCAGCCGCACATCCGGGCGTTCGTGGAGCGCGCCGTCACATTCACGACCTGCCCTGAGTGCAAAGGCACCCGGCTCAATGAGGCCGCGCGGTCGTCGAGGATAAAAGGGATCAACATCGCCGACGCCTGCGCGATGCAGATCAACGACCTGGCCGGATGGCTGCGCGGTCTGAAGGAGCCAACCGTCGCGCCGCTGCTGGCAAAGCTGCAGCAGGCGCTCGACTCGTTCGTGGAGATTGGTCTCGGCTACCTCAGCCTCGATCGGCCGTCGGGCACGCTCTCGGGCGGCGAGGCGCAACGGACCAAGATGGTGAGCCATCTCGGGTCGTCGCTCACCGACGTCAGCTACGTTTTCGACGAACCGACGATCGGACTGCACCCCCACGACATCCAGCGAATGAACGAGCTGCTGCTGCGGCTGCGGGACAACGGCAACACTGTTCTCGTGGTCGAGCACAAGCCGGAGACGATCGCGATCGCCGACCTGGTCATCGACCTCGGCCCCGGCGCCGGCAACGCTGGCGGCGAGGTCGTCTTCGAGGGGACCGTCGACGGACTGCGAGCAAGCGGTACGCTCACCGGGCGTCGCCTGAAAGACCGGGCCTCCCTGAAGCCGGCGGTCCGCAAGCCGTCGGGGGCAATGAAGGTGCGGGGTGCGCGGACGCACAACCTGAAGAACGTCAACGTTGACATCCCGCTCGGCGTACTGGTGGTCGTGACGGGCGTTGCCGGATCGGGGAAGAGCTCTCTGATCCACGGCTCGGTGAGCAGCCGCGACGGGGTGGTGTCGGTCGACCAGACAGCGATCCGCGGGTCGCGGCGGAGCAACCCTGCGACCTACACCGGCCTGCTCGATCCGATCCGCAACGCGTTCGCGAAAGCCAACGGCGTCAAGCCCGCCCTGTTCAGCGCCAACTCCGAGGGCGCCTGTCCGACCTGCAACGGCGCCGGAGTGATCTACACCGACCTCGCGATGATGGCCGGCGTCACCACGGTCTGCGAGGAATGCGAGGGCCGGCGGTTCCAGGCGTCGGTGCTGGAATACAAGCTGGGCGGAATGAACATCGCCGAGGTGCTCGACCTCCCAGTGCGTGACGCGGTCGGCTTCTTCGGGGCCGGCAAGGCGAGGACGCCGGCCGCACATGCGATCCTGGAGCGCATGGCCGGCGTGGGACTCGGCTACCTGCGGCTCGGCCAACCGCTCACCACGCTGTCGGGAGGCGAACGCCAACGGCTCAAGCTCGCAACGCACATGGGTGAAGAGGGCGGCATCTACGTGCTCGACGAGCTGACGACCGGACTGCACCTGGCCGACATCGAGCAACTGCTCGGCCTCCTCGACCGGCTGGTGGACTCCGGCAAATCGGTCATCGTGATCGAGCACCACCTGGCGGTGATGGCGCACGCCGACTGGATCATCGATCTCGGACCGGGCGCGGGTCACGACGGCGGGCGGATCGTGTTCGAGGGCACGCCGGCCGACCTGGTGGCGGCGAGGTCGACGCTGACCGGGGACCACTTGGCATCCAGCCTTCACTGAACGCTTGCTTCGCTCGCAGCTCCGGCCGGCAAGCCAGTGCCCGCTGAACGGCTCGCGTTGCTCGCAGCTCCCGCCGGCAAGCCTCGGCTCAGCGAGGCCGACAGCACTGTAAGCGAACGACAGAATCGAAAGCGGAAGAGAGGTGATTCGCCGCGTAGGCCAAACCCTGCGGCGGGCACAATCCTCGCATCGGCGTGCGCCGCAACCTCCCCACCCAACCCGGTCCTTTATATATGAGCGCCTCGCGTCCCCCCTACGCCTTCGCGGGCACCATCGAGCCGACGCGGCTTCCAGCCGCCTACCGCTTCGGCCTCGTCATCGTCGGGGCGGCGATGCTGCTGCTGCCGCTCCTGTACCTGGGCTCGATCGCGCTCACCGGCCGCGCCGTGTGGTGGCACCTGACGACGAACGTCGGGATCCTGGCGGGCCGGGGCAACGCGCAAGGACGGCTGCTCGTCTACCTCGGGCCGGCGCTCATCGGCGTGGTGCTGATGTTCTTCATGGTGAAGCCGATCCTGGCGCGGCCGTCCCGGGAACGCGATCCCATTCCGCTCGACCCGGGAGCCGAGCCGGTGTTGATCGCGTTCATCCAGGCGATTTGCCGGCAGACTCGTGCGCCGATGCCGCGCCGTGTGCAGGTGGACTGCACGGTGAACGCCTCGGCCGGGTTCATGCGGCAGGGTGTCGCGGGCGTGCTGTCGAACGACCTCGTGCTGACGATCGGCCTCCCGCTCGTGGCAGGCCTGACCGTCCGCCAGCTTGGCGGCGTGCTGGCGCACGAGTTCGGGCATTTCGCCCAGGGCGGCGGCATGCGCCTGACGGCGATCGTCCGCGGCGTCAACGCGTGGTTCGCGCGGGTGGTGTTCGAGCGCGACGAGTGGGACCTGCGCCTGGAACAGTGGTCGAAAAACCTGGATGGCCGCGTCGCCATCCTGCTCTGGCTTGCGAAGGGGACGATCTGGGTGTCGCGTCAGATGCTCCGCGGGCTCATGCTGGCCGGCCACGCGATCAGCTGCTTCATGCTGCGGCAGATGGAGTTCGACGCCGACAGTTACGAAATCAAGATTACCGGCAGCGAGACCTTCGGGCAGACGTCCAGCCGGATGCGGGAAATGAACGTGGGCGCCCAGTTCGGCTACGCCGACCTGCGCTCGAGCCTGCGGACCGGCAAGTTGCCGTCGCACCTGCCCGCGTTTGTCGTCCAGCGGACCAGCTGTGTTCCCCGGGACGTGCTCGACCAGGTCAGGGACACCGCGGACGAACGAACCGGGATGTTCGACACACACCCGTGTGATGCGGACCGGATTCGCGCCGCCCTGAAGGCTGCGGCTCCCGGTGTGATGGCCGGCGGCGACGGTCCGGCGACGGCGCTGTTCAGGAACTTCGAGGCGCTGAGCGCGGCCGCGACCCGCCATCACTACGAGCACGATCTGGGCATCGGCCTCGAGGCCGTTGCGCTCATCGACACCGAAGAGGCGATGCGGCACAGCAGCACGCGCGATCAGCAACGGGAGGCCTTTCAAGCGTTCTTCGGCGCGAGTGCGAGCCCGCGACGCCCGCTCGTCATTCCGGAATCGGTGCTGGAGTGGCGCGATCGGGATCGGCTTCGCGCCGTCTGGGCCGAGGCTCGGCGCAGGATGACCGGGCACATGGCCCCTGTTGCGGAGCAGTACCGCGAGTTCGAGGCCCTCGAAGACAAGCGCGATGCGGTGTTCACTGCCCAGGAACTGTTCGCAGCGGGGTTCAGCAAGTTGAAGGCGGAGGAGTTCGAGCTGCCGGACGGCACGCCCGAGGGCGTCCGGAAGGCGGATCAGCAGTACGAGGTTCAGCAGCGTGCACTGATTCGCGCGCTCGACGCATTCGAAGCGAGCGTGCGCCACCGCCTTGCAGCGGCGCTGGCCCTCGCCGAGGACGAGGCGAGCCGTGAGCAGACGCGATCACTCGTCGCCGCGGCCAACGCGCTGGCCGGCGCGATGGTGCTCGGACACGAGCTGAGACGGCTCGAGAGTACGTGGCGAACGCTTGCTCACAATGCGTCCGGCAACGAGCAGGTCGCGAAACGCGCCGAGCTGATCTCCGCGATGATTTCTACGCGCTGCTCGCAACTCGAGGCGGAGCTGACCGGGGTCGCGTGCCCGCCGGTGCTGGGCGGCAGGCAGATGTCGATGGCCGAGCGCTGCGGACTGCGGGCGGCGAATCGGGATGCGGCGTCGGAGATCGGCGACGAGATGCTCTGGTCCTACTACGAGATCATGTGCCGGCTGGCTGCTGCCGCGCTGTCGATTGAAGCGCGTCTGGACGCGGAACGGCCGGGCGTTGCCGCCGGCCGCGAGAGAGCGGCGGTGTAAAAGGCCGATCGAGACAGCCGCGCGATGAGCGATTAGCTTCCTGCCGTTGACTTGTTCAGGGTCACGGCGGCACGAACGAGCGTGCTGAACGCCTTCTCGTCTATCTTCTCGCCCTCGTGAAAGTCGATGGCACGCCGCGTGTTCCCTTCGAGGCTGGAGTTGAACAGGCCCGAAGGATCCTCGACGGTCGCTCCTTTGGCGAAGGTCAGTTTCACGACCGTCTTGTACGTCTCCCCCGTGCAGATCAACCCATCGTGCGACCACGCCGGACCGCCCCACTTCCACTCCTCGACGACTTCGGGATCGGCCTCCTTGACCAGGGCACGGAGCCGGCCGAGCATGCTGCCCCGCCAGTCGCCCAGCTCCTTGTTCTCGCGTCTATCAGCCGGGAAGGAGACGTGCCTTTCTGCGAGCCGCTCTTCTTCATGCCTGATTCTCAGACCCGATCAGATGCGATTGAACTTCGCGATGGCCTTCTGCAGCGATTTGAACTCGCGGATGAAAGGATACATGCCGCGCTCGCGGTCGTCGATGGCCTGGGCCTGCTTGAGAACGTCCGCCGCGCGCTCCTGCGGCACGACGACCACCCCGTCCTCATCGGCGACGATGATGTCGCCGGGACGGACGGTCACGCCCCCGCACTCGACCGGGACGTTCCTGGCGACTGTCGCGTAGTGGCCGACGGCCGTGCGGGGCGACTTGGATCTCGCGTAGACGGTCAGGCCCATGCGGCGCACGTCCCAGAGATCCCGGATCGCGCCGTCGAGCACCATCCCGGCCATGCCCCGCTCGACGGCCGCCGTGGCCATGAGATTGCCCATCGCGGCGATGTCCAGCGTCCCTTCCATGACGATGACACCCACTTCCCCGGGCTTCGCCTCGTCGATCATCTCGACCGAGTGCTTCGTTGACAGCGCAGGTGTGGCCTGCGCCGCGGGGGCGGGCCTCGCCAGCGCCGTCACGGCGCGGCCCACGAGATTCGCTCCGGTCATGAGCTTCATGTCGTAGCGCATCGTGCCGTTCTTGCCGGTGACGAGCTCCACCGCATCGGATACCGAGGCCGGATAGGTGCTCTTGAAGCCGGCGATCAGCGGGTCGCCCGGAGGAGCCTCCGGGTTCTGCGCCGCGGCGAGCGCGACGATGGCGACGCCGAGCAGCGGCACGCCAAGCACGAGCGAACGGGAAGACCGCCGGATGTTCATGTTTTCAGCTCCTTGACGCCGTATAGTAGCGCCCCGGCCGCTGGAAGCTGAAAACAGTGCGAGTCGCCGACTGGCGAGGCGACGGTCACCTTTTCGTGACGAACCGGACCGGGTCCACAACCCACGGCCTGGAGGTCAACTCCGGGGCAATCGGCACCCGGGCTCCCCCGACCACGACGCGCCGGCAGGCCTTTCCGTGTCCCATGGCGTACTTCACCGTCGGATAGATGCGCGCCGTCGTGATGGCGAACGCCAGGGATACGACAGCCCGGGATCCCCATCGCTCGAGAATGACCGCCCGGTAATCGTCGGCCGCCGGATCGTGGGCCAGGACCGCCTTCGTGAACCGCCACGCGAGCGCCACGTCGTCAGGCATCGCGGCGACGTCGTCCGTCAATATGGCGCGGAGGATCCCGGGAGGTACGCCCCGACGTTCAGCCATCGCGGTGGCCAGCTGCGTACACGGACCGCAGTCCTCTGATCGGACGGCCGTGATGCCGGCGGCGATCAACGCCTCGATCGGAACGTCACGGGAGTAGGTCCCCAGCCGGGCGGCGTTGAAAAACCGCCAGGCCGCGTGAGGGCTGGCGTCGATGATGTCCCGCAGGTAGCTCGCGTCGTAGTCCCAGTGCCGCTCGAAGGCGCTGACGGTGCGCCTGAATAGCCATCGCAACATCGCCGGACTCCTGTTTTGTGTTCTCGATGACTAGACGAATCAGCACCGGCGATTGTGACAACGCCGATCAGCGAGGCGCCACCTGCTGCTCAGCCGTCCTGCCGGGAGCCGTACGGGTGAATGCCCTCTTGACCTCCGAGAGGTGCCGCATCTAAACTCCCCTCGGGTGCCGAGAGGACGCGCATGAACAAGACACAGTTGCTACAAGGCACGCTCGATCTCCTGATCCTGCGCATTCTGGACCTTGGTCCGAATCACGGCTGGGGGATCTCCAACCGGTTGCAGCAGATCTCGAAGGATGGCTTGAAGACGAGCCAGGGATCGCTGTACCCCGCACTTCACCGCCTCGAGATGCGCGGTGAGGTCAGATCCGAGATGACGCCGTCCGAGAACAACCGCCGGGCCCGGGTCTACACAATCACGCCGCAGGGCCGGAAGCGCCTCACGAAAGAAACCGAGACCTGGGAAGCGTTCGCGCTGTCGATGCGGCGCGTGCTGCGGGTTGACCGATGATCGCCCGGCTGTTCGCGACGCTCCGCGGCCTGCTCCGGCGCCGCCAGATTGACAGCGAGATCGAGGAGGAGCTCCGGGATCACCTCGAGCGCGAGATCGAACGGCACCGTCAGGGAGGACTCTCCCTCGAGAACGCTCGGCGGCTTGCGCTCCGCGACCTCGGAGGACTGACCCAGACGAGGGAGTCGACTCGCGATGTCCGCGCGATCTGGGTCGACGCGGTATGGCGCGACCTCAAGTATGGCGCCCGCGTATTGCGGCGCTCGCCCCGCTTCACGCTCACGGCGCTGACGGTTCTCGTCCTCGGCATCGCGTCGACAACGGCGATTTTCTCGGTCGCGTATGCCGTGCTGGTGCGGCCGTTGCCGTATGTGGACGCAGAACGTCTGGTGTTTCTCGCCGAACAGCAGGGCTCGGGCATCGCGTGGCCGAACCTGGACGACTGGCGCCACCGGGCGACCTCGCTGGAGGGTCTCGCCGGCTCGCTGGCCGACGCGGTGGTCGTCACGAGCGGACCGCTCCCCAAGCGGATCGACTCGTTGAGCGTGACGGCGAACTTCTTCGGTGTGCTCGGTGCAGCCCCGTTCCACGGTCGCCTCTTCGACGAATCCGACGCCAGGCCCGACGCCGCCTCGACCGCCGTTGTCAGCCACGCATTCTCGGTGCGCGAATTCGGCGGCGCGCCGGCGGCAATCGGCCAGACCGTGTTCTTCAGCCGCAGGCCCTACACCGTGATTGGAGTGCTGCCGCCAGGCTTTCGTTACATGACGCCAGCCGACGTGTACCTCCTGCTCGAACCGCAGGTGGTCGCGAACTACCGTGGCATGCAGAGCCGCGCCAACCACACCAACCTCTACGCCGTTGGCCGGCTGGAGCGTGGGGTTGACGTGACCTCCGCGCGTGCGGAGATGCTCAACATCGTGGGGGCGCTGGCGCTCGAGTACCCGGATACCAACAAGGGCCGCAACGGCGTCTACCTGGTGCCGCTGTCCGAACGCGTCGTCGGCGACATGGCGCCAACGCTGACCGTGCTCGCTGGCGCCGTGGCGCTGCTGCTGCTGATCGCCTGCGTCAACCTCGGCAGCCTGTTGTTGAACCGAAGCGCATCGCGGGCACACGAGCTCGCCATCCGCGCCGCGATTGGCGGCAGCCGGTGGAGCTTGATCCGCCAGCTCCTCGTCGAGCATGGATTGCTCGTCGGGGCTGGCGGCGTGCTGGGAGCCGTCGCCGGCGCCGCCATCCTCAGCGCCCTCGTCGGCGTTGCGCCGCCGGATACACCGCGCCTCGATGAGATCCGCCTCGACTTCGTCGTGCTGTCGGTAACGGCGCTCTTCAGTTGCGCGTGTGCGTTGCTGTTCGGCGTCCTGCCCGCACTCACGATCAGCGCCGGCAACCACGACATGGTCCTGCGATCGGGCCGCGGTTCGACCCGTCAGAACTCGCGGTTGCGACGCGGCCTCCTGATCGGGGAGGTCGCTGTCGCGACGGTTTTGCTGTGCGGATCCGGTCTGATGGTTCAGACGATGGTCCGGCTGTCGCGCGTCGATCCCGGGTTCGATCCCTACAACCTGCAGACGGTCATGTTCTCGCCGTGGGGGGCCGGGTGGTCCGATGCTCGAAGGCAGGCGTTCTTCCCCGAAGCGGTCGGGCGGCTGCGGGCCGTTCCCGGCGTCGAGACAGCGGCGATCACGTATTCGCTTCCCATACTGGGATCGAACTGGTGGGCCTGGTTCACGGTTGCCGGCAGGCCGATACCGCCAGGCGCCGTGATGATGGATCTGCCAAGCGCGGGAATGGTGCCGGTAAGCGACGGCTACTTCGAGACGCTGAAGGTCCCGGTCATCAAAGGTCGCTCGTTCAACCGGTTCGACACCGCTGACTCCGAGCCCGTTGCCATCATCAACAGCAGTCTGGTGCAGCTGTATTTTCGCGATGAGGATCCGATCGGGAAGCAGATCAGGCTGGGCGGCTCGCGTCCGACCGAGGGCTACGGACCCTGGCGCACCATCGTCGGCATTGTCGGGGACGTGAAGCAGCACGGCATCGATCAGCTGACGCCTCAGCAGATCTTCATGCCCATTCTGCAGCAGACACGGGCGTCGACGGCATTCGCGGTCGCGCGCACCCGGGGCACCGTGGCCAGCTCCGCGATTGAAGCCGCCATCCACGACGTCGATCGATCCGTTCCGGTTTTCAACGACCGCACGGTCCAGCAGCTGATGAGGGAGGCGAGCAGCCGGAGGCGCGTCGCGGCCATTGTCCTTTCGGTGTTCGCCATCGCCGCGGTCCTGCTGGCGGCAATCGGACTCTATGGAGTCGTCGCGCAGAACGTGATGAAGCGCCGGCGGGAGATCGGCGTGCGGATGGCGCTCGGCGCGACCAGTGATCAGATCCTGCGATTGTTCCTCCGCCACGGATTCGTCGTCGTCGCGGTTGGCATCGGCTGCGGGCTGCTGGCCGCAGTCGCCGCGGCGCGGAGCCTTGCGGCGCTGGTTTTCGGGGTCACCCCGAGGGATCCTGCAACGCTGGCCGCCGTGGCAGCGCTGCTGACGGCCGTCACGCTGCTGGCCAGCTACCTGCCGGCGCGGTCTGCCACTCGCGTCGATCCGTCGGAGGCGTTGCGGTCGGAGTGAGCCCGAGGCGAAGCCGATCCTGACGCGCCGGCCGGCTGGCCCGGCCACGCCTGCCTGAAGTTCAGGTAGGATACGGCTCCTCGTCATGACGGTTTCGTACGAGAACTCGAAGGTCGTCTTCCAGGGCATCAAGGACGCCGGCATCACGTCGCTCTCGGCGCTGCCCGAGACGTGGCTCGGCCTGCTGCTGCAGCAGGCCGACAAGGATCCTGACGTCACGCTGATCCAGGTGGCCAAGGAAGAAGAGGCCATCGGTATCGCGGCCGGTGCGTACTTCGCGGGCGAGCGGCATATCCTGCTGATGCAGAATCACGGCTTCCTCGCAGCCATGAACGGGATCGTGTCGCTCGCGATGCTGTACGGTATCCCCCTGTGCATGCTCATCGCCCTGCGGGGCCATTGGGGCGAGCCCTATCCCTGGCACACGCGGGGCGGCATCGTCACCGAGGGTGTGCTGCGGGCGTTGAACGTGCCGTTCGAGTACGCGCGCGATCCGAGGGAGGTCGGGCGGCAGATCCGCGAGGCCTACACCTTCTCCCAGAGCTCGCTCTCGCCGGTCGCGCTCCTGCTGACGCGCGACCTGATGGAGGAAGCACTGTGAAACGGGCCGAGTGCATCGCCATGCTCTACCCCGAGCTGGACGACAAGGTCGTGGTGACGATCATGGGGGCGTGCGCGCAGGAGCTCTACGATCTCGGGCACCGCGAGAACTTCTTCTACCTGCAGCACGCGATGGGCCTGGCATCGTCGATCGGACTCGGACTGGCGCTGCACCTGCCCCGCGAGAAAGTCGTCGTGCTCGACGGCGACGGCTCGGTGCTCATGAACCTCGGCACGCTGGCAACGCTCGCGCGATACCGTCCGGCGAATCTCGTTCACTTCATCTTCGACAACGGCAGCCTGCTCTCGACCGGAGGATTCGACACCCACACCACCTCCGGCATCACCGATCTCGCCGCAATCGCGCGGGGCGCCGGGATCGAGCACGTCGCCGCTGTCGACAGCGTGATCGACTTCGGCGAGGCGGCAGTCGAGGCGTTCGCGCGGAACGATCTCGGTGTGATCGTTGCGAAAGTCGCCGCGGTCGGCCCGAACCACTACGGCATGGACCTGCAGCTCCCGGAGAATGCCTTCCGGTTCAAACGGTGGATTGCCGCCCGGAAATCGTCACCGGCGCGAGCATCGCTGACGACGAGAGAAGCGCTGTGAGCGCGGTGTTGCGCCAGCTGGTCGACGAGCTCGACCGCCGCACGTTGAAGGTGATCGATCTGACGCAGCCGCTCGGACCCTCGACACCTGTCATTGACCTGCCGCCGATTTTTGGCGCGTCGCCAGGCGTCACGATCGACGTGATCTCCAATTACGACGACCGGGGGCCGGCATGGTACTGGAACACGATCCGCATGGGCGAGCACACCGGCACGCACTTCGACGCGCCCATCCACTGGATCACGGGCAAGGATCTGCCGGACAACGCCTGTGACACGATTCCGGCCGGGCGATTCATCGGCCCGGCATGCGTGATCGACGTCACTGAAGATGCGGCCCGGAATCCGGACTTCCTGCTGACGCCGGACCGGCTCGAGCAGTGGGAGGGCGAGCATGGGCGGATTCCGCGCGCCGCCTGGGTCCTGTTGCGGACCGGCTGGAGCCGGCGGGCTGACCGAGCGTCGTTCATCAACGCCCGCGACGATGGCCCGCACAGTCCCGGGTTCGACGTGCGGACGTCGACGATCCTCGCCCTCGACCGCGACGTGCTCGGCGTCGGCGTCGAGACGATCGGCACCGACGCCGGCCAGGCCGGCCGGTTCGACCCGCCTTTTCCCAATCACGCGACAATGCACGGCGCAGGCAAGTTCGGCCTCGCGAGCCTGTGCAATCTCGACCAGCTTCCGCCAACCGGCGCGATCCTGATCGCGGCCCCGCTCAAGATCGTCAACGGCAGCGGCAGTCCGCTTCGGGTGATCGCGATCACGCCAGCGTGAGAGACGAGGAGTCTACAGCGATGAGACGTGCGCTTCTTCCCGGTGCCGCCCTGCTGCTGCTCGGCATCGCTTACGCACACCTCCAGGGCCAGGTTCGATCGGTGCGACAGATCGCCCCGGGCGTGTACACGTTCTTCGGCGACCGGGACGTCCGTCAGCCCGCCAACACCAGCTGGATCGAGTTCCGTCAGTTCGTCGTCGTAATCGAGGCCAATACCCCCTGGGGCATTCGGGCGATCCTCCCCGAAATCAGAAAGACGACCAGCAAGCCGATCCGGTACGTGTTCGACACGCACTACCACTGGGATCACACGCAGGGCAACAGCGTCATGGTCGACGAGGGGGTGACCGTCGTCTGCTCGCAGGACTGCGCAAGCGAGCTGGCGACAAAAGGCAAGGGCGAGTGGGAGCAGATGAGCAAGCCGACGGGTGAGTACAGTCTCGCGCCGTACCGGATGGAGCAGCCGTCGCTGGTGTTCGGCGATTTCATGGCCATCGACGACGGCGAGCGGCGGCTGGAGCTGAAGCGTGTGGGGCCGGCGCACACGATCGGCGATGCCGTCGCATTCCTCCCCAGGGAGGCGATTCTCTTCACCGGCGATCTGTGCGTGAACTGGCGCTCCGGGAACAACGTGGGGGATCGGGACGCCGACCATCCACATTGGGTGCAGGTCCTCAACGATCTGGCCACGTGGAAGGTCAAGACAGTCGTGCCTGGTCACGGAGACCTCGGGTCGATCGATACCCTCCGCGCACAGAGCGCCTTCCTGGATGACCTGTGGAAGCAAGTCTCCGCGGGCAAGAAGGCCGGCAGGACCGTCGATCAGCTGCTTACCGAGGTGAATCTCGCCCGGCACGGAGACTTCGCCGCCGACCAGCAGCAGAATCAGTCGGCGATCCGGGCAGTGTTCCGCAAGGCGCCGGAGCGCTGAGAGCGGACGCTACTTCTCCTCTGATCCAGCCTGGTACTGTTCGTCCGTCACATGTTCCATCCACTCCACGCCCTTGCCTTCGAGCCGTTCCTGGATGGCGATGTGCGTCATCGCGGTGGTCGGCGCGGCCCCGTGCCAGTGCTTCTCACCGGGCGCGAACCAGATCACGTCGCCGGGCCGAATCGTTTCGACCGGCCCGCCCCAGCGCTGCGCGCGCCCGCAGCCGGCGATGACGATCAGATGCTGACCGAGCGGGTGAACGTGCCAGGCCGTCCGCGCACCGGGCTCGAACGTGACACTGGCACCTGCCACTCGTGCAGGATCGGGCGCGCGAAAGAGCGGATCGAGGCGCACCGTGCCGGTGAACCACTCCGCAGGGCCTCTGTCGGATGGTCGTGAATCGATTCGCGTGATGTCCATCCCAGCCTCGCTTCAGCGCCCGGTCATTCGTTCGAGATGTTCCGGATAGCGCTTGCCGTGGACCGTGATGGCCGCTCCGGCTTCGTCAATGTCGCGGAGCTCGTCAGGCGACAGGGCAATCGCGATGGCGCCGAGGTTCTCTTCGAGTCGATGCAATTTGGTGGTCCCGGGGATCGGCACAATCCACGGCTTCTGCGCGAGCAGCCACGCGAGGGCGACCTGCGCCGGGGTCGCGCGCTTGCGCTCCGCAAAGCGGGTGAGCCACTCGACAAAGGCCTGATTCGCCTTTCGGTTTTCCGGCGAGAAGCGGGGAACGATGTTGCGGAAGTCGGTGCTGTCGAACGTCGTGTTCTCGTCGATCTTCCCGGTCAGAAAGCCCTTTCCGAGCGGGCTGAACGGCACGAAGCCGATGCCGAGCTCCTCGAGCGTCGGCAACACCTCGCTCTCGGGTTCTCTGAACCACAGCGAGTACTCGCTCTGCAGCGCCGTGACCGGCTGGACGGCATGGGCGCGACGAATCGTCTGCGCGCCTGCTTCAGACAGGCCGAAGTGCCTGACCTTGCCCTGGTGGATCAGGTCCTTCACCGCTCCCGCAACGTCCTCGATCGGCACCTCCGGGTCGACCCGGTGTTGATAGAAGAGATCGATGGTCTCGACCCTGAGCCGCTTCAGGGATGCCTCCGCGACATCCTCGATGTGCGCGGGCCGGCTGTCGAGGCCCGCCTGCTTCCCGCCTTCGATCTTCCAGCCGAACTTCGTGGCGATCACGACGCGATCGCGGAACGGCGCGAGCGCTTCGCCGACCAGCTCTTCGTTGGTGAACGGCCCGTACACTTCGGCGGTATCGAAAAACGTGACGCCCCGATCGAAGGCCGCGCGAATCAGGGCAATGCCGGCCTGTTTGTCGACAGCGGGCCCCAACCCGAAGCTGAGCCCCATACAGCCCAGCCCCAGCTCTGATACCTCGAGGCCGCTCCTGCCCAGTCTGCGTCGCTGCATATCTGTGCTCCTTCTTCCCGAGCCAACGATACGCCGAGTCCGCCAACGGGAGGTAGGCCACTAACCAGCTAGTCGTGACGCAGCGCGACGAGCGGGTCGATGCGGGTCGCGCGCGTCCCCGGCACGAGGCACGCCACGAGACCGGTGCCGACGAGGATCGCGGCAATCGTCACGAACGTGACCGGATCCGACGGGGTCACGCCCCAGAGGAAGTTCTCGAGAAATCGTGTCGCCGCGAACGACGCGCCGACACCAAAGGCGACGCCGACGAGAAGAATGATCAGGGAGCGCCGGATCACGAGCCCGAGCAGCGCGCCGGTTCCCGCGCCGAGCGCGCGGCGGATGCCGAACTCGCGGTAGCGGTCCGAGACCGCATGCGCGGTCACGCCGTAGATGCCGATGACGCCGATGCCGAGCGCGACCGCGGCGAAGATCGTGAACAGCGTTGCGATGAACCGCTGGCCCTGCAGCTGCGCGTTGAGGTACGAATCCACTGTGCGCATCTGCGTCACCGGGATGGCGGGATCGACGCGCGCGATCGCTGAGCGGATCGAGGGGGCGAGAGCCATCGGGTCCCCATTCGTGCGGATGATGAACGACGTCAGCATCCGCAACGCCTCGAGCGACGCGCGCTGGCGCACCAGCTGCTGGCGGTGCAACGCGTAGACGAGCGGCTGAACCTCGGTTTCGCCGCGGAACTGGCGGGTATCGGCGACGATGCCCACGACCTCGCGCGGCAGCTCGCCGTCCTTGTTATAGAACTTGAACGTCAGACGCCTGCCGAGCGGGTCCTGACCCGGCCAGATCGTCCGTGCGAACGACTCGTTTACGACTGCAACCCACGGACTGTTGGGCTGGTCGCCGGTGTTGAAGTCGCGGCCTCTCACCAGCCTGGTGCCGAGCGTGGCGAAGTAGTCAGGCGTCACAATCTCGTATGCCGAGAACGTCGGCTGCCCGGTCGCCGCCGCGCCCTCGAGCAGGACCTCGACGCCCGGATGTCCGGTCAGCGGAGGAAACGTCGCCCCGCCGGCGCGGACCACGCCGGGCACGTGCTGCAACGCCTCGTGGAACCGATCGATCAGCAACGGGCCGGCAGGACTGTAATCGACCAGCGTGATGCCAGGCGCGGTGCCCACGTTGTCCTTCATGTAGACCCCGCGCGGCAGCTGGACCTGCAGGCTCAGGAGCCCTGACGTCTCGACGCCAAGATTCACACCTTGCAACCGGACGAGCGTCTTGATCACCAGGCCGGCGCCGATCAACAACACGAACGCCAGCGTGACCTGGACCACCACGAGGCCCTGCAGCTGCAGCATCCGCGACCGGCCGCCGCTCGACCGCGCGCTCGACTCGTGCAACGCTCGTACGAGATTGGGCCGCGATGTCTGCAGCGCCGGAATCAGGCCGAACAGCAGGCTCGCCGCGACGCACGCGCCGAGACAGAAGAGAAACACCATCGAATCGATCGCCACCGACTCGAGGCGCGGAAACCATGCCGGGGTGAGCGCGACCAGCGGGCGGAGTGAGACCCACGTCGCAAACGCGCCGACGGCACCCGCAGCCAGCGACAACAGCAGGCTCTCAATCATCAACTGCGTGACGATGCTGCCTCGGCTCTGCCCGAGAGCGGCGCGCACCGCCAGCTCGCGCTGACGGCTTACCGCGCGCGCGAGGATCAGCGCCGCCAGGTTGGCGCATGCGATCAACAACACCAGGCCGACCGCAGCCTGCAGCAGCAGGAGCGGCTGCCGCATCCTGCCGAAGAAAGCCTCGTCCAGCGGCTGGAGCGTCAGCGTCCATCCCTGCCCGCGATCCGGAAACGCGCGCTCGTACTCGCGGGCGAGACTGCGGAGCTCCGCCGACGCCTGCTCGAGGGTGATCGTGCCCTTGAGCCGGGCGACGCCCCGCAGCCACCGGGCGCTTCCCTGCGCTGCCGCCGGCGCGAAGCCGAACGGCATCCAGGCGTCGGACGAGCCGTCGAACAGCTCGAACGACGCCGGCATGACTCCGATGATCGCCGTGCTCTGGCCGTCGATGAGCGCCGACTGGCCGACGATGTCCGGGCGCCCGCCGAAGCGCCGCTGCCACAGCGCGTGGCTCAGAACGACCGTGGGGCCGGCACCGCTGAGATCCTCGGCCGGAGTGTGAAACCGGCCAAGCAGCGGCTTGACGCCCAGTGCCTGAAACGCGGTCGACGAGATGCGATGACCCGAGAGGCGTTCGGCGACGAACCCGCTGGTGTCGTCGGTGAGGTTCACCTGACGTCCGGCATCGTAGACGCCGACCGCGTCGAAGGACTTCCCGTGATCCCGCAGCAGGAAGAACATCGGTGGCGGCAGCGGGCCTAGATTCCCGGGATTGTTTGGCGGCGACAGGTAGATCATCACCAGCCGCGACGCGTCCGGATACGGCAATGGCTGCAGCAGGGCCGCGTTCATGAAGCTGAACATCAGCGTGTTCACGCCGATGCCCAGCGAGAGCGAAAGAACAGCAATCGCCGTGAATCCAGGCGTGCGGATCAGCCGGCGCAGGGCCAGCCGCACGTCGCGGGTCAGCGCTTCGAAAATCGTCATGCAATCCCTCGCTGGCAGTAATGCGGAGTTTAGCCGGGATCGGGGTGGTACGCGGTTGGCTTGACGAGTTGCGGTACGGTCGCCACGCTGGCGGCCGCTCAGGACACGGTCAGGAAAGGAAGGGCTCGATGCCAACCGAAGACGTCAATATCGACGTTGCGCAGGAAATCAGGAGCGCGATGGATGAGTGGCGGCGCCTTACCGCCCGCGAGGACCTCGACGGGCTGCTGGCGCTCACCACCGACGATGTCGTCTTCCTGACACCCGGCAATCCACCGATCGGCAGAAAGGAATTCGCCGAGGGCTTCCGGCAGGTCTCCGCGAAGGCGCGCATCGAATCGAGGCAGGACGTGCGCGACATTCGTGTCTCCGGAGACCTCGCGTACGCGTGGTCGGAGGTGTCTGTGGTCCTGACGCCAAAGGACGGCACGGGCAAGCAGTGGAAGAACTCGGGCCACGTGCTGACGGTGTTCCACCGGTCGGCGTCGGACCAATGGCTGCTGGCGCGTGACGCCAACCTGATGACCGGCGCCGGGAGGCCGGAAAGGGTTTAGTCGGACTTCGCTCGCGTTTACGCGAGCTTCGTCCAGATCGAGTCACGCACAACGCTGCGCTATCGCCACGAGTCGGTCGGTCGACCCGATCGGAACGTCGGGGTCGTATGCGCCGAACCACGCAACCTTTCCGAAGCCATGGCGCGCCAGCAACGCCTCGATCTCCGCCCTGTCCGAGCAACGCATCACGAACTCATAATCGCTGGCCCGTTCTCCGTCTTCTTCGATCAGCTCGTGACGCTCGGAAATCAGCAGTCGTCGGTTTTCACGATCCAGCGCGGTGACACTCGTGAAGGTCAACTCACCGCGGTCAGTCGAGACCCGCTTCCTGAAGAGCGGCTCCCGGGTCTTCCTTTCCACGGACGCGGCCCAATCGCGCACGTCCAGAATCAACACGCCATCGAATTGCAGCGCCCTGCCGAAAGCCGCGAAAACAGCGTCACGACCCGCGTCGTCGACGATGTCATTCAGGACACCCCGGCACAGGATCGCGGCATACGCGGATGCCGGCAGGTGGACGATATCCCCCACACCGAATGACACGCCGCCTGGCGAGTCTCCCATCGCGTGGCTGGCAACCTCGATGAGCTCAGGCGAAACGTCCATTCCATGAACGACGTAGCCGCGCCGCGCGAGCTCGATCGCGTACCGACCCGTCCCGCAGCCGGCGTCAAGGATCTTCGTGCCCGGCAGGACGCGGCGATCTAGCAGCCAGCCGGCAATTACGGCGCATTCTTTCCGAACAGGCCGATCGATGAGGAGGTCGAACGCCCAGGCGTATTCGGTGTAGAACGGGCGACGGTGGACCTCGGTCATCGGGACCGCTATGTTCGTTGACATGATGGGCTCCGTGCAATGCGTCGTCGGGCAATTGCGCCAAGGTCGCTATGACGAATGTCTCGCGCGCCACCGGCCAGCGGCTTGCCGCATACGAACCTGCAACCTGAATCACGGAATCGGTAAGCCGCGGCGCGTGGCTGACGGCGACACTCGGCGCCCGGGCGACGGGCTCCCGACTTGCATTCGATGACGTCGAACATGCGACTGATCATCTCCACGAGCCTCGCGCTGGTCTGCGCCTCCTCTCTGGTCGAATCCCAGCGCATTCGGTACGGCCCGGGCGTCTGCGGCCCTTTGGATCCCTCTTACGTGGTGGTAGCGACCGGAACGGGCGGGCAGCCGTTTCCCGTGAGTCCCGACGAGATCGACAAGTCGCTTGGCCCTATGAGCTCGCCCTCTCTCAAAGAGCTGATCCTGTGGGCTTCCGCAGACCGCGAACACTTGTACCTGATCCCGGTCGATTCGACGGTGACACGCATGATGCTCGCGGGCACATTCGACGGGACGGGGGGAGGAGTCACCCTGACCGCGCCCGACGGCAGCCTGGTGCAGCAGGGCGGCGCCGGCGTCGAGGACACGTCCCTGAACTGCGGACGGATCGTGGTGGTTGACACCCCGGCAGCCGGGAACTGGCAGGTACGGGTCGCGCCGACCGGGCACTTCTGGCTCACCGTGCACGCCAAAAGCGACCTCTCGTTGACGGGCGCGGAGTTCGTGGAACGAGACGCAGGCCGGCAGCCTGGCCGTTTCGTCAGGATCCCGGGAGAACCGATTGCCGGCAGACCGGCGACGTTGCGGGTGTCGGTCGCATCAGGGATCAAGAATCCGACATTTCACCTCATCTCGGTGGACGCGCAGCCCATTCGGGCGGTCGACGTGCAATCCACTGGTGATGGCGAATTCATCGGCGTGATCGAGCCGCCGCGGGAAGCGTTCCGGGTCATGGTGACGGGGCGCGATGAATCGGATTTGACGATTCAACGGATCGCGGCGGGCCTGTTCCACAGCGAGCCGATCGAAATCGTGCCGCCCGGAGGGGAGACCGTCACGGCTGGCGCGACGCTCCCGGTCACCTTCACGATCAGGAATCACGGTCCGGCAGTACACCTCAGGCTCGTTGCCGTCGACGGCCGCGGCCAGGTGATGGCGGTCGATCCGGCGTCCCTCGATCTCGCAGCGGCCGCCGAGGCTGCCGCGACAGTGCGATTGATCGTGCCTCCGGCCGCAGAACCACTGAGCCTGGCGAGTATTCGCCTCACTGCGGCCAGCGGCCCGCTCGCCGCAGTCGGCGGGTTCAATTCGGCGCAGAAGACCTACACGATCGTGGCCGGTCAGGAGGACTGAGAGCCGCCCGCCGCATAGCGACTCGGAGGCATGCCCCACATGCCGGCTGAATGGAGTGCTGAAGGTACCTACGCGTGGTCAGAGCTGTCGGTCCGTCACGGCCGGCGCCATTTGCCATGGCGGATCGCTTCCACCGCTGGATCGGCAAGCGATCCGATGTTCAGTGCCCGACCAAACATGCGGCGCAACCTTTCGGCGAACTTCCCTCCATCCGACGAACCCGCTCGCGCTGACGTTCGCTCGATCGACGTGCGTTCGATCGAGGCGTCCGCTGGCGAAACCGCTGGCCGACTCCAAGGAGCCGGCACATCGATGTAGCAGGTGACTTGCAACAGGATCGCGGAGCTCGACGGTAGTACGCCCTCCGGCGTCAGACCGCCGATCAATCGCGGGAGCAGAAATGCCGCCAGCACGCTGACCGTCGCGGGTGCTAACCCGCTGGACGACGCCAGTTTTTCCAGCGCGCTCGTTCCGAGCGCGGACTCGACATGTGAGGTCGTGATCGGCCGTCCTGCCTTGCCGCCAAACCATGAGGTGATGACCTCGCCGAGTCCAGCGCAGCGGAACCGATCCAGGAACCCGTTGGGGCCGCCGGTCCGTTCAGTGGTCATCAGACACAGTAGTCCCGTCACGACCCCTGACACACCCGCGGTCGAAACGTTGAAGCGTGCTGCCGCTTCGTTTATGAGCTGCTCGAACACAGTCGCGGTTCCGAAAGCCTGCCCGTGAGCACGCCGCGAAAATTCACGGCGCCAAACGAACTGAGTGACCGCGGCATGTCGTGATCACGCACAGGCACTCGACGGTCCCGTTGTCCCCAACTCAACTGCGGCGAATGGCGGTCGCCTGACGTCGCACCCGGGTGGCTGATGAGTCGGCGCTGCGGCTCAAAGGCACCAGATGCGCAGTCTGTCGTGCCCCGACGGTCAGAACATCGGCGAGTGGCCGGAATTCCTCGAGTTGACCCTGGCTGGGCTGCCTGTCGCTGAGGGGATTGCGGGGTCCTGATGTACGAAGAGCCTTTGCCGCCGCAGATGCGAGCCATGCTTTGTATGGTTCCACTTCGACGGGCGACCTGAGCTCAATGGCGCGCACAGCTGCCTTGATGGTGGCAAGCAGTACCTGCTTGTCGCGATCGGTCGCCAGTCCGCCCTGCACCACGGCCCGACCCGCGCCGCACCTGATGCTGTCGACAACACCTCTAATGAGTTCCGGTACGTCCGCGGCGGCGGGGGCGGTGTTCTCCTGCCCGACCAAGACCGGTTCGATCGCGGCGGAACTCTCGGCAAGCGAGTTCGCCATCCTCACGTACAGTTGCGCGGCGTGTGGAGCAGTTGAGATCGCGCCCCACTCCTCGGCGGTATAGTCGATCCTCGTTGACACGATCACTCCTTCGCTAGCGTCGGCCGGCGTCGGCGCGGACGCGTCGTCCGCGCGACGCAGTTTGGATGATGAGTTCAGCCGACGCGAGACTGCTGGGCCCGAACTGGACTTTACGACGGTATGTGACACCGCGCTATTAGACCTAAGGGGTAGGTGGCCCGGCACGAACGAATCGCCTTTGGCTCAGGCCCTGCTTCAGGATCGCCGCGGCCGGGGTGCGCCAGACAGCGGACGGCGCCGGGCGGGTTTGGCGCGGCTGGCCAGGAGATCGATGAACGCCTCGACGTGCGCGATCCGGCCGGCGGCTTCGAGAGTCGCCGCAGACCATCGCCTGTGGATCCCGCCGGCGGTGATCGGAATGGCCCGAATCTCGCCGGCCCTCAGGGCGGGCTCGACAGCCCACGTTTGCATCACGCTGATCCCGAGCCCGGCCTTCACCATTTCGAGAATCGCCTCGGTGAGCATCACGAACGAGACGCGCCGGGGCGTGACGCCGGCGGGCCGCAGGATCCGCTGAATCGTGAAGCTGTCGTCCGGCGAGCTCGAATACAGGAGCAGCCGCTCGGACGAGAAATCTTCCGGCCGCACGAACTTCCGCTTTGCGAACGGATGATCGGGCGCCACGATCGCCGCGTGCTCGTCCTCGAAGAGGGGTCGAACCCGGATCTGATCGTGGTCGACGGATTGCGTGACGATCGCCACGTCGAGCTTGCCTTCCAGCAGGGCCTCCAGTGGCCGCACCGTGCATTCGACGGCCAGCGACACGTCAACCGTCGGGAACCGGCGGTGAAAGAGCTCGACGAGCGGCGGCAGCCAGTGATACCCCGTATTGCACTGCGCACAGACTCGCAGGAGGCCAGCCTGACGCGCCCCCAGCCGCCGCACCTCTTCCTCGGTGGCCTTGATGTCCTCGAGGACGCGCTGTGCCGCCGCAAGCACTCGCTCGCCCGCGGCGGTCACGACCATACGCTTCCCCGCCCGGAGGAACAGCGCCGTCCCGAGCCGTTCTTCGACTGAACGCAGCTGATGGCTGATCGCCGACTGGGTGCGATGCAGGTCACCAGCCGCTCTCGTGACGCTGCCGGATGCGGCAACGGCGGCGACCATCTGGAGATCCCGGAGCTCGAGGTTCATGACAGGCATTCATCGTTCCGATGAAAACAATGAGCTGTCATTGTAACCCCATCCGGCCATACGCTCGCCCATGCCTCTCACCGAGCTCTCGCAGATCGTCCGTGGTGTCCGCAGCCAGCCGGCGTTCGCGGCCGGCGTCGTCGCCGTGCTCGCGCTGGCGATCGGCGCGAACACCGCCATGTTCGCGCTCGTCCACGCAATCCTGATCCGACCGCTGCCGCTGGCCGATCCGGATCGGCTGATCACGTTCACGATCGTGCGCCCGGGCACCGATCGGCAGCCGCTCTCGCTGCTGGACCTCGACGACTTCAACCGCTCGAGCCGGACGCTGAAGCGCATCGTCTCGATGTTCGGGTGGAGCGCGAACCTCACCGGCCGCGGGGACGCCGAGCGGCTGACCGCAATGCGCGTCTCCGCCGACTACTTCGACGTGACCGGCGCGCAGGTCCAGTTGGGCCGGGCCCTCCAGCCGGACGACGAGCAGCGGCCGTCGGCGCTCATCAGCCACGGGATGTGGCAGCGGCGATTCGCCGGCGCGGCCGACGCCGTGGGCCAGTCGCTCGTGCTGAACGGCGAAACCTTCACTATCGTCGGCGTGCTGCGGGCGGATTTCGTCTCCCTGGTTCGCGACGCCGAAGTCGTGGTGCCGTACTCGCCCGCCGCCGATGCGCGACGCACCAACCGGGCACAGGGGTTCCTGCGGGTCATCGGTCGCCTGAAGCCTGACGTCACCCTGGCGCAGGCCGCTGACGACCTTACCGGGATCACCCGGCGGCTGCGTGACGAGTACCCGGATTCGCACGGCGCCGACACGGGCATCCGGCTGGTGTCGTTGCATGAGGAGATGACCGGCCGCTCCGCGCCGATGCTGCGAATGCTCCTCGGCGCCGTTGTCCTGGTACTCCTCGTGGCGTGCGCGAATATCGCCAGCCTGTTCCTTGTACGCTGCACGGTCCATCGACGCGAGCTCGCGGTCCGCGCGGCGCTCGGCGCATCACGCGGCCGCATCGTGGGACTCGTCCTTGGGGAAACGGTGACCCTCGGCATCATCGGTGCCGGACTGGGGATGATCGTCGCCAGGGGGTTGATTGACGCGATGGTTGCGAGCGGGCCCGCGGCCTTGCCACGCGTAGCCGAGATCGGGCTCGATCCGTCCGTCGCCGCGTTCACGTTGCTCATCTCGCTTGGAGCCGGCCTCGTCGTGGGCGTTGCGCCGGCGCTGCAGGCCGCGCGTGGCGACCTGCGCGGCGCGCTGCAGCAGGGCGCGTATGGCTCGAGCGCCGGCGGCGCCCGGCTCCGGAGCGCGCTGGTGTTCGTGGAGATTGCGCTCTCGACAGTCCTGCTCATTGCGGCGGTGCTGCTGGCACGCAGCTTCCAGCACGTCCGAGCCGTCGATCCCGGGTTCCGTCCATCGCAGGTCCTGACCGTCCGGCTGTCGCTGCCACGGGCGCGGTACGGCGGCCACGCGGCGATCGAGCACTTCGCCAATCAGCTGCAACCCAGAATCGCCTCGCTGCCCGGCGTCCGTGCGTCCGCTGCCGCCAACGTCGTGCCGATGAACGGTTACCTCGCGACCACGTCGTTCTACGTCGACGGCGTGATCGCCAACGATGCTCCCGAAGCGCACTACCGCATGATCACTCCGGCCTACTTTCGTGCGCTTGGCATCCCGCTGCGCGGCGGCCGCGCCTTCGACGTCACGGATCGAAGCGGCTCTGCACCGGTCGCGATTGTCAATGAAACGCTGGTGCGACAGTTCTTCCAGGGTCGCGACCCGATCGGCGGCCGCATGCGACTGGACGATGGAGAGAGAGAGCCGAGAGAGGTGCAGATTGTCGGGGTGGTCGGCGATGTGAGGCACTTCGGACTCGAGCGCGAGGCCGCGCTCGAGGTCTACGTGCCCATCGGACAGGTGCCCGACCCAACGACGATCTGGCTGGCAAACAACATGTACTGGGTCGTCCAGACCGAGGGCGACCCGCTCGCGATGGCGCAGGCCGTGCGGCACGAGATCGCCGCTGTCGATCGTGACGTGCCGGGGTCATTCGTTCGGAGCATGGATCAGTGGATGGGTGGCACCCTCGCGGCGCGCCGATTCAACCTGCAGCTGGCCGGAGCATTTGCAACAGCGGCCCTCCTGCTCGCAGTGGTCGGCATCTATGCCGTCGCCGCGTTCGCGGTGACCACCCGCAGGCGCGAGTTCGGCATTCGAACGGCACTGGGTGCATCCCGCCGGGACGTGATTGGGCTCGTCCTTCGCAACAGCGCGTCGCCGGTGCTCGGAGGGCTCGCGGCCGGAACCGCCATCGCCGTGATCGCGGCCCCGGCATTGTCCGGGCTGCTGTTCGGGGTGACGCCGCGCGATGGGACGTCGCTCGCGATCGGCCTGGCGGCACTAACCGGTGCCGCCCTGGTCGCGAATATCGTCCCAGCGCGAGCGGCCGTCAGGATCGATCCGCTTGTCGCCTTACGCGTTGACTGATTTACGGCTCAGTACCGGGCCCCGCGCGCGTCGTCCACGCCCGGCCGAGTCTGACGGACGCCGACGTCGGGGCCGATGTCGGAGTGACCGCGCGGCTTCCACCAGGTGAACCACGTGTGTCCCTTTGCCTTGCCTCGGCGAACCTGCCAGACAAACCAGGGTACGAAGAGCGCGAAGCACAGCGCGAGCGCGATCGCGACAGCCGTCCACATCTCCATTTTGCTCAGCTCCTTTCGGTGCCGTGAATTGGAGATGCAACCGGCGGACCGCACCGAGCTCTGCCGGGACGTCAAATCCCAAGCACCAAGCTCCAAATCCCAACGCACTCCCAACCTGAAAGTACCAACCTCAGACGGATCGGCGTTGGGTTTGAGAGTTGTTTTGAGAGTTGCTTGGGAGTCGGGATTTGGGAGTGTGTTGGGATTGGGATTTGGAGCTTGGGATTTGTCGAGTTGAGCCCCGGTAGCTAGACGCTGCGAAGCGAGCGCGCCAGCAGTCCGAGGCCGCCGAACAGCAGCCCGAGCATCACGATCGTGTTGAACAGGGACGTCTGTCGAAAGTAGATGTCCATATTCATCAGCACGCCCGCCAGGATGATCGCCGCTCCGGCGCTCGTCAGCAGCCAGCCGACCACCGAGCGGCCGTTGTAGAAGAGGAACCCGATCCCGACGAGCAGCGGCAGCAGCGTCAGGCCGAAGCCACCATACTGCCCGAACCTCCAGAATGACGTCGTCACCTGCACCTGGTTCAGGATCAGGTAACCGCCGACAACGGCCATGATCAGGCCGACAAAGAACTGGCCGACGCCGCCCGGAGTGCCGCCGGCCCCGGGCCGCTCGCGTGATGAGGTGGACACCGCGGAGAGAATAGCAGGTTGTGCCAATCCTGCTGCTGCCACTGCTGATCGTGCTCGCGCTCGCCACCGTGGTCGCGCTGATCCCGCTCTCGCTCGTGCAGCGCTACCGCGTCGGCACCTCGCGACAGCGTGCGCGCGGATGGCTGGCGGCAATCAACGTTACCGGCCTCACGCTTTCAGTCGTCCTCTTCCTCGTCAGCGCCGCGCTGACCAGCATCTGGATTCCCGGCGCGCTGACCTACGCGGCTGCCGGTCTGTGCACCGGTCTCCTGTTGGGAATGATCGGCCTGTGGCTCACCCGATGGGAGCCTTCGACCGAGGCGCTTCACTACACGCCAAACCGCCTGCTCGTCCTGGCACTGATGCTGATCGTCGGCTCGAGAGTGTTGTATGGACTCTGGCGGGCCTGGGAGAGCTGGAGCGCAGGCTTCCGCGGCGAGTCGTGGCTGGTCGACGCAGGCGTGCGGGAGTCGATGGCCGCGGGAGCGGTGGTCCTCGGGTACTACCTGGCGTACTGGAGCGGCGTGCGCCGGCGGTTCCGGCGCCACGCGAGGAGGCCGCTCCGGAGAATGTGAGATCGGAATCCATCCCGCCCAACGTGATTCCGGTGGTGTTCGACTTCACCCTCGACCTTGCGGAACTCGAGGCGATCGTCGAACCTGAGACCATGCGTCCCAGGCGAATCGTTGCCGTTGTTGCAGCCGTTCCCGCGTTGTTCGTCGCCGCGGTATTCGCGTACGGCTACTGGCATACCGCTACGCATGCAGTGTTCGACGTCGAGCTCCGGGATGCCTCCGGAAATCAGCTGAGGCACACGGACGCTGCCCTGACGTTCCTCGACGATAGCGGCAGCAAGCTGGCTCAATCCGCCACTGAAGGTGCAGGTTCGTTCTACCTCTCGGGCCAGTACTCCTGTCGGGAAATCGAGAAAAGGGCTGCATTCGAAGTGGGGGGCCACGAGTGCTATTCCCGGTGTTTCGAGCGGCTGTCGCGCTGGATAGCCGAGTGGGTCGACGATGTGCGTCATGTCGATGTGAGGATCGGCGGATGCCAATGGAAGAAGGTTCCGATTACCGTCTCCCGGGAATCAACCGGGCCCGCCAACTGGTGGCTCCTGTGGCCGAGTCCGCATGTCGGAGGCTCGCCTCTCACCCGTTTCTACACCACGGTTACCGTCGATGTCGGCCCATGCACTTCAGGGAAATGACCGGCAGGCCCTCTGGCGAATCGGCGTAGACTGCCCGCATGCGAACAGCGTGCTCCGTCGCCGCCGGGCTCGCGGCGTTGATCGCAACCCTTTCCGGACAGGCGTCGACCCGGCCGGGAAACACCGCCGAGGCCAAGGCCAGCCGCTTCGAGCGCGCGGTGCACGCCTCGCACCGCGTCCTCCAGGCATGGCTCACACATGCCGACGCCGACACGCTGCTGCTGCCCGACTACCCCACCGTGGATCGCGGCAAGTTGATCTACACGCCTCACAATTCCGGCGCGGATCTCTACCCATACTTGATCCTGACCGCGGAGCTCACCGACCGCGATCTGTACGAAGGCCGCCTGATGGAGATGCTGCGGAACGAGGTGCGCTACACCACGGTGCAGCGCTCGATTCCCGCCAATCTCACGCTTGCCGACCACAAGGTGGGACCACCCAGCTTCTTCGGCGCGGCCGAGTACGCGAAGGACGGGCTGATCGCCGTGACGGAGTATCTCGGTCGCACGCCATGGTTCTACCGCATGGTCGACATGATCGCCGATGCCATGACCGACGCACCGGTCCCGTCGCGATTCGGCGCGCTGCCCGCGGCCGACGCCGAGACCAACGGGGACTACCTTCAGGCGCTGGTGCGAATCGCCACGATGACCGGCGATCGCCGGTTCCTCGACTGGGCGCGGCGGATCGGCGACGCCTACATCGAAGAGGTGCTGCCGGGCAGCGGCGGCGTTCCCGGCTACAAATGGGACTTCCAGGCGCACTCGGGCGAGCGGCGGCTCCGGTTGCGCGACCATGGCAACGAAACGATCGTCGGCCTGGTGATGTTGTTCGCTCTCGAGCACCAGCTCGAATCGCCGCGCGCCGTCAGCTATCGTCCGGTGATTCAACGCATGCTGGACCGCGTGCTCTCGTCTGCGAATCCGGACGGCCTGCTCTACAACGAGGTCAACGTCGACACGTTGCAGGCGCTCGATCAGACACTGTCGGACAACTGGGGGTACGTCTACGGCGCCGTCTACAGCTACTACATGGTCACCGGCGACACCCGCTACCGCGACGCGGTCCGCAAGGTACTTGGCGGACTGCCGAGGTATCGCAAGGTCGTGTGGGAGCCGCGCAACTCTCCGGCGCTGCCGCTCGGGTCGTTCGACGGGTACGCCGACACGATCGAGAGCGCGATCTATCTCGTTTCCCGGGAGCCGGTGCCCGAAGCCTTCGACTGGATCGAATCGGAAATGGATGTGATGCTGGCGATGCAACGCGCCGACGGCCACATCGAGGACTGGTATGGCGAAGGCAACTTCAATCGCACGGCCCTGCTCTATGCCTATATGCAGAGCCAGGGCGTCCGCCCCGACCGCTGGCAGCCCGGAATCGGCGTCGGAGCCATTCGAGACGGCACGCGGCTGCGTCTGCACCTTGTGATGGACGGACCTCGACGCATCCGGTTCGACTTCGCCCGCCACCGGCGGGTGCTGAACTTCGCGCAGAACTACGTCCGCCTCAACGAATTCCCCGAGTGGTTCACCGTCGACGAGAACCACCTCTATCGGCTGCGCGGCGCGGGGCCGGAGCAGCTCAGGCTCGGGTCGGAATTAATCGCCGGGGTGGTCCTGGCCCCCGGCGACTGGGTTGTCGAACCGGCAGGAGATCCGCCGTACGCCCGGTGATACACTGCGCCACCAGCCGGTCGATCCACAGGAGGCGATCCTATGACTCGGTCCAGATCAGTCCTTGTCATTGGCGTGCTTTCCGCAGTCCTCACCGCATGCGGCTCTTCGCAGGAGGGGACCAGGAAGCCACAGCAGGAGCCACGGCCGAAAATCGGGCTTCTCATGGACACGCTCAAACAAGGAGAACGGTGGACGCGCGACCGTGACCTGTTCGTCGAGCGCGCGAAAGAGCTGCGCGCGGAGGTGCTGGTCGAATCGGCCGAGGGGGATGCGGCAAAGCAGCAGCAGCTGGCCGACTCGCTGCTCGAACGCGGCGTGCAGGCGCTGGTGGTGGTGCCGCACAACGCGGAAACCGCCGGTGCGATCGTGGCGGCAGCCAAGAAGAAGAATGTCGGGGTGATCAGCTACGACCGGCTCATCCTGAAGGCCGACATCGATCTCTACCTGTCGTACGACAACCGGATGGTCGGACAGCAGCAGGCGCAGTTCCTGCGCAACCGGGCGCCGAAGGGGAACTTCGTGCTGATCGGCGGGGCACCCACCGATCACAACGCCAAACTCATTCGTGAGGGACAGATGGGCGCGCTCGAAGACGCCACCAAGCGCGGCGACATCAAGATCGTCGCGGATGGTTGGGCCGACGACTGGCAGGCTGATGCGGCCCTGAAACTGACCGAAGAGGCGCTCAAGAAAGCCAAGAATCAGGTGGTCGCCGTCGTCGCTTCCAACGATGTGACGGCCGGCGGCGTCGTCCAGGCGCTCGAGAAGCAGGGCCTGGCCGGCAAGGTCCTGGTGTCGGGCCAGGACGCCAATCTCGATGCTATCCGCCGCATTGTCGCGGGCACGCAGGCGATGACGGTCTACAAGCCGCTGCGGCCGCTTGCCCGCGAGGCCGCGCAGTCAGCGGTGCAGATGGCGAAGGGCGAGAAGGTCGAAGGCACGTCAACCGTCAACAACGGCCTGAAAGACGTGCAGGCGGTCCTGTGGAACCCGGTCATCATTCACAAGGACACCGTTCTGATCCTGATCAACGACCGCTTCTACACGAAGGAACAGGTGTTCGCGGCCGGCACGAAGTGAGCGCTGACCGCGCGCGAGTTACCGGCCTGCTGCCATCTCCGAGTACCTCTTCGCCGCGGCAAGATCGCGCCGCAGTTCTTCGGCCGTTCGCCGCGGACCGTACCCCGGAGTGTCGCGCTGGATCCGCCAGCCCTCTTCGAGCGGACCCGCGTCGACGGTATCGAAGCCGAACTGATCGAGGAGGCCGGTCACAACGCTCTTCGCTTCAGCATCGTCACCGGCAATCACCAGCGCCCGCCGGTTCGGCGTGCCCTTGGGCAGTCCGTCCGTGGTAATTTGCGCCGCGTAGATGTGGTTGAACGCCTTCACCACTCTCGATTGGGGGAGGTGCGCCTGGAGGAGCTCGGAAGTCGTCGTCGACTCGCTGTCCAGTTCGCGGATGTGGCCATCGCGCTGCGGGTAGTAGTTGTTCGTGTCGATGACGATCTTGCCAGCCAGCGGCGCCGCTGGCACGTCACGATAGTTCTTCAACGGAACCGTGACAACGACGAGGTCGCCGGCGGTGGCGGCTTCCTCCGGCGTAGCGGCGCGGGCGTGCGGCCCGAGCTCGGCGATGAGCGATGACAGTGTCTCCGGCCCCCGCGAATTGCTCAGCACCACGTCATACCCGCAGGCGAGAGCTGCCCGCGCGACCTGGCTGCCGATATGCCCCGCCCCGATCAACCCGATGGTTTTCATGATGCCTGACCTCCTGCCCCGAAAAGACGCCGGAATCGGGCCGGGCGATCCAGCCGCGCTGGACCCGCCACCGTGCGCCAGATCATCGACACTGGCCCCCGTCCACTGTATAGTCCCAATGTTCCGCCGGCGCTTCCCCGGGGCGTTTCATTTTCCCACGCAACAATCGAGGGACCTGTTTGCAAGTACATCTTGTCAATCCGAGCCACGTCTCTTTCGGCGTCGGCGTCATCACGCCGCGCTGGTTGTTCGTCATCGCTGCCGCCACGCCGCCAGCGTTCGGCGACCCGGTCATCACCGACGAAACCCTGGAGCCGCTCGCGTTCGACACCATCCACCCGGGCGACGTCGTCGGCATCGGCATTCACACCGGCAACGCCCTGCGCGGCTACGAGATCGGCCGTGCCGCGCGCGAGGCCGGGGCCTTCGTGGTATTTGGCGGGATTCACGCCACCCTCTACCCGGAAGAGGCCCACGAGCTCGGAGGAGCTCACGTGGTCGTCAAGGGCGACGGCGACGCGATCTGGGGCACGGTGATCGCCGATTGCCTGAACCGGACGCCGAAGCGCGTCTACGATGGAGGTCGGATCGAAGCCGGGGAGTTCAAGCCGGCACGATGGGACCTGCTGCCGGAAGGACGATACATGTGGGCGTCCGTTCAGACGGTGCGCGGCTGCCCGAAACACTGCTCTTTCTGTTCGGTCTGGCGCACCGATGGTCAGCGGCCACGTCAGCGCGGGACCGACGCGGTCATCGGGGAGATCGTCGAGCTCCGGCGCAAAGGCTTCCGGTTCATTGCTCTCGCCGACGACAATTTCTATCCAGTCACGCTGACCGACCTGCACCAGGCCTCGCGTCGCGCCGATCCCACCCGGCTCGAGCAGCTCAAGGCCCTCCGCAGGAACGGTTCGATCTCATGGAGCGGTTGGCGAAGCTGCCGGGCGACATGGTGTTCTACACGCAGATCACCATGGAAGCTTCCGAAGACCCGCAGTTTCTCGAGGCGATGCGCCGGGCCCACATCAAGGGCGCGCTGGTCGGGATCGAATCGGTGACCACGGACGGCCTCAAGGACATCTACAAGGGCTTCAACGCCACTGGCGAAGAGCTGGTGATCAGGCTCCAGGCGTTCCGCCGTCACGGTGTACACGTGCTGGGCTCGTTCATTTTCGGGCTGCCCAGCGACAAGGCCACGACTTTCGACGCCACCGCAGCGCTCGCTGAGCAGGCCGATCTCACCTTCGCGCAGTTCGTGATGCTGACACCGTTCCCGGGCACCGTCGACTTCGCGGAATGGGAGAAGACCATCGACCCTGCTCACCGCATTGCCGGCGTGCCGATCACGCGGCACTGGCTGATCCCGCAGGCCTCACGGCCGAAAGTCTACACGCCGCACCCGGTGATGTCGGCCGACGAGATCCGCCAGCGAACGCAAGCGGTATGGGATCGCTTCTACAGCCTGCAGCAGATCTGGAAGCGGTCGCGCTGTGTGACCTCGATTCGCGCGCGGCTGGCGTTCGTGCTGATTTCGAAGTTGTACCGGCAGATGTACGCCAACACGGGGATCGCGACCGACAGCGCCCGGGTCAACCGCTCGGCGCGCTGGGCACGCGTGATCGCCAGGCCCTGCCGTCGTCTCTTTGCGGCCAAGCCGATGCCGGACCTCGCGATTCCCTGAGAACGACACGGCCGATACGCAAGAAGCTCAGGAGGTGTCCGCGAAGCGAAATCTCCTGAGCTTTCAGCTCCCCAGCTCCCCAGCTCCCCAGCTCCCCAGTTCCCCAGTTCCTTACCGAACCTCTGTCTCCAGCTCGATCTGCAGCGACCCGCGCAGCGCGTTCGAGATCGGGCACTTGCTCTCCGCCTCGCGCGCGACCTCGTTGAACTGAGCCTTCTCGATGCCCTGCAGGTTCTCGGCGACGACGTTCAGCTTCGAGGTCGTCAGCTTGATACCGGCATCACTCTTGTCGGCCACGATCGTTGCGGTCACGAGGGTGTGGCCGATCGAGCCGCCCTTGCGGCCGACCGTGGCGTTGAGCGCCATCGCGTAGCACGATGCGTGAGACGCCGCCATCAGCTCTTCCGGGCTCGTCTTGCCGCCGGCATCGCCGATCCGGGAGGGGAACGATACCGGCAGGTTGAACGCGCCGGTGCCTGCCTTCGCGACGCCCTTGCCTTCCATGATCGGTCCGGTCCAGTCCACTTCTACGGTTCGAGAAAAGGTCGCCATTTCACTGAGCTCCAATCGAAAAACACGTCACTTTTTGCCTTTGGCCGTGATCGCCAGCTGAACGAGCACGCCGATCGCGCCGAGCACGACGGCCGCGGTCGCGTCCCAGTACGTGTTCGGCATCGGGTCGAGCGGGTAGACGCGATACACCGCCCGTGTTGCCGCCTGTGCCGCGCCGGGGTCTCCCATCAGCGCGGCCGCGCCCACCAGCGCGGTCTGCGCGCCGCCGAACGCCGTCGCGATGATGATGACATACCGCTGCAGCGCCAGCGCCGCGAGCGCGCCGGCAACGGAGAACAGGATCAGCGCGATCATGCCGGGCTCCGACTTGAACGCGGCGAAGATCATGTGCGCCGCGGCCGCGCCGATGCCTGCGCCGAGCAGCGCCACGCCCGCGAAGTAGGCCACGAGCAGGATCAACGCACCGACGATCCCGCCGGCGATCCAGCCGATCACCATCCACAACGTCTGCTCTGTCCCCATGAAGGAGCTCGCGAGCAGCACACCAAGGATGAATCCGTAGATCGCCAGGACCACTCTGAACACCCGATACCCGGCAAAGCACGCAAGGAGACCGCCCAACAGGAGGATGATCGCTGCTGGTGTCTGGAAGGTCGCTGGAAGCATGAAGCGCTGATTATATCGACCCGCGGCCCGCGACCCGCGGCCCGCGGTCCGAATGCGATCGGAAGAAACCGGACTCCGGGCTGCGATCCCATGCCCCAATGCGATCGGAAAAGAAACCGGGCCGCGGACTGCGGGCTGCGGACCGCGATCCGATTATCGATAGAGCGTATTCGTTATCATTGCGCGTGCCCCCCGCCCAGCGCCGTTCGGTCGCCGCCATCGTGACGACCGGTGTTGGCGTCGTCCTCCTGATCTGGATCATCTGGATCGCAGGGCCGCAACAGATCTGGATCGGGCTGCGGCAGGTCGGCTGGGGCCTGATCGCGATCATCGCCATCGCCGGCCTCCGCTTCGCGGCGCGTGCGACGGCGTGGATCCAATGCCTCGAGCCGCCGCATTCGCTGCGGTTCTCCGACGCCTTCGTGGCCGTCGTGTGTGGCGACGCGCTCGGCAATGCGACACCGCTCGGGCCGCTGGTGAGCGAGCCCGCCAAGGTCGCGTTCGTCCGCAACCGCGTGCCGCTGGCAGCCGCCTTCACGGCCCTGACGATCGAGAACGTGTTCTACACGTTGTCGGTGGCCGCGATGATCGCGGCCGGCATCACCGCGCTGCTGCTGCGGGGCGGGCTCGAACGCGAGCTGCGCCTGGTTGCGGAGTTCGGCATCGTCGTGGTGCTGGCGGTGTTCGCGGTCGCGACCTGGGCGCTGATGCGGCGGCCGGCATTGCTCAGTCGCACCATCGCGCTGGCGTCGCGGGTGCTGCCCCTGAAATCCCTTCGGCAACGCCTCGACCACGTGCGCCGGCTCGAGCACGACATTTACACGTTCACGACCCGACGACGGCAGTCGATCGGCGCGATTGTCGCGACCGAGCTCATGTTTCACGTGCTGGGCGTGCTGGAGTTCTACCTTACGCTGTGGCTGCTCGTCGGTGAGCCCCCGTCCATCGCCTCGTCGTTCATCCTAGAAACGGCCAACCGCCTGATCACCGTGCTGTTCAAGTTCGTGCCCATGCAGCAGCTCGGGTTGAACGAGGCGGGAACCTGGCTCGTCGCACAGGCACTCGGCATCGATCCGCAGATCGGATTCACACTGGCGATCGTGAAGCGCGCCCGCATGCTGTTCTGGCAGTTCGCCGGCACCGCGCTGCTGCTGCGGCATGGCATCACGACCGGCCGCATCCTGCACGACCGCGAACTGAACGAACAGCGCGTGCATCAGCTCACTACGCGGTCGAACGGCCCGGCTGACTGAGCCGATTCTTCACTCAACGGCGTCTTAGCCACTAGGACACCCGCGGCACGGCGGTCGAGCTGGTTCGCTCGACTCAGTAACAGCCTTGCGTCGCTCCGGGTACGACTCGTGAAAGTGTGCGGGTGGGCTCCCGGAATGGGGAGAACGATGACGATTCGAGGTGACTTTGACACCAGCGCCATTCGTCCCTGTGAGGGACGCGCTCATACTCGCCGCCGGCAACGGTGATCGTTTCCACGACGGATCCCGCCAACCGAAGCTGCTGCAACCGATTCTGGGCGAACCGATCATCCTGCGAACACTCTCCAGCGCGCGCTCGGCAGGGATCACCGACGTCGACGTCGTGCTCGGATACCAGGCCGTCCGGCTTCGCTCGGTCATCGAGGCGCACGCG
>Ga0111538_10000484_pt1 | contig 52809 bp, 45 predicted proteins | sample SoiMethybrSBSTD1_FD_79669 | JGI IMG/M metagenome (GOLD analysis project Ga0111538, IMG submission 79669) | Bulk soil microbial communities from a Populus tree surrounding site in Tennessee, USA - Soil MetaG P. TD hybrid SBSTD1 (version 2)... | ecosystem: Environmental > Terrestrial > Soil >... | reverse complement strand
TCGACGAGATTGGCAAGGTCTACGGGGTAACTCGCGAGCGGATCCGGCAGATCGAGTCCAAGACCATGAGCAAGCTACGCCACCCCTCCCGGTCTCAAGTGCTGAGGGATTACCTCGACTGAGTTGCGACGACGACACAGACCGGCCCCGGATCCAGGCTGAATCTGGACGCGGGACCGGTCGGAGGTGTCTTGAGGATATCTACGTGAGATATCTAGTCGTTGCGCTGTGACTCATCCTGAATCTTGAGCGCTACTTGCTTGAGTTTGTCGGCATGCTTCTTGCCGTGGTGTGAGCAAAAGAGTAGGTCGAACCCGCTGGCCATAGTGACTCGGACGTAGGCTTGCGCGCCGCACCGATCGCAACGATCCGAGGCGTTCAATGCGGGACCTTCGATGACTGCGTTCACGGTGGGCCTCGCTTCCTGACGATCAGATGATCTTGCAGATGATCTTGGCTGCGTGGCGGGCGCCATGCTTATACCCACCACGCACATCTTCAACACCTCGCCTGCGTCCGATTGTTCCGGTTCTGCGTCTCGGACCAGTGACTGTTGTGTAACGAATCCTGTGAAAATCCAGAACGAACGGTTTCACCGGATCTCACTAGGACTTCGCGCCCGACACCCGCTCTGGATTGCCCGTTTTGGCCGGGGTCGAACGTCAGAAGCGAGGTACTCTCAGCCCGTGCCAACTGCCACCGCCGCAACGGAGAGCCGTGATTATGAGGCGCGGCATCTGCTTGTCCTGGAGGGGCTTGAGGCGGTTCGCAAACGACCGGCAATGTACATCGGCTCCACCGATACCAGAGGGTTGATGCACTGCCTATGGGAGATCATCGACAATGCCGTCGACGAGGCGCTTGGCGGGCACGGCAAGGAGATCTTTGTCACACTGCATCCGAATGGAGGCATCTCGGTACGAGATGAGGGTCGCGGCATCCCAGTGGACATCGAGCCTCGTACGGGCTTATCCGGCGTAGAGGTGGTCTTCACCAAACTGCATGCGGGTGGCAAGTTCGGCGCGGGTTCCTACAACGCTACTGGCGGCCTGCACGGCGTAGGTTCTTCGGTTGTCAACGCCCTCTCGAGTCGGCTCGATGTAGAGGTCGATCGTAATTCGGCGACCTGGGCAATGTCCTTCCGGCGCGGTGTACCTGGCACCTTCGACGGGGCCGGACCGACAGCCAAGTTCACTGCCGGTGGCGGTCTGCGCAAGATCGGCCGGGTCGCCAAAGGGATTACCGGGACTCGGGTGACGTACTGGCCGGACCGACAGATCTTTTTGCACGACGCTCAGCTCTCGATGCGGGATCTCCAGGACCGCGCTCGGCAGACAAGTTTCTTGGTTCCTGGACTGGCACTCCACGTTCGCGACGCGCGTAGTAAGGACGTTGTCGATGAGACGTACTTGCACCAGGGCGGTATCTCCGAGTTCTGCGAATTCCTCGCTCCAGATCAGCCCATCACCGACGTGATCCGGCTGCGTGGCACGGACCGGTTTGCTGAAACCGTCCCGATGCTGGACGACGACGGGCATATGGAGCCCGCCGACGTCGAGCGGGATCTCGATATCGATATTGCGGTCCGCTGGGGTGACGGCTACGACACACATACCCAGTCCTTCGTCAACATCATCGCGACGCCCAAGGGCGGCACCCACATCGCGGGTTTCGAGCGCGGACTGACCAGGGCATTCGGCAATGCCCTGCAAAACACGCGCCTGCTGAAGAACGGCGACGAAGTGCTCAAGGAGGATGTGCTCGAGGGCATGACGGCGGTCGTCACCGTACGGCTGGCTGAGCCGCAGTTCGAGGGGCAGACCAAGGAGGTCCTGGGGACACCTGCCGTCTCCCGGCTAGTTGCCAAGGCCGTGGAGGGTGAGGTTTCTCGATTTCTGGGCTCGAGCAAGGCCGCAACCCGGGCGCAAGCTCGTGCGGTTCTGGAGAAGGTTGTCGGCGCGTCCCGCGCGCGGGTAGCCGCCCGGCAGCATCGGGAGGCGCAGCGCCGTAAGAATGCGCTGGAATCGTCGTCACTTCCGGCCAAGCTCGTTGACTGCCGCAGCAATGACGTCGATCGCTCAGAGCTGTTCATTGTGGAGGGAGACTCGGCGCTGGGTACGGCGAAGCTCGCGAGGAACTCCGAATTCCAGGCGCTGCTGCCGATCCGCGGGAAGATCCTCAACGTCCAGAAAGCGTCGATCGGCGACATGCTGAAGAACGCGGAGTGCGCGTCCATAATCCAAGTCGTCGGGGCCGGCTCGGGCCGCAGCTTCGATCTCGACACGGCTCGCTACGGCAAGATCATTTTCATGGCCGATGCGGACTCCGACGGCGCACACATTCGCTGCCTGCTGGCGACGCTGTTCTTCCGCTACATGCGCCCGTTGGTCAACGCCGGGCGGGTGTTCACCGCGGTACCACCGCTGCATCGGTTCGAGCTGACCAATCCTCGTAAGGGTCAGGACAAATACATCTACACCTACTCGGACGCGGAGTACGCGCGGAAAGCGGCAGAGCTGACGAAAAAGGGTCTGCATTTCAAAGAGCCACAGCGCTACAAGGGGCTGGGGGAGATGGACGCTGATCAGCTCGCCGAGACCACGATGAGTCCGCGGCACCGTACGCTGCGCCGCATGACCGTGGATGACGGGCTAATCGCCGAGACCACGTTCGAGATGCTGATGGGCAACAACGTTGGTCCGCGCAAGGAATTCATCGTCGATGGCGCGTATCAGCTCGACGCGGCAGCGATTGACGCCTAAGCGGCTGTCAGGAGGAGTCGCCGTCGGCGGGGTGGTAGAGCCGGAATGGGGAGATCCGACCCCCAGCGACTGACATCAACCACGGCACCCCTGCGGGACAGTGCTTAGGATCTTCGGGCGGATTGAGTGGACCTACGTGGCCAAGGTCGTTCCGCAGCAGCTCCACTGCAGACGTGCACGCTGGAGCAAATGGCGGACGACATTGCGAGCCTCTGTGATCCGTTGGGCGTGGTTTCGCCAGTGATCTTTGGGCACTCCGCGGGCGGCTTCGTCGCCCTTTCATCTGGCACTGCGGTATCCGGGATTGGCAAGCGGCCTGATCTTGTGCGATACCGCACCGACACTAGCCCCGGTGCCGGATGACAACCCGCCGCCAAGCCTGACGCAACGCTCTAGCTCCACAGAGGCGCTTGCCGTGGCGAGCAAGTTGTTCAGCGGCTACTTCTTCGAGGCGCAGGCGCGGACGTATGATCTTCGGGCTCGGCTAACGAGATCGACGTGCCAGCGCTGGTCATTGTCGGCGCGTACGACTGGATCTGTCCACCCGTCGGTAGTCGGCTGCTTGCAGCCCGGCTCCCGAATGCAGAACTGGTTGAGATTGCCGGAGCCGGCCACTTCTGCAAACCGACGCATGGCCGGGCGTCAGTCCCAGCGCTCCAAGAGGCCGGTGTCCACGTCGTAGTAGAAGCCGCCCACGACTGCTCGATCGCCGATCAACGGGTGGTTCCGCAGCTTCTCGGTGTCCCGGTGCAGCGTACGCCGCTGGTCGGCAGAGGCACCGAACCGTACCCAGGAGGCATCGGCGCCGCTGACGTTCCGGATCTTCTCGATGATCACATCATCGTCGACCGCGGCCAGGGCGCAGCGGGTATGCGGTACGACCATGATGCGATTGACGTTCAGCAGATGGACACCCGCAATGCATCCGGCGAGGGCGGAGGTGGTTACCCGGGCGCCGGGCGTTCGGATGATCTTGGCATCGCCGAAGGTCAGCCCGACCATTTCCAGCGGCATGATCCGCGAGTCCATGCAGGTGATCATCAGTACCCCCGCCTTGGCCAACCCATCGAATCCATGCTGATCGAAGGTCTCGGCAAACTTCCTGTTGTTGGCTAAGAGATCGTCGAAAGCGCTGTTGGCTAAGAGATCGTCGAAAGCGCCGTTTCTGCCGACCTGCTTATGCGGCTGTTGATGTGACGCGTGCTGCATGGCATCGGCCTCCACTGGAACTTTGCTCAGCCGGTGGCCGATCCGATCGCCGCTATGGGCTGAGCGCTGGCGGTTCCGGATCCGTCTCGCCGGGCATCCGCGGCGGGCAATGGAACCGGACTGCCGCTGGCCGCGGCGGCGATGGCAGGGGATTGCCCAGCCCAGCCGAGCAGCAGAGAATCCTCACCCTTGAGGAACCGATGGCAGCGTACCCCGCCGGTTGCCCGGCCCTTCGCCGGATAGTGTCCAAACCCGGTAACTTTCACTGAGCCGGCATCGGTCCCTGGTAGCGCCCGGGAGCTACCCGACACGGTCACCACGACCGAGTCAGCCGCTGATACGGCGCCGAAGTGAATCACGCTGGCACCGATGCCAAGTTTGATGCCGGCCATGCCGGCCCCGGAGCGTCCCTGCGGACGCACCGAAGATGCCGGAAAGCGCAGTAGTTGCGCGTCATTGGTGATGAAGACCAAGTCGGCCCGGGCCGTCGTCAGTTCCACAGCACCGACCACCCGGTCGCCGGCCTCCAAGCGGATGACATCCCATGAGTCTTTGCCGAGGACTTCTTGATTGACCCGCTTCACGACACCCTGCGCCGTGCCCAATGCCACGCCCAGCGAATCGTCGGCTAGCGATGTCAGGCAGAGTATCTTCTCCCCAGCGTCTAGCGTGACGAGTTCGCTGACATGCGTGCCTCCCTGAAGGTTTGGCGCTTGCGCGGTGATCGGAACCGTCGGCAGGTCAAGCGAACTGATCTTGATAAGCCGGCCGGCGCTGGTGATGAGTCCGCAGTCCCCGCGTGCTGTGGAGATGATCTTTGACACGATGACGTCGTGGTTGGCGCGGGCATCGACCGCTGGTAGTGACTGCGCGTGGTTCGTCCGAGCAAGCAAACCGGCGGAGGACAGCAGCACCCAACAGGGATCATCGGCGACCTCGAGGGGGGCGGTTGCAGCGGTGGCCGTGACGCCGCTTGCTGCGAGCAGGATCGTGCGGCGTGGAGTGCCGTGTTGCTGTGCGATCTCGGCAAGCTGATTGCCAACCAGAGCACGTAGCTGCTCGGGTTTTTCCAAGATCTCGGTGAGCTCGGCGATGGTAGCTTCCAACTTGTTCCGCTCGGTCTCCAGCTCGATCCGGCTGAATTTGGTCAGCCTGCGCAAGGGCATCTCGAGGATGTAGTTGGTCTGGGTCTCTGATAGCTCGAAAACCTCCATCAGCCGCGAGCGTGCCTGAGCCGTGTCGTCAGAGCTGCGGATGATCGCGATTACGTCGTCGATATCCAAAATTGCGATCAGCAGCCCCTCCACCAGGTGCAGTCGCTCCTGAGCTTTGGATCGGGCGAACTCGGTACGACGTCGTGTCACCTCGTAGCGGTGCTCGAGGTAAACCGTCAGCAGGTCGCGCAGTGTCAAAGTGCGTGGCTGGCCATCGACCAGGGCGACGGCGTTGATGGCGTAGTTGTCTTCGATCTTGGTCAGCTTGTAGAGCTGTTCCAAGATCGCGTCAGGATTGAAGCCGCCCTTGATCTCGATCACCAAGCGAGTGCCGTTCGCCCGGTCCGACAGGTCCTTGACGTCGGCGATGCCTTGCAGCTTGCGGGCATTGACCAGGTTTTTGATCTGTTCGATCACTCGCTCCGGCCCGATGAGGTACGGCAGTTCGGTGATCACAATGCCCTTGCGGCGCGGGTGCACCTGTTCGATGCGAGCAGTAGCGCGCATCCGGAACGAGCCCTTTCCGGTGTGGTAGGCATCTCGAATGCCGTCCAGCCCGATGATCCTGCCCCCACTTGGCAGGTCTGGTCCAGGAATGAAGCGCATCAGCTCCTCAACGCCTGCATCCGGATGCTTGATCAGATGGCGCAAGGCCTGAACGACCTCGATGAGGTTATGAGGTGGGCAGTTGGTAGCCATGCCGACTGCGATGCCGGTTGCCCCGTTGACGAGCAGGTTCGGGAATGCCGCCGGAAGCACGGTCGGCTCGACGTCCTTGCCGTCGTAGTTCGGCTTGAAGTCGACGGTGTCCTCATCCAGACCGTCGGTCATTGCCACCGCGGCCGGCGCCATTCGGCACTCTGTGTAACGCATGGCAGCAGGGCCATCGTCGAGTGACCCGAAGTTGCCATGGCCATCGATGAGCGGCAATCGCATGGCCCACGGCTGGGCCATTCTTACCAGGGCGTCATAGATGGCGGTGTCGCCATGGGGATGGTATTGACCCATAACCTGGCCGACTACGCGCGCGCACTTGACGTGCCCACGATCCGGGCGAATGCCCATTTCGTCCATGGCGTATAAGATCCGGCGTTGCACCGGTTTGAGCCCATCTCTGGCGTCTGGAAGGGCTCGGGAGTAGATCACTGAGTACGCGTACTCCAAGAAGCTGGTCTGCATCTCGGAGGAGACATCGATGTCGACGATCCGCTCGGTGAAATCGTCCTCTGGTGGTGCGGGCGTTCGAGCCATTGACGTCGAATCTCCCTTCTGCTGTTGTGGGAGCTTCAGAGGAAGGGCTTGAGGTCATCAAGCAGTGACTCGCTGGCCGCAAGTTCGCGGGCATACAGCACTCCGTAGCTGAACCCGTTTTGCCCTGAACGTACGCCCCGGCGGGCGCCCAGGTCCCGGAGGAAGGCCGCGCTGACAATGCTGTCCTGAAAGTTTCCAAGCAGGTCCTGTAGGTCCTTGCGTTGCGAAATGATCTTGTCGGCCTTGCTGCCCCAGACGGGCACGGCGGCCTCGACTGCATAACGATGGCGTTTGGATGCCTTGCGAGCTCGATGGAACAGGTCATCGGACGGCTCGTCAGTTCGCCGTGCCGCGACTGCTTTGGTGAGGCGCTTGTTCGCCTTCTTTTTCGCCGTCTTGATTGCGGAATCGATCGAGTTTCCGGAGGCATCGGCAGCGGCAGTGAACGGCGGGTCGGCGCGCCAGTGGTGCGCCATTCCGATGAGCTTTCGGTAGCGCTCTGAGTTCAACGCCTCGAGCATGTCATCCATGGCCTGCTTTCGCTGGACAGCGAGCTCTTCTTGGATGGTCGCCTCGACGGGGCCCAGAATGAGCTCAGCTGGCAGCTCGGCAAGGAGAGCCTGCTGTCGCTGGGTCAAGATGTCCAGGTCCCGCACGGCGCCGAGCAGACCGGCCCACCACACCAGCTCCTCTTCCAGTCGTTCTGCCTGTTCAGCGTCGAAGAGGTCGGCGAATACCCGGATAGTGCTGCGTAGCCGGCGAACCGCTACTCGGGTCGTGTGAATGACGTTCTCACCGGCACGCAGCTCAGCCTCCGAGTCAATGATTACGGTGCATTGTTCGGCCAGGTAGTCACCGATGACCTCGCGCGCGGTGGCGGGTTTGTTGTTCATGCCGCGATTGTCGCGGTTACTGATGCGGCTTGCATGTGACAGGACAAAGTTGGCGAGTTGAAGGGCATGCCGTGACCTTACGCTGCGTCAGGCGACGTCTAGGCGCGTCCTAGCAAGTGTCGGCGGACCGAACCGAGCTGCTCGCGCATCGCGCGCTTGATAGATGGATTTCTGATCAATGAACGCGGCCCATTCGGACGTCGGGAGCGCCGAGCCGGGCCGCGTCGGCGGACAGATCATCGGGCTGATGCTGCGACTCGCGCTCGGCCTCCACCCGCTTCTTGTAGTGCTCGACTTCGCGGTCCACATCCGCGGTTCGCCAGCCGAGGATGGGCGCGACGAGGCGGGCGACCTCGGGCGCGGCGGCCACACCGCGATCCCAGGTCTCGATGGAGATGCGGGTACGCCGGGCCAAGATGTCATCCAAGTGCAGTGCACCCTCGTGCGAAGCTGCATAGACAGCTTCGATCTTGAGGTACTCCGGTGCGCCGCCCAGCGGATGGCCAAGTTCAGGTGACGATTTGATCATGTCAAGCAGCTCGGGTAGCAGGGAGCCGTACCGGTTCAGCAGATGCTCGACCTGAACCTCCCGGAGCGCGGTTTCGTCGACGAGCAAGGGTCGGGCATTCCACAGGGCGTGATAACCATCGGCCCCCAGCAGCGGTACGTCTTCGGTGCAGGATGCGGGAACCTTCTGGTCTAAGTCCCGGACCGCTGCATCGATGGCGTCCTTGGCCATCACCCGATAGGTGGTGTACTTGCCACCGGCGATCACCACCAGGCCACGGACCGGTGAGGCGACGGCGTGTTCTCGAGACAGCTTGGATGTCGAATCCGATTCGCCGGCCAGCAGTGGTCGCAGACCCGCGTAAACGCCGATGACGTCGTCCCGGGTCAGTGGATCTGCCAGCAAGGTGTTGGCGCGTCCCAGCAGGTAGTCGATGTCGGCTTGGCTGGCTGCCGGATGCGCGCGATCCAGCTGCCAGTCGGTGTCGGTGGTGCCGATGATCCAGTGGCTGCTCCACGGGATGATGAAGAGCAGGCTCTTCTCGGTGCGGGTGATCAATCCGGTCATCGAATTGATGCGGTTACGTGGCACAACCAAATGGATGCCTTTGGACGCGCGCACCTGAAACTGGCCACGCCCGCCGAGCATCTGCTGGAGTTCGTCAATCCACACCCCAGCGGCATTGATCGTCTGCTTCGCCCGGATGGTGAAGCTGCGGCCCGACTCAAGATCACGAACCTCGACACCGGCGACCCGGTCGGCCTCGCGCAGGAAACCGATCACCCGGGTGCTGGTGGCAACTGCTGCGCCGTAATGGGCGGCGGTGCGGCCGATCATCATGGTGTGCCGGGCATCGTCGACCAGACCTTCATAGAACTTGATCGAGCCGACCACACTTTGCCGATTTGCCGACGGAAAAGATTCGAAGGTGCGCTTACGGCTCAGGTGGCGCATGTGGTGTGGCACCCCACGACCGGCGCCCATCACGTCATACACGCCGATGCCAAGACCTGCATAGCTGCGGTCGGCCACTGGCCGCATGAGGGGGTAGAGAAACGGCACTGGCTTGGCCAGATGCGGGGCCAGCTTGTTGAGCGCCAGCGAGCGCTCCTTGAGGGCCTCGAACACCAAGGCAAAGTTGAGCTGCTCGAGGTAGCGCAACCCGCCATGAAACAACTTGCTAGATCGGCTCGAGGTGCCGGCCGCGAAGTCCCGGGCTTCTACCAGTCCGACGCGCAACCCACGGGTGACGGCATCGAGCGCGGAGCCACAGCCCGTGACACCTGCGCCGATGACAAGCACGTCGAGATCCTCACTCGCTAGCCGATCAAGCGCTTGATTCCGGGCGGCGGGCCCAAGTGGAGAAGTTGACGAAAACATCCGCGCCTCACGGGTTGACTAGGAACGACCGTTCCGGGTCATGTCGGCCCTCGATGAACCGGATCGTGCCTGAGCGGGATCGCATTGACATCGAGTGGGTCACAATGCGATGGCTCTCGAATCGCACGCCGCGTAGCAGCGAACCGTCGGTCACCCCGGTCGCGGCGAAAAACACGTTGTCGCCGGCGACCAGATCTGCCGTCGTCAGTACGCGGTTAAGGTCATAGCCCGCGTCCAAGATCGCGGCACGCTCGGTGTCGTTGCGTGCGATCAGCCGGCCGAAAATTTCGCCCCCGAGACAACTCAGCGCGCAAGCAGCGAGGACTCCTTCAGGTGTGCCGCCGATACCGACCAGCGCGTCAACTCCAGTCGTCGGTGTCACAGCCATGATCGAACCGGCCACGTCGCCGTCAAGTATGAATCGGATGCGCGCACCCGCGGCACGGATCGAGTCGACAAGCTCGGTGTGTCGCGGCCGGTCGAGCACACAGACCGTCAGATCAGATACTGCGCGGTCGCTCGCCTCGGCGATCTTGGCGAGGTTGTCTGCTATAGGAGCATCGAGATCGACGGCCGACGCTGCGTGTCCAGGGACGACGAGTTTTTGCATGTAGACAGCAGGGCCGGGTGAGAACATCGTCCCTCGGGGCGATACGCCGATGATGCTGATCGCGTCAGGCAGACTCTTGGCGGTCAAGGTAGTGCCGTCCACAGGGTCGACCGCTAGGTCCCATTCCGGTCCCGACCCGTCACCGACTCGCTCACCGTTGAAGAGCATCGGGGCTTCGTCTTTCTCGCCCTCACCGATGACTACGATGCCGTTCATCCGGACCGAGCCGAGCACCGGACGCATGGCGTCAACGGCGGCTCCATCAACCTGGTTCTTGTCGCCGAATCCCATGTACCGAGAGCAGTTGATCGCCGCAGCCTCAGTAGCCCGCACCAACTCGAGCGCGAGATTACGGTCAGGGTCTGGCGATATCCGTTCCCCGGTCCTGGGCTGAGTCACCGTTGCCATCTGCCCCGCTCCTCTCGTTGTCGCTGGAATACCTCATTCCACCTCAACCCAATCCAGCGTTCGCTCCACAGCCATCTTCCAGCCCTCGTAGCCAGCTGTCCTCTCCTCGTCACTGATCTGCGGTGTCCAGCGCTGATCTTCCTGCCAGTTCTCCCGCAGTTCCTCTGCCGAGGACCAAAAGCCGGTGGCCAGCCCCGCCGCGTACGCGGCACCCAATGCCGTTGTCTCGGGCACTACAGGCTTGCTGACCTCAACGCCGAGCGTGTCGGCCTGGATCTGCATACAGAGCTTGTTCGCCGTGACGCCGCCGTCCACCTTGAGCTCATCGAGCTGGATGCCGGCATCCTTCTCCATGGCCTCCACCACATCGCGGCTCTGGTAGCAGATCGCCTCCAGCGTTGCCCGGGCAATGTGTTCACGGGTATGGAACCGCGAGAGCCCGACGATGACGCCTCGGGCGTCGGAGCGCCAATAAGGGGCAAAGAGCCCAGAGAAGGCTGGCACGAAGTAGAGATGTGCCGCACTGTCAACCTGGCGTGCCAGGGTTTCGATCTCCGATGCGTCGTTAATGATCTTGAGTTGGTCCCGCAGCCATTGGACCGCGGAGCCGGTGACGGCGATCGAACCCTCCAGTGCGTAGATTGCCGGGGCCTCGCCGAACTGGAAACAAACCGTGCTGAGCAGACCGTTTGCTGAGCGGCACAGCTTTTCACCGGTGTTGAGCAATAGAAAGTTGCCGGTGCCGTAAGTGTTCTTCGCTTCCCCTTCACTCAAGCAAACCTGTCCGACCATGGCTGCCTGCTGATCACCGAGATCTCCGGCAATGATGACCTCGCCGCCGAATGGCCCGTCTGGTCGAGTGCGCTGGTACGCGGTGGCGTGCGAGGACGGCACGATGGTCGGCAGCATCGTAGGAGGGATGCCGAAGAAGCTCAGCAACTCTGAATCCCAGTCGAGGGTCTCCAGGTCCATCAACATGGTTCGGCTGGCATTGGTCACGTCGGTGATGTGCTGGCCACCGTCGACGCCGCCAGTGAGGTTCCACAGCAGCCAGCTATCAGTGGTGCCGAAGATTGCCTCGTCACGTTCGGCGGCCTCACCTACCCCGGCGACATTCTCCAAGATCCACTGCAATTTGCCGCCCGCGAAGTAGGTGGCTGGAGGTAGACCGGCCCGATGCCTAATCACCTCGCCACGGCCGTCGCGGTCCAGCGCGGCGGCGATCTTGTCCGTGCGAGTGTCTTGCCAAACGATCGCGTTACCGTACGGCTCGCCAGTGATCGGATTCCATACCACTGTTGTTTCACGCTGGTTGGTGATGCCGAGGCCCGCAAGATCAGCAGCGGTCAGATTGCGCCGTGCCAACGCTTGTTGAACGACTTCTTTGGTGCGCTGCCAGATCTCATGCGGATCATGCTCAACCCACCCCGCTCTAGGCAGGATTTGGCGGTGCTCCAGCTGGTGTTTGGCAACCTCGCGCCCGGAGTGATCGAAGATCATGCAACGTGTGCTCGTCGTACCCTGGTCGATTGCTGCTACGAAGTCGGCCATGGCGTGAACACTATCCTTGAGGGCCGCCCGTTGAATATGACTGGTTAGGCCTGCTGGGACTTGGTCGCAACATCACCTGCGTAGGATTCTGGCCGTGTCCGTGAGCGAGGCGCCCTGGAGTACCGACAGCGACCCGCCGGGATATCCACGGGAGTGGGAAGCTGACGTCCTACTCGCGGATGGCGGCGTGGCCCACTTGCGTCCGATCCGGCCGTCGGATGCCGAGCGGCTCGTCGCCTTCTACGATCGAGTGTCGCCGGAGTCGAAATATCTCCGCTTCTTTGCGCCGTATCCGCGGCTGAGTCATCGCGATGTCAAGCGGTTTACCGAAGTTGATTACGTGAATCGAGTGGCGTTCATTCTCACCCTCGGCGACGAGATGATCGCGGTCGGCCGCTATGACCGGATCGAAGATGATCATGCCGAAGTTGCCTTCTTGATCGAGGACGCTCACCAAGGCCGGGGGATTGCCCAGCTGCTCCTTGAGCATCTGGCTCAGGCTGCGCGGGAACGCGGCATCAGTCGATTCGTCGCCGAGGTGCTGCCGGAGAACCGTCGGATGGCCCACGTATTCGCTGACGCGGGCTACCGAATCTCCAAGGGCATCGAGGATGGAGTGCTCGCAGTCGAATTTCCGATCTTGCCCACCGACACCTCGGTGGGCGTCATGGAGCGCCGGGAGCATCGCGCGGAAAGCGTTTCGGTGCGCCGATTGCTCACGCCCAAGCGGGTCGCGGTCTACGGTCCCGGTGATCGAACACAAGACTTGATCAACTCCATGTTGCTTGGTGGGTTTCACGGCGACGTCATGGCGGTCGGGAGCGATGGGGTCGAGGTGGCGGGAGTGATCAACGCCAAATCGATCGCGGAGCTACCGGGCCAACTTGATCTTGCAATCGTCTCCGTGCCTTTGAGCCAGCTGGGCACAGTCGTGATCGAGGCAGCGCACAAGGGTGCCCACGGCATCCTTGTCCTGACTGGGACGGGGTACCGCGCGGGCGACAGCCGCCAGATCATCAACCTGGCTCGGGCATATGGAGTACGTGCACTTGGGCCTGACGCCCTCGGCGTGATCAACACGCTTCCGGCTGTGCAACTCAATGCGACGCCTGGACCGATGCCGCGCGCTGGGGGAGTAGGCATGTTCTGCCAGTCGGCAGCTGTTGGTGTCGCCTTGCTCAACCACGTCGTTCGCAACGACCTCGGGCTGTCATCCTTCATCAGCACCGGCGATTACGCCGACGTCACTGCCAATGACGTGATGCAGTACTGGGGAGACGACGAATCCACCCGGGCCTGCCTACTCACACTTGACTCGATCGGTAATCCCCGGAAGTTCTCCCGCATCACCAGGCACTTGGCCCGAAAGAAGCCGGTCGTCGTGTTCTCGCCTGGGCGCACGCAGCGCGCACATCATTCCGGCGTACGAGGCGGGCTGGGTCACGCTCCAGGAGAGGCTGTCGATGCCCTCTTCCGGCAGGCGGGCGTGATGGTCGTCAACCGTCGCGGCGACATGATCGACATTGCCAAAATCGCGGCTCGGCAGCCGTTGCCGGAAGGCCCGAGGGTTCGGATCATCACTAATTCTCTGACGCTTGCGCACCAGATGATGCAGAAGATGGAATCAGTCGGGCTGCTCCGGGATCCGCAGGCTGAGTTGTTGGAGCCCGATGCAGAGCCGGCGGCATTTGTCGCGGCAGCACGTGCGGCGCTAGCAGACGCGCGGTACGACTCTGTGGTGTGCGCGGCGGTGAATGTCTTCAAGCGCGGCACCAACGAGGTCATACTCGGCCTCGAGACCGCTGCTGCTGAAGCCAGCAAGCCGCTGCTCGGTGTGTTCCTGGATTTCCACCCACCGTTGATGAGTGCTGGTGAGCCGGACACTTTCGGACTGCTACCAAGATTTGATAGCTCGGTCGATGCCATCCAAGCGCTATCAAGCCTTACCGCGTACGGCCAGTGGCGCGCTCGAGATCCTGGAGCCGTGCCGATGCTCGACGTCGATACTCAGGCGGCTAAGCGAATGGTCAACCGCGTCCTCAGCGGGCAACCTCAGGGGCGTGAGCTGACAGACGCCGAAACCGCTGAACTGCTGGGGATGTACGGAATCAAGCTGGTGCCGCAGTACGCCGTTGGCAGCTTGACCGAAGCGATCGCCATCGGCGATCAGCTGGGCTGGAATGTGGTGCTCAAGGCGACCTCGGCGGCCGTTCGTGGCCGATCCGATCTGGCCGGTGTGCGTCGCAACATTGACACGGCAGCAGAGATGACCGAGGCTTGGCACGATCTGCGGCGGCTGGTGGCTGGGATCGGGCTTCCAAACGATCAAGGTCTGGCGGAGGATCAAGTTCTGGGCGATCAAGGTCTGGCTGTTGCCGAGCCTGTTGTCCAGGCCATGGCACCGCCCGGCGTGGCTTTGATCATCACTGGTCGAGAGGATGCCGCATTCGGCCCGATCATCTCACTCGGCCTACATGGGATTCCGAGCGAGTTATTGGGCGACATCGCCTACCGTGTGCCTCCCTTGACGACCGTCGATGCCCAGGAGATGGTTCGGGATCTGAGGGCGGCCTCAACGCTGTTCGGCCGTTCCGGCGTGCCTGGAGTTGACATTGCGGGGATTGAAGATTTGCTGCATCGCGTGGCACAACTGTCCGACGCAATTCCACAACTGGCGATGGTGACACTCAGACCTTGTGTCGCCTCGGTCAATTCCATAGCAGTGCTGGGTGCACGGGTGTTCATTGCGCCGACCGCGGATCAGCGAGACCCACTAGCTCGTGTTCTCTAGGCCTCGAGTCACTTGCCTCGGCAGCAATCAGCCGCCGCTGAGCGCAGCTGTCGGTGGCGCGTGGCAGGATGATCGACATGAGGATTGGCTCCACCAGGAAAGATCTGCGCGCGGAAATTGATGCCTGCGGATACTTTCCAGAACTGGTTGAGGACGCGATCATGCTCGCCCTCGCCGATGAGGAGCTGTTGGATTTTGTGGTGCATCACGAGCCGACGTTCAATCGGGATGAGATCCATCGCCATGTCACCGTGCTTGCATTGACTCCAACTCGTCTGGTGATCGGGCATACCGATGACCAGCCTGCTGAGCCTCCTACTCCCGGCATCTACGCCGCGTCCTCCACCGAGTCGGTCGCTCTGAACAAGATCAACACCGTTGCGTTGACCCGCGTCGTCAACCAGCCGGAGGCGTATCAGGCGGGCTCGGAGGACGTTTTCGAAACCTGGCTGACTGTGGGTTGGGGTGCAGTACGTCGGATCGATCTTGAGCTGGCCACATGTAATGATCCCCAGTGCGAAGCCGACCATGGGTACACCGGAAGCTTGATCGGTGACGATCTCACCGTCCGGATGAGCGCGGCAGCTGACGGCCCTGATCGAGTCGCGCGCCTGGTGCGGTTCTCCAGCTCGCTGCAGCGAGCGGCGGCAGTATGAGCTCACCCTTAGCGGGGAGCCCTTCGCCACTCGCCCAGCAGCGCGCCAGCCCTGATAACGCCAGCCCTGAGAAATTGAGCTCTGAGAAATCGTCGCCGTCCAGCCAGTCACTACCTGACATGGTTGTTCCGGCCTACGAATCCACAACACTCGGCGAGCTGATGCCAAGCATCGGTGCGCACTTGGGGGTCTCAGGTTTTACCCAGGATGCCTTCCGGCTGCCGCAGTCGGCGCGCTACGTCGTCGTACTGATTGATGGACTCGGCTGGAACCTGCTCCGTCGCGCGGCACGTGAGGCGCCGTTCCTGGCCTCACTACTGGGAAGCGCCCAGCCGATTACATCTGCAGTACCGAGTACCACTGTGACCAGCCTGGCCAGCCTTGGTACCGGCCTGCCGCCTGGACAGCACGGCTTAGTCGGCTACACGTCCCGCGTACCCGCCACGGGGGAGATCCTGAATGCGTTGACGTGGGAATCCGATCCTTCACCGACCGCCTACCAGTCCAAATCCACCTTCTTTGAGCGCGCTTCCGAAACCGGGATCGCGGTGACCAGCGTCGCCTTGGCCCGATTTCGCGGCACCGGGCTTACCGTCGCCGCGCTGCGTGGCGCAAGCTTCGTTCCCTTCTCTGAAGACAGCGCCGAAGACCTGAGGATTGCGTTGATCGCCGAGGCAGCCTTACGCGGTGATCGCAGCGTCGTGTATGCCTACGAGCGGGAACTTGATCATTGCGGACACGTGTACGGTTGCAATTCGGGCACCTGGCTCGACCAATTAGCACGAATCGACGCCATGTGCGAGCGACTGCGCGCCGCCCTGCCGCCGCAAGTGACGATGATCATCACTGCTGACCACGGCATGATCGACATCCCGCCGGACCAGCGAATTGTTGCCGAGGATGATCCTGCGCTGATGGCGGGGGTCTCCGCTCTTGCCGGCGAAGGGCGTTTCCGCCAGCTTTATGTTGATCATGAGCCGCCCCAGCTGGTGGCGGAGCGCTGGCGAGCGCGGCTCGGTGAGGTGGCCTGGGTCCGCACCCGAGACGAGGCCATCGAGGAGGGCTGGTTCGCCGCCACTGACGATGGACTCCGGGATCGGTGGGGTCATGTGCTTATCGCGCTGCGTGGAGATTGGGCCATCATGACCAGAGCATTTCCGCGAGAGTTCACCTTGATCGGTATGCATGGATCACTGACACCAGCTGAAATGCTCGTGCCACTCATTGTGGCCTGACTGCGGATACTTTGGATGGGATTCCGGCATGGCTGAGCTGTGCTACTTCACTGGCCCAATGGACTGCGGCAAGTCGACCCTGGCCTTGCAGTTCGACTACACCCAAGCGGCCGCAGGACGGAAAGGTCGCCTCTTTACCAGCCACGATCGCGCAGGAGAATCCACGATCTCTTCGCGTCTGGGCCTGGCCCGGCCGGCGATCGAGGTCACCTGGGAGTTCGACTTCTGGAACTACGTAGTGGCCCAACTGACCAGCGGGCAACGGATTGACTACCTGGTGTGCGACGAGACGCAGTTCTACTCGGCCGAGCAAATTGATCAGTTAGCCCGCATCGTCGACGAGCTTCAGATAGACGTATGTGCCGTTGGCCTGCTCACCGACTTCCAGACTCGGCTGTTTGCCGGCTCCCAGCGGCTTGTTGAGTTGTGCGACAGGATCGAGATCCTGCAGGTGCGGGCGCTGTGCTGGTGTGGTGAGCGAGCAACCCACAATGCCCGGACGGTGAACGGCCGAATGGTGCTGGTAGGTGATCAAGTGGTGGTGGGCGACACGATTACGGTCCCCGATGCCGAACACGGTGACACACCGCAGGAGATCGCCTATGAAGTGTTGTGCCGCCGCCATCACCGCCGCCGAGTCACGCGGGCCGTGGCACGGGCGAGCTTCTCCGAGCCGCTGCCACTAGGTGACGTAGGAGCTGTCGACGATGAACTCTGAAGCCGTACTGATCTCACCGGCTGAACTAGCCGGTCTGCTCGACTCACATCAGCCGCCGATCGTGGCCGATGTGCGCTGGACGCTGGGCGGGCCTTCCGGCAAGCCCGACTTTGAAAAGGGCCATATTCCAAGCGCGCTGTGGGTCGACCTTGAGGCTCACTTGTCCGGCCATCCCGGTTCCGGTGGTCGCCACCCCCGCCCGTCGGTTGCCGTCTTCGAACAGGCAATGCGGGATCTCGGCGTGAGCCGCGATTCGCTAGTCGTCGCCTACGATGCGGCGACATCGCAATCTGCCGCACGCTTGTGGTGGCTGTTAACCGACGCCGGACATCACAGAGTCAGGGTGCTCAATGGTGGGCTCGCCGCATGGCTTGCCGCAGACCTGCCAACACAGTCCGGTCCTGGCGCATCGTCACCTCGAGGTGATTTCGTGGCCGTTCCGGGTCAGCGTCCGCAACTCACTGGAGCTGAGATCTCGAGCCGGCTTGGTCAGCCGGGTGTTCCCAGGCTTGTCGACGTACGAGCCCCCGAGCGGTACTCAGGTGAGAACGAGCCCATAGATCCGGTGGCCGGCCATATCCCTGGCGCCGTCAATCTGCCCTCCACGGCGAATCTGGAAGCGGATGGCCGCTTCCGCCAACCAGCCGAGATCGCAGCGCTGCATGCAGCGGTAGGCGGTAGCAACGGCGCTGTGCTCTACTGCGGCTCAGGAATTACCGCCGCCCAAAGCCTTTTGGCGCTGGAGTCGGCCGGTCTGACAGCTGCTATCTATCCCGGTTCATGGAGCGATTGGATCACCGACCCGACACGCCCCGTCGCTACGGGCACCGATCCTTGATTCAGCTTTGACGCTTGGGTCCGCCGAACATGATCTCGTCCCAACTCGGCACAGATGCCCGCTTGCGTTTCACGTTCTTGGCCTGCGGTGGAGTGTCGGGATGCACCAGCGACTCGATTTCGAACTCATGAGCTTCGTCCGTCCGGTCATCGAGCTGCACCGTGGCATCTGGTGGACCGGGCTCGTCAGTCCCTGGCAGTTCCTCCTCGCTGCTGCCGCTGTGCCGCGGCGAGTACTCCACCGATTCCGGCACATCGAGGGCGTCGTCGTGGATGCTCGGCTCGACGGGATAGTTGATCACGATGGCTGGCTCCCAGCCACCATCGGTCGTCGTCTCGGTTTCAGGCACCGCGGTAGCGTCGCTGAGCCCCGCGTACACCCGGGGTGATTCTTCGGTATAGCCGTCGCCGCCGAGCATCTCGTACAGCGTTCCCATTGGGGAAGCGTCCACCACGTCATCCGACGTTGGCGGCGAGTCGGGGACCGCTGCAACTGGACGCAGCATCGGGGATACCGGAACTGTTTGCTCCTCCGCCTCATCAGCACCGGTAACCTCACCACTCGGCTGGCTCTTCGGTGGCTGGCGGACCGGCTTCGCAGGCGCAAGCCTGTCGCTCAGATCGACGGTTGGTTCAGTGTCGCCCTCGTTTGAGGGGGACTGAACCAACCATGGCCGGCCGCGCTGGTCGCCTTTGACTGCCGGCTGGTCGCCCAGTAGCCACCGAGCTTCATCGTTGCCGGCGACGGAGAAACGGCCCCGAACGTCGTAGAAGAAGACCGCGTGCCGGCTCTCCTCAGCCATCCGATAGTCGGCAGTGACGGCCCAGCGGCCGTCGTCCAAGCGATAAGAGTCCCACGCGATGTCGTCGATGTCGACACCGTGCCCCAGCAGACGCTCGGTGACGGTGATACGCAAGCTGCGATGGCCGGATGGCTCACTGCGGCGACGTACCGATGACGACATCGCCATCGATGCCACATGATCGCGCTCGGCAAGGACCGGCGTTGCAAAGCGCTCAACGCGATCCATCGGAATTCCTGCGACCCGGGCTATGTCTTCGAGGGTCTCGCCGGCCCGGATCCGCGCCTGAATATCACGGGGAGTGAGGGAGGTTTGCATCTCGATCTCCAGTTGTCCGAGCCGCGGCCGGTCGCCCATGACCGCTGCGCGAAGTCTTTCGTCCGCCTCGATGATCAATTCCTCGCCGCTCTCGGTCACCACGATCAAGGACTTGCCATCCGGGCTGAGTCCCACCAGTCGTGCGATGCGCATCAGTCGCGCGGCTCCTCGTGCGGCATCTGTTCCCAGCCAACTTACTCTGCTTCTCCTACGAATTGCGGGAGCAACTCGGCCCACTCGCTGACCCACGAAACGATCAGCGCTTGCCTGGGGTCGTACTGTCAGTCCATGCGCGAGCCTTTGCAGGCCAAGCCAGCTACCCGTGGCGAGCTGCGGGCGTCCGGATATATCAGCCGTCGCGTCAAGGCTGAACTCCGCGACAACTTGGTCGAACGACTTCAGTCCGGAACCACCGCATTTCCTGGCATTGTCGGCTTCGACGAGTCAGTGCTGCCGGAGCTGGAGAGCGCGATACTCGCCGGCCATGATTTCGTGCTTCTCGGCGAGCGCGGTCAAGGTAAGACCCGGCTGATGCGGACGGTCGGTGGATTGCTCGATGAGTGGAGCCCAAAAGTCGCTGGATGCGAGATACACGACGATCCATATGCTCCCGGGTGTCTACGCTGTCGCGCCTTGGCCGTCGAAATGGGTGATGAGCTGCCGATCGAGTGGCGGCACCGCGACGAGCGTTATGCCGAGAAGCTCGCGACGCCGGATACTTCGGTCGGCGACCTGATCGGCGACGTCGATCCGATCAAGGTTGCGCAAGGGCGGACGCTCGGCGATCCGGAGACGGTGCACTACGGGCTGGTGCCGCGTACCAACCACGGCGTCTTCGGTCTCAACGAGCTGCCCGATTTGGCCGAACGGATTCAGGTTGCTCTGTTCAATGTCCTCGAAGAGCGCGACATCCAGGTACGTGGCTACTCACTGCGGCTGCCGCTGGATATCTTTCTGATCGCCACGGCGAATCCAGAGGATTACACCAATCGTGGCCGCATTATCACCCCGCTGAAGGACCGCTTTGGTGCGGAACTCCGTACTCACTACCTCACCGAGCTTCCCGATGAAGTGACCTTGATCCGCCAGGAGGCTGCTTTGGTAGCCGAGGTCGGTGATCATTTACTTGAGGTTCTGGCGCGGCTGACTCGCAACCTCCGAGAGTCCAGCTCTGTCGATCAGCGCTCCGGGGTCTCGGCTCGCTTCCCGATCGCAGCTGCGGAGGGTGTTGCAGCTTCGGCGCTACGCCGGGCGGCACGCACCGGTGATCATGAAACAGCTGTGGCGCGGATCTGCGATCTTGGCGTGGTGTTGCCCACGCTGCTCGGCAAGATCGAGTTTGAGATGGGGGAGGAGGGCCGGGAGCGCGCGATTCTGGAACATCTGCTGCGACTCGCCACAGCGGCGACGTTCCGCGACCGGCTCACCGGCCTGGATCTCTCTGGCTTTACGCAGGTCTTCGCCCAGGGTGCCGTTGTCGAGACAGGTGACCTCGTTCCGGCCGCAGATCTGCTGGCCCAGCTGGGATCTGTGCCAGGGCTGTACAAGGTGTTGAACCGGCTTGGTTACGACGACGCAGCCGGGCGAGGAGAGATCGCGGCCGCTGCGGAGTTCGCTTTAGAGGGGTTGCATCTGACCCGTCGGATCGAAAAGGAGATTGTTGATGGGCGCGCAATCTATGGGGCAGCCTGACAGGACGTGATCATGGGTTCGGATAACAGTGATCGCGATCCCGCCGATCGGGACGGCTCGGACCGCGCCCACCACCGGTTCCGGTATGGAGCTTGGCGCGGCGGCCCGGATCCGCTCAAGCCACCGTTCGACGTACGCGATGCCATTGACCGGATTGGTCAGGACGTGCTTTCGGCCGGCACCGTACGTGATGCCCTACGAGATCTGCTGCGCCGAGGGCTGGATGGTCGCGGCGGACTCGACCGGCTGGCCGAAAGGGTCAGGAAGTTACGCGCGCAGGCCCGTCGGCGCGGCGATCTTGGTGGCGTTCTGGATCAGGTCCGGGCAGCACTGGACCAGGCGCTGGCCGCTGAGCGTGAGACCTTGGCAGCGACCGACTCACCCGATGCTCGATTGGCCGAGCTGGAACTGGATACGGTGCCCGATGACGTCGCCGGCGCTGTTCGCGCTCTTGATCATTACTCTTGGCGATCCGAGGAAGCGCGCGGGATCTTCGAGGCGATCAAGAAGATGCTGCAGCGCGAAGTACTCGACGCCCAGTTCGCGGGCATCAAGCAGGCGCTTGAGGCACCGGATCCTGAGGCTATGCAACATGTGAAGGACATGTTGGCCGACCTCAACGCACTACTGGCAGCGCATGCGCGGCAGGAGGACACGACCGACCAGTTCGCCGAGTTCATGGAACGCCACGGCGAGTTCTTTCCGGAGCAGCCACAAAACGTCGAGGAATTGATCGATGCGCTCGCTCGTCGGGAAGCGGCCGGCATGAGGCTGATGGCCTCTCTCAGTCCGGAGCAGCGGGAGCAGCTTGGCCAGCTCATGAGCCATGTGCTAGCTGATGCCGATCTTGCTGCGGAGATGGCGCAGCTCGCCGACAACCTGCGTGCGTTACGTCCTGGACTTGATCGAGATCTGCCGGCGCACATGCGACCCGGTAGTGAGCCGCTCGGGTACAGCGCTGCTGTCGAGGCGGTTGCTGATCTCGCCGACCTAGAGCAGCTGGAAGCCCAGCTGTCCCAAGGTGAGCAGGTTTCCACGCTGGACGATGTGGACATCGACTTGCTGGCCAAGCATCTGGGCCGCGAGGCCGTGAGCGACATGCAGGCGCTCCGCGAGCTGGAGCGAGAGCTCGAGCAGCAGGGCTATCTGACGCGAGGCGAGGACGGACTGCGCTTGACGCCGCGTGCGGTGCGGCGGCTCGGACAGACCGCATTACGGCGGGTGTTCGCTCAGCTCGACGCCTCGGGTCAGGGTGATCATGATGATCATCGGACCGGCGCAGCTGACGAGCCCACCGGCTTGACTAGGGCCTGGGCGTTCGGCGACGAGTTGCCGATCGATGCGCCGCGGACCGTGTCGAACGCGTTGCGACGGTCAGGCTTGGGCCCCGCCGGTGTGGCGTTGGAGGTCGCGGACTTCGAGGTCACGGAGACCGAGCGGCGGACTAGCGCAGCCGTAGCACTGTGTGTGGACCTCTCATTCTCGATGGTGCATGACGGTCGCTGGGGTCCGATGAAGCAAACAGCGCTTGCGCTCAACCACCTCATTGAGAGCCGGTTCCGACAGGATGCGCTACAGGTTATCGGCTTCAACCGGCTGGCTCGCCGGCTGACGCCGGTTCAGTTGGCCGAGGCGGAGCCGGAATGGGTGCAGGGCACCAATCTGCAGCATGCGTTGATGCTCGCGTTGCGCCATGTGCTGCGGCATCCAGATGCCGAGCCGGTAGTGCTCGTCGTAACTGACGGCGAGCCGACGGCACATCTGACCGGTGGAGGAGATGCCTACTTCCAGTGGCCGCCGACATCGGAGACCATCCGGGCGACCATCGCGGAGGTGGACGAGCTCACTCGCTATGGGGCAACGCTCAACACCTTCATGCTCGGTGAGGACCCAGGGCTTGCCCGCTTCGTCGACGCGCTAGCCCGCCGTGCCGGCGGTCGGGTGTTCACCCCGGATATCTCCCGACTAGGTGAGTACGTGGTCGCCGACTACCTGAGGGCACGTCGCGGTCGCCGCTGAGTCGAATTGTGTCAGCGCACCGCGCCGACTGCGCTGTGCCGGCGCAGTCGCAGTAGGTCGGCGAGATAGTTGCCGTAACCGGACTTCAGCAGCGCATTCGCCCGATGCTCGAGCTCTTCATCGGTCAGAAAGCCTTGCCGCCAGGCCGCCTCTTCAGGGGCACCGATCTTGAGTCCCTGTCGAGCCTCAATAGTGCGGACGAAGTTGCTGGCATCGTTCATGGACTCGAACGTTCCGGTGTCCAACCATGCCGTACCGCGGGGGAGGACTCCGACGTATAGCTTCCCCGCCTCCAGATAATGGCGGTTTACGTCGGTGATCTCGTACTCACCACGCGCCGACGGCTGCAGTTGAGCGGCGATATCGATCACGTCGTTGTCGTAGAAATACAGGCCCGGAACGGCGTAGTTGGATTTCGGATCTGCCGGCTTCTCCTCCAGTGAAATGGCGCGACCCTCGGAGTCGAATTCGACGACTCCGTACGCCTCAGGCTCTGCCACCCAGTACGCGAAAACGGCCCCTCCGTCGACGTCGGTGAAACGTCGCAGCTGGGTGCCTAAGCCCGGCCCGTAGAAGATGTTGTCGCCCAGCACGAGGGCGACCCTCTCCGAACCGATGAAGTCGGAGCCGATCATGAAGGCCTGGGCAAGACCGTCCGGCGATGGCTGCTGGGCGTAGCTGATCGAAATGCCGAACTGTGAGCCGTCCCCCAAGAGGCGCTGGAACGCAGCAGCATCGTGTGGCGTCGTGATCACAAGCACGTCACGGATACCAGCGAAGATCAACGTCGACAATGGGTAGTAGATCATCGGCTTGTCATAGACCGGGACCAGCTGTTTGCTCACCCCGAGCGTAACTGGGTGCAATCTGGTGCCTGAGCCGCCGGCCAAGATGATGCCTCGCATGGCGCCTAGTCTCGCAGGCCGACGATGCCCGCTGCTGCCCCGAGATGGATCCATAGGATTGGCCGCATGAGCAGATATCTGGTGACTGGCGGGGCAGGATTCATCGGATCGAACTTCGTTCGCCATCTCCTTGATCGAACAGACTCAACCGTTACGGTGCTAGACAAGCTCACCTACGCCGGAAATCGACAGTCTCTGGAAGGCTTGCCCGAGAATCGCTTTACGTTCGTTCGGGGCGACATTTGCAACGCGAGTCTGGTGCACGAATTGGTACGCGGTCATGATCTTGTGGTGCACTTCGCTGCCGAGTCTCACAATGACAACTCACTACTCGACCCCTCGGTGTTCATCACTACGAACCTGGTCGGCACCTACACACTGCTGGAGGCCGTGCGCAGGTACGGCGTGCGATACCACCACATCTCCACCGACGAGGTCTACGGCGATCTTGAGCTCGACGATCCGGCGCGGTTCACCGAAACAAGTCCCTACAACCCGTCCAGTCCTTACTCGGCGACCAAGGCCGGATCTGACCAGCTGGTCCGCGCTTGGGTGCGCTCATTCGATGTGCAGGCCACGCTCAGCAACTGCTCCAACAACTATGGGCCCTATCAGCATGTCGAGAAGTTCATTCCTCGCCAGATCACCAACGTTCTGGATGGTGGCCGGCCGAAGCTTTACGGGGCCGGGCTCAATGTCAGGGACTGGATTCATGTGGATGATCACAGCTCGGCAGTGCTGTTGATCACAACCGAAGGCAAGATCGGCGAGACTTACCTGATTGGTGCCGATGGCGAGCGCAACAACAAGGAGGTCATCGAAACGATCTTGGGACTACTCGGCAAGTCGCCTGATGAATACGACGAAGTCACCGATCGCGCCGGCCACGACCTGCGTTACGCCATTGACTCGACCAAGATCAGGATGGAACTGGGCTGGCAGCCGGTTTTCTCCGACTTCGAGGCCGGCCTGGCAGCCACCATCGCGTGGTATCAGGCCAACCAGGCGTGGTGGCGACCGCAGAAGGCTCAGACCGAGGCGAAGTACGCCCGCCAGGGCCAATAACCGATGGCCCAACTGGCACTCGCCAAGACTCCCATCCCGGGCCTGCTGGTCATCTCACTGGACATCCGAGCGGACAATCGTGGCTGGTTCAAGGAGAACTGGCAGCGGGAAAAGATGACCGAGCTTGGCTTGCCAGAGTTCGTACCGGTCCAGAACAACATCTCGTTCAACAATCGAGCCGGCACGACCCGCGGCATTCACGCCGAACCGTGGGACAAGCTGGTGTCGCTGGCGGCGGGGCGGATCTTCGGTGCCTGGGTCGACCTGCGTGCCGGCGATGGCTTTGGCCGCTGCTTCACGCTCGAGATCGGCCCGGATGCCGCGGTGTTCGTGCCACGTGGCGTCGGAAATGCCTTCCAGACTTTGTCCGACCAGACCGCGTACTCCTACCTGGTCAATGATCATTGGAGGCCGGCGGCCAGGGAGTCTTACACCTTCGTCAACGTTGCGGACGAGACCCTGGCGATCAACTGGCCGATCCCACTCGAACAGGCAGAGCTTTCTGAGGCCGACAAGGCACATCCTCGACTCGCCGACGTGACGGCAGTGGAACCGAAACGGACTTTGATCATCGGCGCTGGTGGACAGCTCGGGCGGGCACTGATCAAAGTGCTGCCGGCAGCGGTCCCGGTAGCACGTAATAGGCTGGACCTGTCGAACCCGGAGTCGATCAAAGACTTCGATTTCGCAGCGTACGAGGTCGTGATCAATGCGGCTGGATACACGAAGGTGGATGCAGCCGAGACTCAGGCCGGCCGCCGCGAAGCATGGGCGGTTAATGTCGACGGCGTCAAAGCTCTCGTCGAGGCGGCTCGCAAGCACCACTTCACTTTGGTGCATATCTCCTCCGATTACGTCTTTGACGGCTCGGAGCCGGTGCATACCGAGGATGAACCTGTCGCACCGCTGGGTGTCTATGGGCAAACCAAAGCGGCCGGTGACGCGTTGGTCGGATCGTTGCCCGCGCACTATGTCCTCAGGACCAGCTGGGTGGTCGGCGAGGGCAATAATTTCGTCCGCACTATGGCATCCCTTGCAGACCGCGGTGTTCATCCTGAAGTTGTCGATGATCAATTCGGCCGGCTCACGTTCACTACTGAGCTCAGCCGAGCGGTCAGTCACCTGCTGCAGGCGGAAGCGCCGTACGGCATCTACAACGTCAGCAATGACGGCGAACCAATGACCTGGGCCGGCATCGCGCGGGCCGTCTTCGCCGCCCGGGGCCGTGACCCCGGCTCGGTGAAAAGCGTGACGACTGCACAGTACGCAGCAGGCAAGGCGCTCGCTCCGCGTCCGCGGCACAGCATCCTCAGCCTGGACAAGATCATCAGCTCCGGGTTCCAACCGATGGATGCGATGCAGGACCTGCAGAAGTATCTGTCGACTCTGAGCTAACAACTCCAGTTGACTGCTGGTGGAGGTCAGCGTCGACACTGCGATGCGGTCCGCGAACGAAGATCGCGCTTAGGGACAGCAACAGGCCGGCGATGGCCACAGCGACGAAACCGGCTTGAGAGTCCCACGTGTCAATCACATAGCCGACAACGGCTGCACCGGCGGCTACACCTGCCGCCAGACCAGTCGAGGTCCAAGCGAGTGCTTCGGTCAGCCGGGTCTGCTCGACGGCCGACTGGGTGACCCCAACAGATGTGATCAGAGTCGGTGCAATCGCCATGCCGCTAAAGATCAGCACCATTGCAACCCCAAGTGGGTGGCTGATGAAAGGAAGCGGCAGCAGCGACAACGCCAGCAGTGTTGCGCTTATCCGGAAACGCCGAGCGGACGAAGCACGCCAGGTGATCGCTCCGGTTACTGCCCCGGCGACCAGCGATCCGAACGACCATGCAATCAAGATCAGGCCGGCGTACGGAAGCACGCCAGCTTCCCTCGCAAAGGCAACGACGTTGACTTCCATGCCGCCGAAGATCATCCCTAGAGCACTGCAGGCGATTGCTACCGGCAGCAAGACCCGCCACGGCAGCCGGATCGACCGGTGATTGACTTCCGAGGTCGACTGGATCGGCGGTTGGGTGCTGCGCTGAGCAGCGAGTGCCAGGGCACCAACTAGCCCGATAGCGGCGCTCACACTGACGCCCAACGCCGGATGCAGGGCTGTAGCGAGGAACGTGACGAGCACCGGCCCGATGATGAACACCACTTCGTCCAACATGGCCTCGATGGCAAACGCGGTGTGTAGCAAGGGCGAGCCGTTCAGCTGGAGTGTCCATCGCGCTCGGACCGCCGACCCGGCGAGACTGAAACCGACCCCTATGCCAACTGCTGCAGCAAAGCTCACCGGCAGCGGCCAGCCAAGCTCGATCGCAGAAAGGAGGATTGTCACGCTGAGAACATTGATCACGACCGTGAGAAGCAGGACACGAGCCTGGCCTACGCGGTCGATCGCACGGCCCCACAGCGGCGCAACAACCGCGGCGGTCACTGTAACTGCCGCGGTGAGCAATCCTGCAAGTCCGTATGAGCCTGTGGTCAGAGACACCAGTAGCACGATGCCTAGGCCCGTCATGGACAGCGGTAGCCGTGCCACGAAGCCGGCAAAACTGAAGGCTAGTGCGCGACGGTCCGACAGCACCTCTCGGTAGGGCTGGACCCCCGCAGTCATGAAGCTCCTCCTGATACGCAAAGATCACGCCTGTGAGTGATCACTCGGCTATCCCTGATGCCGCATCCAAAATCCAAGTGCAGGGGCCCAACCAGCTACGCAACGCGCTTGCGCCATACGAGGCCGTCCTGCTGGTGTCCTTCGGCGGCCCTGAGGGTCCGGAGGACGTCATGCCCTTCTTGGAGAACGTCACCCGTGGCCGCGGCATTCCCACTGAACGGCTGGCTGAGGTCGGCCAACACTACCTGCTCTTTGGTGGCAAAAGTCCCATCAATGATCAGTGTCGCAAGCTGCAGGCGGCCTTGGCGAACGAATTGGGGCGTAGAGGCTTACCGCTCCCGCTCTATTGGGGAAATCGCAACTGGGAGCCCTACCTCAGGGATGAACTACCGGCGATTGAACGAGACGGTCATCGGCGGGTACTTGCCGTCGTGACCAGCGCTTACCCTTCATACTCCTCATGCCGGCAGTATCGGGAGAACCTGTTCGACGCCGCTCAGGGCACGAAACTTCAGATCGACCGAATCCGTCACTACGCCAATCACCCGGGTTTCGTCGAAGCTTCTGTGGACGCAGCGCTGAAAGCACTCGAGACATTAGGCGAGAAGGCCGACGACGCCCGACTTGTCTTCGTGACACATTCAATTCCCATCGCTATGGCCGAAACTGCCGGACCGGCACCTCGAAGCCGCACTGGTGCATACGTCGACTGGCACGCCGAGGTCGCATCCGAAGTGACGAACCGTGTAGCTCAGCAGCGTGCTCACAACTACGCCAGCGACCTCGTTTACTGTTCCAGGTCTGGTCCAGCCAGCCAGCCTTGGCTGGAGCCAGATATCAACGATCATCTGCGCCAGCTCGCCGCCGAAGGCGTACCTGCGGTTGTTGCTGTCCCGATTGGCTTCGTGTCCGACCACATGGAAGTGGTCTTCGACCTGGACACCGAGGCAGCGGCGACAGCGGCTGAGTGGGGCATAGCCTTCGCCCGAGCGGCCACGGCAGGCGATCATCCAGCATTTGTCGCTGGACTGGTTGATCTGATGGCCGAACGTGCCGCCGCAGCCCGTGGCGAGAGCCCGGATAGGCCAGTCGTTGAATCGGCAACAGTCGGCTGGTATGAATGCCCGACGGACTGCTGTGCAAACCTGCGGGAACCCCGTCGGTCCGCGCTCTGTGAGGCGGCCGACTAAGTCGGTTTTCACGGCTTGGTTCGCGGGTATCTCCGCGTCACGAAATGGTCACAGCTGGACGGCCAGAATCCGCTCTGGAGCGGGAATTTTAGACACGTGACTGCGTTATAGCGGGCGCGAGCACACATAGCACGCATATTGGTTGATTCGTGTGATATGACTTCGCACGAGTCAGATCATGATCTGGGCTTTGAGGCCCGGGAAGGCAAAGATGGCGACCGATTACGACGCCCCTCGCAAGACCGATGAAGAACTGAACGAAGACAGCATCGAAGAACTAAAGACCCGCCGTAACGATAAGAACTCCGGAAAGGTCGACGAAGACGAGGCCGAGGCTGCGGAAGCATTCGAGCTCCCGGGCGCGGACCTTTCTCATGAAGAACTGACCGTCCGAGTGCTACCACGTCAGTCCGATGAGTTCACCTGCGCTAGTTGTTTTCTGGTACGACATCGCAGTCAGATCGCCGAGGTAGGTCCCAACGGAGAGGCGTACTGCTTCGACTGCGCAGGATGATCACAAGGATTGAATGGTGCGGGAGCCCTAAACGGCCCAGCCCAAACAGCACTGTCTAAACGGCCCTCCAAACGGCACTAGCTGCCGGCTGCATGATCACTTAGGCTGGAGGAACCGAACGCGTACGCATTGATGGCCGTCCTAGTGCGGTCGTTTGCCGTATCCCGGGGGCGCGATCACGCGGGTGCACTAGATGTACCGGGCTGATTGGGGGCAGTCAGTCCGGACAGAACACCACCTCGCGCCCCCGAACGGGTCGCGAGGTGGTGCTTCGAACGGACTTAGATCTTGACTTTGATCTTGCCGGCGTCCGGGGAGTCATTGCCAATTTCCTTTTCCCAGTGCCGTGCTGCCAGGCGCTGAGTGAGGATCTGCGTAACACCTATGCCGACGCCACTGGCCAAGGCCCAGCTCATCGCCATTAGCACTGGTGTCTCGGGATCGGTGGGCGACGGCGGTTCCTTACCTGTGACAAACTTCCAGCCCGCCTTCAGCAAACGCTGGGCGGCGATTGTCGTGACCGCTCCGATAACTCCAACGTAGAGCTTCCAGAACAGTTTCTGTGTCGGTCCCATCGATTGCCTCCATATCCGGCGGTTCGCAATGCGGATAACCGCTACGTGATCGCATCCTAGTGCGCCACTCAGACATCGACGCAGTCGCGGCAAAGTTCTGATCAAGGCGCGTAGGTTACGTCCATGCTGTTTCGCGAGCGGCTCACTGTGCCGGTTATCTGGTGGGTGCTCGCAGCCCTGTTCGGCATTTCCGTGCTGCTGGCCGTAGGCGCATACCTTGGCCCGATCTGGGGAATCGGAACCTCGGTCGCCACCGTGCTGGTGGCGGCCTCGATCTTCGCCTCCGCATCGGTGGTGATCAGCGTCGATGCGCACGAGATTCGAGTCGGTAGAGCCAGTATTGAGCACGTCTATATCGCCGACTGCCGAGCACTAGATGCCGAGCAGACAAGTCGCCGCGCCGGCGTCGAGGCTGACGCCCGGGCTCACCTCGTCCTTCGGCCATATGTCAGAACAGCGGTCGAAATCACGCTCAATGACCAGGATGATCCGATTCCGTACTGGTTGGTTTCCAGCCGACGCCCACAACAGCTGGCGGCGGCACAACGGCAGGCAGCCTCGTCTACGCTGACCGAGTGATCGAGTCCATGACCGCTATCGAAGTGCTGCTCCGGCAGCTCGATCCTGGCCTTGAGCCGCCGTCGTACGCGCATCCGGGCGACGCCGGAGCCGATCTGCGCAGCAGGGAAAGCTTCGAGCTGCAGCCGGGTGAACGCCGGTTGGTTGGTACTGGCGTCGCCATTGCGTTGCCCGTCGGTTACGCCGCTTTCGTGCATCCGCGATCGGGATTGGCGGCTCAGTACGGCGTCAGTATTGTGAACGCACCGGGAACGGTGGACGCCGGCTACCGCGGCGAGATCAAGGTATGTCTGATCAACACCGACCGAAGCTATCCGGTGAGCATCGCCCGTGGGGACAGGATCGCTCAGCTGGTCATCCAACCAGTGAGTGTTGCCGCATTCGTGCCAGTCAGCGACCTTCCGGACTCGGCTCGGGGAGTTGGCGGCTACGGATCGACCGGCGGAATAGTGGGTAAGTGAGCGTCGGGCCAGCGAACAGGGGACAGGCCCGCGTGTGGATGAGCGCATGAGTGTGTCGAGGGAACGCAGATGATCTTCAAGAGGGGCCGGAAGCGGGGCAGCGAGTCGGAGGTCGAAGAATCCCCCGACGACGCGAACCTCGAGGACCTTGCGGAAGCCGCCGATGAGGGAGCCGAGGCGCCCGAAGATGCTCCGGATGTAGATCTGGCCGCGCTGGAGGAGATTGACTGGCGGAGCTCCGGCCCGTACGACATCGGTGAAGTCGAGAGCATCGAGAGTACGGAGGAAAGTCCCAAGATCGACCTTGGGAGCTTGATCCTGACAGCTGTGCCCGGATCGGAACTGCGGCTGCAGGTCGCTGAGGACAGCGGCGAAATCGTCTCAGCGATGCTGGTCATCGAAACGAGCATTGATCCCACGATGGGCGGCGAGCCGCCCCCCAGTGGAAACCAGCAGCCTCAAGCATTTTCCTCAGCGCTGGAGCTCGGCGCGTACGCTGCTCCGCGCAGCGGGGGCCTCTGGGCAGAGCTTCGGGATGAGATCTCTCGGAGCGCGACGGAGGCTGGGGGCACCGCCTCACTAGCGGAGGGACCGTTTGGCGTCGAGCTGAGGCGGCTGATCCCGGTCACCACACCAGACGGTGAGGAGGGATACCAGCCTTCGCGCATGTGGGTTGCTGAGGGGCCGCGGTGGCTGCTTCGGGGAATCGTCTATGGACAGGCGGCGATTGAAGACGACGTCGACTCGCTGGTCGTCGCTGATGTGCTCTCAGCGTTCCGGCAGGTCATCGTGCGGCGTGGGGACGAGCCCATGGCACCTGGCGATCTGCTGCCATTGACAATGCCGAGCAACGTCGTTCAGGAGCCGCAGGATGCCGACCCCCAGTAGCGAGCGGACACAAGTCATTGATTGCCGTGGGATGCTTGGAGTGCGGAGGTGATAAGCGATGGCTAAAGAGAACCTGCTGCAAAAAGCGCTCCGTCGGTTTGCATCATCGACTGCTGACCTTGAGTCTGAGGAACTGCAGCGTACGGTCCGCGAGGAGGGGGCAGTCCCGATTCAAGACTGTGAGGATCGCCAGCGGGTGCAGCTCACCGGGACCGTATCGACGGTAACCATTACCCCTCGAGCCGGGCACCCGGCGCTTGAGGTGGAGCTGCGCGACGGATCTGGGGCGGTAACCCTGGTATGGCTCGGTCGGCGGCAGATCCCTGGAATCGATCCTGGGCGGCCTCTCAAGGTCTGGGGCCGGATCAGCTGTCACGACGGTAAGCGGCTCATCTACAACCCGCGCTATGAGCTGATGCAGACACCAGCCGCCTCGTGATCAACAGCGCTAAACTGCCTCGCGCATGAGCGAGCGACGAGCAGAACCGAAGACCGAATCACAGGACGACGCACCGGCAGCGACTGCGGAGGCCCCGCAATTTCGTTACGTTGAGGAGTTCCTCCGCTATCAGCTGAGCCAATCTCTTGGTGGCGCTCGCGGCATGATCGAATCAGCGCTACCGTTCATCGCCTTTACCATCGCCTGGGTGATTTCTCGCCAGCTTTATCCGGCCCTTGCTGCCGCGGTCGGAACCGCGTTGCTGCTCGCCCTGATCCGCCTCATCCAACGGCAATCGATCAAATACGTCATGCAAGCTGTGATTCCGACCGCCATTGCTGTTTTGATCGCAACGCGCACCGGTCGCGCCCAAGACGTCTTCTTGCCGGGCATCCTCTACAACGGAGCCCTTGCGGTGGTCTCACTGGTGACTGTGGCAATCCGCAAGCCGCTGGTCGGTTTCGTCATTGGCGCCGCGGTAGGTGACCCAACCGGCTGGACCAAGGATCGCGGACTGGTCAGGATGACATCGAAGTTAACTCTCGTGCTTGCCGTGCCCTATGTCACCCGATTTGTGATCCAGCTGCCGCTGTTTCTTGCCGATCAGGTGGTGTTGCTCGGGATAGCCAAGGTGGTGCTGGGCTGGCCAATGCTGATCGCTGCCCTTACGGTGATCGGGCTGATGCTGTCCAAGGGCAGGACACCCATGGAGGATTCAGTTCTGGCCAGCTCCGACCATCAGACCGCTTGAACGCGGGGTGTCGGCGTCTTTGAGATGCTGATTGACTCGTCGCGCGGCGCGAGCATGTCAGCAAGCTCCTTCTCGAAGTCCTGGGCTGTCACAAAGAGCAACTCATCGCCGGCCTCCAACGAGCCGTCGGCGTCGGGCGGTCGAGCATGCCCATCGCGGATGATCGCCACTAAAACGACATCACCTGGCCACCTCAGGTCGCCGATGCGTGCACCGACACACGGACTGCTGGATGGCAACGTCATCTCCACCAGATTGGTGGCTCCTTCGTGGAACGTCAGCAACCTCACAAGATCACCGACCGTGACAGCTTCCTCGACTAGCGCCGACATCAGCCGCGGAGTGGAGACGGCGACATCGACGCCCCAGACCTCATTGAACAGCCACTCGTTCTTCGGATGATTTATCCGGCCGACCGTACGCGGCACGCCAAACTCAGTCTTGGCCAATAGCGCCATCACAAGGTTCACCTTGTCGTCACCCGTGGCGGCGATAGCCACATCGCACGTGTCGAGGCCGGCTTCCTCAAGTGAGGACAACTCACACGCATCAGCCAGCAGCCATTCGGCCTCGGTCAAGGTCTCCGCCTTGATGGCGTCCGGATCCTTGTCGATCAACAGCACCTCATGCCCGTTCTCCACCAGCTCGGCCGCGATCGACCGCCCAACATTGCCTGCCCCTGCGATTGCTACCCGCATCGTCATCCTTCTCTCGGCGGCGGTGAACCGAGTATCGTCTCGACCTGCGCTAGCTTGCTGTCAGCCACGGCGGCGTACACCAGATCGCCATCTTGGAAGATGCTGTTGCGCTTGGGAATCATCCCGGATCCCATCCGGAACAAGAACGGGATGCGAGCTGCGGTCGCTTCCTCCATCTGCTCGATGGTTCGACCGACCCAATCCCGGTCGACGTGCACCTCGATGAGCCGCACTGAACCAGACGGATCCCGCCACTGGGGCTCTGAGCCGCCGGGTAATAACCGCCGCAAAACCTGATCGGCAGCCCACCGCACAGTCGCTACGGTTGGAATCCCGAGTCGCTCGTACACCTCGGCACGGCCAGGATCATAGATTCGCGCTACCACGTTGTGTACGCCGAAGGTTTCGCGAACCACCCGAGCGGACAAAATGTTGGAGTTGTCGCCGCTTGAGACCGCGGCGAATCCCTCGGCGTCCTCAATACCGGCCTCGAGCAGCACCTCGCGATCGAAGCCGACACCATTCACAGTCTTGCCCGAAAAGTCCGGCCCAAGTCGCCGGAACGACTCTGCGTTGATGTCGATTACAGCAACGGTGTGGCCCCGCTTCTCCAGGCTCCGCGCCAGGGTAGACCCCACCCGGCCGCAGCCCATGATCACGATGTGCACAGAGCCGAGTCTAATGAATCTGGTCGAAAAACCGCCTGACGCAGTGAGCACACTCGGCCAGGAGTCGTTGTTGATCGCGGCTGCAGTGCCGGTGTTGTGGTAGGCGACATTAGGGTTTGCAGTGTGGTGAATGTTGCCGACATCGGCAAGCGACTGCTGCTAGGCCGCAAGCTGCGCAGTACGCAGCTCCACGAGACGCTGCTCCCTAAGCGCATCGCCCTGCCGGTGTTTGCCTCGGACGCCTTGTCCTCGGTTGCCTACGCGCCAGATGAGATCTTTTTGACGCTGTCTCTGGCTGGGCTCGTCGCCTATTCCTACTCCTGGAAAATCGCCATTCTGGTCGCCATCGTGATGCTGGTGGTGGTCGCGTCCTATCGCCAGAACGTGCATGCCTACCCATCGGGCGGGGGCGACTACGAGGTGGCCACCGTCAACCTCGGGCCGAGCGCCGGCCTGACCGTCGCGTCGGCGCTCCTGGTGGACTACGTCTTGACCGTCGCAGTGTCGATTTCCTCTGGGGTGCAGAACGCCAAGTCGGCCTTTCCGATCTTGGACGGCCGTGAAGCATGGACGGCAGCTGCAATCGTGGTTGTGCTGATGGCGCTCAACCTTCGAGGCGTCCGAGAGTCCGGCACCCTGTTCGCCATTCCGACTTATTGCTTCATGTTCGCGATCTTGAGCATGGTGATCTACGGGCTGTTCCGAATACTGGTGCTCGGCGACCAGATCCAGGTTGACAGCGCGAAGTACGGTATCGAGCCGGATCCGAAGTACGCAGCCTTTACCGGCTTCGCGATGATCGCTCTGCTCGCCCGTACGTTCTCCTCCGGATGCGCGGCACTAACCGGTGTAGAGGCAATCTCCAACGGTGTGCCGGCATTCCGCAAGCCCAAGAGCAGGAACGCGGCAACCACCTTGTTATTGCTTGGTGTTATCGCAGTCTCGATGCTGATCGGTGTCGTCGTACTATCCAACCTGACTGGCCTCAAGCTCATCGACCAAGGCCTATCGCACTACACGCTTAACGGCGAGCGGGTAGAGGTGGTCGAGCAGACGGCCATAGGGCAGCTCGCTGCAGCGGTTTTCGCCGATTTCAAACCGGCCTTCTACTTCGTCGTGGCCGCGACAATGCTGATCTTGTTTCTGGCCGCGAACACGGCATTCAACGGGTTCCCGGTGCTGGGTTCGATCCTTGCCAGGGATGGCTTTCTGCCGCGCCAGCTGCATACTCGGGGCGACCGGCTGGCCTACAGCAACGGAATCATTGTGCTGGCTGTCTTCGCGATCGTGCTGATTATCTCCTTCGACGCTGACGTGACGGCCTTGATTCAGCTTTATGTCGTCGGTGTCTTCGTGTCGTTCACTGTCAGCCAGCTCGGCATGCTGCGGCACTGGACGCGTCACCTCAAGATTGAAAAGGATCCAGCCGTGCGCGCGCGAATGATCCGTTCTCGGGTCATCAACGCAATTGGGCTGACCATGACTGCCACCGTGCTGGTGATCGTGCTGCTCTCAAAGTTCACCAAAGGTGCCTACATTGCGATCATCGCGATGGCCGTGCTCTTTGTGATCATGAGAATGATAAGGAGACATTACGAGACCGTCTCCCGCGAAACCGCCTTGGTCGAGGGCGAAGATCGCACGTTGCCGAGTCGGGTGCGGGCGGTCGTGCTGGTAAGCCGGCTGCACAAGCCGACGCTGCGCGCGCTCGCATTTGCCAAGGCTGCTCGGCCCAGCACCCTGGAGGCGCTCACCGTTTCGATTGATCCGGAGGAGACCGCGCGTCTGGTGAAGGTCTGGGAGGAGGCCGACACAGGCGTGCCGCTCAAAGTCATTGCCTCGCCGTACCGTGAGGTGACCAATCCGATCATCGACTACGTGAGGAATCTGCGCCGCGAAAGTCCGCGGGACGTCGTGACGGTCTACATCCCCGAGTACGTCGTAGGCCACTGGTGGGAGCAGATCCTGCATAACCAAAGCGCACTGCGACTCAAGGGACGGTTGCTCTTCACCCCCGGCGTTATGGTGACTTCGGTGCCGTTCCACCTAGCTTCATCGACAAAGGCCGAACAACGGATCGAGCGCGAGACAGCTCAGGAAAACGCCCGACGCCAGCTCTACAGCGGCCGATGATAGTGCGTGTTATCTTGACGTCAAGATAGTTTGCTCACGATTGATGGAGGGCTCATGAGTGTGAACAGCTTCAATGCAAAGGCAACCCTCCAGGTGGGTGATGAGTCATATCAGATCTTCCGACTCGACGCCGTGGAAGGCTCAGACTCTCTGCCGTACAGCCTCAAGATCTTGCTGGAGAACTTGCTCCGTACTGAGGACGACGCCAACATCACAGCCGATGACATCCGGGCGTTAGCCGGTTGGGATCCGAAAGCCGAGCCAAGCGAGGAAATCCAGTTCACTCCTGCCCGGGTGATCATGCAGGACTTCACCGGTGTGCCGTGTGTGGTCGACCTGGCCACGATGCGCGAGGCGATGGAACAGATGGGTGGTGATCCGGCGAAGATCAACCCGCTGGCACCGGCAGAGTTGGTCATTGATCACTCGGTGATAGCTGATGTCTTCGGCACAGCTGACGCTTTCGTACGAAACGTAGAGATCGAATACATCCGCAACCACGAGCGGTACCAGTTCCTCCGCTGGGGTCAGACCGCTTTCGACGATTTCAAAGTGGTTCCACCCGGTACTGGAATCGTGCATCAGGTCAACATCGAGCACCTTGCCCGCGTGATCTTCTCGCGCGAGATCGAGGCTGCAGGCGGATCGGGTCAGGCCGAGCTGCATGCGTATCCGGACACCTGTGTCGGCACCGATTCCCACACCACGATGGTTAATGGGCTTGGTGTCGTCGGCTGGGGCGTCGGCGGGATCGAGGCTGAGGCGGCAATGCTTGGCCAGCCGGTTTCGATGCTCATTCCTCGAGTCGTGGGGTTCAAACTTTCCGGCGCGCTGCGGGAGGGCACCACCGCGACCGATCTTGTGCTGACCATCACTGAGCTGCTGCGGCAGCACAAGGTAGTCGGGAAATTCGTCGAGTTCTACGGGCCCGGTGTCTCCCAGGTGCCGGTTGTGGACCGGGCAACGATCGGCAACATGAGCCCCGAGTACGGCTCCACCATCGCTATCTTCCCGATCGACGCGAAGACCACGGAATACCTGCGACTCACCGGTCGCAGTGATCAACAAATCGCGCTAGTGGAGACGTACGCCAAGGAGCAGGGACTGTGGCACAGCGAAGATCGCGAGCAGCGGTACTCGGAATTCCTGGAGCTTGACCTTGGCACTGTCGTTCCGAGCATTGCCGGACCCAAGCGCCCCCAGGACCGGGTGCATCTGGCCCACGCCAAGCAAGGCTTCCGGGAGGCATTGCGGGATTTCGTCTCCACCGAGGAGTTGATCGGTTACGACGAGTCTGTGGATGAGTCATTCCCGGCCTCCGACGTACCAAGTCGCGGAGGAATCAGCGAATCGCTCGAGCCCCATGAATATGGCGAGGGGATTCCCGACGACATCGGCCGCCCGAGCAAGCAAGTGCCGGTAACTCTGGGCGACGGCGCATCGTTCGATCTCGACCATGGCGCGGTGGTGATCTCGGCGATCACCTCATGCACCAATACCTCCAATCCCAGTGTCATGATCGGTGCCGCGTTGATGGCGAAGAAAGCAGTCGAACGTGGATTGAGTCGCAAGCCCTGGGTGAAGACCACATTGGCTCCCGGATCCAAGGTTGTGAGCGACTACTACGACCGTTCCGGCCTGACGCCCTACCTGGACAAACTCGGGTTCAATCTCGTCGGCTACGGCTGTACGACGTGCATCGGCAATTCGGGGCCGTTGATCCCAGAAGTCAGTGAGGCCGTCCAAGAAAATGATCTTGCTGTGGTCTCCGTGCTGTCGGGCAACCGGAACTTCGAGGGCAGGATCAATCCGGACGTCAAGATGAACTACTTGGCCTCGCCGCCGCTTGTGGTGGCGTACGCGCTTGCCGGCACGATGGACATCGACCTTATGAAGGACTCGCTCGGTACCGATGAGCAAGGCAGTGATGTCTACCTCGCCGACATCTGGCCGACCGAAACCGAGATCGACGACGTCATCTCCTCGGCAATCGGCGCTGAGATGTTTACCGAGTCGTATGCAGATGTCTTCGCCGGCGACGAACAGTGGCAGTCCTTACCGACCCCTGAAGGCGAGGTCTTTGATTGGGATCCGGACTCCACCTATGTCCGCAAGCCGCCGTACTTCGACGGCATGCCTACCGAGCCGGCATCAGTCACCGACATCAAGGGCGCACGAGTGCTCCTCAAGCTGGGCGACTCGATCACCACGGATCACATTTCCCCGGCCGGCTCCATCAAGCCGGATTCGCCGGCGGGGCAATATCTGTCTGAGCACGGCGTAGAACGCAGAGATTTCAACTCCTACGGGTCGCGGCGTGGCAATCACGAGGTCATGATCAGGGGGACGTTCGCCAACATCCGGCTTCGCAACCAGCTCGCGCCCGGAACCGAGGGCGGGTTCACCCGCGACTTCACTGAGTCGGACGAACCGGTCACGACGGTTTACGAGGCCTCGGAGCACTACCTGGCCGCCGGCACCCCATTAGTGGTGCTGGCGGGCAAGGAGTACGGCTCGGGTTCTTCGCGTGACTGGGCTGCGAAGGGGACTGCACTGCTCGGTGTGAAAGCGGTGATCGCCGAGTCGTACGAGCGAATTCACCGGTCCAATCTCATCGGGATGGGCGTGCTGCCACTGCAGTTCCCGGAGGGAGAGAGCGCCGACTCGCTGGGATTAACCGGCGAAGAGACCTTCGACATCGTCGGGGTCTCGGAGCTCAACGAGGGTCGCACCCCGGAAACGGTCCAGGTCAAAGCGGGCGATGTCAGCTTCGACGCGCTGGTGCGAATCGACACCCCAGGTGAGGCGGACTACTACCGCAATGGCGGCATCATGCAATACGTGCTGCGGTCGTTGCTCCAGAAATAGTCGCTCTCGGCGCCGTTGCGCAAGCATCTGCAGCCAGCATCTGGAACCTTGGTGACCGGCGGATTCGTGTTTGTGTCGTGGTAACAGCTCGTAAATTACGCCGAGTCGTTGAGGTGTTCTTTGCGGCGGTCCTTCTGACTGTTTCGGGCTGTTCCCTCGTCGATCCATCGGCGGAGCCGTCGGAACCGTTCGGCGCGTTTTCGGTCGGTGAGTTCGGCGGTATCGACGGCCGCCAGAACATCTTGTACGTCCGTTCAGACGGTGTGGCGTTGGCCATTTCTCGAATGCCGGCCGCCGGTCAGTTGAGTGATCAAGATCTCAGCCGGCTTGAGACATTGTTGACCTCGACGGAGTTTCGGCAGGAGGTGGCTCGCGAGGCGGAACGGAAGGCAAAATCACCGGCACCAGTCTGCGCAGACCAGATCACCACTGAGGTGACGATGGGCAGTCTCTGGATGAGCCGTACAGAACCGTGCGGTAAGGAAGCCGCGCCGGCGCCGGTCTTCGCCGAAATCGTGAGCATCGTGACGCCTGCGATGCAAGGCCACTTCGATAGACCGGTCCATACCGCGGAGCCACAGCTACGGGGCATGCGGCTGGAGCGGTTGCAGGTTAATGATCAGCCGGCTTATGCGATCAAGATCGATGCCCCCGGTCGGGCCATGATCAGGATGGAGGGTCGCACGTCCGAGTGGCACGATTTTTCAATCCAGCAGCGCGACACGGTGCGGCTGCTGCAGGCACGTCTTAGCGAGACCGCAGTCGTGCCGTGCACCTCGCCGGCGCAGTACCAGCTACAGATCGACCCGGCGTCCAAAGCTCCTGGACCCAAGGTCTCCGGCCCGGACTGTGCATTTCCGCAGCGGCAGCCAGAGTTTCATGCGTTGACCACCCTGCTGGAGAACGCCTTCGGCGTCTGATCGTCACCACGTCAACCTTCGGGCGAGTCGCTGTAACCGATAGCTTTCTTGATCATTGCCGCGTACTCGTCGATCTCACCCGGGCCGTAATGGGTCCTCGGCCAGAAGAACCCTCTCAGACCGTCCCCGCGAGTTCGCGGCACAACATGTACGTGCAAGTGGGGGACCGACTGGCTAACGACGTTGTTGATCGCTACGAACGTCCCCTGCGCGCCAAGCGCGTCGACCACAGCGCTGGCGACGTGCTGAGTGCTGATCACCAGTGGTTGCATAAGACTTTGTGGCAGGTCGAGAAGGGTATCGACATGCTGCAGCGGAGCCACCAGAACGTGCCCCTTGAAGACTGGCCGGTGATCGAGGAACGCGATCACGTCATCGGTGCGAAGAACGACCGCAGCATCAACATCACCACGGCCAATCTGGCAGAACACGTCGTCAGTCACCGGCACGAGACTAGTGCTTTCCGGACCGGGGCAGACGCCAGGACTCGTGAACATTGTTGGTGCTATAGAACACCAGTTCGATTATACTCAGACCATGGACACGGCGTACGCACCGCCAGGATGGCCGAGCCAGGTGCGGCCACCGGGTGCGCCCGGTTGGGAGGGAACCGCAATCGCGTACCTGTTGGATTGCTGCCCTGCCGACTTCCGGGCTTATCCCGTGCTCCGCAACCATCCGGTGGTACTGGCGCAATTCGCGATGCATTTCGTCAAGGGCCAACAGGAAGCGTCGGAGCGGGGACTGGCCGAAGTTCGCACCAGCATCAGCGACTACGTGGAGCCCGACATCGTGGACGCTGCGACTCAGGCCTGGCTGGAGCAAGGAGCTCGGCTAGTCCGTACCCGTCGGGCGGTGACGTTGCTGGACGAGGCGCTGCGCGGCCGCGTCTTCGTTCGAAAACTGTGAGCTGACTGAGCAGGCAACGTGCGTTGCGCCACACTTCGATGACCGAAGGTGCTGAACACGTAAACTCAAGCCCATGTCGGCTGCCCCCTACGGACTGTTGAGCGCGATCCGTAGCCCGCAAGATCTCCGCGACCTGACGGCAGATCAGCTACAAGAGCTAAGCCTGGAAATCCGGTCGTTTCTGATCGAGCAGGTATCCCAGACCGGCGGCCACCTCGGACCCAACCTCGGAGTTATCGAGCTGACGCTCGGCATACATCGGGTTTTCGACTCGCCGCGCGATCCGATCATCTTCGACACTGGGCACCAGAGCTATGTGCACAAGATCCTGACTGGGCGCCAAGATCAATTTCCGAGTCTTCGGCAGCGCCACGGGCTCTCGGGGTACCCAAGCCCTGAGGAGTCCGCACATGACTGGGTTGCGAACTCGCATGCCTCAACAGCGCTTTCCTATGCCGACGGGCTGGCAAAGGCAATCCGGCTACAGCGCCGGCCAGGCACCGTCGTTGCCTTTGTCGGCGACGGCTCGCTCACTGGCGGAATGGCCTGGGAGGCATTGAACAACATCGCCGCCTCCGAGGATCTGCCCCTGGTCATCGTCATCAACGACAACGGCAGGTCCTACACCCCGACCGTGGGCGGCGTAGCGCGGCACCTGGCCGGCCTGCGCACCAATCCGCGCTACGAGCAGATCTTGGAACTGGTGAAGCGCAATGTCAGCCGCGCTCCGCTGGTCGGCAACGCCGCGTACGACATCTTGCACGGCATCAAGATCGGGTTGAAGGATGTACTGGCTCCGCAGGGATTGTTCTCTGACCTAGGATTGAAGTATGTCGGGCCAGTCGATGGCCACGACATCGCCGCGGTCGAGCGTGCCTTGCGCCAAGCCAAGCAGTTCGGCGGCCCTGTGTTGGTGCACTGCATCACGCGCAAGGGCAATGGCTTCAAGGCCGCCGAGAACCATGAGGAGGACCGCTTCCACGCGGTCGGCAAGATCAACGCCAAGACCGGCGAGGCACTTGGCAGCACCTCGGGACAAAACTGGACCGATGCGTTCTCCGAGGAGCTTCTTCGACTGGGCAGCGTTGATGACCGCGTAGTCGCCATTACGGCAGCCATGGTGTATCCCACAGGACTGTATCGTTTCGCCAAGGCCTTCCCGGAGCGCTGCTTCGATGTCGGTATCGCCGAGCAGCACGCTGTGACATCGGCGGCCGGCCTGGCTATGGGCGGGCTACACCCGGTCGTAGCGGTGTATTCCACGTTCCTCAACCGCGCCTTCGATCAAGTGCTGATGGATGTCGCGTTGCACAAGTGCGGCGTCACGTTCGTGCTCGATCGGGCTGGCATCACCGGACCTGACGGAGCCAGCCATCACGGCGTGTGGGACATGTCGATCTTGCAGGTGGTACCCGGCCTGCACCTGGCCGCACCCCGCGACGGCACCCGCCTGCGCGAGGCACTGGGGCAGTCACTGGCCATCGAGGATGCGCCTAGTGTGATCCGGTTCCCCAAGGATCAGGTGCCTGCGGATCTTCCAGCCGTTGCGCAGCTGGACGGTGTAGACCTGTTGCTCAAGACCGAGCAGCCGCGCGTGCTTGTCATCGGGATTGGGCCGCTCGCCGAGACGGCTGTCGCTGTCGGCGAGCGGCTATCGGACCAGGGCATCGGTGTCACGGTCGTCGATCCCGTCTGGGCGCTACCGATCAATGCGGCACTGATCCCCCTCGCTGCTGATCATGATCTGGTGATCACGATCGAGGACAACGGCGTGGTGGGTGGCTACGGATCCAGGCTGGCTCAGCAGCTGCGCTCGGCCGGAGTGCGCACGCCCTTCCGAGAGTTCGGAATTCCGGAAGAGTTCTTATCCCACGGCGGTCGCGCCGAACTGCTGGAAGCGGTGGGGCTGACGCCCCAGCACATTGCCCGGTACGCCGTAGAGGCCATTGCTCGAGCCGACGAATTAGTCGGACGTACTGCCGAGGCGCTTGATCATTAGCTGGCGGCCACCGAGGCAACACCTAGCGGGAGGAAGCGGCGGCCCAGCACGCGTTCCGACAGGCCCTGCCGATCCAGATACGGCGTAATGCCGCCGAGATGGAACGGCCAGCCGGCACCGAGAATCAGGCACAGATCAATGTCCATCGGTGCGGCAACGATCTCCTCGGACAGCATGAGCCCGATCTCGGTTGCCAGTGCCGTCAACGCCCGCTCGCGTACCTCGTCTTCGGTGCTCGGCTGATCGCCGATCACCAGCAGCTTTGCCGTCTCCTGGCTGACGTACGGCTTCCCCTCCGGCGTCCAGTCGTAGACGCCGGGCCTTCCGGCGGCCACCAAGGCTTGTAGATTGCGCGAGACCGGGAACCGGTCGCCGAAAGCGGCATGCAGGTTCTCCACCACATGTAACGCGACCGCCGGACCCACCAGCTGCAGCAGGACGTACGGCGACATGGGTAAGCCCAGTGGTCGCAGTGCGGCGTCGGCGATCTCGACCGGCGTGCCCTCATCAACAGCGGCGAAGATCTCTGCCATAAGCCGTAGCAACAGCCGGTTCACCACAAAGCCGGCCGCATCCTCGACCAGCACGCCGCTCTTCTTCAGCGTCTTTGAGACTCCGAACGCGGTAGCCAGAGTTTCTTCATCAGTAGCCGGACCTCGGACGATCTCGACCAGCGGCAGCACCGCGACGGGATTGAAGAAGTGGAAGCCAACAACTCGCTCCGGATGATCAAGATCCGCTGCCATCTGCGCGACAGACAGCGAGGAGGTGTTCGTGGCGAGCACACAGCTTTCTGAGACATGCTTTTCAAGATCAGCAAAAACTTGCTTCTTGATCGACATCTCCTCGAAGACTGCCTCGATCACGAAGTCGCAGTCCGCGTAGTCCACCAGCTCGGTGGTGCCTGAGATGAGCGCCCGCAGCCGGTTGGCCTCATCGGGGGAGATCCGGCCCTTGCCGAGGAGCTTGTCGATTTCAGTCGCCAGATATCGGATTCCCTTGTCGACGCGCTCTTGATCGACATCGGTGATCACCACCGGCACCTGGAGCCGACGCAGGAACAGCAAGGCAAGCTGCGTAGCCATTAGGCCGGCGCCGACAACGCCGACCTTGGTCACCGGTCTGGCCAGCGTGGCATCCGGCGCACCTGCCGGCTTCCGAGCCCGCCTTTGGACCAGATCGAAAGCATACAAACTCGCCCGCGTCTCGGAGCTCATGATCAGGTCAGCCAGCGCGTCATCCTCAGCGGCGAATGCCTCACTCCGCTCTGCGCTCGTCGTCGCCGCCATGAGCTCAAGCGCGCGATACGGCGCCGGCGCAGCGCCAAAGACTTTGCCGTCGACGAACTGACGACCGCGGGCCAAGGCCTCGTCCCAAGCGTGGCCTCGGTCGACGTCTGGGCGAGTGATGGTTAGCGAGCCGCCGACGACCTGCCCGGCCCAGTCGAGCGACCGAGCTAAAAAGTCGGCACCGTCGAAGATCGCGTCGGCCAGCCCGAGTTCGTACGCTTGGCGGCCATCGAGCATCTTGTTCTGGCTGAGCGGGTTTTCGATGATCAGCCGGATGGCGCCGTCCGCACCGATCAAGGTGGGCACGATGAAGGTTCCGCCCCAACCCGGAAGCAGGCCTAGAAAGCACTCCGGCAAGGCGATTCTGGACGCAGCGGCGGACACGGTTCGGTAATGGCAGTGCAGCGTAAGCTCCAGTCCACCACCCAACGCCACCCCGTTGATGAAGGCAAAGGTCGGCACCCGAGAGGTGTGCAGCTTGTTGAAGACGGCGTGCCCGACGCGGGCAATGGCCAAGGCTTGATCTCGATCGGTGATCTTGGCGAACTCCGAAAGATCGGCACCTGCGGCCACGATGAATGGCTTGCCGGTGATCGCGATGGCCACGAGGTCATCTCGGGCCAGTGCGGTGTCCAGAGCGCGGTTCAGGTCGGCCAGACCGCGCGGGCCAAGGGTATTGGGTCGAGTGTGATCACGCCCGTTGTCCAGTGTGATCAGCACCGCGGTACCCGACGTATGCGGCAGTTTGATGTCACGGCTCAGCGCCCGCGTGACGACCTCGTCCTCGCTGCGAGTTGACGCTGCGGCGATCAGCTGATCAAGCTCCTCGGTGGTCAACGTTCTGCCCCCGATTCGGCGGAGAAATATGGGTTTTCCCAGATCACCGCGCCGCCCATGCCCAGACCAATGCACAGTGTGGTGAGGCCGTAGCGGACGTCGGGGTACTCCCGAAAGGCGCGCGCCAGGTGGATCATCAGTCGAACGCCGGAGCTGGCGAGCGGATGGCCGAGCGCGATCGCTCCACCATATGGGTTCAGTCGCGGATCATCTGCGGCCAGGCTGAAATGATCACAGAACGCAAGCACTTGGACAGCGAATGCCTCATTGATCTCGAAGGCGCCGATGTCATTGATCGTCAGTCCCGCCTTGTCGAGCGCTTTCTCCGTTGCGGGGATCGGCCCGACTCCCATGAGCTCCGGATCCACACCAGCGAAGGCGAAGGCGACAAGGCGCATTGCGACAGGCAAACCAAGCTCCGATGCCACACTCTCCGCTGCCAGGAGACACGCGGTAGCACCGTCATTGAGCCCCGCTGCGTTGCCGGCCGTCACACGGCCATGCGGCCTGAAAGGCGTCCGCAGAGTGGCCAACGCTTCGACGGTGGTCCCAGGCCGGGGCTGCTCGTCCGCCACCGCCAGACCCCAACCCAGGTCCGAGCTCGGCGTAGCAACAGCGACCAGCGACTCCTGGATCACGCCCTCCTCGTACGCGCGTTGCACTCGTTGCTGGCTGAGCGCTGCGAACGCGTCGGCTCGCTCCTTGGTTATGTCTGGAAAACGATCATGAAGGTTTTCCGCGGTCGATCCCATGATCAACGCCGACTGGTCGACCAGCTTCTCAGCGACAATTCTTGGATTCGGGTCGATGCCTTGTCCCATGGGATGGTGACCCATGTGCTCGACGCCGCCGGCAATCGCCACGTCGTAGGCTCCGAAAGCGATCCCGGAGGCCGTCGTGGTCACCGCGGTCAGTGCTCCTGCGCACATCCGGTCGATTGCGTAGCCCGGCACGGTACGTGGAAGTCCGGCGAGCAGCGCAGCCGTACGCCCAAGAGTCAAGCCCTGATCGCCAGTCTGGGTCGTTGCGGCGATGGCGACGTCGTCGATGCGGTCGGGTGGCAGCTCTGGGTGGCGTCGTAGCAGCTCTCGGATGCAGCTGACGACGAGGTCGTCGGCCCTGGTCTCGTCGTACATGGAGCCGGCTCTGCCGAACGGCGTACGCACGCCGTCGACAAAGACAGCGTCTCTCAGTTCGCGGGGCATAGACCGAATATATTACTTACCAGTAACAATGAGAGCCTTGGTAATGGCTGTCGTAGTCAGCTCGCGCTGCCATGGCCGCGCGCCGAGACTGGACAACGCCTCATCGATGGACTCCTCGGTTACCGGTGCTGGTGGTCGCCACGCCAGGCGGCGTAGATGATCCGGCGTAATGAGATTCTCCATAGGTAGCTGATGCCGTTCAGCAATGGTCAACAGTGCCTCGCGCACCGCTGCCAACCGGGCGGCCGCGCCGGGGTTCTTGGCCGGCCACATCCGGGACTGCGGAGGCCCGTCGTTGGGAATGTGCATCGGCGGAAGGGCGGCCTCGGACATCCGGGCAACGACGTCGAGCGCCTCGAGCCAGTTGGCTTCGGCGCGCCTCGCCTGGCGGCGCGAGAAGGCCGGAATCTTCCGCAGGTTGGCCCGATCTGGATGTTTGTGCGAGGCGAGCTCGGTAATCGCGGTATCAGGCAGGATTCTGCTCGGCGCTTTATCGAGTCGCTGGGCGATCGCATCGCGGGCATACCAGAGCTCGGCGACGTACGCCAGGCCGCGCCGGGTGTGCACGTGATGGATCCCGGAGGTACGGCGCCAGGGATCACGTCGGGGCTCCGGGCTGACGCCAGCGCTGGCCACCAGTGCCGCAAATTCTTGCTCTGCCCATGCCCACTTCCCCGCGTCAACCAGTCGCGCCGCGAGCTGGCTACGCAGTTCGATTAAAAGCTCGACGTCCAGTGCGGCATAGATCAACCACTCTTGGGGCAGTGGTCGATGTGACCAGTCGGAAGCGGAGTGCTCCTTGAGCAGCCGCACTCCAAGGAGCTCCTCAATCATGGTGCCGAGGGCGACGCGGGGGTAGCCCAGCAATCTGGCCGCCAGCTCGGTGTCGAACAAGGTTCTGGGAACCATGCCCACCTCAAACAGGCAGCGCAGGTCCTGGTTTGCCGCATGAATGACCCATTCTGCGTCGGACACTGCAACACCCAGCTGTGAGAGTTCGGCTGGCTGACCGAATGCGATCGGATCGACTAAGTGAGTACCAGAGCCAGCTCTGCGCAGCTGGATGAGATAGGCCCGCTGGCTGTAACGGAAGCCGTGAGCTCGTTCCGCATCGACCGCTACCGGTCCGCTTCCGGCGCGGAGCGCACTTATTGTGTGTTGCAGGGCTTCTGGAGTTGTGACGATGGACGGCACGCCCTCGATGGGCGTGGTGAGCAACTCCGTTTCCTGATCAAGCTCAGGTTCGGTAAGCGGTACTTCGGTCAATTTCTCCGGGGGTTTCGGCTCGGCGGTTTGCGCCGAGAAGGCATCATCACCACCCCGGCGGGCAGCGGTGGCAGACCCGCTAGCGTACAGAGTAGTTCAGCCCAGCCAGCCAGGTGAGGGCTTAGTCCGGCTCCCTCGACGAGCAATGGCGTCCAGGAAGCGCGAATCTCGATCTCTGCGCGTGAAGGCTCCGCGGCCATGCCGCCAAAGGAGTCGCTAGACACCGACGTCACCGTGCCGCTCGGCGCATCGTATTCAGCATCATTGCTTTCGAGCGCATCGATCAGCCAGGACCAGCCGACACTGGGTAGCAACGGATCTGTGACCATCTCCGGATCTATGTCGGCACGGGCGAACGTCACGCAACGAAAAGTGCCATGCCATGCGGTGTTGCCGGCCGGGTCGTGGAGCAGCACGAAGCGACCGCTGCCCAGCTCCTCATCGTTGACGACTACGTCAGCGGTGATCGCTGCCGAATAGGGAGCAATCCGCTGTGGCGCTGGAAGTTCTTCGACGTGGAGCTCCGAGCGCCAAGGCGCAGACGTCAGGTCGTCAACCGCGCGACGAAACGCGTCAGGGGCGCCCTCGACGTTTCCGCCAGCCGGGTCGCTATTTGCTGCCATCCGACGAGCGTATTCTCACCGCCTAGCGCGGCTCATTTCGACGCGCCGACTTTCATCACGGATTGCGTCCCGTGAAAAGATTCACGAGTGCCCGCTCTGGCCTCAGATGTGCCTCTGCTCGTGGCTGCCTGCCACAAGATTCATCCGGACGATCGCGTACCGGTGTGGTTCATGAGACAAGCAGGACGGTCGCTGCCGGAATATCGGGCCAGCCGAGAGGGCATCGGCATGCTGGAAAGCTGCATGCGACCCGACCTGGTAGCCGAGATCACTCTGCAGCCGGTGCGTCGCTATGGCGTCGACGCCGCCGTTCTGTACTCCGACATCATGCTGCCGCTGAAAGCAGCCGGTGTGGAGCTGGACATCGTCAGCGGTCGCGGCCCGGTTATTGCCCGAAGCGTTCGGACGGCAGGCGATCTGGACCAGTTGCGGCCATTGGATCCGGCCCGATTGTGGTATGTCAACGAAGCTGTCGGCCTGATCACCAGCCAGCTCGGCAATGTTCCGCTGATCGGCTTTGCGGGGGCACCGTTTACCCTCGCCAGCTATCTAGTTGAGGGTGGACCAAGTCGCGACTACGCCGCGACGAAGGCGTTGATGATCAGTGAGCCGTCCTTGTGGCAGGAGATGTGTACCCGGCTGGCCGATCTCTCGGCCGCCTTTCTGAGACTCCAGGTGGCTGCGGGTGCCACGGTCGTACAGCTCTTCGACTCCTGGGCCGGGAGCTTGAGCGCTGAGGACTACCGGCGCTACGCCCAGCCGTACTCAGCCCGGGTGCTGGCTGCGGTGGCTGAGACCGGCGTACCGCGGATCCACTTCGGTGTCGGCACTTCTGAGTTGCTGGGCTTGATGGGTGCCGCGGGGGCGGAGGTGATCGGGGTGGACTGGCGGCTATCGCTTGCCGAGGCCAGCCGCCGAGTGGGCAATCGTTACGCCTTGCAGGGCAACCTCGATCCCGCGCTGCTGTCGGCTCCTTGGGCGGTGTTGTCCGACCGGGTCCGCGACGTCATCTCGTCGGGTGCTGTGGCACCTGGTCATATCTTCAATCTTGGCCATGGCGTGCCGCCGGAGGCCGATCCTGCAGTTCTCGCCATGATTGTCGAGCTCGTCCAGACCGAGGGTCCGCAGCTGCGCCGTACGGCGCGTGAGCAGTTGGCGCCCGCTGCGGCAAGCCCCTCGCACCACACATGACGACCGTTGTCGTTGTCGGCGGCGGAATCGCCGGACTGGATGCTGCTCGGCTGCTTGGGGCAGATGGCTTTGATGTCACAGTGCTTGAGGCGGCGAACCGCTGGGGCGGCAAGCTGGCCCCTGTTGTGCTCAACGGCGTACGGCTGGATGCCGGTGCGGAGTCGATCTTGGCGCGGCGGCCCGAGGGCGTTGATCTTGTCAGTGAGGTCGGCCTGAGTGATCAGCTTGTGCATCCGACAGCGGCTCAGCCTCAGCTTCTAGCTGGCGGGCGGCTCCAGACTCTGCCGTCCTCGCTGCTGGGGGTGCCGACTGATCTCACTCAATTGACTGCCCTGTTGTCGGAGGAAGGTCTGCAATGGGCGGAGTCAGAACCAGAACGTCCGGCGCCAGCTTTTGATCATGATGTTGCGATTGGCCGTTTCGTGGACGAGCGGTTCGGTGCCGAGGTCACCGATCGCTTGCTCGAGCCGCTGCTGGGCGGTGTTTACGCCGGATCCGCACGGGCGTTGTCGTTCGGTGCCGTAGCACCCGAGCTGTTCGAGAGGGCGAGGCGTGGTGGTTCGCTGCTGCAGCATGCTCAGCAGATCGTGAAGCAGGCTCGTCGTGGTCCGGTATTCGCTGGGTTGATCGGGGGTGTCTCGACCTTGATCGACGCACTTGTCGATGATCTTGGTCGGCACCGCGTTGTTATGCGGCTGGGGGTGACCGTGCGGACTCTGGAACGGAAGGATCGGGGCTTCCGGTTCATCGTGGGTGCAGCTGACGATCCCGAGATGATCTTGGCAGATGCTGTCGTGCTGGCTGCTCCCGCAGCAGCGACCGGACGGCTGCTCTCGGGACTGGTGCCGTCGGCAGCGGAGTTCGCTCGGTTGCCGTACGCATCAGTGGCGGTGATCACTCTGGTGGTAGGCGGAGTCCGCGCCGATGCATCGGGCGTGCTGGTGGCACCGGGCGAGTTGCCCACCATCAATGCAGTGACATATTCCTCTGCAAAGTGGTCCTGGGTTGCCTCACAGGCAGAGCAGGCGTGGGATCCAGGTGTTGAGGTCGTCCGGGTCAGTGTCGGGCGGCATGGTGAAGCGGCGTCCTTGCAGCTCAACGACCGGGCTTTGCTCGAGCGCACCTTTGCCGAAGCTAGGACCATTCCAGGGTGGGAATCGGCGGAGCTGATCGACGGCGCCGTCAGTCGGTGGGGCGGCGGGCTGCCGCAGTACCCGGTTGGGCATCGCGATCTGGTTGCACAGGTGCGTGCCGAAGTGACAGAGATTCCGGGGCTTGCGATAGCCGGCGCGGCCTTGGACGGTGTCGGTATCCCGGCATGCCTGGCCTCGGCGGAGCGCGCTGCAAAGGCAGTTGCTGGCGATCTCGCCGCTTCCACAGCGTCAGCGCACATTGGTTTTAGTGGAATGATCGATACTGAAGATCAACTCGAGGAGAGCGGGAGATGAAGGCGCGCGAGATCAACTCGACGATTCGCTACACCATGTGGTCGGTATTCCAAAGGTCTGGCCAGCTGGACAACGTGCCTTCGAAGACAGCCGATGCGGCCGTACAGGAGATCGAGGACGTCACCCAAGACAGCGATTTAGTGATTCGCGGCTGGTATGACGTGGCCGGTCTTCGCGCCGATGCCGATCTCATGGTCTGGTGGCATGCTCCGAGTTCCGACACGTTGCAAGACGCCTATCACGCGCTGCGCCGCTCCGACCTCGGCGGACATCTGACGCCGGTGTGGTCACAGATGGCACTGCATCGCCCGGCCGAATTCAACAAGGGCCACGTGCCGGCATTCATGCAGGACGAGGAGCCCAAGGCGTACCTGTGCGTCTATCCCTTCGTGCGTTCCTACGAGTGGTATCTGCTACCCGATGAAGAACGGCGTGCCATGCTCACCGAGCACGGCATGCTGGCCAGGCCCTATCCCGACGTACGCGCCAATACCGTGTCGTCATTCGCGTTGGGTGACTATGAATGGATGCTGGCCTTTGAAGCCAACGAACTGCACCGCATCGTGGATTTAATGCGAGCGCTGCGCGCGGCAACGGCTCGCCGGCACACCCGCGAAGAGATACCTTTCTACACCGGTCGCCGACGTGAGCTGAGCAGCATTCTGGACCTCTGGTGACCGCGCCTAGGAGCGGGCGGGCTCAAGCTTCAGCGACACCGAGTTGATGCAGTACCGCAGGTCGGTCGGAGTGTCGTAGCCCTCGCCGGCGAACACGTGCCCTAGGTGGGAGTCGCAGGCCGCGCAGCGAACCTCGACTCGCTTCATGAACAGCGACTTGTCCTCGATGTAGCGCACCCGATCCTCAGCCAGAGGCGCGAAGAAAGAGGGCCAGCCGCAGTGTGACTCGAACTTCTGATCGCTCCGGAAGAGCTCGGCGCCGCACGCCCGGCAACGGTAGACCCCTTCGGTCTTGGTGTCGGTGTACTCCCCGGTGAAGGGACGTTCGGTGCCAGCCTCGCGGAGAACGTGATACTCCGACGGTGTGAGCTGGGCGCGCCACTCGGCCTCGGACTTGATCACCTTGCCTACTTGAGCGGCCGGATTGTTCTGCGTGTCGGTCATGTCTACCTCTCGATGCCGGTCACGTCTGTCAACCGCGAGCGCGGTCTGCCTGTTCCCGACAGTACTCACCTATGCTGACGCCATGCCGGTGCCAGCGGTCGAGCTCGAGGTCGGTAACCGCACGGTGAGGGTGACCAGCCCTGACAAGATCTACTTCCCTGACGTCGGGCTGACGAAGCTCGACATCGTCTCGTACGTGATCGCGGTGGGCGACGGCATCTTTGCGGCGCTGAAGGATCGACCGGTCACCATGGAGCGTTGGCCGGGCGGCTACCGCCCTGATGTGAAGCTCAGCACCCGAGGCGACCACCATGGCGAGGCGTTCTATCAAAAGCGGGCACCGTCCAAGGGCATGCCGGACTGGGTAGAGACGGTGACGATCACTTTTCCGTCGGGGCGCACGGCAGACGAGGTCTGCGCAACAGAGCTGGCCACCATCGCCTGGATGGCCAACCTCGGCACGCTCCGCTACCACCCCTGGCCGGTGACCAAGGCGGACACCGAGAAGGTCGATCAGCTGCGTATTGATCTTGATCCCCAGCCAGGGACGGATTTCGCCGATGCGGTACGGGCGGCGCATGAGCTGCGCTCGGTGCTGGACGATGCTGATCTTGTGGGTTTCCCGAAGACCAGCGGTGGTCGGGGTGTTCACGTGTTCGTGCCCATCGAGCCGACGTACGGCTTCATCGAAGCGCGGCATGCTGTGATCGCACTCGGGCGCGAGCTGTCGCGCCGGATGCCTGACCATGTGACGGTCAGCTGGTGGAAGGAAGAGCGGGGCGCCCGCATCTT